>Ga0214171_1000083_pt1 | contig 34067 bp, 38 predicted proteins | sample TroBogEpilimnion_40_FD_153009 | JGI IMG/M metagenome (GOLD analysis project Ga0214171, IMG submission 153009) | Freshwater microbial communities from Trout Bog Lake, WI - 02JUL2007 epilimnion | ecosystem: Environmental > Aquatic > Freshwater > Lake > Epilimnion/Euphotic zone | place: Trout Bog... | reverse complement strand
TGAACAAAATGAAGATGCACTTACTCAAGCTGCCGAGCTTGGCTTAACGATTGCAAGACTCACTCTTGGCTTACGCCTGGCGCAATTAGATGGAAGCTCTGACTTAGAGCAGAACAAATCAAATGCCTCTCTCAAGAAAGCAGCTTATTGGTTAGAGCTTGCCGCCAAAGACGGTGATCGAGATGCTTGGTATGCACTAGGCGAAATTTATCGTCGCCCACAGTTCTCAGGCTATAACGCGACGGAAAGTGATCGCTGCATTGATCGCGCTGCCGATCTTGGTCACGCCCAAGCGCAACTTCGCAAAGGGGCTAATCTTTGGCGCAAGCGCGAAAAGAGTGAAGAGAAGGTTCGTGGTCTACAAGCTTCTTACTGGGTATGGCAAGCGCACCAGCAAGGCGTGCCAGAGGCCAAAGAATTACTAAGCAAGATTTTGGAAAGCTGTCCTAACCCCCAAGCAAATGAATGGTTTGAATTAGCGCAATATGCAGAAAAAGCGATGAATCATGCTGAACATAAACTAGATGAAGATTGGGTATTGCTTTGCCATCGCATCATCATTGCCAACCAATTTAATTTCAGTAAAGCAGAGTTGTTATTAAGCGAGGTAGGTCAACTGCAGCATGAACATTGCGTAGTCGTAGACATCCGCTGGGAATTACCAAAGATCTTACCGAGATTGATTCAGATTGAAACCATTCAACAACGGCGCGCACTATTGGCAGCTGGCAAGGCTTTTGCTGGCTCCGAGATGGATCTTGAAGGCAACCTGCGTCAAAGACGTTATCGCTTTGATCGAGTTACAGCTTGGTTAATGACTACTTTTTCTAAGAATCAAGAGGGCGCTGAAGTCGATTGATCTTCGGCTAGTTCATCTTCGGATGGCTTGGGAACATAGAAGCGCGCAATCAGTAAACCCAACTCATAAAGCAAGGTCATTGGTACCGCTAACAATAGTTGCGACAGCACATCAGGTGGCGTCACTACCGCTGAAATCACAAACGCACCAACAATCACATAAGGACGGATTTCTTTAAGCTTAGCCAAAGGAACCATTCCCATGCGCACTAAAACAACGACGACTACCGGCACCTCAAAAGTAATACCAAATGCCAAGAAGGTTGTCATAGCAAAACTTAAATAGTTATCAATGTCGGTAGACATCTCCGCACCCAAAGGGGCGTTGTAACTTGCCATAAACTTAAATACCGTTGGAAAGACTAAGAAGTAAGCAAATGCCATACCAAGGATAAACAGGGTATAGCTACTCACTACCAAAGGCAGAATGAGCTTTCTTTCATGCATGTATAAACCTGGCGCAATGAAGGCCCAGAGCTGATACATCACTACAGGCAAAGCGATGATGAATGCCACCAACATGGTGACTTTCATGGGCACAAAAAATGAACCGGTGACATCTGTCACGATCATCTTGCCGCCAGCTGGCAAAGCTTGTAAAAGTGGTTGCGCAAATAAATGAAAAATATCGGGCGCCCAATACACCAAGCAAACGAAGACAACAATAATGGCTAATGCCGCTTTAATGACGCGGTCACGTAATTCAAATAAATGGGAAAGAAAAGTCTCCTGTAATCCAGAGTCTTCAGTTGAATTATTGTCAGTCATGCTTGGCTATTTTTATTCTTTTACTTTTAACTGTTACTTGTCAGCACTGTGATGAAAGCGCTTCATTCTGGCGGCCCCAGACTGCACTCGAGTACGAATTCCTGAGGATCGTTTAAACCAAAGCGGTCTTGCAGCACGACGCACACCCCAGCTATTACGGCCTTGGCGCTTAGTCTTTCGCAGCACTTCCTTTTCATCTAGAGGCGGCTTTTCAAAGCTCGTTTCAAAGATATCGGCTTGATCGCTTAAATTAGCGCCCGCCTCTTGGACTGTTGAGCCAATACTGTTCTCCACCTCTTTGAGTGTGGCAGCTGTTTCTTCTCGAAACTTTTTGAACTCTTCTACTTCCATCTGACGATTGACTTCAGATTTAACATCAGCCATGTAACGCTGTGCACGGCCAAATAAATTACCTGCCATGCGGGCCACTTTAGGCAAGCGCTCTGGTCCGACCACCACTAAAGCAACTACAGCAATCAGTGCAAGCTTTGAAACTCCGAGATCAATCATTTAACCAGTCGTTTAAAAGCTGCATGAGTTTCTATCGCGCCTCTGTTGTGTAATTGTTGGCTTGATTACTTATTAATGTCTTTAGCGTGGACATCAACAGTCTTGTCTGCTGATGAAGAACTTTGCTGAATTTGATCCTGAGTTTTTACTGCCGGCTCATCGGCTGATTTCATACCATCCTTAAAACCTTTAACAGCGCCACCCAAATCCTGGCCAATATTGCGCAATTTCTTGGTACCAAATACCAACATCACGATGACCAACACAATTAACCAGTGCCAAATACTAAATGAACCCATCTTTAATCTCCTTGGATTATTTTTTCCAGGGGCGGGGACCGCCCATCACATGTAAGTGCAAGTGATAGACTTCCTGCCCACCATCCGCACCATTGTTTACCATTACCCTAAAGCCGCCATCCTTACCAGGACGACAGCCTTGCTCTTTGGCAAGACGCGGTGCTAATTCCATCATTCTACCTAGCAAAGGGGCATCTACGCTTTCTGCAGACTCCAACATGGGAATATGTTTCCTAGGAATCACCAAAAAGTGGATTGGCGCCGCTGGATTGATATCCTTAAAAGCATAGATTTCCTCGTCCTCATAAACCTTCTGCGAAGGGATCAAACCCTGAGAAATCTTGCAAAAAAGACAATTGGGGTCGTGCGACATAGTCAATTACCTATTCTTTATCAGCAGCTTTTCTAGCCGCCTTTTCTTCAATGCCTGAGGTTCCTAAGCGACGATCTAACTCGGCAATCACATCCTCTGGTCGCAAGTTAAATTGAGAAAGTGTGATCAAACAGTGAAACCAGAGATCAGCCATTTCGCCAACCAGCAGCTTTTGCTTCTCAGCAGCCAGGTTAGCGTTACGTGAATCTTTCGCCGCCATCACCGCTTCAGTTGCTTCTTCGCCAATCTTTTTTAAGATGCCATCATCACCCTTGGAGAAGAGCAAAGCGGTATAAGAAGTTTTAGGATCTGCTTGGCCTGCCTTGAACGCATCACGACGTTGATCAACTACATCGGCTAAATGAGCCAAAGCAGCATCTATTTTTTTGTCTGAATTCAGCACTTTGTCCATAAATATCTTCCAGACTATACAGTCCAATCCTCTACTTTTAACTGCTTTATCCTTTTGAAAGCCTGGTCATTCGTCACCAGCACCGCTCCAAGCTGAGAGGCATGAGCTGCAATTTGCATGTCAAGAGAGCCCAGCGTATTTCCACTGCCCTCTAGCTCAGCCCTCAGAATTCCATAACGCTCGGCTACATCAGTATCCCAAACTAAAACATCAACTCGCTTTAAAAACTCTCGAACCAGTAAACGAAGACTCTTGGCATGCGGCTTTTTTGCTAAACCGTAAAGGAGCTCGCCTTCTGAAATTACAGATAAGCATATTCTTTCCATAGGAACCTTGGCGATTTTTCTGCTTACTACTGGGTTATTTTTAATGAGGCTGCTGACGGTATTGGTATCAAGCATGTATCGCATCACTCATTAATCCCATCGAAAGGATCTCGTTCTTGTGAGTTTTGATTTCGATCTTTAGGACTTAAAAAATCTGATGGCACATCTGCATTTTTAAGCGCCAAGAAAAAACTATCCCAATTTTCAGGCTTTCTGGAAAGAATTAAATCACCAGTCTTTTCATCGCGCCGAATAAATACTTCTTTTTCCTCAAAACGAAAGGCTGCGGGCAATCGTATTGCCTGACTACGCCCATTCATAAAGATTTTTGCCGTTAGACTCATCATCCTAGCTCCTTGGTATATATCGAAGTATATACCATTTTAGACCCTAATTAAGTCAAAATAAAGCTTATAAATACCTAACTGGGTCAGGATTTACTGATTTTTTGCCAATTTGAACTTACAGAGTCCCACTGCATGAAGAAGCAGCTGTGCTCCCCAGTGTGGCAGGCAATGCCGTCCTTTTGCTCAACCAAAAGCAAAATCGTATCCCCATCACAATCGAGGCGAATTTCTTTCACCTTTTGTGTGTGACCAGACTCTTCACCCTTGTGCCATAACTTCTGTCTAGACCGAGTCCAATATACGGCCTCGCCTAAACGCAAAGTTTCTAATAGGGCATCGCGATTCATCCAGGCCATCATCAAGATGTCCTTGCTGCCAACCTCTTGGGCTATTACTGGAACCAATCCTTGGTCATTCCAGGTCACGGCCTCTAATAAGGCTTGGTCTTGTGAGTTTTTATTCGTATCTGACATTTGTTCAATTTTGACAGAATTATTTAGGGCAAACCAAATAAACCATTACTTCCACGTTGCTGCAATCACCCAGACCGCCTACTGGACAATAACCCTATTCGTGTGTATGATGTGTATAATATTTACAATGCGTAGATGAATAGCAAAGAACTCATCAAGGCATTAGAAAAAGATGGCTGGGTATTAAGAAGCTCAAAAGGCTCTCATCATGTCTTCAATCATCTGCGCAAAAAAGGGCATATTACCGTTCCTCACCCCAAAAAAGATTTGGGGGTTGGATTGGTTCAAAAGCTATTGAAACAAGCTGGAATTAAATAGGGGCAGAAGATGAAATATCCAATTGCGATTGAGCCAGGCAGCAATAAATTGGCATGGGGTGTAATCGTTCCCGATTTGCCAGGCTGCTTCTCTGCTGCTGACAGTGGAATTGATGAGGCCATTGAAAATGCTAAAGAAGCTATTGAACTCTGGATAGAGTCAGCTCTAGATGCTGGTGAAGATATACCTAAGCCTAGCCCTATTACCGATCTTCAGAAAAAGAAAGAGTTTAGAGGCTTTATATGGGCAATCGCCGAAATTGATCCAGCTTTACTGTCAGATGACATTGAGAGGGTAAATATCTCTTTACCAAAAAGAGTGTTGGCAAGATTGGATGCGAAGGCTAAATCCGCTGGTGAAAATCGATCTGCTTTTATCGCACATATGGCAATTAGCGCTTAAGAGCTCAAACTAAATCCGAACCGGAATTCCCTGGGCGGCCATATATTCTTTTGCCTGGCCAACGGTGTACTCACCATAGTGAAAAATGCTGGCTGCCAATACAGCGTCTGCATGGCCCTTAGTAATGCCATCGACTAAATGCTGCAAGTTACCAACGCCACCAGAAGCAATCACCGGAACAGAAACTGCATCACTTACTGCTGCTGTTAACGCCAAATCAAAGCCATCCTTGCTGCCATCACGATTCATGCTGGTTAATAAAATCTCGCCAGCGCCACGTTTAGCAACTTCCTTAGCCCACTCCACCACATCCATGCCGGTAGCAGTGCGGCCGCCATGGGTAAATACTTCCCAATTGCCAGCATCGGTTTGTTTGGCATCAATCGCCACCACGATGCATTGAGAGCCGTAATAAGCAGCTGCATCAGAAACTAAATCAGGGTTAGCAACTGCGGAAGAATTCATACTCACCTTATCTGCGCCAGCATTCAGTAAACGTCGCACATCAGCCACTGCACGGACACCACCGCCAACAGTCAAAGGAATAAAAACTTGTGATGCGACATCTTCAATAATGTGAAGAATCAGATCACGCCCATCGGATGTAGCGGTAATATCTAAAAAAGTGAGTTCGTCTGCACCTTGGGTGTCATAGCGCTTTGCGATTTCTACTGGATCCCCTGCATCGCGCAGGCCAACAAAGTTCACGCCTTTCACTACGCGCCCTGCCGTGACATCTAGACAAGGAATAATTCTCTTAGTTAACACTAGATAATTTTCTTTTTATATTTGAGTGTCAACTCATCGGCATATTTTTGAGCGGCAGCAAGATCCAGATCGCCGGCATAGATAGAGCGGCCAGCAATAACACCCATAACGCCCTCTTCCTCCGCTTTGCATAGCGCATCAATATCTTGATTGTTTGAGAGTCCGCCACTGGCAATCACGGGTATCCGAATCGCTTGGGCTAACTTGATGGTGGCATCGATATTCACGCCTTTGAGCATGCCATCACGACCAATATCAGTATAGATAATGGCTTCTACGCCCCAGTCTTCGAATTTTTTAGCAAGGTCAATCACTTCATGGCCGGTAATCTTGCTCCAGCCATCGGTTGCTACCTTGCCATCACGTGCATCTAAACCAACCATCACATGGCCCGGAAATGCGGTGCAGGCATCTTGTACAAAACCTGGACTCTTCACGGCAGCAGTGCCAATGATGACAGTGCTAATGCCGTCATCTAGTAAGCGCTCAATTGTTTCGAGATCACGAATACCGCCACCGAGCTGCACCGGGATTTCATTTCCAACTGCTTTAAGAATGGATTTAATAGCTGACTCATTCTTCAGCTTGCCAGCAAAAGCGCCGTTGAGATCTACTAAATGAAGACGTCGTGCACCCTTACTAATCCAATGTGCCGCCATTGCGCCAGGGTCTTCTGAAAACACCGTAGCTTTATCCATATCACCTTGTTCTAGTCGAACGCAGTGGCCGTCTTTAAGATCAATTGCGGGAATCAGCAGCATAGCTAGTGGTTAAAAATATTAAGGTTGCCAAGAAACAAAATTTTTATAAAGCTTTAATCCGTATTCTGCACTCTTTTCTGGGTGAAATTGTGTAGCGAAAATATTATCTCGCGCCACAGCAGAAGTAAACCAGTCGCCATATTCTGTAGAGCCAGCGATATCTTCATTGCGCTGCGGTACAACATAGTAGCTATGAACGAAATAAAAGCTCGTCAAATCCGGTATGCCCTCCCATATTGGGTGTTTTTGGTCCTGGCGAACCTGATTCCAGCCCATATGGGGAACTTTATAAGCAGATCCATCAGACTGCTTCTTGCCTGCCAACTCAAAGCGACGCACTTCCCCAGGAATTAATCCCAAACAAGGAGTCCATTGCCCATCTCCGCTGGCACGCACTTCAGCACTTTGATCAAAGAGCATTTGTTCGCCAACGCAAACACCTAAAAGTGGTTTGTTTTTGGATGCTTCCAGCAGGGCCTCTAATAAGCCAGACTCTTCCAAGTGCTTCATGCAATCTGGCATAGCGCCTTGACCAGGCAAGACCACACGGTCAGCTAAACGAATCTCTTCTGGCTGATGCGCAATCAATACATTGTCGTCAGGCGCAACATGATGAAATGCTTGATATACAGAACGGAGATTGCCCATTCCATAATCAACGATCGCAATGGTTTGCGCCAAAATTTACCTGCTGTCTATTGTTATCTACTGTTGTCTACTGAGCAGCCGTGAAAGTCTAGATTACAGACTTCCTTTGGTTGAAGGAATGGCGCCCGAGGCCCGAGGATCAAGTGCCAAAGCCATACGCAAAGCACGTCCAAAAGCCTTGAACACAGTTTCAATCTGATGGTGTGCATTAATGCCGCGCAAGTTATCGATATGCAAAGTTACTCCAGCGTGATTCACAAAACCACGGAAGAACTCAATACTGAGATCGACATCAAAGTCACCAACACGCGCACGTGTAAATGGCACGTTAAATTCCAAACCAGGACGACCAGAGAAATCGACCACTACACGGGAAAGGGTTTCATCCAAAGGAACATAGGAATGGCCATAACGGGTAATACCAGCTTTATCGCCAACCGCTTTGGCAAAGGCTTGGCCCAAAGTGATTCCGACATCCTCAACGGTATGGTGATCATCAATATGGGTATCCCCATTTGCGACCACTTTAAGATCAATCATGCCGTGACGGGCAATCTGATCGAGCATGTGGTCAAGGAAGGGGACGCCGGAGGCTAGCTCAGCCTTGCCGGTACCATCTAAATTGATGGAAATCTGAATTTTGGTTTCCGAAGTGTTTCGGGTAACGTCGGCTTGCCGCATGCTTCATTGCGCCGCGAGGCGAAGTGTTGATTGAAGCCTCATAATATCATTCCTAGAAGAGAATTAAATACCGTAAGCGCAGTACTTTCATCCTGATTTTTGACCTGAGAACCCTCATGAGCCGTTTTTGGAGCCCTGTTGTTCAAACCTTAACCCCATATGTTCCAGGGGAGCAACCGCAAATGCAGCGGCTGGTCAAACTCAATACCAATGAAAGTCCTTATGGCCCATCGCCCAAGGCGCTTGCTGCAATCGAAACTCAAAATACCGCAGATTTACGTCTTTACCCAGACCCAGAAGGGGCTGCTCTCAAACAAGCCATTGCTAAATTGCATGGCTTAAACCCAAAACAGGTCTTTTTAGGAAATGGCTCTGATGAGGTATTGGCTCACGTTTTTGCAGGGCTCCTCAAACAAAGTAAGCCGGTTCATTTCCCAGATATCAGCTACAGCTTTTATCCTGTGTACTGCAAGCTGTTTGGTATTGACTACAAAACTGTTGCGCTTGGTAGTCATTTTGAGATCAATGTAGCTGACTACAAAGTGCCCAATGGTGGCATTATTTTCCCTAACCCAAATGCACCAACCGGAAGATCGATTCCTCGCTCAGATATCGAAGCCCTGCTCGCTCACAACAAAGATTCAGTTGTAGTGATTGATGAGGCCTATGTAGATTATGGAACCGAATCTTGTATTCCGCTATTGCGTGGTGCCAGCTGCCCAGAAAATCTATTAGTCGTTCATACACTGTCTAAATCACGCGCCCTAGCAGGTCTACGCGTTGGATTTGCTGTTGGTCATCCAGACCTAATCGAAGGCCTAGAGAGAGTAAAAAATAGTTTTAACTCCTACCCACTAGGACGGCTCGCGCAAGCAGGTGCTGTAGCGGCTATTGAGGATCAAGCGCACCTAGAAAAAACTGCTGCAAAGGTTATGCAAACTCGCAGTAATTTGGTTGTACAACTAAATGCTCTGGGATTTGAAACGCTACCTTCCACAGCAAACTTTATTTTCACTTGCCATCCTAAGCATGCCGGAGAAAAACTCTATCAGGCATTACGAGATCGAGGCATTATCGTGCGTCACTTTAAATCTGCCCGCATAGCAGAATTCTTGCGTATTACGATTGGTACAGATGAGCAGAGCGACGAGCTTGTCGCTGCCCTAAAAGAAATTCTGAGTTAGCTCTCTGAGTTAGTTCTCTGAGTTAGTTTTTAAGCGCATCTCAGCAGCACGGGCATGAGCTTGCAAGCCCTCGCCATGAGCTAGCGTACTAGCTACCGCACCTAAGGTTTGGGCACCAGCTTCACTCACCTCAATCATGCTAGAGCGCTTAATGAAGTCATAGACACCTAGTGGCGAGGAGAACCTTGCAGTCCGTGCCGTTGGCAAGACGTGATTAGGTCCAGCGCAATAATCGCCCAGAGACTCGCTGGTGTAGTTACCCATAAAGATAGCACCAGCATGACGAATTTGTTCTGCCCACTTTCGTGGGTCTGCGGCGCAGATCTCCAAGTGCTCAGCAGCAATTGCATTGGCAATCTCACAGGCCTCAGACATGTCTTTTACTTGAATCAATAAAGCGCGATTCTTGAGAGAAACTTCGATCACTTTCGCTCGTGGCATCTCTGGGAGGAGCTTGTTGATGCTAGATTGCACTTGCTCAATATATTTCGCATCTGGGCAAAGCAAAATGGATTGCGCTTGCTCATCATGCTCAGCCTGTGAGAACAAATCCATTGCAATCCAATCTGGATTGCTCGAACCATCACAAAGAACCAAGATTTCAGAGGGTCCGGCGATCATGTCGATACCAACAGTCCCAAATACCCTGCGCTTCGCTGCAGCGACATAAGCGTTACCGGGGCCAACAATTTTGTCGACCGAAGGAATCGTTTGCGTACCGTAGGCCAAAGCTCCCACTGCTTGAGCTCCGCCGATCGTGAAAACACGATCAACACCAGCAAGATAAGCAGCCGCTAAAACCAAGGGATTACGTGCACCATCTGGAGTCGGCACTACCATGATGACTTCAGCAACGCCAGCTACCTTTGCAGGAATAGCGTTCATCAGAACAGATGATGGATAAGCAGCTTTACCACCTGGCACATAGATACCAACACGATCTAGAGAGGTAACTTTTTGACCTAAGCGAGTACCATCCTTCTCTTCGTATTCCCAAGAGTGGCAGCCTGCTTCAATCTTTTGATGCTCGTGATAGGCGCGCACTCTTTGTGCAGCAATATCCAAGGCATTTTTTTGTTCGGAGGATAAAGAGTTGTAAGCCTGCTCTAAATCTTTTCGGGGAATTTCTAAATCAGAAACACTTGCTACATTTAAGCGATCAAACTGTTTTGTAAAGCCCAGAACTGCTTCATCACCCTGATCTTTGACTGCCGCCAAAATGTTGACTACCGCAGCATCAATTGCTTCGTCGTCCGCCATCGGCAAGGAAAGGCTGGACAGCAGAATTTCTCTGAAGCCAGCGTCACCACTGTTAAGGCGCTTAACGTTTACTTGTGCAGACATTAATTAGACTTTTTCTCTGACTGCTATTACTTTAGCAACTCAAAAATTGGCTGCAGCTGAGCACGCTTTCGCTTGTAGGACGCTTGATTGACGACCAAGCGCGCGCTGATATCAGCAATTGGCTCAACTTCAATCAATCCATTGGCCTTCAGCGTATTACCCGTAGAAACTAAATCGACAATAGCATCCGCCAAACCTACCAAGGGGGCAAGCTCCATCGATCCATAGAGTTGAATCGTATCGATATGCACGCCTTTATTAGCAAAGTGTTCACGCGCACAATTGACATACTTAGTAGCTACTTTTAAGCGAGAGCCTTGCTTGACTGCAGCAGCATAGTCAAACCCTTCGCGTACAGCAACAGACATTCGACACTTCGCAATACCTAAGTCATAAGGCACATACAAACCGTCTGTACCTTTCTCCAAGAGAACGTCTAATCCAGCAACACCAAAATCTGCGCCGCCAAATTGCACGTAAGTTGGCACATCTGATGCGCGAACAATAATTAAACGAACGTCTGGATTAGTGGTGTCAATAATCAGTTTTCGTGACTTCTCTGGATCTTCGAGCGGCACGATACCTACCCTGGATAAGATATCTGCAGTTTCTTCGAAGATGCGCCCTTTGGAGAGCGCTAAAGTCAATTTCATAGACTAATTATCTATCAGCCTTACTTTACGCGCTCAATATTGGCGCCCAAGAGGGTTAACTTATGCTCCATGCGGTCATAGCCGCGATCCAAATGGTAAATCCGGTCGACCTGGGTTTCGCCTTGGGCAGCCAATCCAGCAATCACCAAGCTAGCGGATGCACGCAGATCTGTAGCCATCACAATTGCGCCCGAAAGCTTTTCTACTCCCTGGGCAATTGCAGTATTACCTTCGATGGCAATATCTGCGCCTAGACGATTAAGCTCTTGTACGTGCATAAAGCGATTCTCAAAAATCGTTTCAGTGATAGTAGAGCTGCCAGATGCAATTGCGTTGACGGTCATTAGTTGCGCCTGCATGTCAGTTGGGAAAGCTGGATATTCAGAAGTACGGAAACTCACTGATTTAGGGCGGCCTTGCATGGATGCCTTAATCCAATCAGGGCCGATCTCCATTTGTAAGCCCACTTCTTTCAACTTCACAATGACGGCATCTAAAGTATCGGGACGGCAATGCTTAACGGTGATCTCACCACCAGTCGCGGCAACTGCACACAAGAATGTACCCGCTTCAATACGATCTGGAATGACTGAATGCTCAGCGCCATGAAGTTTTTCAACCCCCTCAATTACTAAACGATCACTACCAATCCCAGAAATCTTCGCGCCCATCTTCACCAATAACTCAGCCAAATCGCCAACCTCTGGCTCACGTGCAGCGTTTTCTAGAACTGTTGTTCCTGATGCCAAAGTAGCGGCCATCAATAAATTCTCGGTACCAGTCACTGTAATCATATCGGTCAAGATGGAGGCGCCCTTCAGTCGATCTGATTGAGGCTTGGTTTCCGCTTGAATATAGCCACTCTTAATCTTGATGCTTGCACCCATAGCCTTAAGGCCTTTAATGTGCTGATCTACTGGTCGGGCGCCAATAGCGCAACCCCCTGGTAAGGAAACCTTAGCGTTATGCATTCTCGCCAAAAGCGGGCCAAGCACCAAGATAGAGGCGCGCATGGTCTTGACCATCTCATAGGTAGCCTCTGAACTTTTAATGACAGCTGCATTCAAAACCATATGACTTCGATCAGTTGCACTCGGAAAATCAACTGTTACGCCAATCTCTTGTAATAGCTTGAGCATAGTACGTACATCCTGTAAGTCAGGAACATTACGTAATACCACTGGTTGATCGGTCAATAGACAAGCACACAGAATTGGCAATGCGGCATTTTTAGCGCCAGCAATCAGCACCTCACCTTGAAGGGGGGTGCCGCCAACCATTCGTAATTTATCCATGAAGTGATTCCAGTAAAAACTTAGTAATTAATATGTAATGAGCAAGAATGCGTTTTTATGCTGCTGAATTCTGTGCAAACTCTTCAGGCGTAAATACCTTCATTGATAAGGCGTGAACTTCTGCTTTCATACGATCGCCCATTGCGCCATATACCAACTGATGACGCTGTACTAGTCTCTTTCCCTCGAACTCGGGGCTCACAATTGTTGCAAAAAAATGCTGGCCATCACCCTCAACCTGGACATGGGTACATTGAATCCCTTGCTTGATATAGCCTTCAATTTGTTCTGGGGTGGGTAGCATTTCTTTTCCTAAAACCAAGGTGTTAATAATTAATAACGGAGCTTATAGCCCTTTTGCAGCAGACGCAAAGCAATCGCTGACACTACTACAAAGAAGCAAAACACAATTGCTAGGCTACTCCAAGGGGAGTTATCTGAAACTCCAAAGAAGCCGTAACGGAAACCGTCAATCATATAAAAGAAGGGGTTGAAGTGAGAGACCATCTGCCATGCTGGAGGCAAAGAATGAATCGAATAAAAGACGCCTGACAACATCGTTGCTGGCATGATGATGAAATTCTGAAAGGCAGCTAACTGGTCATATTTATCAGCCCAGATGCCGGCTATCAATCCAAGACTTCCTAAAATTGCCGCCCCCAAAAAAGCAAAGGCCAAAATCCACAATGGGTATTGCAATGCGGGGAAGGCAAAGTAGGCTGTAATGATTAGGACTCCAAGGCCAACCACGATGCCACGAAATACTGCAGCCAGGATATACGCTGCGTAAAACTCAAAATGACTCAGAGGGGCTAATAAAACAAATACTAAGTTACCAGTCACTTTTGACTGAATTAAAGAAGAAGATGTATTTGCAAAAGCATTTTGCAAAATACTCATCATCACTAGACCTGGAATTAAAAAGGCGGTGTAACTTAAACGGCCATAGACCTCTCTACCCTCAAGCACATGCCCGAAGATCATGAGATACAGCACAGCTGTCAAAACTGGAGCGGCTACTGTTTGGAAAGCAACCTTATAAAAGCGCTTTACTTCTTTAAACAATAACGTTGGGAAGCCGCTACCATATTCCAATGCGGGTCTATTTAGTCCGTTTTTCATAGAGCACCTCCGGACATAATATTGACAAAGACTTCTTCAAGGTCTGTTTTGCCTTCGCCATCTTTCTTAACAGAGCCATAACGACTGAGCAAATTAGCAGTCGTATCTAGAGCCACAATCTTGCCTTGCTTGAGCATGGCAATACGTTGGCACAAGGCTTCTGCCTCTTCTAAATAATGCGTAGTCAAAACAATCGTATGACCGTCTTGATTTAGGCGGCTAATAAATTGCCAGAGTGACTGACGTAACTCAACATCAACACCGGCTGTAGGCTCATCCAAAATAATGACTGGGGGTCTATGGACCAAGGCTTGTGCAACGAGCACTCGACGCTTCATGCCGCCTGACAAAGAACGCATATTGCTATCCGCTTTAGACGTAAGATCAAGATTGGCCATGATCTCCTCTATCCATGCATCATTATTGCGTATGCCAAAGTACCCGGACTGAAAACGTAATGTTTCACGAACGGTAAAAAATGGATCAAAAACTAATTCTTGAGGAACAACACCAAGCATACGACGCGCTTCACGAAATCCCTTCTGTACATCAGCGCCCATGATGGCGGCATGACCATGACTTGGCGTTACCAAGCCAGCCAAAATAGAAATCAATGTAGTTTTACCAGCGCCATTAGGTCCCAGCAAACCAAAAAACTCGCCAGGCTCGATGGTTAATGACACATCTTGTAAGGCTTGAAGCGCTCCATACTGCTTGGATATATTTTGAATAGATATTGCAGAGTGCATCGCCATCACAAACCTAGTAATGCAGCAACGCCATAGACACCGGCAAGCACCTTAAGCTTTTCTGGTGCATGCTCAACTGAAATAGACTGCCCCTCAGCTACTAGTTTTTTCTGCCAAGCCATTAAAACTGTTAATACAGTGGAGTCAAAGTCTGTTAATTCAGAGCAATCGACTGAGCGCAAGCTTGGACTATTTAACAGGCCTTCTTTTTCCACTTGCAAAGCATTTTCTTGCGTCACTTTTTTAGGCAAAAGAAAGGGCATAGTCTGAATACTTAATAGTTAATTAGCTGGTTTGGCACTAGCCAATTGTTTATTGCGATCTTGTAAAAACTTTACCAAGCCTTCAATACCGTTTTGACTAATTTGGTTAGAGAACTGATTACGGTAGGCCTCAACCAACCAAACACCCATGATATTCATGTCATAAACCTTCCAGCCATTGGCTGTTTTTTCTAGGCGGTAATCTAAAGGCACTGGATCGCCACGGCCAAGTACTACGGTTTTCACAACCACTTCCTTATCATCGGGCGATGCACGTAATGCCTTAAATTGCACAGTCTGATCACGCAGCTGGCTCAGAGCACCAGAGTATGTGCGAATCAATAGATTTTTAAACTCAGAAGTTAATTGAGCCTGTTGCTCAGGAGAAGCTTTTTTCCAATTCGGCCCCATCGCCATTTCAGTAGTACGGCGCATATCAGTATAGGGAACGATTTTCTTTTCTACTAAATCAACGATCTTAGGGATATTGCCTTTTTGGATATCTGGATCGGCCTTCACCGTTGCCATCACCTCAGTGACCACCATCTTAATTAAGGCATCAGGGGCCGTTGATTGATCTGGAGCTTGAGCCAAAACAGTGCCAGATGCAAGCAGAAGACCCGCACAGATATAACCGAAGATTTGTTTAAAGCTTTTCATATTCCCGCCACCATCTTTATCTAAATTGAGACCTATTTTAGCTACTTCAAACTACATTGCCGTATTGTCTATTGGTATGGATTCTCAGATACCGGTGTTTGAGGCTCTTCATCATCTCGTCCTTCATTGATTTGATAAGCACGCCTCTGAATATAAGCATCACGTACAAAGCTGTACTTATCAATAGCTGCGCCATCCAATAAATCACCAGCTTCATAGTAAGTATTTCGGGCATTGACTACGCGCAAGCCAGTAATACTATTTCGTAAACCAATATCTTTGACAAAGCTAAATAGATAGTCAGACTCTAAGTCAGCCACCGTACCAAAACTGTCACGTACATTACTTGGGCCAAAGAAAGGAAGCACTACATAAGGCCCAGAAGGTACACCCCAAACACCCAAAGTTTGACCCCAGTCCTCTTTGTGTTTTTCAAGACCGCCCGGAGTAGCTAAATCGATCAGACCACCTAATCCCATAGTGGTATTCACCACAACTCGCATGAAATCATTGAATGCATAGTCTGGCTTGCCTTGGAGTAAGTTATATAAGGCAGTGTAAATATCGTTGTAGTTGCTAAAGAAGTTATAAATTCCATCGCGCACAAATTCGGGTAATACAAAGCGATAACCAGTAACTACTGGCTTGAGCAGATAAGCATCTAAGCCTTCATTAAATTCGAATACTGAGCGATTAAATGGCTCCCAAGGATCTTGGGGGGAGCGCTCTGCTCCCGCAGGAACCGACGCGCATCCAACCATACTGATAACTGAGCCCAGTAAGATTGCCTGCTTGATTTTGCGCAAAACAGACAACATCATTTTGCTGCACTCTTGTCTTGGCCGCTATCTGCTGCTTTGTTATAAAGAAACTGGCTGATCAAGTTTTCTAGAACAATAGCTGACTGAGTTTGGGCAATCTTTTCACCATTGGCCAACATATCATCTGAACCACCTGCTTCAAGGCCAATGTACTGCTCGCCCAATAAACCAGATGTCAAAATCTTTGCCGAAGAATCCTTTGGAAACTTATAGGAGTCTTCAATAGTCATCACTACAGTTGCTTGATAGGTCTTGTCATCAAAAGAGATATTAGCAATTCTGCCAACCACTACACCCGCACTCTTCACTGGCGCGCGAGGCTTCAAACCGCCGATGTTGTCAAAGCGTGCAGAAATTTTATATGTTGGTGCGAATGACACTGCATTCATATTGCCAACTTTGAGTGCGAGAAATAATGCTGCTAACAAACCAATAGCAACAAAAATTCCAACCCAAATATCAATTGCACTTTTTCTCATAAGAGCCCCAGTTTATTCTTTCTAATTTGAGAACATCATCGCGGTTAGCAAGAAATCTAACGCTAAAACCGATAAAGAAGAGATCACCACCGTACGGGTGGTTGCTTGCGAAACACCTTCTGGCGTAGGCTTAGATTCATAACCCTGATAAAGAGCAATAAAAGTTACCGCCACACCAAACACCATGCTTTTAATTAAGCCATTGCCAATATCAGAGAACAGATCGACTCCGCCCTGCATTTGGGACCAAAAAGCGCCAGAATCCACCCCAATCAGTGGTACACCAACCAAATAGCCGCCCAATACACCCACCGCGGTAAAGATGGTTGCCAGGATAGGCATAGAAATAATGCCGGCCCAAAGGCGTGGTGCAATCACACGGCCCAGTGGATCAACTGCCATCATCTCCATGGCAGTTAGCTGTTCGCCAGCTTTCATCAAGCCGATCTCTGCTGTCAATGAAGTACCAGCTCTGCCAGCAAACAATAAGGCAGTAATGACAGGGCCAAGTTCACGAGTTAGTGAGAGTGCAACCAATAAGCCAAGCGCTTGTTCTGAACCATAACGATTTAATGTGTAATAGCCCTGTAGACCCAAAACGAAACCAACAAATAATCCTGAGATTGCAATGATCACAAATGAGTGATTACCAACAAATAAAATTTGATCAATCACCAAGCGCGGTCTTTTCAGTAAAAATCCTGAACGCATAATGACTGCGGCAAACATGCGAGCAGCCAAACCAAGGCTGCTCAAATTGCGACGTACAAAAAATCCGAGATCACCAAACAGATTCAGAAGTGTAGTCATGAGGCGTTCACTCCAAAATCTTCTTCCAAACTTGTGCCTGGATAGTGAAAAGGTACGGGGCCATCTGGCGCAGCATCTAAAAACTGTCTAACAAAAGGATCGGTTGAGCGACTTAAGTCTTCAGGAGTACCTTCCGCACCAATGCGGCCATTCGCAATAAAGTAGACATAATCTGCAATCGCAAATGTCTCCTCTACATCGTGTGTAACCAATAGACTCGTGGCCCCCAGGGCATTATTCAGATCACGGATCAAGCGCGCGGTAATACCCAGAGAGATGGGGTCCAAACCAGCAAAGGGCTCGTCATACATGATGAGTGGTGGATCTAAAGCAATGGCTCTTGCAAGTGCAACACGTCTTGCCATGCCACCAGAAATTTGTGAGGGCATTAAATCGCGGGCTCCGCGCAACCCAACCGCATTGAGTTTCATCAACACAAGTGAGCGCAATAACTCTTCACTAAGGTCAGTATGTTCACGTAACGGAAAGGCTACGTTTTCAAAAACACTGAGGTCAGTGAATAATGCGCCAAACTGAAAAAGCATTCCCATACGACGACGAGCGGCCATTAACTTGGCGCCACTCATCTTGCCGATGTCTTGACCTTCAAATAAAACTTGCCCGGATTGGGCATTAAATTGACCGCCAATTAAACGAAGGATGGTGGTCTTACCGCAACCAGAGCCGCCCATTACAGCCACTACTTGACCGCGCCGAAACTCCATATTGAGTCCCGACAAAATCTGCCGCTCGCCTGGAGCATAGGAAAAGTTGACGTCCTTGATCGAGACGACAACTTCACCTGCAGCTTGCTTGCTTACATCCAAGGAGTTTGGCTGACCACTGTTCATATCCCCTTCATTATCGAGGTAAAACAGAAGACCCCATTAAATACTCATCTACTGAACGAGCACATTGACGACCTTCACGAATCGCCCAAACCACCAAAGACTGGCCACGGCGCATATCACCAGCAGCAAAAACCTTAGGAACGTTGGTTTGATAGGCATTTTGACCATCTACGGTCGCTTTTGCATTGCCGCGAGCATCTTTATCGACACCAAATGCATTCAGCACTTGCTGAACCGGAGACACAAAGCCCATCGCTAAAAGCACTAAATCCGCCTTGATCTCAAATTCAGAGTTTGGCACTTCGGCCATCTTGCCGTCTTTCCACTCCAAACGAACACCAATCAGCTTCTCAACTTTGCCGTTTTTGCCTTCAAAACGTTTAGTTCCAACAGACCAGTCACGCTCACACCCTTCTTCATGGGAAGAAGAGGTACGCAACTTGGTTGGCCAATAAGGCCATACCAATGGCTTGTTCTCTTCCTCTGGAGGCTGAGGGAGTAATTCAAACTGAGTAATCTTGGTGGCGCCGTGACGATTAGAAGTACCAACGCAGTCAGAACCTGTATCACCACCGCCAATAACGACTACATGCTTATCTGTTGCACGGATTTCATTTTTAAAGTCGCCGGCATTCTCTTTATTTTGGGGAATCAAGAACTCTAATGCGTAATGCACGCCAGCTAATTCTCGACCAGGCACTGGCAAATCACGTGGCTGCTCTGCACCGCCAGTGATCACCACGGCATCAAAATCTTTCATCAACTGCTCAGGAGAAACTGTCTTATTGGAGTAATTTTTTACTTCGGCACCAATCGCTTCTTTACCAACAAAAACGCCTGTCTCAAATTTCACGCCTTCAGCTTGCATCTGCTCAACACGACGATCAATTAACCACTTCTCCATTTTGAAATCAGGAATGCCGTAACGCAGCAAGCCGCCAACGCGATCATTCTTTTCAAACACAGTCACATCATGACCAACACGGGCCAATTGCTGTGCAGCCGCCATACCTGCTGGACCACCACCAACAACCGCTATTTTCTTACCAGTCTTAGTCTTAGGTGGTTGCGGCTTAACCCAGCCACTTTCCCAACCCTTATCAATAATGGCATGCTCAATCGATTTGATGCCAACCGCAGTACTGTTGATTCCTAAGGTACAAGCAGCTTCACAAGGCGCTGGGCAAATACGGCCAGTAAATTCTGGGAAGTTATTAGTTGATTGCAAAACATCTAATGCATTCTTCCAGTCATTCTGAAATACTAAATCATTGAAATCAGGAATGATGTTGTTAACTGGGCAGCCGTTGTTGCAAAATGGGATGCCACAATCCATACAACGAGCACTCTGCACTTTTGCTTCTTCATCAGTTAAAGCAGCCACAAACTCTTTGTAGTGATGGAGACGTTTAACCGGCACTTCGTACGTTTCACCAACACGCTCAAACTCCATAAATCCAGTGACCTTACCCATATCGAATCCTTAGTATCTTTTCTTAATGTCTATCTATATTGATTAAGTGATTTAAGCTGCAACCGTTTTCTTCTGCGCTTTTTCCCACAATTCACCTAGAGCACGCTTGTACTCAGTTGGGAGAACCTTCACAAAACGTGCGCGGGCATTATCCCAATCAGCCAGGATTGCTTTAGCGCGCTCAGAGCCTGTATGACGGAAATGACGCTCAACCAAGCCCTTGAGTATTTGCTCGTCAGTTAAACGCTCGCCGCCGTCTTTCACATCAACCGGGGCATGCCATTCAGACTTCGGCATCTTGGCGATCTGCTCAGCAGAAGGCAGCACCTTCTCCAAAGTCGCCATGCTGGTATTACAACGTTTATCGAACAATCCATCTTCGTCGTAAACGTAAGCGATACCGCCGCTCATACCTGCAGCAAAGTTACGACCTGTAGCGCCCAAGACCACTACGGTTCCACCAGTCATGTACTCGCATCCATGATCACCAGTACCTTCAACAACAGTAGTGGCGCCAGAGTTACGTACTGCAAAACGCTCGCCAGCCACGCCATTAAAGAATGCTTCACCAGCAATCGCGCCATATAGAACGGTGTTACCCACAATGATGTTCTTAGCAGTGTCGCCGCGGAACTCATGCGGAGCACGAACAATCACGCGACCACCTGACAAACCTTTACCAACATAATCATTACCATCGCCGACTAAATCTAAAGTAATGCCACGTGCCAAGAAAGCAGCAAAACTTTGGCCAGCTGTGCCATTCAATTGAATATGAATCGTGTCATCTGGTAACCCTGCATGACCATAACGCTGAGCAACTTCGCCTGAAAGCATTGCGCCGACAGTGCGATTGACGTTCTTCACTGGAACAATGAAAGAAACCTTCTCGCCACGCTCTAATGCAGGCTCACTCTTCTCAATCAAGATATTGTCGAGTGCACTCCCTAAACCATGATCTTGTGTGAGCACTTGATAACGTGGAACTTCAGCAGCTACCTGTGGCTCAGCAAAGATCTTGCTGAAATCCAAACCGTGTACCTTCCAGTTTTCAACACCTTTGCGGGTATCCAATAAATCAACACGTCCAATGAGGTCATCAAACTTACGAATACCCAATTGCGCCATGATCTCGCGGGCTTCTTCAGCAATAAAGAAGAAGAAGTTCACAACATGCTCTGGCTTACCAGAGAATTTCTTACGCAATTCTGGATCTTGAGTTGCAACGCCTACTGGGCAGGTATTTAAATGACACTTACGCATCATGATGCAACCCTCAACCACCAATGGAGCAGTCGCAAAACCAAATTCATCGGCACCTAATAAAGCACCGATCACTACGTCACGACCTGTTTTCATCTGGCCATCAGCTTGAACACGAATACGGCTACGCAAACCATTCAGAACTAATGTTTGTTGTGTTTCAGCCAAACCAAGCTCCCAAGGGGAACCAGCATGCTTAATGGAAGACAGTGGAGATGCGCCAGTACCGCCATCATGGCCAGCAATCACAACGTGATCTGCTTTTGCCTTTGCAACACCCGCAGCCACCGTACCAACACCGACTTCAGAAACCAATTTCACAGAAACATCTGCTTTCGGATTGACGTTCTTCAGGTCATGAATTAGTTGAGCGATATCTTCAATCGAATAAATATCGTGGTGTGGAGGAGGAGAAATCAAGCCTACACCTGGCACTGAGAAACGTAATTTACCAATGTAATCAGAAACCTTACCACCAGGTAATTGACCGCCTTCACCTGGTTTAGCACCTTGTGCCATCTTGATCTGAATCTGATCAGCGGAGCGCAAATACTCAGTAGTCACACCAAAGCGACCAGAAGCAACCTGTTTAATCTTGGAGCGCAATGAGTCACCATCTAATAATGGAATGTTGGCCTCAACCACATCGCTACCTAAAACACTGGCTAAACTCTCACCCTTCTTGATTGGAATGCCTTTAAGTTCATTCACATAACGGTTTGGATCTTCACCACCTTCACCAGTATTGGACTTACCGCCAATACGGTTCATTGCAATTGCTAAAGTAGCGTGCGCTTCGGTAGAGATCGAACCCAAAGACATCGCACCCGTTGCAAAACGTTTCACGATTTCTTTTGCAGACTCGACTTCATCTAGTGGAATCGCTTTTGCTGGATCGATCTTAAATTCAAATAAACCGCGCAAAGTCATTTGACGCTTAGTTTGATCATTAATGATGTTGGCGTACTCTTTATAAGTCTGATAGCCCTTCTCAGCACCAATACGTGTGGAGTGTTGTAACTTCGCAATCGTGTCAGGAGTCCACATATGGTCCTCACCACGAATACGGAAAGCATATTCACCACCGGCATCGAGCATATTGCTTAAGACTGGATCATTACTAAACGCCGCAGTATGCATACGCAGTGCTTCTTCTGCTACTTCAAACACACCAATCCCGCCAACGTTTGACGGAGTGCCCTTAAAGTATTGATCAATGATGTCGTGATTTAAACCAATTGCCTCAAAGATCTGTGAGCCGGTATAGGACATGTAAGTTGAAATGCCCATTTTGGACATCACTTTTTGCAAGCCCTTACCAACCGCTTTTACAAAGTTCTTCACTGCTTTTTCTGCAGACAAATCACCAGACAAGCCTTTAGCCATCTCTGCCAAAGTTTCCATGGCAAGGTACGGATGAACGGCCTCAGCGCCATAGCCAGCAAGAAGTGCAAAGTGATGGGTCTCACGTGCACTACCAGTTTCAACCACTAGGCCAACGCTAGTACGCAAGCCCTTTTGCACTAAATGCTGATGGATAGCAGAGGTTGCCAACAAAGCAGGAATTGCCACATGCTTTTCATCAACTTGACGATCACTGACAATTAAAATGTTGTAGCCAGAACGTACGGCATCTGCCGCCTCAGCACACAAGGATGCTAGACGGGCTTCAATACCAGCCTTACCCCATGAAGCTGGATAACAGATATCCAACTCATAAGAGCGGAACTTACCGTTGGTGTAGTGACCAATATGACGAATCTTAGTGATGTCATCAAAATCCAAAATAGGCTGGCTTACTTCTAAGCGCATTGGCGGATTGATGTTGTTGGTATCTAACAAATTCGGCTTTGGTCCGATGAATGACACCAACGACATCACCATATTCTCGCGAATCGGATCGATTGGAGGATTAGTAACCTGTGCAAATAATTGCTTGAAATAGTTATAGAGTGGTTTGTTCTTGTTGGACAGAACCGCCAATGGGCTGTCATTACCCATTGAACCGATTGCCTCTTCACCATTCATGGCCATTGGAGCCATCAAGAATTTAATATCTTCTTGGGTGTAACCAAAGGCTTGCTGGCGATCCAACAATTTGGCTGCTGGACGAATCGTCGTTTTCTCGTCGATCAAGTCTGCTTTGCTAGCGTCGACTTCATCCAACTTCACGCGCACTGCATCAATCCAGCTCTTATATGGCTTGGCTTTAGAAACGGCATTCTTGAGCTCAATGTCATCAATAATGCGGCCCTGCTCCATATCGATCATGAACATCTTGCCTGGCTGCAAACGCCATTTTTGAACAATCTTGCTCTCAGGGATTGGCAATACACCAGCCTCAGAGCCCATGATGACTAAGTCATCATCAGTGACGTAGTAACGCGCAGGACGCAAACCATTGCGATCCAAGGTTGCGCCAATTTGGCGGCCATCAGTAAACGCCATTGCTGCAGGACCATCCCATGGCTCCATCATTGCTGCATGGTATTCATAGAAAGCGCGGCGATTATCATCCATCAATGTATGCTGTTCCCAGGCCTCAGGAATCATCATCATCATGGCTTGAGCTAATGGATAGCCAGCCATCACCAACAACTCTAAGCAGTTATCAAAGCAAGCTGTATCTGATTGACCTGGATAAATTAAGGGCCATAATTTTTTTAAGTCATCGCCAAGTACTGGTGAGCTTACTGCACCCTCACGAGCATTAACCCAATTAACGTTTCCTTTAACAGTATTGATCTCACCATTGTGAGCAATCATGCGATACGGGTGCGCCAATTCCCATGCAGGGAAAGTATTGGTGGAGAAGCGCTGATGTACTAGAGCCAATGCTGAGACAGTACGCTTATCTTGTAAGTCTTGGTAGTACGCGCCCACTTGGTTTGCCAACAGCAAACCCTTATAAACAATGGTTCTAGCAGACATTGAAGCAACAAAATATTCTTTGCCGTGCTTTAAATGTAAATCTTGAATTGCATGACTTGCTGTTTTGCGAATGACATATAACTTGCGCTCAAGCGCATCGGTTGTCATGATGTCGCGGCCACGTCCAATAAAAATTTGACGGATAAATGGCTCTGTCATTTGAACGGTTGGTGACATCGGCAATTTCACATCCACCGGAACATCTCTCCAACCTAAAACCACTTGACCTTCTAAGCGCACAGTACGCTCTAATTCTTGTTCGCATGCCAAACGAGAAGCATGTTCTTTTGGCAGGAAAATCATGCCGACCCCATACTCACCTAATGGTGGCAAGGTCACGCCTTGCTTGGCCATTTCCTCGCGATATAAAGTATCGGGAATCTGAATCAAAATACCGGCGCCATCACCCATCAAAGGATCAGCACCAACTGCTCCTCGGTGATCTAAGTTTTCCAGGATTTGCAAACCCTGAGAAACGATCTCGTGGGATTTCTTACCTTTGATATGTGCAACGAATCCTACGCCGCAAGCGTCATGCTCATTACCAGGGTCATATAAACCCTGAGCGACTGGGCGAAGATCTGAATTTAATTGTGTAGTCATAGTATTTCCGAGGGGCGACAAAGGCCTGATTACTTTTGGAGGATCAAATATAGGTGAATACCCATAGTGATGCAATAGAAATAAAATGAGTCTGTCCCATTTATTTAGATATCACACCAATATGTATGCCCTATATGGGGACAGAGTCGACAGATTCAATGCCTCACTTTAACCTCAGAGAAGCTTAAATCGCTTTAAGTCATTGAATTTTATGTACTTATTTTTCTGGGGCGCCCGCGATGGCGAATTTGGACTAGCTCAGGAGCATCTTTAAAGAGCTTTTTGGCATAAATATCGCTGACCCAGGGCTTGGAACGTATGAGAGATTCTGTGATCTGGAGGTCCTCCCAGTGTGGAGCGCCCTCTTTTACAAAGTTAGCCCAGTTCATCTGCCTCTCAAAAGGGGTATTACCTAACTTCCAAAAGTGCTGGTGGTCTACCAACCAAGATTCCGCTTTGCCACCAATATGTGTTGCAAAACTAGTCCAAGCTGAGCTTTGGGGGCTGGATTCAAATCCGGCCCTAACTGGATTGAGCTCTATATACCGTTGGCAGCGCAGAAAATAGTCTGGATCAATCAGGGATGAGCGATATCGCCCTTCCCAAATAGTTCCAGAACGATTTTGCTTCTGATTAAAGTATTGGGCATAACGACGCCCCAAGGACTGCATCGTTTTAGAGAGTGAATCTTCATTTTGGGGTGTCAGCAGTAAATGCACATGATTGGGCATGAGCGCAAATGCGTGAACCGCACAAGCAAACTGCTTTGCTGCTTCACGCAACCAATCTAGATACATACGACGATCTTCGTCAGTAAAAAAAATAGTTTCGCGATTATTGCCGCGAACCATGACATGCATTGCTTGACCAGGTATTACAGTGCGAGCTTGCCGTGCCATCTTAGTAACGAACTATTGCAGTTCGCGCGCACCGCCATTATTTGAGAACTCCGGAATGAACCAGTCACCATCAACTTGAGTTACGCCACTTGGAACTTCACGTGAGATCTGTGGACTATCTTTTAATGCAGTCGACATATAAGAAATCCACATTGGCAAAGCAAGTCCACCACCAGTTTCACGATCGCCCAAGCTGGCAGGCTTATCAAAACCAATCCAGGCAATCGCAACTACTTTAGGGTTATATCCTGCAAACCAGGCATCATGGGAGTCATTCGTTGTGCCTGTTTTGCCAGCGATATCGCTGCGACCTAACTTTCCACGTGCCGAGGCAGCTGTACCAGTCTTGGTAACTTCTTGCAACATGCTGTCCATGACAAATGCAGTGCGAGCGTCCAATACACGAGAAGCGTCTTCTCCTGCATGAGTTGGCTTAGCTTCAAACACCACATTACCTTTAGAGTCCACCATCTTGTCAATTAAGAATGGGTCTACACGATATCCGCCATTTGCAAACACGCTATAGGCAGAAGCCATCTGCAGAGGGGTTACTGAGCCCGCGCCCAATGCCATTGTTAAGTAAGGAGGATGCTTTTCAGGTTCAAAGCCAAAACGCTGAATATATTCCTGTGCATAAGAAGGGCCAATAGCGCGAATAATACGAACTGAAACCAAGTTCTTTGATTTTGCTAAGGCAGTACGAAGGCGCATCATGCCGTCATATTTGCCATCGTAGTTTTTTGGCTCCCAAGCTTGGCTGCCAGTTTCCATGCTACCAATCGATAAAGGAGCATCGTTCACCATGGTATTTGGGGTAAAGCCTTTTTCAATCGCTGCTGCATAGATAAATGGCTTAAATGAGGAGCCTGGTTGGCGCAAAGCTTGTGTCACGTGATTAAATTGATTACGACGGAAATCAAAGCCGCCTACCAAGGAGAGAATCGCGCCAGTCTCTGCATTCATAGAGACAAAAGCAGCTTCCACTTGCGGTAGCTGCGCCAGCTTCCAAACACCTCCATCTGATAACAGACGTACTACCGCACCAGGACGTAGGCGCTTCTTAGGCTGAGTACTGTCGGTAATAGAGGCTGCCGCTAACTTCATACCCTCACCTTTAATGGTGATAGTGTCACCAGTCGAAATCATGACTTGCATTTCTTTTGGCTTGACATCGAGAACAACGCCGGACTGCAAATCATCTAGCTGTGGATATGCAAGTAATGCTTCATCAATTGCGCGCTGGCGTTTTACAGTGTCTTCAGGCAAATTGATAAAGCCTTCGGGGCCACGATAAGCATGACGCAAGTCATATTCAAAAATTCCCCGGCGAACGGCTTTATATGCAGCATCTTGATCTGCCTTCAGTATCGTGGTGTAAACCTCAATTCCTTGGGAGTAAATTGCTTCACCGTATTGAGCGAAAAGCAGTTGACGAACCATCTCCGCAGGAAAGTCTGCGCGTACCGCAAACTCATTGCCAAGACCACGAATATGCAACTCCTCAATCATGGCTTTTTGATACTCTTCAGAAGTTATGTAGCCCAGATCGCGCATCCTTTGAAGAATGTACTCTTGACGAATCTTGGCCCGGCGATAGTTTGTAACTGGGTTATAAGCCGATGGCGCCTTAGGTAGTCCAGCTAGCATTGCAGCTTGCGCAATGCTAATGTCTTTCAACTCGATGCCAAAGTAAATTTGTGCTGCACTTGAAAAACCGAATGCCCTCTGACCTAAGAAAATCTGATTCATATAGATTTCTAGAATCTTATCTTTAGTCAGCTGGGACTCAATTTCCCATGCCAGCAGTACTTCATAAATTTTGCGACTAAAAGTTTTCTCATTACTCAGGAAGAAATTTCGTGCCACTTGCATGGTGATGGTCGAAGCGCCTTGAGCCAAATGGCCGCGGAGATTGGCAACCCCCGCTCTAAGAACCCCGACGTAATCAACTCCGCCATGAGAATAGAAACGATCATCCTCAGTAGCAATAACAGCGTTTCGCATTGCCATCGGAATTTCATTTAACGGTATGACCTTGCGGCGCTCTTCGCCAAACTCACCGATCAACACCTTATCAGCGGTATAAATCCGCAATGGTGTTTTCGGGTTGTAATCAGTCAAAGCTGAAATTTTTGGCAAATTTGGCTTGGCAATGAGAAAAGCATAGCCCAGCAGTAGTGATAAGGCTATCGCGCCAACAGCAGCAATCATCAGTAAAGCCTTGATTAAAGGGCTGCCCGATGACCCCCCTGGCAAGCCAGGCTGAACTCGCGTCTGCCGAGGGCGTCTGTCAGAGGGACGAATGGGACGCTGATTGAGCGGCGGCTTGTCATTAGGAGGTAATGCCATATCTAAATTATAGGTTGCTTAGCAGCCTTCTTAAGCAATTTCCCTAAAAGCACTAAAACCCCTGTTTTGCAGTTAGTAGCAACACAATTTCTGACACAGGCTTCAATCCAGGCTGATGGATTTTTACCCCTCAAATCATAAGAATAGGGGCATGCCTACACGCCATATTTCTAGCCAATCCTTTGACGAAATTTTGAGTGACCTTGGCGATGATCCTGCCATCCCCGACCCTCATGGAATTCGTAAGCCCCCTCCCCAAAAAGGTCCTTCGCCTACGCCCTCAAGTCACCATCCAAGCAACCCTTTTAAAGAGCCTTTAAGTCATATTCAGATCAAAAATTCACTGCAAGGATTTACAACGCCGCTCATTCTTATTGGGGTCTGCATTAGCGCAGCCATTGCATTTTTCATTGCCTATAACACTCTGCTCAGTGAGTCTCATGCTGCTCTTGAGGCATCTCAAAAACAGATTGCGGAGATGAGAAAGGAAATAGCTGTAATGCGTGATGAAATTCATCAAGATCAAGATGATCTTTATTCAGCAATAGATGAAATAGAAGTAAGTATTCACTCTTTAAAAGACAGAAAGCCTGAAATCCGACTTTTGAATAAGCCCCAAGCCCCCAATCATGAAACTGAATTACGCCGCTGGCGCTATCTAGGGACATCCCAAATGGGGGCCTCTCACCAAGCCTATTTCCACTCCGGAAAAAACCATCTGGTCTTTGAAAAAGGAGCTCAAGTCTTGGGGGACTGGCGTCTAAGCAATATCGAAAAAGAATTCGCCACCTTCACCCATCTATATGGCAAGTCTCTAACCCTGAAGGCATCCAAAAGCGAATGAAGCTCATCAAAAATTACACCTGGGGGCACTTAAAAACTTTCTCGCTTTGCTTGGGAATTTTGATGTTTTTGTCGACCAGCAATGCAGCAGAAAATCCATCCTCACAAAATCATTTTCTACGGCCTATTAGCCTGCAATTTACTGATATTGAAATAACTGAACTTTTACAAGCAATGGCTAAATTGGGTAATACCAATTTTTTATTAAGCGAATCGATTAAAGGGAAGATATCTATAGATCTCAGAAATACTCCATGGGAAACAGCACTTCACTCCATCCTGGCAAGCCGTGGATTACGACTTGTTCGTAATGGTGAAATCTACTGGATTGGGCCACATGCAGAGATTTTGGCCTTTCAAAAATTCCGGCGCGAAGATGCTGCACTTCCATTTGGAGGGGATCACATCAATAGCCCCAGACAAATTCTCATTGAGGCACGAATAGTGGAAGCAGATGAACGTTTTGCACGTGAGCTTGGTGTCAAATTGGGCTATGAGGCCAATGGCATTGGAGGCAGCGCAGATCAAAAGCTGATCGGCAGTATGGATTTGGGTGGCGCTGGATTAAGTGGTTTTAATCCAGCCTCTATAGCTGCAACCCTGGTTTCTAAAAATGCTAGTCGCATTCTTCAGGCAGAACTCTCTGCTCTTGAGTCCGATGGACAGGGAAAGATCCTTTCAAACCCCCGCATCATGACCGGCGATCAAGTTAAGGCTACGATTGAGCAAGGCACTGAACTGCCCTATCAAACGTCTAATCAAAATGGCAGCAAATTGCAATTTAGGAAAGCAAATCTACGTCTGGAGGTTCTTCCAAAAATTCATCCCGATGGAAAGATTTCGATGCTGGTTGGAATTAATAAAGATACTGTAGGCATGAAGACAGAGCAAGGATACGCAATAGATACCAAAAGCCTAAGCTCAGAGGTTACTGTTGAAAATGGGGGAACAGTGATCATTGGCGGCATCTTTCAAACAACTGAACGGGAAGACGAAGTCAAAATCCCTTTATTGGGGGATATACCCATCATTGGTCATTTTTTTCGCCATAAATCCAAGCTGCAAGACAAAACTGAGCTATTGGTCTTCTTAACCCCGACTATTCTCGACAAACCCTAATAAAATCGAGGGGTGAACTCTTCGACAAACAATATCTTTCTAATCGGCCTCATGGGCGCCGGGAAGTCAACCGTCGGTAAAGTATTGGCAAAGAAATTAGGGCGTCGTTTTTTAGATGCTGACCATGTCATTGAAGAGCGTTGCGGCGTAAAGATTCCCGTCATCTTTGAAATGGAAGGTGAAGCAGGTTTTCGCAAAAGAGAGTCGCAAGTTATTCATGAAATTACTGCTGAGCAAGACATTATTCTGGCGACCGGCGGAGGAGCAGTTCTTTTGCCAGAAAATCGTCAGGCATTAAGTGAACGGGGTACCGTTATTTATTTGCATGCAAATCCCATTGAGCTTTGGCATCGCACTAAAGGCGGGGAAGGTCGCCCCCTATTAAAAAATGGTGATGCTAAGCAGATCCTAGAAAACTTGTATGCTATCCGCGATCCCCTCTATCGCGAAATCGCAGACTATGTGATTGAGACTGGAAAGCCCAGCGTCAATCAACTAGTCAATACCTTAATCATGCAGCTTGAACTTTCCGCTTAAATACACTGGCACTATGATGAAAACACTTGAAGTTGATCTTGGTAATCGCAGTTACCCAATTTACATTGGTACTGATCTGATTGATCAAGCAAGCCTATTTAGCGCCTGTGAAAAAGCGACCTCTATCTACATTGTTAGCAATACTACGGTTGCCCCACTGTACGCTGAGCGCCTAACAAAAACGCTCAATACCTTTGGCAAACCAGTGAGAACCATTGTTCTGCCTGATGGAGAGTCTTATAAGGACTGGAAAAATCTTCAATTAATTTTTGATGATCTTTTGAAGTTTGGTGCTGATCGCCAAACCATGTTAGTTGCCTTAGGTGGTGGAGTTATTGGCGACATGACTGGATTTGCTGCAGCTAGCTTTATGCGTGGCATTCGATTTATTCAAGTTCCCACCACATTGCTTGCTCAAGTGGATTCATCGGTTGGCGGTAAGACTGGCATCAATCACCCACTCGGTAAAAATATGATCGGCGCCTTTCATCAACCAGTTGCTGTCATTGCCGATCTGAGCACTTTAAAGACGCTGCCTCCAAGAGAACTTTCTGCTGGACTTGCAGAAGTAATCAAACATGGTGCTATTGCCGATGCTCAATTTTTAGACTGGATCGAAGCTAATGCAGGGGTCCTACTAGCTTGCGATACCGACGCCATGGGTCATGCTGTTCTTCGTTCATGCGAAATTAAATCTGCTGTAGTTTCTGCAGATGAAAGAGAAGGTGGTATTCGTGCAACCCTGAACTTTGGTCACACCTTTGGTCATGCTATTGAAGCTGGCATGGGCTATGGTGAATGGCTGCATGGCGAAGCGGTTGGTTGTGGCATGGTACTAGGTGCAGATCTTTCACGGCGCCTGAACTATATTAGTGATGCCGATGTTCAGCGTCTTACTAAAATCATCCATTCCATGAATTTGCCTATTACTCCACCAAAGTTTGGAGCTGACCGTTATATGGAGCTAATGCAGGTGGACAAAAAAACGGAGGGTGGGCAAATCCGCTACGTCGTTTTAGAAAAGATCGGCAAAGCTCTGATTCAAAGCGTGGCTGATACCCAAGTCATCGAAACTTTAAGCGCTACTGGTGCCGTTTAAATCAAGCCAATCTTGACTGCTTGACCAGCTTGAGCGCTCGCAAACTCAGTCAGGTCGCTTAATAGCTCTTTTCCGGTTTTGGTGTCGAGCCACAAGGGTTGTGCCATCGTGCCAGCCCATCGATAGTGATATCCGCCAGACTTGGCTGCAACCCAAATCTCATGCAAAGGTGGCTGGGTATTTACCACAATGACGCTTTTATCCTTAAAACGAATATTGATGACATTTCCGCCTTGGCGCTCGACATCCAAATCGAGATCAAGCTCATCATCGGCAGCCTCTAATGCGACTTCTATAGATTGCAATAAATTGCTTCCCAGTTGATAAAACTGCTTGTCATCAATGGTTTCTACGCCCGAGTTGTTTGGATTCATACTGGAGTCCTGCATGCTATATTCAATCATTCGTTTTAGAGATATTCATGATAGCGACTCTTAATAAAGCCCTCTACCTTAGCCTTCTAATATCCCTTGCAGGGTGTGGGGTAAGAGGCCCGCTATATATGCCAAATGTACCACCTGTTCCGCCGGCTCCTACAGAGCCAGAAACCAAAGGTAAGCTATACCCACCTCAAACTCCTGCTAGCCCAAGCAATTCTTCATCGACCAAGTAATGACAAGCAAAGCAATTCCCCTTCCTCAGTTATCTGGATTTACCGAACGTAATGGCAATTGGTATGCCGAAGATATCCCGCTCGCAGATTTAGCCAAAGAATTTGGTACCCCGCTGTATATCTACAGCAAAAAGGCGCTCACAGAGGCTTATCAGGCATATGACAAAGCTTGTGTTGATTCACAAGGGAAGCGTCGTGCACGTGTGCACTATGCAATGAAAGCCAATAGTAATTTAGCGGTGATTGATTGCTTTAAAAATCTCGGTGCTGGTTTTGATTTAGTCAGTGGCGGCGAATTAGCTCGTGCACTAGCAATCGGAGCTGATCCAAAAAGTTTAGTATTCGCTGGAGTAGGTAAATCTGCTACAGAGATCGCCACAGCCTTACAGGCCAGTGTTAAATGCATTAACGTTGAATCCATTGCCGAGTTACACCAGATCAATCGCGTTGCAACTAAGCTTAATTGCCGCGCCCCCATTTCTTTACGCGTTAACCCAGATGTGGATGCACAAACCCATCCGTATATTTCCACTGGCTTAAAAGGTAATAAATTTGGTATTGCCTATCATGAGGTTTTAAAAACGTATCGTGAAGCATCACAACTTTCTCAAATCGATGTTGTCGGTATTGATTGCCATATTGGTTCGCAAATCACCACAACTGCCCCTTATTTAGATGCCTTAGATAAAGTATTGGATCTTGTCGCACAGCTCAAAAAGGAAGGGATTGTGATTCACCACCTTGATCTGGGCGGTGGACTTGGAATCTCATACAGCGATGAAACACCTCCGGACATTACTGAGTTTACGAATACCCTCTTGAATCGAGTTGCTGAGCGCGGCTTTGGTCATTTAGATGTTGTGCTTGAGCCAGGCAGATCGCTGGTTGGCAACGCTGGCGTCTTGCTAACCACTATTGAATATTTAAAGCCAGGTGCCGAAAAGAACTTCTGCATCGTTGATGCTGCTATGACTGAACTGATGCGCCCAGCCCTATATGAGGCTCATCACGGCATAGTACCGGCCCAAAAGAAGACAGCAAAAGTACTCACCTATGACGTTGTTGGTCCCGTCTGTGAATCTGGTGACTGGTTGGGCAGAGATCGTGATCTAGCGGTTGAAGAGGGTGACCTGCTTGCCATTCTGTCAGCTGGTGCTTATGGTTTTGTAATGGCGTCTAACTACAATACGCGTCCGAAACCTGCAGAAATTATGGTTGATGGAAAAAATGCTTACGTAATTCGTGCACGTGAAAAAACTACTGATTTATTTTCAAGCGAAAAGGTTTTGCCAAAATAAAACGCATTATTCAATTTACCCATTTAGAAATGACAAACAACAAAAACCCCGCTACAAGAGCGGGGTTTTTTATTCAAGACTTTGAATTTCTTTAATGCAAGCCAGCCATGTAATCAGAAACTGCTTTCATTTCGTTATCAGACAACTTTGTAGCGATCATATTCATCTGGAGATTTTTGCGAGTGCCTTCACGGAATGACATTAACTGATTATTGGAGTACTCAGCCCACTGGCCAGCCTGGCGAGGGAACTGCGCAGGAATTCCAGCGCCATTAGGGCTATGGCATGCAGCGCAAGCTGGCACGCCCTTGGCAGCAATACCGCCACGGTAAATACTTTGACCGAGCTCGATAGTCGCTTTATCTTGTGCAACACCCAACGAGGCAGGTTGCTTTGCCAAGTAAGCTGCAATGTTTTGCATATCTTGATCGGTCAAGGCAGCAGCCATACCCATCATGATGGCGTTAGCGCGAACCCCTTCTTTAAAGTTTTTTAACTGTCGGGCAATATAAGCTGGATGTTGCGCAGCTAACTTTGGCCATGTACCAACTGCGCTTTGGCCTTTAGGGCCATGGCAAGTGATGCAAGCAACTACACCGCGAGTTGCATCCCCATTTGAATACAGTGCTTCACCTGCAGCAGCATCAACCTTAGGCTTACCTGGAGCTTCTGCTTTAGTTTCTGGAGCAGCAGCTTCAGTAGCAAATACTGTACCTGATACGCTGATCAGAGCGAAAATAGAGAAAGCCGCAAAACCAGCACATAAGCCAGTTAATTTGGAGATTTGGGAGGTTTGACGCATTATGTTTACCTTGGCAAAAATTCCTAAAAGTGTTTGGGCCCTGCATTTATAACTTTTTACCC
>Ga0214171_1000080_pt1 | contig 34466 bp, 58 predicted proteins | sample TroBogEpilimnion_40_FD_153009 | JGI IMG/M metagenome (GOLD analysis project Ga0214171, IMG submission 153009) | Freshwater microbial communities from Trout Bog Lake, WI - 02JUL2007 epilimnion | ecosystem: Environmental > Aquatic > Freshwater > Lake > Epilimnion/Euphotic zone | place: Trout Bog... | reverse complement strand
ATTCTTGCTCGCATCAAAGACCTCGAACCTGTGCAGGACGACCCACAGGAAATCCTTTCATCTGAGGATAACCTGGGCTAAACTCCTGATTAGCGGAGAAAAACCGACTAAGGAGAAATAGCATGGAAATTGACCTATCAGAATTTAGAACCGAGCGTAAACGAAACTGCCTGCCTAATTCGCTGGCCGAAAAACTGAGCCCAGATGACCGGGCAAAGTTTGAGGCAGCACTTGAGGAGAAGTCAATTTCGACTCGCGCAATTACAGAGTGGCTTCGAGCAAAGACCAAAAGTTCAGTGTCCGAAGCAACGGTGAGGCATCACCGCGTCAAGTCATGCAATTGCAATGCCTGATTTGAGCGAGTTTCCTCGCAAACCAGAACACACCATCAAGAGCAGTATTGAAATTACTTCTGACGGTGGCGAGTTTGAGACTGGCGAACTAACTAGACCAATTGAATTGGCATCTGATTGGGATGAAATCCTACTCGGATTTGGCCTAGACCCAGCCGTCTTTTTTGTTGTCGATGACACGGTACGAATGTCCAAATGGCAAAGTTCCAAGCGTCTCGAAAATGGTGATCGTGACATCATCTGGCTTTACTCATACAAAGCCCGATTTGCCAAGCGCGCACCTGAAGCAACCGAAGCAGACATTGAAGCACTCCGAGCCAAGATAGACAATTGGCGACCAAAGGCAACGTCGGTTCCAAAGACTGATGCTGCACCAAGCACCTTTGTCATCTGCTGGGCCGACTGGCAAATTGGCAAGTCGGAGAACGGCGGAGTCGAAGCGACCGTTGAGCGAATTCAGCAGTCGTTCATCGACAGCCTGGCTCGAATCAAGGAGCTCAGAAAAGCCGGCCGGAACATTGAGCGCATCGCTGTGCTGAACATGGGCGACCCTACCGAGGGCTGCGACGGCAACTACGCTTCCCAGTTATTTAGCGTTCAGTTGACCCAGCGCAAGCAGTTGAACCTTGTCCTCGATCTATGGACTCAAGGTGTCGCTGCACTCCAGCCTGATGTGTTTGCCTCAGTGCTCTGCAATCACGGCGAATGGAAACGCAACGGTGGGAGCAAGTCCGTCACGACTGACTCCGACAACGTCGGTGGCTACCTCGGCGACACGCTCAAAAGGATTTACGAAGGACGACCAGACGGCCCGAAGGAATGGCACATTTCCCACGACGAGTTCGTGCAAGTGCTCAACCTGTCAGGCGTCGACGTTGCCATCACTCACGGCCACAAAATCAGTGGCAAAGAGTTCGAGTGGCTTCGCGGTCAAGCACAGCGTCACCAATACGAGACCGGCGTCATGCCGGGACTCTGGGTTACAGCTCATCGCCACCATGTGAGCGTTGAGGACTTCGGCCCATTCTGGCGACTCCAATGTCCGAGCCAAGACGGAGGCTCTAAGTGGTACTCCGACTCGACCGGCAAATGGTCAACTCCAGGGTGTCTCACCTTCCTCGCCGGTCAGCACGATCAACGAGGCTGGAGTGATTTAGCCATTCTGTAAGATTGAAGTGCATTACCTAACAAAGGAAAAACCATGAACAACACAACCCGAAACATCATCCGCACCGCAGCCCCAGCCGTAATCGGCGCTGTTGTGTCGTACATCAGCAAGTTGAGCGCGCACCTCACGCCAGCCGAAACCGCAGTTCTGTTTCCTGTCGCGACCACCGCTTACTACGCCATCGTACGAACCCTCGAAGTCAAGTTCCCTAAGTTGTCTTGGCTGTTGGGTTGCTTGCCTGTAAAGGCTGCTGCACCTGTTGCTTCAGTGGCTCCTGCTGCACCTGCCACCCCAGCGACACCTGCGACTGATGCTCCAACCGCTACCAACTAAACCCCTCAAGCGCAAGCCACGAGTTGGCGACATAGTCTTTTGCCACAGCAACGGCGCTATGGGCCGGCTCATCAGAATCGGTGAACGCCTACGCTGGGGAGAACACGCCTCCTATTGGAACCACGCTTGCATCGTCAGCCGAGTCTCTAAGGGTATCCCTTACGTCATTCAGGCCGACCTCAAGGGAGTCAACGAGGTTCCTCTATCGAGCACCGGCGAGTACGTCCTAGTCGCTCCACCAGAGGGAGTCAACGTCGATGAGATGATGACCTTCCTCAAGGCTCAGGTCGGCTCGTCCTACGGCATCCTGTCGATTCTGTGCATTGCACTTGACTTGATCACTTGGAATGCTGCTCCGTCGCTCCGGCGTCGAGGCACTTGGATTTGCTCGGCTTTGGTGGCTGAGTCGCTTCGAGCTGGAGGCTGGTTCATCCCAGAGTCCAACTACGGCGACATCTACACCGTGACCCCGGCTCAACTCTGGTCAACTCTGATACACTAAAAACACTGTGATTCCATGCACAGGAGACACTCCTAAGTCCTCCCGGTCAACTCGTTAGCCTTTTTCGAGTTGGCCGGGAGTTTTCTCATTTTCCCCTAAATTCAAACAAAATCCCACCTCAGAAAATTCTCAGAAAAACTTGCAGAATGTGTGTCCTAATCTCGGACAACCTGCTACAGTAGATAGTGTCCGAAAATCGGACAACGACTTAGGAGGTCGAAATGTCAGCAGTGAACGAAATCGTTTTCTCGGAAACCATGTGCAAGCCTGGTGTCGAGATGACGTTCCAAATCCGCAAAGTGGATGAGGACAACTTTGCCTACGAGACTGTAAGCCGAGGCCATGTCCGCGTTTGGGGAACCGCATCTATGCCAGTCGCCTACAACGCAATCACTTACCTCATCGGCTTGGAGAAGCAGGCCGGTTGGACTCTCGTAGAAAAGGCGGCGAACTAATGAACGAGGTTCGCGGCTGGTGCTACAAGTGCGACGAGTTCAGCGATGGATTCCGTCTCGACGTTGTCAACTTCATCTGCATCGACTGTGCAACGCAGGAGATGTACGAGTCAATCGTGTCCGAGAACGACGAGGATTTTCGTCCGCTCCCGGAGGACTATCACTCGACTCAGACAAAGGAGGGAGGAAACTAAATGAGCAAGTCAATAGACGAGGTTCTGACCGAACGCGGCTTCGAGTTTATTGACTCTACTGAAGTAGGCTCGACATACCAAGTCCGGTATTTCAACTGCACGATCTACGTCACGGCGCTCGTCGAGGGTGGGTTCGAGGTAGTCAAGGAGTCACTGGCTGAGGATGTTCCAGCAACCATTATGAAGTTCAAGGAGACTGACGAAATGATTGAGTTCATCGTCAAGAAATGGGAAACCAAGTGAGCGCATTGAAGCAGCTAGTCGAGGAAAGACTAGGGCAAAATCTCAACAAATGGATTCTCGCTCAGCAGAAGCAAGGTGCATCGTACCGGGCAATGGCCGAAAAAATCCTTGAGGAAACCGGCATCGAGGTTTCAAAGTCGTCGCTGCACTTATGGGCAACGAAGTAACCTGATGTCACAAGCAACAAGCAAAATACAAATCATCAACCTAGAAAAGGGGAATCAAATGGCAGAAAAGAAATTGGCAGTCCTTGTGCTTGAAGTGCAATGGTGGGGAACTGACGAGGAGTTGGAGGACGTAATCAAGCCAGCACTCGCTGAGGCTCTATCCCGAACCACTGACGGCTACGAGTTCATCGGGGAGGCAAACTAATGGCACGTTTCAACCTGGACGATTACATAACCGTTGCAGAACGCATTGAGCAGTTCTACGCGAAGTTCCCAAACGGCAAAATCATCACTGAGTTGCTGAACGTTGCCGGCTGGAACGGCAAGCAGACACAGTTCATCGTGAAGGCTTACCTGTACGACGACAACAACACCTTGCTGGCTACCGGCTTGGCAGAGGAGTCGCTTGGTGGATCAGGTGCAAACCTGACCAGCGCGCTTGAGAATGCAGAGAGTTCGGCCGTCGGTCGCGCTACCTCGAACCTCAATTTTGCCACCACCAAGACCGGCGCTCGTCAACGGGCCACCCGTGAGGAAATGGAAAAGGTCATGCGCGGAGAAGTCCAAGCATCGCCAGTTACCGAAATCAAGGCTCTGCTCGGCGTCAAGTTTGACAACGCTGCAGACCGCAAGTTTTACTTGGAGGCTCAGTTGGGCCGAGAGGTGAAGGGTGTCGCTGACCTTACTAGCGACGAGCAAACAAAAATCATCAACCTACTAAAGGGAGAAACCAAATGAATAACATCACCATCGTCGGAAACCTGACTCGCGACCCTGAGCTCAAGTTCTTGGACAACGGCTCGTCCGTCGCCAAGTTCACGCTGGCCGTCAGCCGGAAACTGCAGAGCGGTCAAGAGGAGGTGTCGTTCATCAACGTCGTCGCCTTCGGCTCGCTCGGTGAGAACCTGCACGACTCGCTCCACAAGGGCAACCGCGCGATCGCAATCGGACGCCTCGACCAGCGTTCCTGGACAACTGAGTCCGGCGAAAAGAAGTCGTTGTTTGAGTTGACCGCTCAGGCCGTTGGTGCAGAACTGCGCTGGCACAAGGTGGACATCAAGGAGGGCTCATCCGGCGCTGCCAAAACGGCTGGAACCCCATTCCGCGCGAATGACGAGGAAGCCTTCTAATGTTGGACAATGCCGAGCGCATCGGCTTGGAGCAGGCGCTTGAAACCGTCTGCTCCTTGTCCGACATCTACGCCAACGCGGTCGAGAAGGGTGCGAACTACATCGTTTCCCTACACCCTTCACTAACTAAGGAACACGCCATTGGCGTCATGCTCGGTGGAGAAGTTGAGAAACTGCAGGAGCTCATTGGTCAAGTCAAAGCACTTGAGGAAGCGTTCCCCACAATGTTCAGATTGGAGTGGCGTGGCAACAAAACTAAGTAAGGGAGTCAAGGAGATTCTCGACTACATCAAAGAGTCACAAGGCGAGTTGGAGTTTGAGGCCAGCGACGCCGAACTGATTTGGGGAGGGACTGAGGCCAGCAAGGTCAAAGACCTGACTCAGATGCAACTCCTGCAATACGCTCTGGTCAGTTTGGCTCAGGAGCAGGCTCGAATGGCCGAACTGTTGAAACTCGTCAACGAGGTCGCGGTCAAGCCAAATCGAGCTGCGCGTCGTGACCTAGCAAAGGGCAAACTAGTCCTTCCATAGATCAACGCAAGTCAAGAATCCCACTGCCTTCGGGTGGTGGGATTCTTGCATTTATAGGCAAAAACTGCAAGAATTGGCAAGTGAGTAAAGCAAACCAATTTGACTGGATGAAGGCTGCCGAATGCAAAGGCATGCCAACTGAGATTTTCTATCTTGAGGACGATGAGCCCGACGACAAAGCTAGGGCCATCTGCCGACGTTGCCCGGTCATCAAGGACTGCCGAGAGTACGCACTGCTCCACGAGCGCGAAGGATTCTGGGGAGGGCTCAGCGAGGCTGAGAGGCGCTCAGTCCGGCGCAAAAGGAAAATCCGTGTCACCGAGTACCGAGGAGGAACCTTGCTCCCGGATCATGGGGAATGTGGCACTAACGCTGGCTACATGAGCCTCATCCGTTACTGGAAAACTCATCCCGAATTGACCCCTCGACGTTGCTACACCTGCATCCAAGCGCACACGCTTTACAACCGCGAAAAGAACTGGCGAAAAGCAAATAGTTAGTTAGGCTAACTAAATAACTCGCCAAACCGGCACAAAAAGCCATTTTTGTCAAGAGCCAAAATCCGTTGCATTTTCTAGCAAAAAAAACTGCCTCTGCACGACATCACAAATCTGTGCTAGAACTACGCCCAAAAAGCGCACGACACTTCTCAGTGTTTCTCGTTCCACCAGCGACTAACAAGGCAGCGCAAAGAGACGTTTCAGAAGTCGCAGGCGGTTCATTGGTGGTTGCTTACAACAGCAGAAAAACTCAAGTCCGAATCTCTTGTAATCTAGAAACATGAAACCTGAGACCGAGGACTACCAAGAGGACGTTGATCCATTCCTTGCTCTGCTCGTGACCCTCTGGACTGACGACCTATCTGTGAACATCAAAGTCGAGACCGACAGCCTGTTCATCCATCCCCAGCCTGACGAATTCCTCAGTGGCGACATCATGACTCATTGGGAGCAACTTGCTCACTGGTTGCCGGGAGTCTGTGACGCCTGTTCCCTCTGGTCGCTCCAACGCTCAGCTTTGCCCTTTGGAGCCTCGGCCCATCTCTGTTTCAAGTGCCGAGACAAGGCCATTGAGGTTTTTGAGAAACACGGCTGGCCGAGCCCTCTTTGGTACAGGCACGAAAAAGCATGAAACGCTCACGCATCAACCCTGTCAGCAAGAAACGCCAAGCCGAGAACGTCATCCGCAAACGACTCCGCAACCGGCTGCTGGAGGAACGACCCTGGTGTGAGGCTCGAATCAAAGGCTGCACCAGAGTGGCCACCGACCTTCACGAGATCATGACTAGAGCGCGTGGTGGCTCGATAACGGACGAGAACAACATTTTGTGCCTATGCCGAAACTGCCACGCTTTTATCACCGTCGAGCCGGCTTGGTCTGAGGCCAATGGCTTTACAGTTCATGCTTGGGCGACCGAAGCCGACATCAAGGCTGCCGCTCGTGCTCGTGCCTATCTTGCGGAGAACCGCTAGTGGAAAACTTATTTGGCAAGGACGTGAACCGAGACTTGGAGCTCGAAGCCGACTTCCAAGAACGAGTCACCACCCACGCAAAACTCAAAGGCTGGAAAATCTATTCAGTGCCGGACTCTCGTCGAGTGACTCTTGCCGGGTGGCCTGACCTGACGATGTTCCGCAATGGCCAACTTATCTTTGCCGAACTCAAACGAGAAAAAGGTCGAGTGAGCCAAGCCCAGAAAATCATCATGGCTGAGTTGGCTCTTATCCCATGCGCCAAAGTGTATTTGTGGCGACCAAGCAATTGGGATGACATTGTGCTTGCACTAAAGTAGGAGGAACATGAGTCGGACATCTGAGAAACTAATCCGCGACGCCGAGACCGCTCGCAAGGCGCTGGCCAAGTTGAGCGACGCTCTGCTGGTTGACCTTGTCCGTCGAGCTGGAACTAGAGCGACCTCCGAGCCAAAAGACACAATCGTGTCACGAGGCAAGGGAACTCACTCCGACCCGACAATGAACTCGGTCATCCGCAAGATGAGTGGCAAGGAAATCAGTGATCCAGTTTGGGACTCAGTTCGAGACATAGCAATCATGCTGAACGACGTTGCTTTACTCTGTCAGTCAATTGACAATCGTGTGCGCTTCATCACCGAGACCGAGGAGCGCGTCAAGGAATCGACCATCGTCCACTGCCAAGCCTGTGGTCGCGAAGTGGCTGGAACCGTCAAAGACCGCATCCGCTCCGGCTATTGCCAAAGTTGCTACGCAGCCTGGACTCGCACCGGACGGACGTATCGGATGGCTTTTGAGGTCGCCATGAGACAAAAACTTCAAGACAAGTCTCAAAATCCTTGAAATTTCAAAGAAAAAAATTTCCTCTAAATGTTGCATTGTCCTAACTTTGGACAGTAGTGTTTTGTTATCGGGAAAAGCCCGTGTGACTTAGGAGGTCAAAATGGCAGTAATTGAAAAGGAAATAATCAAGGTTCGCGACTTTGTCCGTGATGACAGCGTCCGCGCCATCGGAGTGATTGAGTGCAACAAGGGCTACATCATCCGAGTCACCAACGAAAAGGGAATCCTGCTCAAGGACAGAATCGTTTTCCGCAAGGACAACGCTCTCGAATTGCTCGACCACCTTGCTCAACAGATGTTCGATGCTCGCTGGACGGAGGTGGTTCTCTAATGGAGCGCCTCAACCGCAAACGCGCACTCTACCTGTGCGCCATGACCGGCCTGATGGCTGCAATGGCAACAGACTTCTACCGAGTCCTGTTTCTTTACCCAAACAAGGGAGTCGTTCAGGCTGAGGTTTCAGGAAACGTATTCCTGCTGATCGCAGCATCCGGCTCAATCGCCACAGCTCTTTTCATTGTGGTCGGATCAAAATTGGCTAGTGTGAAACTATGACATTCATCGGACACGCTGAAGTTCTGAGCAACGGCAATTGGGTTTACGTTTGCCCTACCTGCAAGACCAACCTGTTCCCGGACAAGGAATTCGAGGCCGACCTAATCGACGGCAACGGTGATGTCCTCACCTGTGCCTTCTGTCAAGGAGACATCAAATGATGCTAATTACCCGACGCGACTACGCCAAAGACGGCGACATAGTCTCATTCAGCCTGAGCCTGAGCCTGAACAACTGGTATTACGTTCAGCGCGACAGCAAGAGGGATGGGCCCACGATCGAGGGCATCTACAATAAGAAGGAATTGGCAGAGGCTAAATTCTCTCGGATTGTTATGTATTACGAGGATAACCAACGGTAGGACAGCCCTACCGCTAAACTTGAGTAATGACTTTAGGAGGTCAGAACATGGAAGCACCGACACTTTGGGATGCGCCACCGCCATTCCAAGCGCACAGCGCCACAAGCAGAGAAGCAGCCAAGAGCATCGCTGGCAAGACCAGTTCGCTCCGGGCTCAAGTCTTTGCACTCCTCAAGACCGAGGAACTGACGGACGAGGAAATTGCCATCCGCCTCAACCTTGCCGGCAACACGGCCCGACCACGTCGCATTGAGCTCGTGGCATCCGGACTCGTCGTTCAGGTCGGCACTCGTAAGACAGCCTCCGGCCGCTCTGCCGCCGTTTGGACTGTGAAACCCACAAACATTGGATCAAATGCCTAAAGCCCTAGCCTCCCTCGTATTGACTGCTGCAATGCTCGTGACCGGACACTCCGCACCGGCCACTATTCCAACCCAGCCGACAACCACAATCGTCACCACAACAACCACAACGCTCGTTCCAGCCTCCAAAATGGTCGAGTGGAGTCGGGTGGCTCACTGTGAGACTGACGGCAACTGGAAGGACGAAGGCGCGATTTACGAGGGAGGACTAGGCATCCTTGCCTGGAACTGGAAGCACTTTGGAGGACTCGCCTACGCGCCTCACGCTTGGCTGGCCACACCTGAACAGCAGGTCGCCATCGCTCTCAAGATTCAGCATGGACTGCCTACACCTGACCAAAACGGCGCATGCGCTGCATGGTAATCTGAGAAAAACCTCAAAGGGGAATCATGGACGCTTTTCAGCGAATACTTGAAGAAATTGACAACATGCATTTGGAGAAATCCAAAGGCTATGGACGCAAGGGCGAGCCGTTCCACAACATCAAGGCTGGCGCAGACTTTTTAGGCATCCCATGGTGGCAGGGTTGCGTTATGCGCATGAACGACAAGATGGGCCGACTCTCGGCTGCAGCTCACGGTTCGGATCTAGGCGAAGAGGGAGTCGAGGACGCACTCATTGACCTCGCAACTTACGCAGTCATTGCCCTGGCTCTTTGGCGCGAGGAGCAAGAGAAGCAGGCCAAGCAGGACGAGGAGACCGAGCCCTGCTGTGGTGGTAAATGTGTCCCTACGTTCCGACCTATTCGCACAAACACTTACTGGATTCGCGACCTGAGATTGCCAACCGAAAAGGACGAGGACTGATGCTGACCGTCGATGAGATTCACAAGGGCATTTACACGGAGCTCAAGGCTCTGGACGCCCTGGTCGAGGAAGTCCGAGAGGCTGCCGGCAAAGCAGCCGTGACCGAGGCCGACTACAAAAAGGAATTCGCCAAAGCCCGGCTGACCATTCGCGCAGCCAACCAATCCAAAATCACCGTCGGTCAAATTGACGACGAGGCCGAGTTGATGACCAGCGATGAGCGACTGGCCTATGTGATCGCCAGCAACCGGCTGACAGTAGTTCGTGAAGCACTTAGAGCAAGCCAAGCCAAACTTGATGGATGGCGCTCGCTTCTTAGTTCCGTAAAAGCGGCAGGTGGTTGACAAAGGTATTGTCACACCACTAGAGTTGAATTTGACTTAGGAGGTCAAAATGTTAGATGACAAATTCAAGGTACTAGTCCGAACAACGGACATCGACCGAGACGAGTGGCTGGAGTATCGCAACTCCGGACTAGGTGGCTCAGACGCTGGCACGATTGCCGGTATCAACCCATACAAGTCCGCGTTCGCACTCTGGACAGAAAAGACCGGCCAGGTCAAAGATGAGTTCACCGGCAACGCTGCAACTGAACTCGGCAACATCTTTGAACTGCCAGTAGCTCAGGCATTTGCCAAGCAGACCGGCGCAAGCGTGGTGGCGTGGCCTGTAATGCTTCAGAGCAACGAGCACCCATTCATGCTCGCCAACGTCGACTTTTTCATTGTTGAGAACAATGACGCATTCCCAGCCGGCGAAGTAACCACCTGGACTGGCCAGCACTTGCCACCTCAGACCACCAGCATTCTTGAGATCAAGACGACTGGACTGGCCGGACGTGGCAACGCTCAGGCGTGGCGCAACGGTGGAGTTCCAAAGTCTTACGAGTATCAAGGACTCCACTACTCAGCAGTCACCGGAATTGGCAAGGTCATTTTCTGTGCTTTGGTTGGAGGCGAAGGACTCGTTGTCCGGGAGCGCAACTTCGACGAGGTTCAGCAGGCTGCCTTGATTGCCCTTGAGACTGACTTTTGGGAGAAGGTTCAGAATGACGACGCTCCAGAGGTCGAGGGAAAAGAGTCAGACTTTGAGGCCCTCAAGGCGCTCTACCCATCACACACGCCAGAGAAGGTCGTCGAGGTCGATGAGTTCCAGGCTGACCTAGTTAGCGAATACCTCAAAGCCAAGCAGTTCGCTGACCAAGCGCAGGAAGTAGTTGACCGCATCAAGGCTCAGTTGCTCGCGCTGGTCGGTGACGCCGAGGAAGTCCAGTTCAACGGATCAACGCTGTTCACCTACAAGGCCAGCAAGGACTCCGAAACCTTTGACGCTAAGGCGTTCAAGGAAGCCAACCCTGAGCTCGCAAAGCAGTTCACTAAGGTTCGCGCTGGATACCGCACCCTACGAATCAAGGACTCGGAATGACAACCGACTGCAAGCACAGCCAGCAGGTCGAGGACTTCTACGGCAACTTCGTAGAGCGTCCCTACACCAGCATCTTTTGCCCCGACTGCGGACTCCGCATTGAAGCACCGGGCAAGACTCGTCCGTTCAAACTACGTCCGGAGCAGCGATGACACGGCCTTACGATTGGGAATACACCTACGAGCACGAGTTTCAGAAGTTCTTGGCTGAGCAGGCTCGCCAGGACGACGCGATCTACACACAGGAGGATGAGGAATGAGCAAGATGACTCACAGCGTTACCTGTTTCAAATGTGGCAAGGTCAGCACACTAGAAATCAACGGCGACGCCTTCGAGGCGTGGCGCTCCGGCAAAATTGTATTGCTTCAGGACGCCTTCCCCGACCTGTCGGCTGACGACCGTGAGCTCATCAAGACCGGCATTGACCAGAAGTGCTGGGACGAAATGTTTGGAGGCGAGCAATGATTACCATCCTGTGTATCTGGGCCCTTGTTTACATCGCTCTGAGGAGGCGCTAATGACCAAACAAACCGAATTGTGCTGCTGTGGCCACCCCAAAGCCGGCCACCAATACAACACCGAGGCTTACCCTTACCAGTGGGAATGCACGGCTGTCATCTACATTGACAACTATCGCTATTCGTGTCAATGCAATGAGATTCGCTCTGAGGTGTCTAGCGAAGGTGATCCTGATTTCATCTGCATCCACCTGGACGACGACCGGCCACGCAACTTCTACGGCACGAGCAATCCACCAAAGGACATGGACTGGAACTTCCGGTATTGCCCGAAATGTGGGGAGGAACTGTGAAAAAGCCACGCTGCAAATACTGTGACAAGAAAATCACCTACGCGCCTTTGATTGGAATGTGGTATCACCTCAAGACCAGAACCCCAATGTGCGAGACAACACGAGCTGAGCCAAAGTGACCGAGTCCTTTGACGACTACGTTGCCCGGATGAGCATCATGCCAGAGGACTTAGGCATGGCATTCGCTGCATGGATGAACCTGCAGTTTGGCTGGGACGGAAAAGTAGAGGTGGCTGAATGACCCACTTCATTACGTTCGTTAGCTCTTTTCTGGGAATTGCTACCTACGCTTCTTTGGTCTTTCGCTTTTGGCTGAAAAGGTTTGATGGCGATAAGGAGGAAGCCGGATTTTTGACTTTTTTCACGTTCGTTGGCACAGCAGGCGTCATGTTTCTGACTTACGTTTTGTGGATGCTTACAAAATGACCCACGCAGAGCGCAAAGCACTACGAGAGAAGCACCGAGCCACGTCAAGCGGAATGTTTTGTATCGCATGCAAGCATGAGGACGGCTACCCAGCGTCTTACCCCTGCGACGTAATCAAGGTACTGGACTACCTCGACGTTGTAGATCCAATGCTTAGCGTATTTCCGACCCTATACTCTCTTGATGTTCCACCGGAGTCAGCAGGGAATCCAGTAAATGAGATCAACTAGGCTGGTGGCAAATAGCCTGTGGTAAAATTGTCAACCCTATGACAAATTTCTCCAACATCGACTTCACCAACGGCGCTGTGGCCGTCACCAAAGAGTTCACCCCGGAGGAGGCGCTGGCCTGCTCCCTTGAGAACCCCGAATACTGCGAGGCTTGTCAGTAATTTTCGGAAGTTTTTTTGAGAAACTTTTGAAACCCTTGCAATTTCAAGGAAAATCAACCGCGCAAATGCTCATAGATGCTTGCATTGTCCAATGTTTGGACATACTATAGATACATCAAGCAGTACGACTTAGGAGGTCGAAATGAAAAGTGCATCACTCGTTTTGGAAAAGTTTGAACTAGAAATTCACGGTTGGGATGTTACCCTTGACGGTGGCTGGGGATGGACTCCATGCGCCCAGGTTCACATTGACGGCAAACGATTTGACGTAAAGATGTCAAAGAAGTTGGCGTTGCTCGATTTGCACGTTGGAGATGTTCTTGTCGGTGAGGCTCGAATCTCAACCCAGTTCGACACCCAAATTGTTGCTTGGAAAAACGTCTCAGTCATTCGTGGCGAAGTTCGTGGCAAAGGCATGATGGACAATGAAGAGTGCGCCTACTACGCACGTTGCTTTGGATGGGAGAACTAATGAAGTGGACTAGCGAACGTCGAGCTCGTCGCATCCGGCGCAAAATCGTCAAGCGCACCCGACGCCGACTTCAGACGCGAGCCAAATTGGACGCCATTCGCTGGGAGGAAATCCTCCGCGCACGAGAGGACTAGACTGTGACCATGAAACTACAGGCATTCGGCGACAAGGTGATTCTGCAACTAGACCCACCAAAGGAAACTACTGAGTCCGGTCTCATCTTGAACCTGACCAACGAGAACGACCAAGAGGCCACTGTGGTCTCAGTCGGGGAAGGTCGTCACACCTTCGACGGCACACTCATCCCCATTGAGGTTGAGCCAGGACAACGAGTCATTTTTGACCCACGCCAAGCCATGTCATTCCCTTTGGCTGGCGACGACTTCAAGTTGATTAGTTCCTATGGCATCCTCGCAATCCTCGAAGTGTAGGCATTGCAAGCAAGTCATTGAGCGCACGATCTACGTCCGCAACGGCAAGCCCACGCCAAGCACAGTCCACTGGAGCCACAAGAGCAACAACTCGCGCTTCTGTGACCCCATTGACTACGGCTCCGAATTGAGAGCTGAGCCATGACCGTTGTCGCTGCAATCGTGACTCGCGACGGCTCTTGGATGGGAGCAGACTCATTGGCTGCTGATGCCGACATTGGAGCAATTACGGCTTCGCCAAAAGTAGGCAAGTTTGGCAACCTTTTGATTGGCTTCTCAGGCAACTGGAAGGCCGGACAGACCATGTTCGACATGGCCAGCAAAGCCCACCTGCCAACCATGAAGCAGCTCCTGGACAACTTCCAGACCGATGTCAAAGAGTGGAACTTCTTGTTTGTTGAGGCCGGCAAAATCTACGAGGTAGACGAGGATTTGGCAATCCTAGAAATGCCGAGCGAAAAAGGAATTTCGTTTGGCGCTATTGGCTCAGGTGCTCAGCCAGCCTTAGGCGCGCTCTACGTCAGCCACGAGGACGAGGGAAGCCTCATGCGAGCCCTAGAGGCTAGTGCTGAGTTCAGTGCAACCGTTCGTGGGCCGTTCAGAATAGTTGGCCTGTAGATCGCGGTAAAGAGTCCAGACTCCGAATCGACTCATCGTCGAGCTGGAAGTTCTGCACTAGACGCCCTCCTGTGGGCCCTGTGAGCCTCTTAGGAGCGTTCTCGATGTCCTCGATGGAGTTCCACCCCACAACCTTGACCTTCATGCTGGGCTCCACAACCTCGGCGCAATAACACCAGATGACTAAATCAGCCTTCTTGGCTAGTAGAGGCAACTGACCGACAGCCACGCACCGACCAAACTCCGGCCAAAACCTACGGTTCCAAGTCTTGACATCTGCCTTGAAAGCGCGAGAAACAATGTCTGCCTGACTAAGAGCTTTGACATCAGCCCATAGGTCTTTGACCTCGTAGCCTTGCTCCTGGAGCACTTGGGAGGCGGCTATCTCACCTAGTTTGCCTCGCAGGTGGGAGTTGAGGTCGTTGGTGTAGTGACCTTGCTTTTCGGCAAAAAGAGCCAACGTTTCCTCAGCCAGCCTCGTTGCTCGATTGACTTGATCTGAGGATAGTTGGATGATTTTCATCTCAACAGGCTAGTGGTCATTTGTCGTGTTTCGTCCTTTAGATTTTGCTCTGGTATCTCATAGCAGGAAAAAGCCATTTACCTTGCATTACGGCGCAACCGCATACAGATAACCAAACCTGTTAGCAAAACGTTCCCAATGTGTAGTCTAAAAACTCCCCAATGTGTAGTCCAAAAGTGCAGACCAAACGTGACCGAACGTGCGACCTCGGAATTTGTTACCACATCACATTCGTGTAATTACAACGGTGTAACCTGTGGTATCGTAGAAGTATTACTATAGGCATTTAGTGTCCATTCAATAGACGCTTAGACACCTAAACGATGACCCAAAACTCACCCGGCGGCTACATCCGCACAGAGGAGCAAGCGTTACTCGACACCGAGGCGCTCAAGCTCCGTTCACTCGGTTGGTCTTATCAGAAGGTCGCAGACGCGATTGGAACGACTAAGGCCACCGCCTACAACCGTGTCCAAAGAGCCCTCGCTGCAATCCCAGCCGAGGCCGTCGATGAGTTTCGCCGGCTTGAGATGGAACGTCTTGATCTAGTGCTCAATGTCGCAATGGACAAAGCCATGAGTGGCGACAAAGGCGCACTGTTTGCAGTTGACCGGGTCATCTCCATCATGGACAGACGAGCCAAACTGATGGGCTTGGATGCACCGACCAAACACGAAGTTCTCACGCTCGACGCAGTCTCCGCAGAGATTCAGCGCCTAGAGCAACAGTTAGGGGAGAGCGATGCTGGCCGAACAGAAACTAGCGAACCTCAAGAGGCTTGAGGCACTCCTAAAGGCTGACGAGGAAAAGAAGGCTGAGGAGGCAAAAGCCAGACTCGCGTTCTCTCGTTATCGGCAGAATGCCCGACCGCAGCAATTACCTCCAGAAGGCAACTGGTTCATCTGGCTCATCCTTAGTGGACGTGGCTGGGGAAAAACCTTCGTTGGCTCATCTTGGATTGTTGAGAAGGCTCTACAGAACCCTGGCATTGAATGCGCCATCGTTGCTCCAACATTTACCGACGTTCGGCGAACCTGTGTCGAGGGCCCTAGTGGCGTCCTCAAGGCTTTGATGCCCGGACAACTCAAGTTCTACAACCGCTCCAACGGTCAAATCACTTTGACCAACGGCAGCAAACTACACATGATCTCCGCAGAGGAGCCCGACCGGGCCAGAGGATTGAACCTCAGTTTCTGCTGGATAGACGAACTCAGCTCATTCAAATACGAGCAGACGTGGACAGAAGGTCTAGCACCGGCTCTACGCATTGGCTCACCACAAGTCGTCATAACAACGACGCCTCGTCCGACCAAACTCATCAAAGAGTTTTTCAACCGCAAAGACGGTTCCGTAGTGGTCACAAGAGGCTCGACGTTTGACAACGCCGCCAACCTATCGGGAGCGGCTCTCGCCGAACTGCGCTCTCGTTATGAGGGAACTCGCATCGGTCGGCAAGAACTATACGGCGAAATCGTCGACGACGTTGAAGGCGCTCTATGGACTGCCACAATGATTGACGAGCACCGAGTCAAAGAGATGCCCGAAATGGCGCGCGTGGTGGTCGCAGTTGACCCAGCAGTCACCTCTGGCGAGCACAGCGACGAGACCGGAATAGCGGTCGTTGGTCGTGGCGTCGACGGACGCTGTTATGTGCTGGCAGATAGATCGTGCAAAGACACTCCCTACGGCTGGGCCCAGCGAGTCGTTGCTACCTACGAGGAATTCAAGGCCGATAAGGTCGTCGCGGAAAAGAACCAGGGTGGCGATTTCATCCAACAGACGCTCCAGCAAGTCATGCCGGGACTACCCTTCAAAGGCATCACCGCGCGTGTCGGAAAAAGGCTCCGCGCTGAGCCCGTCGCGTCTCTTTATGAGCAAGGCCGAGTGAGTCACGTTGGCTACTTCGACATCTTGGAATCCCAGATGTGCGAGTGGCTCCCAGACTCCGGCAAGTCACCAGACCGTCTCGATGCTTTAGTGCATGGAATCACAGAACTCGGCTTTGGCCTGACCGGCACTGCCGACATCTACCTAGCGACCATTGCCCCGGAGTGTCCGAACTGCGGAATGCCTAACTCGGTCGGAGCTCAATCCTGCGCCTCATGCGCCAAAGAACTAATCAGAACTGACGGCACATTCTCGCCGTTCCCTTACCCCAACTAGGAGCGAACCCTTGCCGTTATTCTCACGCAAGAACAAAACAGAGGAACTCGCAAAGGCGATTGCTGCAGAGATGGTCAAGAATGTTGGCCCATACTCAGCCGGCACTTACAGCCAAGCGACGGCAGCCGCTCCCTACACCAACTCGAACATGGACGGCCAGATTCAGATTGCTGGTGAGGCTGTTCCAATGCCACGTCCAGCAGGAGCCTTCGGCGCAATTCTCGGCCCTGCAGCTCCAATGCTCCCAGCGCCACTTGACGAAGTGCTCGACGACTCCGGTCGTGCGATGCCTCGTAAGTACGAAGCGCCAGTTGCCTCGAACCTCAACATCACGCAGACGGCCGTTCCCTATGCGATTCTGAAGGCTTTGGCTGAGCAATGTGACATCATCCACCGTTGCATCGAGATTCGCGTCTCAGAGTTGACAAAGATGGACTGGTCATTCTCGCTCGATTCAAAGGCCATTCAGCAGATCATGGAGGAGGAGAACGTCTCCCACGCTAAGGCTGCCAAGATTGGTCGCGATCGTTACGGAGCCGAGATTGTTCGTCTGACCGAGTTCTGGGAAAACCCCTACGTCGCTACTGACCGCTCATTCAAGGAGTGGCTCACCGAAGCACTGTGGCAGTCATTCGTCTACGACCAACTTTGCATTTACCCTCGCTACTCGCTTGGCAAGAAACTGATTGGCTTTGACGTTATCGACGCTCCAACAATCAAGTTGCTCCTGGACAACCGAGGAGACATTCCCCACCCCCCAGTGCCAGCGTTCCAGCAAATACTTTTCGGCTTCCCTAGAGGGGAGTTCACTGCTTCACCTGACACCGATGCTGAAGGTTCGTACTACAACGGCGTAGGTCGAGCTGGACAATTCCTCACCGACCAGATGTTTGTATCGGTCAAGAACCGTCGCACCTGGAGTCCCTATGGCTACTCGGCCGTCGAGATGGCGATTCCTGCAGCGACTCTTTACCTAGAGCGTCAGCGTTGGATGCGCGCCGAATACACCGAAGGCTCAAGCCCTAAGACGTGGATGAAAACCTCGTCAAAGGACGTACTGCTCGACCCACTGAAGCTGGCTGCTTACGAGCGAGTCCTCAACGACCGTCTCGCTGGATCAACGGCTGAGCGCAACCGAGTCAAGGTATTGCCAGACGGCTTCGACCCAGTCCAGATGGCCTCCGAGGACGAGAAATACAAGAGCGAATACGATGAGTTCATCATCAAGCGCATCGCCTCAATCTTTGGTGTTGCCCCATCAGCCCTCGGCGTGGTTCCACGTTCTGGCCTCGGTGGTGCTGGCGAGCACAAGGGAGAACAGCAGTCAGTTGACGCTATCTCAGCCAAGCCAATGGAGAACTACGTTGTCGAGTTCATCAACGCTTTGAGCCGTCGATTCCTCGGAGCCGACAAAAACATCACCTTCGTCCTGGACAACCAAGACAACGCCGAAAACCAAGTCGAAAAGACGAAGGCGTATCAGGTCGCTTTGTCATCAGGCCAGATGACCTTGAACGACGTTCGTGGCGAATTGGGAATGCCACTGTTTGACGACCCTGCAGCAGACGAGCCATTCCTCGCAACCCCTCAGGGCCCTATTTACTTCCGAGGCACACTCGACACAGATGCAACTGGAAACACGACTGCACAGGTAGGAGCAAACGATGGCGAGAGCCCACAAAGCCCACAAATCGCACAAAGCCAAGAAGGCGACAAAGAGCCACAAGCTGCACAAGAACCGAGTGACGGTGAAGGCAAAGAGACGGAAGTTGGTCTAAAGGCCGACGAGGCAAAAGCCTTCCGCAAGTTCGTCTCAAAGCCTCGGAGCCGTGAGTTCATCTTTGAGCACCACACGCCGGAGGAAGTCGAGTTACTGAAGGCGCAGATAACTGATACCCCAAAAGGTCAACAGGTTACTAAGGCTCGCAAGAAACTCCACGAGTTGCCCGGACACGACGATCGTCAATCGGTAGTCGACAAGCACCGCGCAGCCATCACAGCCGGAATCGCGCTCTCGGTTCAAGGCTGGGAGAAGGCAGTTGAGCAGGCAGTAGCCTCAGCTCCGAAACAGTCCGTTGACACTTCCGCTCTCAAGGCAATTGTTGAGCAGTCGATTCAGCACAATGTCAGTGGCCAGTCCGTCAAGTTAGGCGAGACGCTGACGACCCTGACTCAGGATGCAGCACAAGCGACTGCAGACCACCTTCGAGTTCCACTAGTCAAGCAAGGCGCACGTCTCCAAGAGATGCTCCGCCAAGCCGACCAGACCGCCAAAGCAATTCAGGGAACAACCTTGAGTCGCATTCGGGGAGCAATCGTGACCGGCATCGAGCAAGGACAGTCGTCCAAGCAAATCGCCGACCAAATCAACCTGCTTATCAACGACCCGGCACGAGCCGACTTGATTGCTGTGACCGAGACAAACTCGTCTTACAACGCAGCCTTCATCGACAGCCTCGAAGCCTCAGGTCAAATTCAGTGGTGGTGGGAAGCCTACATCGGAGCCTGTGAAATTTGCCTCTCGCAAGTTGGCTGGCACGATCTAGGAGACCCACACCCGGACGACGGCTCACACCCGAACTGTCGTTGCACCGTATTAGACCAAGAACCGTAAACGGAGAACATAACAATGGCCCAAGACATCAAGTACGCCTACATGGGAAACCTCACCGCCAAGCGTGGCGACGATGGATACCTTCGAGTGAAGGGAATCGCAACTGACGATACCCTCGACCTCGACCAGCAAATCTGTGACCCAGACTGGCTCAAGAGCGAAATGCCTAAGTGGATGGAAATCGGAAACATCCGAGAGATGCACCAGAGCAAGGCAGTTGGCAAGGCAATGGAGATGGAACAAGTTGGAAACGGCTTTGTTGTCGAAGCCAAGATTGTTGATCCAGTTGCCGCCAAGATGGTCGAGGAGGGAATCTACACAGGTTTCTCCATCGGCATCAAAAACGCTCGCGTGGTCAAAGATGCTGCAGCTCCGGGAGGACGAATCATTCAGGGTTCCGTAGTGGAAATTTCTTTAGTCGATAGACCGGCCAATCCGAGCGCAGTAATTGAAATCGCAAAGTCAATCGACGGCGAACTAGTGAAGGGAGCGGCAATGGCCGACACCGAAAAGATGGCCGACAGCCCGGAGATGAATGCCGACGCTCTCGCCAGTGAAGTACCAGTAAACCCAGAAATCAACGAGCCTCGTGCAGACGCCTTCCAGCCCTGCCCTGCCTGTGGTGGTTCTGGACACAAGTCCAACGTCGACGCTGAAGCATTGACTCAGATTCGCTGTGAGGAATGCGACGGCTCTGGCCGTGCTCCTGAGGGAATCCACGAGAACATCCAACAGGCCAGCCCATCGACCGACAAAGAGAACGACGTAAACCACGAGATCAAGGCATCTGACCCCGACGCAACCGCCGAGGCTGAGCCTGAGGTCGAGAAGCGTGAGTTCACCGACGCCGAGCGCGCCGAGGCTGCTTCTGCAGGTCAGGCACTCCCAGACGGCTCGTACCCAATCAAGACCGTCAAAGACCTCAAGAACGCTATCCAGTCATTTGGACGAGCTTCGGACAAGCCAAAGGTCAAGGCTCACATCAAGGCTCGTGCTGCTGCACTTGGCCGTGAGGACTTGGTTCCAGAGAACTGGAAGTCGGTTGACGCCGACGTTGCAAAGGCTGACGACATGATGCACGACCCAGCCGACCTCGCTGCAGTCCGCGCTGGTCTGATTGCTCTCATCAAGGCTGAGCTCGACGAGATGCTCGCCGGAGACGAGAACGAGATTTGTGACGTAACTGAGTTACTCTGCTCACTAAAGATTTTCCTCGACTGGTGGACTTCAGAAGCCAGCGAAAACGAAACCGACGCTCCCTTCACCGGATGGGACGAGAACAAGGATGATGACACAATGGCCTACATTGGTCTCGGCGTTTCAGCCGACCTGATCAAGTCAGCAAGCGCACCAGACGCTACTGACGAAACAAAGAACTCACTCCGTGACGAGATTCGCAAGTCTCTCGGCGTGGATGAAGTAATTGCCACCTACAAGGCGGCTTTGGCAGAGCAAGAGGAGCGCATCGAAACGCTCAAAAGTGCTCTCGACGAAGTACGCGAAATGGCAGCACCGGGAGGCCCGGCAATCCGAGCCAACCACGTTCAGACCCAAAAGTCTGCACAAGTTGAAGCCCTCAAGATCGAAGCCGAAGGCTACCGTCTGAAGGCTGCACAAATCACAAGCCCAGAACTTCGCAACTCGTACCTCGATGCCGCGCGCGCTATCGAAGCACGACTAGAGCAGTTCTAATTCCCTACAACCTCTAAAGGATAAAAATGGCATACGCTGCCCCCACCCTGGATGAGATGTTTCATGGCCTGTCAAAGGCCGAGCAAGTAGAACGCTTTGAAGCGTTCAAAGCTGGAATGTCTGCCATCCACCAGAAGTCCATCACGGCTGCACGTCGTGGTGAAATCGCATTCGACCCACAGAAGGGTGCTGTCATTGCACCTAACGCTAGCGACACCATCGCTTCGCTTCGTGGCGAGATCAGCAAGGCTGTCTCAGGCGACCAATTGGCCGCTGTTGAGTCCGCTCTGCAGAACATCGAAAAGGACTTGACCCTCACCTCACCGTTGAACAACTCAACCTCAGGTGTAACTGGTCTTGTTCCCTACAACCTCGACCCAGTTCTGTCGCTCCTCGTTCCTAAGGAACTCTACTTCCGTAACAACACCTCACGCGTAAAGGCAATCGGTCAGGCGCTCGAATTCCGTCGCATCACTGGTGTAACAAACGCTGGTGTTGGTGGAGTCGCTAACGCAACTGGTTTCTTCCAGTCATCGAGCGCATCAACCGCATTCGGTGGAGTTTCACTCAACCGTCCTGGCAAGATTTCTTACGCAGCCGACAAGTTCGTTCTCCCATTCAAGGAGTTCGGTTTCTCGGACAGCGTTTCACTTCAGGCCGAGTTCGCTGGTCAGGGATACACCGACCTGCGTCAACTGTCACACACCGCACTCATCTGGGCCCACTTCTTGGGTGAGGAGCGCGCAATGTTGAACTCTACCGCTTCAGCTCTGAACGTTGCAGGTGTAACTCCAACTGCTGCTAACGACACCACTGGTACTGGCTTGCCTGCTACCTCGTCGTCTGCTGTTGTTGTGACCTTCTCGTCCGCATACGGCGAGACTGCTCCAATCAGCGCCGGTACTGTTACCAACGCGACCTCAGGTCAGGGTGTCAAGATCACCTACACCGGAACTGTTCCTGTTTCAGCAGTTGCAATGAACGTTTACGTCACCGTCTCCTCGACCGTTTACCGCGCTTCAAGCGTTTCGACGGCTTCAGGTCAGACCGCTTTGGCGTTCTCTGTTTACGCTGCTGGTGTACCTTCGGGCGACAACTCGTTCCCCAACACCTCAGGAACCGCTCTTGGTTACGACGGAATCATCAACACGATTGCCAACAACGGTGGCTACGTTGCCAACAACTACGGTTCAATCTCCGCAGTTGCTGAGCCAGGTGCATTCGCACAGGACGCCTTCATCAGCCTTTACAACTCTGTAATGGCCGACCCAGAAGCAATCGTCACCACTGCTGCAATCCGTCGCGCAATTGCGAAGTCCATCCAGACCTCAACCTCAAGCCAGGTCGCTAACTACCGTCTCACCTACGAGACCGGCAGTGACGGCGTACGCTTGGGCTCGCTCGTTTCTGGTATCCAGAACGAAGCAACTGGATCGATGGTTGACCTCGTCACCCACCGTTTCATGCCTGCTGGCGTTGCAGTTGTTTTGCAGAAGCAGTTGCCATTCCCAGACTCCGGCGTTTCCACTTGTTGGGAAATGCACTCGGTCGTCGACAGTTTGGTCATCGACTGGCCCCAGATCGGACTCACCTACGATTCAAGCACCTACTCGCTGAACACTTTGGCCGGTAGGGCTCCTGCTTGGAGCGGTGTCATCACAGGTCTGACTGCTTAGTCAAACCAATCGCTGGCGACTTATCGTCAGCACCTAGCAGGTTGAGCCGGTCGGATGTGTCCCCTTCGTCCGACTGGCTCCCTGCTCTTAGGTTGCATTACCCAAAGGGGAAGTTCGCTAAGGGAGAAAAACAAAATGGAAACCGTCAACGTCCTTTGGACATGGCCAGAACTTTATTGGAAGGTATCGTGCGACTCGTAGGTTCAGACCGCAAACTAACGCAGATTGAACTTGGCGATGGTGGCAAGATTGTTGACCGCGCTAAGGACGGCACATTCCACGTCGACCAGACGACAGCAAAAGAGCTCGTCAAGTCTGGTGACTTCGCTGTGGCCGGCACGACCTTCCGCAGTGCTCAAGGCTACCGTTGCCAATGTGGTTTTGTGAGCGTATTCCGCGACAGATGCGGTAAGTGTGGTTCAACTGATCTAGTTCCAGAGGAGGAATAACAAATGCCAATAGCCTCCTTCGTAACGAGCGAGAACAACAGCGCACCGTACGTCACCATCACCGAAGTCCTGAACTCGCCAACCGCAGCCAGCCTCGACTTCACCAGCCTCATTCCGGGTGGAACCAACGCTCAGCAGACGGCTGCTTTGCAAGACATGATTTACCGCGCGTCAGCAAAGGCTGACAACTACTGCCTCGGCGCAATGGGAACCCTCTGTGCCACAAGCAACGTCGAAAACGGACGCTACCGGCCCAACCGACTCGGTCAGTTCGTCATCCATCCTCAATACTGGCCAATCCTCGAAGTGGACTCATTCGCCTACGGAACAACTCCCGGAAGCGGAATGCAGGCCATCACCTTGACCGACACCAACACCTCGATTGAGCGTCACCAGTTCATCATCACCTCGGACTTCGGCATCTCGACGGTTGTCCAGTTCGGCAGCCTAAACCTCGTCGCTGGAGGTTTCCCCGGAGACTACGAGCAGTTCTGTCAGTGGACTTACGTCAACGGCTTTGCCAACACCTTCGTCACATCAGGCGCTGAGGCCGGAGACGGTGGAGTAGAGGTAGATAACCTCACCGGGATTTATCCGGGCATGACTCTCACAATTTGGGATGGACAATACACCGAACAGATTGTGGTCGAGAGCGCAGCAACTAACTTCATCACTACGAAGTCTGCCCTCAAATACGCTCACTCGACTGGCGTCAATGTCTCAGCCCTGCCGGCCACCGTCAAGCAGGCTGTCATCCACTTCGTCTGTGCAATGGTCACAGAGCGTGGAGCTGGTGGTCTAGTCCTGAGCGAAGTCGGCGAGTCCGTTGGAGTCTCAAACAAGACCCTCAACGCCGAGTGGCACGAATCCTCTGGATACGACCTGCTAGATGACTTCAAGCAGATTTGGGGTCGCTCGTAATGTCTCGCACCACAGTTCGCAACGCTGTGGCAAACTACCTCTCAGGCGCTGGCATAACTGGCCTGACAAAGGTCTTTGCCTACCCACCGAAGTTGACCCCAGAAGGCGACTTCTATCAAGGCACGGCTCCCGACCACAAGAGCGGAACCGTTGTCTACATTTGGATCAACGCTCAGCGCGAGCAACGCATCGCTCTAGGTGGATTCACCAACGGTCGCAAGATGGTCTCTTACGAGTTCGTCCTTGACTGCTACTTCCGCTCCACGACCCCTAAGTCTGAGGATGCAATGGCAGAAAACGACGCCTTTATCGACTCGCTCATCAGCGAAGTTCGAGCCAACAGAATCGCCAACGCTCCTGGAACAGTGTTCCAATGGGGAGAAGGTGGACACAATGGTGGAAACGACATTGAAGCCGTTTCCTACTATCCCAAGATGCTCGGTGCAGCCGGCTCTGTAAGTCAAATCTACAGTGAAGTCCGCATCCAAGTTCTTGAGGAAATCGACGCATAGCAAAGGAGCCAATCATGGCATTCACATTCAACGGTGACGAAACCCTCGTTTACCCAAACATCATTGTCGACGGCGCAGTCCTCGTGGCTGAGCCCGGCAAGTCATACGACCTCGACTCTGCACCGGACGACCGTTGGACTTCGGCCACCGCTTCAGCTCCAAGTGCACCGGCATCAGCACCAAGCGCACCTGCTTCGGCTCCTGAGGCCACGCCAGCAGATTCAGCACCATCAACCGACGAAACCCCAGCCTCAAACTAACCACCCAACAAACAAGAATAGGAGCCACTAGTGGCCTACTTAGTAGCAAATAGTTACCTCGGACTCATTGCAGAGAGCACCAGAGGCACGACCCCATCGAGCGGAACTGCAACGTGGATTCCAGTGGCAGCGCCACAAATCACACCGGGACAAAAGTTCCTTCGTGACGAAGCCCTCCGAGGCTCTCCTGTTATGGTCTATGACCAAATTCAAGGAGTACGCTCGGATGCCGTTGAATTCAAGTCATTTCTATACGCAGACACCTTCCCACTTCTGCTGACTTCGGTTCTAGGTGGAAACGACGCTGTCACCGGCTCAGGCCCTTACACGCACGTCATCGGCGTCTACAACAATGCAGCTAACGGTTCACAACCTAAGTCCTACTCGATCATCGACTTCGACGGTGCTAACTGGTTCACCTTGACCGGAGCTCAGGCTGACGAGATTGCTTTGACCTTCGGTGCAGATGTTGCAGCCGAGGCCACCGTCAAGTTCCTGGCCAACCCCTACACCTCATCGGCAACTGCTCCTGCTTCTGGGCCCTTCCAGACCTTGAGCCTCTCAGCCGAGCACATGATCCCTGCATGGGACACGGCCATCACCGTTGGTGGAACCACCTTTACCTACATCTCATCTGGCGAACTAACAGTTGCTCGCAAGACTCAGTCAATTTTCACACTTGGAACTCAGGCTCCTCACTTGAACTTTGCTGGCCCTGTTGAGGTCACTGGTAAGTTCACCGCATTGGTTGACAGCACGTCAGACACTTGGTCGACTGGTTCTGGTGCAACGGCTTTGACTCGCTCGCCACAGGCAACGGTCATCACCTTCACCGACCCCAACGACGCCACGTCATCGACTCAGCACTCGATTGCATTCCAGATGACCAGCGTTCAGTACCAAGACGTACGCCGCGTTCGCGGAAAAGAGTTCACTGAGGTCGAGGTTTCATTCACGGCCAACGCCAACTCGACTGACGCCATCTCTGGTTACGCACCAATCAAGACGACGACCATCAACGGCACGTCGACTGCTTACCAGACTGGTTACTAAGTAAGTAGCGAAAAGCCCTGAGTCAAAGGGGGATGACTCAGGGCTCTTTGCTCGCAACACCGTGCTGCTTAGTCCAACTCTATCAAAGGGAAACAATGCCTGCAATTGAACTGCCTAACGGCGCATCAGCCATCATCAAGACTCGTGACGAAATCACCGAGCGCGTCTCGCGTCAGATTTCTCGTGCCTACATCAAGGCTGCCGGAACTGCTGCAAAACTCGCCAGCTCAGGATTTGACGAAAACGACCCAACCACCTGGACTCGCTTCGCTGACCTGACCGAGGAGGATCAAGACAACCTCGACGGCTACCAAGCAGCCCTCATTGTCGGCATGGTTAGTTCATGGTCACTCGGCGACCTTCCAACGCTTGAGACAACGCTCGACCTGCCAAAGCCCACTTTCGAGGCCCTTGCTGCAGCCTGCTCTGAAGCGTTCAACCAAACCCCTGACTTTTCCCCACACACCGACCCAAAAGCCCCTACCGCCGACTGAACCGTCTGGTCGAGGCGCTAAGAGGCAAAGACACAGACGTTGACGCCGAGGTCGCTGAGTATTTCCGAGAGGTCAGATTCCGCAAAGCGTTCGGCGGCTCACACGAGGACTTCCTCAACCAGCCAATCGACGTGACCGAATGGATGCTTCAAATCGACACCGTAATCAAAGAGGTTCAGAATGGCCAATAGTTTTCACGTCAACGCTGGTGAGTTCTTTGCCGGGATAACTGAACTTGAGAAGCGGATGGACAAGGCTTCTGAATACATCGTCACCGCAGGTGGAAAACTCATCTCGTCCGCAGCCAAAAAAGAGTTTCAAGCTCGTCCTTTAGGCGACATGAAAACATCAGCCATTACCGGCCGTCGATACTATGTGGGCCCAGCCAATCCACCGCGTCCAACCAACCGCACTCACAACCTGTCGAACAGCATCAGGCTTCGCAGTGTTCGCTCGCTCGGCAAAGGTCGCTGGGAATCAAAGACCGGAACCGGCCTCTATTACTCTGGATACGTCGAATACGGCACGTCCAAGATGCAACCATTCCCATACCTGCAACCAGCAGTTGACAAGGTCATCCCAGCAATCACGTTGCTTGGCCTTGAGACGTACGCAGAAGCACAGAAACTCTAGGAGACATCATGGCCGGAACCCTGCCCCCAATCATTGCCACGCTGATCGCGGACACCAAAGAATTCAACGCCAAGATTGACGGCGCTGAGAAAAAGGTCAAGGGATTTGCTGCATCAACAGATGCTGCCGGAACCAAGTTCTCCTCATTCGCCAACAAGGCATCCACCGCAATTGTCGGCGCTGGCCTAGTAGTTGGAGTTGCCTCTGTAAAGATGGCTGCCGACTTCCAATCGGCTATGACCACTCTCGTGACCGGCGCTGGCGAATCTGAAAAGAACATCGAGATGGTCAAAAACGGCATCTTGAGCATGGCTGGCGTCGTCGGACAAACCCCAAAGCAATTGGCTGAGGGGATGTACCTCATCGAATCGGCCGGGTATCACGGCGCTCGTGGTCTCGAAATCTTGAAGGCTTCAGCCGAAGGTGCTGCAGTCGGTAACGCTCAAATGGCAACTGTGGCCAACGCTGTCACAACGGCCATGACGGACTACAACATCCCAGCCTCACGCGCTAACGCCGTCACCTCTGCCCTTATCGAAACCGTCGCCTCAGGTAAGACTCACCTGGAGGACTTGGCAAGTTCAATTGGTAAAGTGATGCCTGTTGCTTCGGCTCTTGGAATCAACTTCCAGACCGTCACCGGCGCAATGGCCACTATGACGAACGCCGGTCTCTCGGCTCGCTTTGCTGCACAGCACTTGCAGACAACCCTCCTCTCCCTCTCCGCACCCACTAAGGCTTCACAAAAGGCTCTTGACGCCGTCGGCCTGTCCGCTCAGCAACTCAAGAACATCATGTCGAACCCGAAGGAAGGTCTCGGCACGGCCTTGTCCGTCATCCAAGAGGCTGTTGCTCGACGCTTCCCAGCCGGCTCAGTTGCCTACGTCGAAGCCATGAAGGGGATCTACGGAAGCACCGTTGCCTACTCGACCGCACTCATGCTCGGTGGCTCACACGCCAAGCAATTTGCCGACAACGTTGACAACATTGGCTCACGACTCAAGAGCAATGCACCGGCTGTTCAAGGTTGGGCCAAAGTTCAAAAAGACCTCAGCCAGCAACTCAAAGAGCTCAATGGCTCTGGTCAGTCCATGCTTATTGGACTTGGCAGTTTCTTGTTGCCTAAGTTGACGGACATCGCCAAGTTTGCAACGTCGGTCATCAACTATTTCAAGCAGCACCCACTTGCTGGCGACATCCTCGGACTTGCTGGCGCTGGCGTATTCGCTGCTGCTCTGGCACTCAAAGTCAAGAACGCCATGAAAAAGGTGTTTGACGCTAGTTCAGAAATCTGGAACGGTCTCAAGTCTGTTTGGGGAAAAATGACCGGCAAGGGTGGAGGCAATCCTCTGACAGGTCCAGTCACCTCAACGCAAGGTGTCACCATGATTGACCTTTTGGGAAACATTGACATCAACACAGCCAAGATGGCAGGTGGCTCTGCACTTGGTGGACTCACAGAGGCTGGTGGACTTGCAACCGGAGCCGAGGCTGTTGCTGGTGGCATCACCGTTGCTGGCGTGGCTATTGCTGCCGGAGCCCTTGCAATCGTTGCCGCCACTTGGTTTGGACTTTCTAAAATCGACAGCAAGGTGGTTCCGGTCGGAACTCATGGCATACGCAATACCAAGACCGGCAAGGTAGAAACGCTTGGCTCAGACTTTGCCAACGCTGCACGTCTCGCCAACCAACGCAACTCAGTCAAGGTTTCGGTGAAGTAATGGACGGCCAGGGAGTCTGGGACGGTCAGCCGGTAAGTGACATCGACATTGAGATTGACCTTACCGTCCTTTCCTCACGCCTTGCCAAAGACCCACAATTCATTGCGCTTGTCTCTAAAGCCGTCCGAGATCAAATGCTCAAGGACGTTCGAAACAAGAAAACGCTGTTTGGTAAGTGGGGAGGAACGACTAAATGACGCTCTCGAACCTTCCTGTTTTGGCTGTCCAAGTAGCCTTTACATCCACCAACCTCTACGCTCAGAATCAGACGTGGACTGACATTAGCCCTTACGTCATTGACTTCACGACCACTGCTGGCCGTCAGCACTACCTCGACCGCATCGAGGCGTCGACACTGAACATGACTCTGGACAACCGCACCGGGTTCTTTATCAACGGTACGACTAACGGAACCGGAGCGACCCTTCAGACGCGCTGTCCAATCCGAGTCCTCGCTGGCTGGCCTCAGCTCAACGTGACCGCTATCTCAGGCTCTGGAACTGTCGTCACCTACACCTGTGCCAACACCTACTCGGCTGGCCAGCAGGTCATTGTCCAGGGTGCAACCACCGCAGCATTCAACGGTGTCTTTACCGTAGCGAGCGCCACTTCCACCCAATTCACCGTCGCCTCAACTGCCACCGGCTCATCCTCAACTGCAACGGCTGCTGCTGCCTATCCCATTTTCACCGGGGCCATTCAGTCTGCCGACGAGCGCGTCATGGACGCCTTGAACCAAGACATGATCATCACGGCCTCGGACTACACGCAGTTCTTGTCCTTGCAATACATGAGCCGTCCGAACTTCTACAAGCAGTTCGTCGCCAACACCTACGACCAGAACTACTACACGCTCGGCCAGTCAGGCGCTACTGACCTTCTCTCAGGCAACACCGGCTCGATTGTCGGCTTGACCACCAACACCCAGCCCGGCGTATTACTCTACTCAAACGATACTTGCCTCGACCTGACCAATGGTGGGAACGGTAGCAACATCGCGTCTTTTCAGCCATACGGAAACACACAAACAGCGGCGGCAGGCAACTCAATTGACTTCTGGTTTATCGGCCAGCAGGCGCAGGGACAGACCATCCTCTCGGCCACTTGGAACACGCAGACGTGGTACATGTCAATCGCAACAAGCGGCGAACTTGTCGTGCAAGCAGCCGTGGCCAACGCGTTCATTTACCGCTCGGGGATTTACATCGCCGACGGCGCATGGCATCACATCGGGCTCTCGGTTTACACCAGCGGAGGAACAAGTTACTTCTCGCTTTATTGCGACGGCGCATACACCTCCATTGGCTCGGCAGCCGGCACTCTTCCACTTAGCATCGGCGTCATCGGCAACAACTTTGGAGCAAGCCCACTCTCGGCATACATCAACCACGTCGTCATTGGCAACCCAACGCAAACGGCAAACAACCCAAACATTCTGAACCGTTGGACCGCAGGAAAAATGCTGGCGAAAACCGCGCTCTCGGGAGACCGCATCGCCGAAGTTCTTATTTTGGCAGGCTACGGCACAATCACCAACGGAGCTCTAGTTCCAACGTCGCTCTATGAGGTCAACGACAACGCCTACAGCGCCTCAACTGCCATCACCAGCATCTCTGGAACCGGCACGACCGCAACAGCCACCGTTGGATCAACGTCGGCGTGGTCAGCCGGTCAGCGAGTCCTTATCTCTGGTCAGACCTATTCGGGAAGCATTGCCTCGATTGCCTGGGCTGTTGCTGCCGCAGGCCCATCGTTCTCGATTACGTCCGCATTCGGTGGTGGTGGCTACTACACCTACACCGCTCCCAACGCTTCGAGTTATTTGCAAGCAGGTCAGCAGGTAACTGTCACCGGAAACTCTCAAAGTTTTTTCAACGGAACATTCACCGTCTATTCGGCAAGTTCAACGCAGTTTGTTGTCACTGGTGCTTCGTCTGGAACCGGAACCGGAGGAACGGCTCAACCGCTTTTCGGCACAGCCACAGTTACCATGACCGCACCTCATGCCTACTCGGTCGGAACGCCGGTCACAATTACAGGCTCAACTGTTGCCGCCTACAACGGAACGTGGGTAGTGCAATCGGTCACGTCGACCAAGTGGACATTCATCTCCTCCTACACTTCGAACCCTGGAGCAGTCACCGGAGCAGGCAACACCACAGGCGCTTCGTACTACAACGGATTCCTGACCATTGCTTCTATCCCCAGCGCAACCACGCTGACCTTTGCCTCGACCGGAGCTGTCACCGTTACTGGTGGAACTCTCGGCAACATCACCAACGGCGCATTCTTTGTTCAAGGATTGCAGTCCACTGCAACAAGCTCGACGGCACTTGATCTGATTCAGCAAGTCACCGACACCGACCTCGGAGCCTTTTTTCAGGGCCCAGACGGAATTTTTGAATTCGACTCTCAGGCCGACATCTACAACACTCAGCGAATCAACGCTCCCACCGGATACTACGTCTGGACTGACCAAGTCACAGCCGGCGCTTCCTACTACAACCCATCCTCGCTGTCGATTGCTCGTGACGACGCCGACCTTTGGACAACCGTTCAAATCACTCCCCAAAACGGAGTTCAGCAGGTGTACGAGAACAACGCCAACCAAGTCATCTACGGCTACTCATCGCTGACCAAGAGCGGAACGATTCACGCCACCAACGATGCTGCCTATCAGACTGCCGTTTTCCTCGGCAACCTCTACGGCTCGCCAATCCCTCGTGTGCAAAACGTCGAGCTCATGGCCGAGACCAATCAAGGCGCTCAGTTGCCAATGATGCTCAACGGCTCAGTTGGACTGACCACGACCTACCTCAACGACACGGTTCAGTTTGTCCGCAATCAGCCTGGAGCGTGGGGTTCAACCGTCACCGGAGTCACAGCCACCAACGCTATCGACACGACCGGAACCGGCCTACCTGTGACGAACATCTCGCCGGTCTATCTGACCTTCACCGCGCCAACCGGCGAAACCGCTCCTATTGCAGCCGGCTACCTGACCAACACCACGACCAATCAAGGTGTCAAGGTTTCCTACACCGGCTCAGTTCCTTCAGGCGCAACCGGCATCGCGATCTATGTGACTGTCGGCTCAGTGGTCTATCGAGCATCGAGCGCATCGACGGCGTCCGGTCAGACTGGCTTGGCTTTTGCTGTGTACGCTCCCGGACTGCCAATGGACGGAGCCATCAACCAGCGAATGGTCATCGAGCAAGTCTCGCACGACTTCAAAGCCGACCCTGGTCAATGGCACACCTCCTACACACTCGACCCTTACCCTCAACGCTTTGCACAGTCAGGGTATTATTTCTTAGTATTCGACGACCCGACCTACGGCCAATTTGACCCTGCAGCCGGTTCAGGAAACAACAACGCTTTTCTCTAGAAGGGATAACCAATGCCACACACTCCTACCAGCCTCACAGCATGGGTAACGCCACAGCAGTTCAACTCAGGTGAAGTCGCAACGTCGACGGCCTACAACAACCTCGTCAATGACGTTGGCCTTTTGTACGCAAAGCCCTGGATGATGGCCTACCTCAACGCCAACCTCTCATCGGTGGCCACCGGCGCGACCCTTTTCAACGCCTCGACCACCACCATTTCAAACAGCCCAGCCTCACTAGCCGGTGTAATCACCTTGAGTTCAGGAACCTTTACCGTTCCCCTTGACGGCGTCTATCGAGTGACGATGCAGATGAACATGGCAGCGCAGTCCTCGCCACCAGCCTTTGCAATGACTTGCACGACTTCGGGTGGACTGACCGCCAACAACGCGACCTTCGCCACTCCAAGAAACACCGCAAGCGCAACAAGTCAGATTGGAACCTTCGCCTCATTTATTTGGACATTTTCCAAGAGCGGAACGACCGGCGCGTACCCAACCTCAATGACCTTTACCACCGTATCAACCGCAACCATCACCACGCTAAACGGCTCGACAACGCCTAACTTTAGTGGTGGCACATACGTTCAAATCGAATACCTCGGCACATCAAACGGAACCCTTTAGGAGGAACCATGAACGAAACAGACAAGAACATCGCACTAGGCATTGCCTTCATTATCGGAATTCCAGTCATTGTGACTGCAGTTCTGCTCATCTTGCAAGCGGTGAAGTAATGGACAACACCAACCTCGTAATCGGCTGGGCCAAGTACCTGCTCGAACTGAACAAGTCACAGCCCGGACACGTGCACTACAGCGAGGGCTCGAACCGGATGCACAACATCGGTCAATGGCCTATCCAATTCCCAATCACGACCGACTGCTCCGGCTCGGTCACGCTCTACTGCTGGCTCGCTGGCGTGGCTGACCCGAACGACCAGCACTACGACCACGAGGGCTACACCGGAACTTTGCTCTCACACGACGCGCACGTCTCACAGTGGGTTCACAATGCTCAAGGTGTTGAGGTGGCAAACGTTTGTCCTGGCGACCTCGTAATTTACGGAGCCGGAACTGGCGACCATGTGGCGCTAATCATCGAGGTCACTGGTGGCGACATCCTCACGATCTCACACGGCCAAGAGGGCGACCCCTCCTACGTTTGGGTAAACCACCCGACCGGCCCAGACCGAGGTCACGCTACCGACGGACGCCAGCCTCAGACCTTCCTCCGTCCGAACTACACGCAGGTAATGGCTCCCAAGCCCATTCCCGGCACGACTCCAGAAGCCTCTCAGACGGCCCCACAAGCCCCTGTGACGCCTCCAGTTCACGTTCAGGTACAAACAGACACCACAACCCACACGGCTCAGGTAACGGCTGCAACCTCCTCGATGAATAAGATTGGCCTGCCAACCGTCAAGCTCGGCGCATCAGGTCAAATTGTCAAAGAGATTCAACAGCACCTGCACATCAAGGACGACGGCATTTTTGGCCCGACCACCGAGCAGGCTGTCAAGGACTTCCAAGCAAAGCACCGTCTCCCAGTTGACGGAATCGTCGGCCCTCAGACTTGGACGGCATTGGGAATCTAATGCTGGCTTCATTCCTGTCGTCATCCAACTTCCTCGTTCAATGGCTCGCCGGAGTGGCAATGGTCTCTGGTGGAGCATGGGCAATTGTCAAATGGATTCACAACCTACAGACGCGCGCGGTCGAGGAACGACTAGTCACGCGGATCAACGAAATCAAGGCTGAAGGCGCTGGGGACAACTCCCTACGCGAGGCCATTCAACGCATCGAAAAGAAACTGGACGCTCTAGAAAATGACATCATCCGACACCTCGGATACCACGAAGGCATCGAAGCCAGAGAGTAAATACACCAACCCCATCACCGGCGAAGCCATTTCCTTCAGCGACTTTATCGCGTGGAAATTGCAGTCAGTTATTCGACGTTGGTGGTTCCTGACGCTGTTCACGACAGCGACCGGCTGGGCGTGGAGCACCCGAAACCCCACAATCATTCTGTGGTGGAACATGGCTGCTTCCTACCTCGCCATCTTTATTGAGTCCATTGTCGGTCGAGCGATGTTCGGCCAGACAAAAGCCGACGCTGCAATCCTCCGCGAAATTGCCAAATTCTCAGAAAAGGACTATCAAGTTCACCGTCAGGAAATCAAGCTCGACGAGCGCACGATGGCATTGGTCGAGGAGATTCTTGCTCGCATCAAAGACCTCGAACCTGTGCAGGACGACCCACAGGAAATCCTTTCATCTGAGGATAACCTGGGCTAAACTCCTGATTAGCGGAGA
>Ga0214171_1000079_pt1 | contig 34515 bp, 45 predicted proteins | sample TroBogEpilimnion_40_FD_153009 | JGI IMG/M metagenome (GOLD analysis project Ga0214171, IMG submission 153009) | Freshwater microbial communities from Trout Bog Lake, WI - 02JUL2007 epilimnion | ecosystem: Environmental > Aquatic > Freshwater > Lake > Epilimnion/Euphotic zone | place: Trout Bog... | reverse complement strand
ATGGACAGACTCCTCAAATTGAAACTGGAGATGGTTTACCGGGATTTGCCCGTAGAACAGGCGCGTCAGACTTTTGAAGAACTCAAAGGTAAGGCACCACGTCAAAAAGATACGGTGCCAGTAAAGAGAAAACAAAGGATAAATACTAAGATAAATGAACAGTTCAGCAGGACATACAAACCGAGTTAGGGTTATCGCTGAAGCAAAAGCCACAAAAGTGAATTATCCTGGAAATGTTGCGAACAACTACAATCCTATTGAAGCTGCTTATGGATGTAGTCCAGTGTATCAAACGATAACCTATTTCGATATCATCAAATATTGTACTCCCAAAAAACCTTACAACACAAGTTGTCTGAATCGTCAGTGATTAATGGAATGAGAAGAGATATATTGTTTGATTCAAGTGACCCAATATTTCGTCACGAATGTTCAAGAGATCAGTATCGTTTGGTTTCAACAACTTTGGTAATTTATTGGTGAGCCATTCAACACCTTCTTGTAACAAGGCAACTGCTTCTTCGTCCTTGTAATTACGTAATTGAATACGACCCGTTTTGGCAGTGAGGTTCGGTCTTCCGTATTTGCCTATATACACTTCCACAAAGGTATCGATTTTATCATCTAATTTTTCTATCAATTCGTCTGTCGCTTTATGACGGGAAAACGTCATTGTTTCCCAGTGATAAATCTTGATTTGGTTTCTCAAGGTCAACATGATATTGACGATTTCAGCTGACATTTATTTAGTATTGGTGTTGTTTTTCTGGATGATTGGCATTGAATCTGCCTTGAAAACACCGTTTTTAACTGCGGCGTCTGTTGCCTCAATTCCTTCCCATGAACCCGACATCGCATCGTATCGTGCTTGTATTTTTGGATCTCTGACTGCTACATCAAGAAATCCAGATGTTCCGTAGTTTGGATCTGTATTTAGGTAAGGAACAGGCATAGAAGAGGAAGGAACACGACTTCCACTTACTGCGTTCAAATATCCGGCCCAGTTATTCTTGAGATTGTCCCCCATTTTGTTGTCATCTAAGAATTAAATGAAGGATGTGGACGGCACCGAACTAAAAAAGGCAATTAAGTCAGGCAAACCAATAGCAGTATTCTTTTACATGACAACTTGCGGTCATTGTATTCGTATGCAAGAACCATGGAAGGAACTCGAGAAAGAAGTACCTTCGGTGGACTTTTATCGTATTGAAAGTGGAGACATCCCTTCAGAAATGAGTGTTTCGTCTTTTCCCCACTTTGAAGTTCACGGAAAGAGAAAGGCCAAAGCCGATGGAGAAATGTCAAAGGAAGAACTCAAGAAATTACTTTTTGGAGGAAGACTTGGCGGGAAGAGGACCAGAAGGCTCCGTTCCAGGGGGCTTACTCGTCGTCGTAGGGGGAAGTCCCGTTACTGAACCCGCAGCAGGGATGTAACCTTCGCTGATTAATTTACCGAAACGAGATGGAGGAGCAGATGAGTAATCAGGTGCGTCGTATCCCTTTGCTAACCATTTCAAGAAACCGTCTTGGTCATTAGGAATCTTAGCTGATTGAATTGTGTGGTAATTGATCATTGCGCGTGCTTGATCAAACAAGTCAGATGTGTCCATATATATGTCAGATGTCTGTTGGAAAGCCTTAAAGATACCTGCCTTCACATCAGATCTAGTTACTGGCGCTGCGTCAGGACGATTAGGGTTGTCTTGGATTTCAGTTAAGAGAGGGTTCATGAATGGATTGGCGGCTGTAGGCATAGTGTATTCTTTTCCACTTATCGCTGCCTTGAATGTTTCTAAGACCTTGCCGTGTGGAAACAACGTGAATAACACGACGGAGGCAGCCATGACGGCTGGAATAGCAAGTAAGTATCCTGGTGTTCCTGTTGCGATGAAAAGGATAACCGAGAAGTATACGGAAAATCTTACTACAGAGTTCAATGCCTGAGCAGTAGACATAGACTTTGTTGGGACAAATTGACTCCAGGTTGAAGGAGAAAACAAAATAGCTGGATCCTTGAACCAAATTGTATCGGCCATCTTACTTTTTATCGTGAGTTTTTATCCCGTAGTTTCTTCTGTAATCGTGCCAACATTCGTTGACGTCGTGCTTCTGGAGAATTTCCCATCATAACTTCCGCGGGAATTTCACTACGTGTTCCACCTAACGCTTCGTTGAAAATATTACCAAACAACGAAGTAACTTTTGCTTTGATGCCTTCTATTTCTGATACAATTTGTTGTTGAGTTAAATTACCACTTTGCATTTTGGCCTTGATGATGTTCTGAATTTTAGAGACGATGCGTTGCATAGTAGGATGTTCTGGGTTTCTTACCATGTTAATGATTTCTTGTGGGTTTTCGAAGTTCAATTCTAATTCCCTTACGTCAAGTTGTTCTACAACTTCCATGAACATCTTGGCAATACGAGTGTTCATCACATAATCTAAAATCTTTTTGAAATGACCTTCACTGTCCTTGTCTTCCAAAATCTTACTGATTTCGTCATTTTGACCTGCTCCACTACCAAAGTATTTTTTGAATACATCGATAATAGGAGAGATCTTGTCCTTGATATCACCGTGCATAAATGAACCCAATAAGCACATCTGGATATGTTTCCAGAACAATTCTTTTGATTCACCTACTCTTAACCATAAATCGGTCATATTCACACCGAACATCTTGCGTGTTTCTTCTAAAAAGAAGCCATCATCGCGTTGAAGAATTTTGAGAGCGCTGGGATACAACGTCTCAAAATACTTTACATCGTTTTCAATATCAAGTTTAGGTTCCTCGGAAGGAAACGCTTTCTTGATATCATCTACAAAACTTTGAAAAATCTTTGTTGTGTCCATTTAGATTTAACACTAAACAATTGTTTAAGCCCGATTACCGCCGCGAGAAGACATCAAACTTTTTTGATCATCAGTTAAACATACACATCCAGTATCAGTGTTAAAGGCAGAAGGACAGCAGTCATGATCTACTTTGTTATCTACTAAGAACATGAGTTTGTTAGTGTCTAAAGATTGGGAAGGTAATGGAGCAGCTCCAGTTGAAGGTTCAGTTGATGCCCAACCAGAAATACCACCGCCAATATTGACTTGATCATATGGACCAATTCCACCTGCGTTCAATGGCATACCTGCTGGTTGTTGCATGAAAGTTTCCTTTCCTGAGGGCATTACGCCTTGCCAATTAAATCTTACGAAAAGTCCTGCGAGGACGGCTGCGAGGAAAAAAGCGAAAACTAGCGCAGTCTTGTTCATTTATTACTTATGGAAGCGATTAAAATCCGGCTGCTCCAATTAAGGCAGCAAGTGTAATTGCTAAAATTAAAAGCGCAGGTTGAAAAAGTGCTAAAATAATAGAAATGGCAAGAAGAGCATAAACGAATCCTTTAATAATTGAAATAGCAAGAGTTACGAAAGACCATACAAAATCAACCATAGTTTGGATGAGTGCTGCTCCAATATACCCTTCTGCTACAAACCTCTTGAGGACATCGCGGATTTTGATGATGTAGTGTGTGAATACACTTGTAGTTGTAGTTATTTTAGAAAGAGCTTGGGTAGTGTAACTCAACATAAATTTACGGATGTTTGAAAAGACTGCTCGAAAGGACTCTAATGGCTGTTGTAGTTCTCCCAAAGAATCTCCAACAACTCCAAAATAAGTATAAACTTGGTCAATCACTATTTTCCAAATGTTTGTGGACATCTGGTTCATACAGTATGTGAAGTTCTCTCCTCCAGTCGTTTTTGGATTAGCATAACTAGCAAATGCCATGTAACGTGGGTCACAACGGTAATCTTCCCAATTTGCTTTAATGTGGTCCCAAGAGGACATACCTACTGCAATCGCAATTCCCAATAACGATGCCAATGTTGCTAAAAAAACAATCATCATCTCACTGATTTATAAGGCTATTTTAAATTGGTGTTCTACTTCGCAATTCATCAAGCACCATATAACGATTTCCAGTTCTGCTTATTACAGGATACATCATCGTATCAGAAATTAAGTTATACATTAAATTGTGATCTACACATTTGTTAATGTTTCCAAATGATTCGGCAGTTCGAATTTTACCGTTTTCAAATATCCAGTTACATGGGTGAGAATTAATACCTGTATCTATTTCTGCGTAGTATCCTCCTTTTACTTCGTGAATAGCGATACCTCTTATTGCGTCTCCGTTGTCAAGGATATCATCAACTTTGACGGTAGAAATAGGAACATTACCTCGTTTCAATGGAACCAATGTTTCTCCGTTAAATCCAGTAGGGAAACATTTTGTTGGTGTTTCAATTTCGTTCTTAGGATCTAGTTTTCCGTTGAATTGTTCTTCAAGCAAATGACGTTTACTTTTGAGAACTTGATCATCGGTATTTTCTACAAAATCAAGGAAGATGTTATCGTCGATGTAAATGTGATGTCTTGAGGTGTTAATACAAGTCAATATTTCACATTCAGAAGATGGAATTGCTTCAGGATGATCTTCTACTTTGATATACGATCCTTGGTATACAACTCTATGGCTTCCACTGACCTTTACACTTCCTAATGTATACATGGGCACATCTTCACCACTGATGATATATTTTGAAGTAACAATTTCAAAGTTGCGCAATACCGTTCCAAGTTTAATGTTCTTTATTTTGGCTTTAGTTCCATCTACCAAATCTAATTCAGTATCAGGATCGAAACATAAGAAAGAAATGGTTTGTCCGATAGGACCATTCTTAACTGATTCTCCTGTTCTCATACCTCCATAGAAAATGTACATGAAGGACATCATGATTCCAATAACACGAGCAAGTAGTGTTCTCATGCGAATAATGATGTATTGGAACTGACTCATAAGGTTCTCTAATTTTCCAAAAACCATACCTACAATTCCAAGGAACCCTGTTCGCGTTTGCGCCATCATTGTGCGCATAGAACTCATTGAGTCATCAATATCTGATACCACATCTGCTACAGTAGAAAACTGACTCATAATTGGATCCACTACAAAGCCAGTGTAATCTTTGAAACTTTTCATACTGCAATCGGTAAAGTTCTTGAACACATCTTGACCCACAAATCCTGCGAAAGGCATGTAAACTGGATTACATTTGTATTCTTGCCAATTGTCTTTTAGGTCTTTAATGTTGCTCAAAGCATACATATACATCACTGCTCCAATTGCTCCCAATGTAGCAACTGAAAAAATTAAAGTATCCATTACTCTTATACATTCAAAAACCTAAAACGGATTTTTCCAACACAAAAGTATTTTTGTTAAAAGATGAACTATCACGAACTATCTTTACCAGACTTGAAAGTCTTGGCAAGAGACAGAGTTCCTAAAATTAAGAATTATTACATTATGAAAAAAGCACAACTCATTCAATACCTACTTATGACAGATCTTCCAGAAAAGATGATTATTGAAAAGAAGACACTCAAGACATTACAAGAAGAAGCAAAGACCAAAGGTATACCAAAAGTTTGGAAAATGAGACGAGCAGAACTATTAGAAATTCTATATCCTGACTTGTTCAAAACGGATTTAAAATCAGACATTCAGGATGAAGTAAAGACAAAATGGAACCAAACGGATTTATCAAAGGAACAATCGTAAGAGTATTTGATGGACAAACTGTAGATGGGTTGCTTATGGCACCTGCAGATTTCGATTTGAGAAGCAAGTATAAGGATGACGAATTAGATATGGAAATGGCTATATGTTATCTTATCGAAGAACACATACAGCAATATATTGATAGTCAGACGCATACAGAACAACCAGATTTAGATATTCAAGTATCAAAATGTATGGGCATCATTATTGAAATTAAGACTTGGAGTCTTGAAACAATTGAAATACCAAATTTAGATTTCACTTATAACGGAGAGAAGTATCGTATTGAATTTCAACTTACTACGGAAGACGAATGTATGGAAACAGATGAAGAACCTTCTTATTACAGAGAACCTGGATTTGAGACTATCAGTTTCATATCATCAATAGGATACGATGGATATGACGGTTACGACCCATAAAGGACCGAAAGGTCACTTTTTCATTGTTTTGCTCTGAGAAGCATAATCATGATGATGATAATAGACAAAAACATGATAACCCAAAGCAAAGTGAAAGCGACCAAGTAAGGATAAATATATTGAAAGACCTTGTTCAAAATCGGACGAAGGATATTGATTTCAAAGTAATTTTGGAACTCGGGAGTGGAGAAATATTGTAGAGGGTCCGAGGGGATCATCTTATTCAAAGACGCGCTTTTGTCATGCGAAATTTACCGATTTTTTTATGCTTAAGATATCAAACAGAATGAAGGACCAAACGACCAAACTTTTGTTGGCACTTGGCGGTATAGTCGCAGTTGCATGGTTACTCTCTAACTATTCTTCTTCCAAATCAATCGTCAGCGAAGGTATGGAAAAGCTCACTGATTCCCTCGGTGTTCAAGGCCCACTTTCCGACAGTGGTCCATACGGCAAGCCCACCCAATCCGCCGGAGGTAATGCTCAACCAACCGAAGATGTTCAAGGACGTCACCCAGCCTCTCAATCCACATACTCTCAAACAACTTTATCCGCCGGCGAACTCCTTCCTAAGGGAGAAATTGGTGCCTCATGGGCAGCAGTCAACCCTGCTTCTTTAGGTGATCTCAAGGGCCAAAACTTCTTAGACGCAGGTTACCATACAAATACAGCCATTGCTGGTGTTTCTCAAACAAACCGTAACGCATCTTGGGATATCCGATCTGAACAACCAAATCCTCAAGCCAAAGTTGGACCTTTCTTAAACACAACTATCGCACCTAACCCATTCAAACGTGGTTTGGACGCATAAACGTTTATAAAGAATAAGTAATGTGGGCCGCTGCCTTAATAGGAACTGGAATAGCATTAGCGTATGCTTCAACACGAGGCGTAGAAAACTTGAAAGAAGTGCGTAGTAAACGAGACGGTCAAGTCTATAAAGTCCAAGATATGCCAGACAAAGAAGAAGCTTGTGAGCTTATGGCAGAAGTGAGATGTAACTTGGACAAATTGATGGACAAATATAGATCGGATCCTTCTGCTTCTGCTGATCCAAGAACACAGGTCTTATTAAGTCGGTATAAACCAGAAAGTTTGTGTGAGAACACTGTTCATTCAGATTCGACATCGTATTCTGAAAACAAGGGTCAAGAAATTGTAGTTTGCTTGAGAGACAAGAAACCGCCTTACAAGTTAGTGGATTGTAACACAATTATGTTTGTGGTCTTACACGAAATGGCACATTTGATGACAACAACAATTGGACACACACCTGAATTCTGGACAAATTTCAAGAAGTTGTTGAATGACGGAGTAGCGGTAGGAATATATACTCCAGTGAATTATGCGAAGTCGCCTACGCCGTATTGTGGGATGGTGATTTCGGATAGTCCGTTATAATCATTTAAATAAAGAAAGATGTAAAAATTATAACGAAGAAAATAAAGATAAGATCCTAAAACAGAGAAGAGAATATTATGATGATAATAAAGAAAGATTGTGTGCTGAAAAGAGACAAAAACGTCAAACTGAAGAATATAAAAATTATATAAAAGATTATCGTGATAAAAATAGAGATAGAATTAACCAGTTGAAACGACTTAATTATTTGAAAAATAAAGACGTTAGTGAATAAGTGGAGATGTTGAAAAGAGAACTCATAGATTTAGACTCAAAAGAGAAACACACAGTTTCCTTTTTTGAGGACGATAACATCCAAACTGTGAGAGAACAGTTAGCAAAATCATCAGACAGTCATCCTGACCGTATGTTCGTATTAGCAAATATTAAGTATCCAAAGGACTACTATACGGCAGATATCCGTAATTGGGATGCGTTATTTGAACGTTTGTCTTACAACGGACGTGTCATTGAAAAAAACGTATTTGACGAATACCAGAGAAACTACCGTTTTCCAAACACGAACGTGGTATTCAAAGAATACACTAGAACAGAATGGTTGTCATTCCCTGCAGATTTAAAACCAATTTTTGCACCAACATCTGCTTTTACAGAGTATCGTATTTTGGGAGTCGCAGATATTAAGTCGTTTGTATTACCTGTATCTGGGGAGAGCCAATATGCGTCTCGCATACCTGCGGCGAATATTCCTAGACCTGACGTTAATATACTGATTTCTTCGTTTTACGAAGTCAAAGATATTGACCATTTCGCTTATAAAGTCTACGACGAAACAAAAGGCGAATCTTCCGTGCTATATTACTATCCTTACCTCCGTTCAAGCACACCTAATGTATTATCAGAAGAATCCATACAATTACTCGATAAGAACTCAAAGTTATTAAAAGATTTATTGGCGCTTTCTATTCCCAAAGAATTCAAGCATTCAGAAAGACATATTTTGAAAACAAGGTTTCATATTCCTTGGGTCAAGACAGATTTCGGAAGTGCGATACGAGTGAGATTTGAACAAATGTTTTACGGCATGACTGTATCTGAAGACGTTCCTTATATAGGATACTTTACTTCCAACGATGATGTGAACAGACACAAGTTCTATGTCGAAAATCCCAAGAATAAAGAACCATTTTTAGATGTCACAATGTGGAAAACATGGATATCGCAAAGCAAACCTTCACGTCAAATTCCAACGTTGATGATGTATCGTGGAAAGTCAAAACACCATTTTGACAGAATTATTGTTACGGATCGCGATATGTTGATTTCAACTTACAGAACAGACGAAAGCAAAGAAACAGTTGAAGATTTGAAGAAGTCATGTGAGAAATGGTTACAAAAATTTGATGCCATCATGCCATTTATAAATCCAGACGATATCCATCCAGATCGATGGGAATTACAGGATATAGCGTATATGTTGGACTACCCAAAACAAGTATTAGAACTCAATACTTTACGTTTCAACTGTATATCTCCATTTTACGGAATGATTAATCGCAAGAAATCAGAATTCACTTTATTGCGTTCTAACCAATCAAATTCAGGCATCACGTCAGTAGAAGCCAAACTTATTCAAATGTCACAAGAAGGACCACTAGAAGTAGAAGAAGTAGCACGAGAGTTTTCCGTTACTCTGGAACACGCTTCCAAACTCATCAGAGATATTATCACACGCAGAGAAGAAGGATCAAGATTAGGAGACCGATTGTTCAGAGGATTCCCAAGCATAGAAATAGGTCCTGATTTTGTAAGAGTTCGTTCAGTTCAAGAAACTGACTTATCTTCGCATTACGTTGATCTGTTGCGTTACATCCTTTCCAACCCTAATTCAGACGATTTGAATACTATTTGTCCTCCACGAATGCAAACTGTATCTGCCGAAACTGCCGTTATTTCTACTTCAAATGTAGATCATGATGCGGTTATAGATGAATCATTTGCGGATTTACTTGAAGGGTTTGATTTGGGTAAAGAAGAACAGGAAGAAAAGGAAGATGCACTGGAAAAACAAGAAGAGGAATTGAGATCTACTTCGTTAGATGTATCAAACCAACCTGCCACAATTTACAATTACTTCAAGAACCGATTGAAATCGTTTGATCCAGAAACATTCGTCGATAAATCAGATTATCCTAAGAAATGTGAACAAAAACGTCAACCAGTAGTATTGGATTCGGAAGACAAGAAGAGATTAACAAAGTTTGAAAGTGGTAAATACGATCCAATTAAAGGCGCATCAGAAGAGATGTTATTGGATGTAGAAGATCCATCAGGAACTATGATTTGTCCAGAATATTGGTGTATGAGAGACGAAATACCATTGAGAGAAGATCAATTACTTACAGAAGACGGAACCTTAAAATGTCCAGTTTGTCACGGAAAATTACAAACTTCCACAAACGTAGATTTGAGAGAGTATCCTTTAATTAAACGAGATTCAGGATTCGTGTTTCCACGAATGACAAACTACAAATCACCAGCGAACAATAAGTCTATGCCTTGTTGCTACAAGAAAGCAAGAACCTTGAAACCTGAAAAGGAAGTCACTGAAACAAAAGACAAGTATTACGTGTTTTTACCAGACAAGAGAACATTAGTTGATTTCCGATTATCAAAATTAGATTTAAAGTTGATTGATTTATTGGCATTGAAAGAAACATACAAAAGTTTGGATAATCAACGTATCCCTGAAAATGTAAGTGGATATTTCAGAGCAGGATTAGGTCATGCTTCAGATAACTTACCAACATATTTAGGACTTGAACAAAAAATACCTTATCCTCGTGAATCAGTTTCAACTGTCTTGAAATGTTCGTTCATGCGTTCATGGACCAAATTATCAGACGAACATCTAGACGAAATCAAGGGACAATTAAAAGAGTTTAGTGATGAAGTATCAAAAGATCATATTGCGAGAATCGTGTCAGGAATAGATGAAGCATATTCAAAGAAACAACTATCTCCAATGCAAGAAATAGAATATACTGCGATTGCATTACAATGTGACGTATTCAGAGTTAATATTAAGACTTATGCTGTAGGATGCGTTCCTTATGGATCAGTATTAAAAGCAAGAGCAAGAGCAGTTATTATTTTACAAAACGGCGACGAGTTTGATATTTTGACATGCGCAACTCGAAAGAAGAACAGTTTTGAGTATAAATCAAATATACTTGAAGAACCTTACAGACCATACACTCGTAGACTTTTAGAATCAGACAGAACGAAACGTTGTGTAAAAGAAGTTCCAACATACACTCAAGCAGTTAATACTCTCAAAAAGATATTTGACAACGAAGAGTATTTAATCATTTTAGATCCATACGGAAGAGGTCAGGCACTTTACATCCCAGATAAAGCAATTTTTCCGTTCCAGTCTGCTCCCTTACCTGATACCGATGCCGTAAAATTAGACAGTTATTCAATTGCTACTAGACTTCCAAAATACGAAAATATGAAACAAGTTCTTGAAAAGGCGCAAAACGTTACACAAGGTTATGAATTCCAAGACGCATTATACGATGCGAATGGAAACCGAACGGAAATCTTGACTGCTAGTGGACTTCGTATTCCGGTCCAACCTGAAAAAGTGAATGCAAAAGTAGATGTGAGAGAAGTAGTCGAAACAGTTTCAGAATTAGGAGAAAAGAGTTTAACTTTCGGAGTTCCAAGTGAAGAATTAGAAGAACGATTCAAAGATATTTCTTACGAAGCAGAAGTGTATGAGTTCTTAATTTTTCAACTTTCCAAAGATATCCAAGAAGACGAATACGGAAACATAAGAGACGCATTACAAGACCAACCGCCTAATCGTAAAAAGTTAGAAACACTGCTTCGCAAATGGTTTGATCGCGTAGCAGAATTTGTAGATATCAAGGAAGCAGGAACGTTCTTGACAAAAATAAGAACACCATGTGGTCAATTCGCAAAGAAGGATTGTAAAGGAAACTTGTGTGGATGGGATGGAAAAGTGTGTAGAACTCAAATCAAAAAATCAATTGACGAAGAAAAATTGTTCAAGCGACTGTTTACGACGTTATACAGCAATTCAAAAATAAGAGCCGTTGTCCTTGACGGACGAACAACTCCATTTTTTAGTACAATTTTGTATATTGAATTGCCTCATGAACTGATTGTAACTGACAAGAACGAAATTCTTAAATAGCGTCTATATCTGGTTCTTCTTCATCATCTTCATCTACTCCGTCGAATTCTATTTCATCATGAAGACCACCACTAACAATTTTCGTAGTGAGTGTTTCTGCGTCTGTTTCGACAGATAGAATATTAGGATGTATTTCAATCAAATCTTTGATTTTGTTAAGTTCTTCTCGTGAAATCAAGGCAATCATTTCTAATGCTAATGCTCCATTTACTCCTGTTTCTGCAATTAATACGAATGCGCCAGGACTGGCCATCATAGTTTTCTTTGCTCTTCCAGTAAATCTACCAGGTATTTTGGCTTGATTTACAAATACTTTGTTTTCTTTTCCATATACTACCTGAATCCTCGCGTTGCCCAAGTTTTTGGTAATTCTTGCAACATGAACATTGTCAGGCACATCTTTGATACGGAGATCACTGATATAATCAGTAACAATTCCGTCAGATCTTGTTTTTGATGAACTTGTGTTATTTCTTGGCATTTTCTATACTATCTATATTTTCGAAATAAAAAAGTCCGTTTTTATTATTTACCGTTACCCCACCTTACATACATATACAAAATTGACATACACACTATAATACACATAAAAAGCAAGATAAATCCAAAACAATCACGTCTTAAAGTTTGTATTGTTGTTTGTGTATCTTGAGCATTTACTAAAACATATTCGTGAGGCGGAGCACTTGCTTCAGGAATAAGATTTTGATTGTCCATAATACTTTTACAACTAAAAACGTTTATACTTTATCGTCTACGTCTTCTTCCACCCATTAAAGCTGGAGGAGCAGGAGGATATTCTGCTTTAATTCCAAAATAAATAAGAGCTATTCCTGCTAACACTGCGATAACATCTGTTGTAATGAAAAACTCGACGGGCCAAATAGGAGATGTTGATCCTACAGGAGATGTAGTTGGTGGAGTTGGCGTTGTAGTGCTAGAAGAACTCGATGGATTTGCAGTGCTAGCATCTGTAGGAGCAGGAGGAGTATCTGTAGACGAAGAAGGAGCAGATTGGTATCCTGTATTAGTTTTGTCTCCTGAAACAGAAGAAGGATTGTTTGGTGAAGCTCCTCCAGTGCTTATCGATGATAAACCTACAGCGTTTGGATCAGGAGTAGGTGTATCTGTTGGAGATGCACTTGACGTTGGAGAAGTTGGAGTGTATCCCATAGAAGTTAGGACGTTGTTGTAAGCAGACGCACGTAAAGGCGTTGTTCTGTCCCATACGGACTTAAGGTTCGCTATAATCAAGACTATACCTATTAGAATAGAGATCCACCCTAACATTTGTATTATCATAAGTTTTTAGAACCATCGGGAGCGTCCTCCGGCAGTCATACCTGTAGCAAGACCGCTCAAAATAGTAGGAGGATACTCTTGACGGTATCCGTAGTAAACTAAAGCAACACCTCCAAGCAAGTAAAGAGTATCGATTACGTAAGAATACCAAGATCCACTAACACCGATCTTTACGAGATGGTAGATGGTAGATGCTAAAATAAGTAATCCCAAGGCAATCATTAAAAATCCTATCATTTTATTATTAACAACCTATTTTATGATTCCATTTGGTCCATAAAATAGTTTATTGAGATTTCACACACTACTTAAAATATTTAAGCAGTTGGTTTGAGGAAGTGAACCTTGAGGTAAGTTTGGAGGTTCAAGTATGTAACTTCTTCACCATCCTTGACGCGGAGGAGTTTGGCTAACTTGGCGTCTGGGATGATACGACGCTTGAAGGTAGGGTCAAAGCAGGAATGTTCCTTGACGTAGTTAGAGATGAACTTGGTAACATCAGTTTGACTCTTTTGGCTCTTTGGTGAGAGACCCATGAAAGAGGCGAGTTCATCAGTGATTGGGCGGAGTTTGAGAAAGGCGTTGTTTGCGCGACGTGCTTCCCATGCTGCCTTTTCTTCGGCAGTCATTTCAGAGGGATCCTTGCGTACACGACGTTTAGAAACACGAGCATCACGCTTGAGTGCCTTGATGGCTTCACCTGCTTCTGCGACTAAAGAACGGACACGACCAGACCATTCAGTAGAGAGAGCCTTGAGACTATCTTGGAGACCAGAGAGAATGACAGAGGCAGAGCGGGTTTCAGTAGCAGCAACTACTGGAGTATCTACGGCAACTGGAGCAGGAGCAGGTGCAGGGGCAGATACGACAGGAACGGTAACTTCAGCTGCGGCTTTTTTGGTAGCAGAGCGAGTTGTTACTTTTGCTGTTTCTGTTGTAGTAGCAGCGACGGAGGGGGCGGCGGAGGTCTTCTTGGACATCTTGTTTGAAGTAGTGGCAGAAACTGTTGGGCTCATTCTAACGCGGTTGTTATACTCCATATACTCCTTACCTGTTTAAATCACAAACGACACATCGCCCTAATAATTATGAAGCATATGTCATAATTCTGTTTACAATCATTCAAAATTGATAAAAGTGTTTTTGCTACACTATATGAAATGTAATCTCCGCGCTGAATCCTGCTACTGCGTGAAAAAAGGTTTTGTATAGAGTTTCTTACCCAGTAAACATACAGTCCTCTTCTGGATTCCTTTGTTTTATGTTCGGAAGCATAAACAGAAATTTCCATTTCAATAAAGTTCAAAAACACAAATAACTGAGTTTTGCTTAATGACATGAGAAGAAGAGGATTTATATCGTAAAATCCATTCTCTTCAATTATTTGACATACTTCTAACCATTTATCATATGCTCTTTGATCTAACGATTTTTGCCCAGTTGGTTTATCGTGCAAATTAAAGAATCCAAATAATTTATGAAATCGACATGCCTCACGTAATCTTTTTCTTGTTTCGTAAGTTAATGTTTGTCGAGTGTATGGATTTTCTGGTTTATGTTTAGTAGCACATATCTGATTCAGACTGCGAATATCAAACCACCACAACTTATCACCTTCACGAAACGAAAAGTAGTGTAGAGGATACACTTTTGATTTTTCATCCATCGTGACAAGTTCTTCTTCGTTATGGCAATCTTTGCGTTTCAAAACACCTTCTCCTAAAATTTTCAAATAATTTCTTACTAAAAATCCTCTTATATGTTTCTGTATCATTATTGCTTTTTTATGTCCGTCGTTGATATCTGCCCAAATACGTTTGTCCTTACATTTTACGTGCCTACCGCAAAAAATAAGGCCTTTAATTGCTTTGGATGGACACTGCTCCGTGCTAGTTTTATTTTTACATGATGCACACTGTACCATTATTATTTAGTTTCGTTCCTTTTCTCTAAAACCTAAAACGGTTTCATTCTCCCGAAAACGGATTTACACCCAACAGATGTATATAGGTCATAACAGAATATCAAGGATGAACAGCCCAATCAATGCAAGCAACATTAACGTAAATGAAATTACATTTCAAGTCGGACAAGCAAAGGCAGGTCGTAATCCTCCAATCAGTATGCGTTACAATGGTAACAATTTACTTATCAAACTTCCTCGTGTAAGTTATCCTGGTGGTGTAGTTGTTCGTGAAGGCGAAACTGGAGCGAAAACTTATACATTACTCGGATCATTAAAAGGATGTGATCCATACGGAAAGGAACGCCCTTCTGGCTCAGACGATATTGGAAAGTTGTATAATTTACTCTTTGATCTTGAAGAACACATCATCAAGTCAGCAGTAGAAAACAGCACCAAATGGTTTGGAAAGAAGCGATCGGAAGAAGCAATCCGTGATAGTTTCAAACGAGTTCTTAGTTACTCAACTGACAAGGTTGATGGTGAATATATTCCTAATGGAAAGTATCCTCCAAGTTTCCGAGTCAAGATACCAGTTTACGATAACCGAGTTAATATCGACATCGTAGATGCGTCTCGTAATCCATTGACCTACGTCACACCAGATTCACTCCCAAGTGTATTCCCAAAAGGCGTAGAAGCAAACTTGATTATCAGTGGCAGCATCTATGTAATCGCCGGTGGCGGTTTCGGTGTAACTTGGCGTCTAACAATGGCACAAGTGTTTCCTCAAGCACGCAAGACAGCGGCAGACATCTTCGATGATGAATCGAATGCTCCACCAACTATTCTTGATGACGAGGAAGCTCCTCAGACTCAGACTGAATCTCATCAAGTTGATGATGATGGTTATCCTGAAGCTCCGGCAACACCGGTTCGTCAGGAATCAGCTCCTGCTCCAGCTGCTCCACAGAAGGCTGGTCGTTCTCGTCGAGTAACTTCGGCCGGACAATAGACCAAACCTGTGAATCAGTAGGTGCAGTATATAAAACAAAAGAATTATCAATAAATAAAACCGAGTGATCGGGGGTCAAGTAACTTGACTTTTTCAATTGTGAGCATCCGCTCATTGCTGAAAGAGACATCTTGCCACATATTTCACAAGTATAAACTGAAGGCATTTTTATCAAAATTTCAGGTGTAACCAATCTTACCTTGGTAGGTAGACACCATTCAATAACAGACTTGAAATCATCATCCAAACAATCTTGATATGCTTCATTTGACAACACAGACCAGATGGTTGCGTCTCGTGGTTTCCAATCAGGTTCTTGAAATAATAAAGAAAAAGGACTGTCGTAGAACCACAAGGCGTGAAATAAACCGTCTTCATGTTCTGCTATTCCTACACATCTGCTATTATCATCATATAAACGAAACACATCCCATTCATAATTTGGATCTGCGCAACCACGAAAAACGTCTTTTCCGTCATAGTTCCATTCTTCTGCTTCATAATCATCATCATGATCAGCTATGTCTTCCGTGATATCGCGATAGACGTAGTTGGGTTTCAGTTTAGAAAACATTTATATACTATCTATTTAATCAAACTTTACAGTTACACGCACATCATGACGTGTCATAGATTTAGTAGCAGATTGGGATAATTCATGTCTTTTTCTTTTTACTCCATCAACATCGGTATCCTTTGCTTCATGTAATCTCGTTTCCATATCTGCGTGAACGATTTCGCGATGAGTTTCTAAGTAGTCCAAAACTTCATCAGTAATTGCCCATTCAAAGAAGTTCAATTGACCAACAGTTGTATCCATATCGTGAAACTTAATACGCTTCCATCGACAGAATGGATCAAACATTTTTTTGCTGTATGCCTTGAGATGTGACTTATAAGACAAGTAAACAATCACGTGTTTATTTGATTTTGTCATATACGAAACGTTGAACTTCTTTGCATAGTTGGTTACAAACCAATCAATCAATCGTAAAGATATATTTGACTTTCCATTCAAGATGTTGCGGACGCGTTCAGTGTTTGCTTCAGTTCCATAAAATCGTTCCAAACGGTATAAAACCCATTGTTCTTGGCTTTGTATTTCTTGCATTTACTTCATCTTATCGCCTACCTTGAAAACGGGTTTTGATATATGATGAAATAGAAGGGTAAGGTAATGGACAAGGTAGAAGAATTATTAAATAAATATGGACAGGACGATCAACGCACTGCTCAATGGCACGCAAAACGAGGAGAAATGCTCACCGCTTCTGAAATATCTAAAGCAGTAAAAGACGCTTCACCTGCTCAAAAACACGAGATCATTATGTCAAAATTAACACCACGAGACAAGAATCAACAAGGACCAGGATCCAAGGCACTTATTTGGGGAACCAGGTTAGAACCAATCGCAAAACATATCTACTCAACGTATCTCCAAGGAGGACTGAAAATAGTAGATACAACTTGCGTTCCTCATCCAGTTCATTCATTTCTTGGTGCCTCTCCTGACGGAGTATTGGTCACAGACGATAAGAACGATTTTAGATACGGAAAATTAGTAGAATTCAAGTGTCCTATTTCACGTGACTTTGACGACACAACACCCATTCCTCCTGCGTATTACCATCAAATGCAATTACAGATGGAATGCACAGGAATGAACGAATGTGATTACGTGGAAATGAAGTTCAAGGAAGTGAATTATACGGAATGGTTAGAATCAACCGCTCTTTATAAGTCATGTTACGCAGTAGGAGAAGATGGAACTACAGTTATATATAGAGATATCACAGAGCCAAGAGATATTGCTACTTGGAGACGTGAAACCTTGCCTAATTTTGAAACTGAATGGTGGATGACAGTTTATTGGGTCTTTGAAAAGTATCGATTGAAAACAGTAGAAAAGGATCCAAAATGGTTAGAATCTAATTTAGAAAGTTTCAAGGAAATTTGGGATACGATTCAAAAACATCGCAAAGAAGGAACTGTTCCGGAACATCCTAAAGAAAAGACAATACTTACCATATAGAAGTAGTTTGCATATCAGAATTGAAGTTAAATGCTGGATTTTCTGGAATTATAACATTAATTTTATTTTCAATAAATGAATTAGAAAGCAAATCATCTGCTGGAACATTTATATGACCATCAAGATAATCCAATAATTTTTGAGCACCTTCTTTTGTTATAACATATCCGCAAGTATGATTGAAATACCTCTTAACAATATTGTAAAATATTTTATTAACACGACTTGTTTTTTTGTAAGGATAAGCTGTGCTATTACACAATTGACATACATCAAACGATGGTGGTAATTGCTGTAACAAATCCAAGTTTTGAATAATAACAGCGTCGTCTTCAACTATTAAATATGCGTCATATTCTTCGTCTTTCACTAACTGTTCGTATAAGTTAATATGACTCCATGAGCATCCAAACTCACCATTTGTCATTAGCTGTCCATTATGTCTTTTTGTTTTATCGTATTTTTTAGTAGCTCCTTTGTAGATTATGGTTGAACCATTGTTTTCAATTAATTTTCCGTAAACTCCATAGACTATTTCTGTATCTATTTTTGAATCAACCAATTGTTTGTGTAATTTTTCAACATTTTGTTTACGTTCAACGAGTGATTCTAAAGTTATAATATTTCCTTTTATTCTGTATGCCTTTGTTTTGTTCAATGATTCATTTATTGTTTTCGAAACAACTCTCATCATACCTAGTTCATTCATAACTATCTTTTTTGCTTCACGAATCTTATCAATACGTTGTGACCACCAATCTTCCTTGATTGCTTGATCTATAATACGTTCACATTCTTCTGGATCTTCAAGTGGAATTCGGACAAACGAATCAGCAGGAATAAAGTTTTCTAAATTAGGACAACCCCAGTAAAACGCAAGTGATTCGCATAAAATAGGTTCCCAAATCTTTTCAGTAGCATAATTATCTTCTTTGTTGTTTTCTACTGCAAGCGTGTATTTATTGAACGCATATACGTTGTATTTATTTTCATCAGGAACAGGTCCACAATAATTTGAAAAGTTATGGTAATTTTCTTTTCCGTAAACATTAATTTTATTTCCAAGTTTGAGTGCCAAGTTTCTTCGTAATATATGTCCTGTGTCCTTGATTTTACTGCTCGAGATAAACACTAACTCGTCTTGTTTAGGAGGTAATTCTTTTGAAGTTACGTCTACATCCCATAATGCTAAATTCAAATGCTTTTTAATTGAAAATACCTTTAAGAACTTGTTCTCATCTGGTTCAGCCCATTCACCCCACATTTTTACTCCCCAGTGTTTTGATTCATCATGAATCCATGGTTCTCCTTGAAATATAATGGTCTTTTTAGGATCATAATACTCGTGAAAGTCAGGAATGTTCATTACAACGTAATAATCTGCTTCCTTCTTCCAAGTCAATTCAAAATCTGGATGTGGAAATCTATCGAACTCTTTTGCTAATTTTTCAGAAGTTGAACCTAAATTAGTAAATTTTACCGTTAGCTTTTTGCTTTTTTTTACAAAAATACCATCATTTTCTGAAAAGTAAGGCGATGGTTTCAAATTTAAAACATCTACTTTGTTTTTGAAGAACCCTAATGTATTTACTGCTACACATTCTGGTTTTTCTAATGCAAATTCTAACATAGAATCTAGTTCAGCATTAATATGTATAATATCGTCTCCATGATGATCTAATCCTTTATAAAAATCAAATTCTTCTATTGGATCATAAACATTCGTAAAATCTAAACATTGATAACTTTTTTGAATATCTGTATCTACATTTTGATCAGTTTCTTCATACCATTCGGAAAATACAATTTGAGGTCTGAGTTCCCAAATTTCTAAATTAGGACAACGTTTTCCAATTAAGTAGTCAATACCATTTTGGATTTTGTTTGTCTGGATGTAATCTAAAAGTTTCTTAGCACCTTTCTTGTTGATTGAATATGCGAATGTTCCTCCAATGTATAAGTTACGATCTAAAGTTGAAATTTGGATATTGTCTGTTTCTAAAGTGTATTTTTCACTAAAAAGTTCTCTGTTTTTAGAAGTCATATGGTAACCAAGTAAAAAGTAATCAAATTTACGGAAATCTTTTTCAAGTTCTTTGAACTTCTTATCAAAATTAGATGCTAATGTGATATCGTCTTCAAAAATAACATAATATTCATTATCTGGATCTGCTAATAACTTTTGCCATAAAATGTAATGTGTTAATGCGCATCCTACAAATCCACAACGATAAGCAAAATCATTTCCTTCAAACAGTTTTTTGATTTGCAAAGTTGGTTTTATTGCGTATCCATCAACTCCTTCTACAAATGAATATTTACTAAAATTGTGGTTCTTGAATTCTTCTTCTACTTTATTACGTCTATCAGGTCTTCTTTTTAAATTTACAACTTTGTTTGGGTGTTCTTTAGTAGAATTAAATTGAGTTTCATTGTTCAAATCATATGCGTTCTTTACAGTTTTAGTATCTTTATCAGATGTCAATCTTCCAGTATGTCTACAAGTAATCATATCAAAGAAGGCAGATCTGTAACCATGAGCAGTCCATCTGTCTGCGTAATCCCTTTCAAAGAACTTGTTTGGACTATCAAAGTTTCCGAGTTCAAGAATTGTTTTTACACATACAACACTAGGTCTGAAACTGTAATGTGGCCAGTAATGACAATTTGGATAAGGAAATTGTCCGTTCTTGTATTCGTGAACAACAAATCCAGGAGATACAGGTTGTGTTCCTTTCAACTCTAATTGTTCCATAGTTTCCGCATAAGAACGGTTAAATAATACTTGTTTGATATCTGTTTGTGTTTTCAAGAATTTGATAGAATCTTCAATGTAAGAACGTTTTACGTGAAACAAGAAATCATCCTCCAAATGAATCCAATATTTAGGTTTTAGTTCGTTGAGTTTATTCCAAATGATATTCATACTTGGTCGATGACCTTTTTCTTCTGGTGTTTTCATGTAATAATGAAACCATGAATATTTGCTTTTCATAAACTTTCTGTCTTCTTCACTTGAATTATCGTCAACGCAAAACCAGTAATCAACAGCATCTACATCAGTCCAGTGGTTCAAAATAGAGTTTATCGTTTCTTGAAAAAGATCTAATCGTTTACAACTGGTAATCGAAAGAAAAACTTCTACTTTCTTGTTTTTACGAGGAATAGGAGAATACTTGGTAAGAGCAGGTTTATTGTTTTTCAACAGGATGTTCCAAATAACAACGAGTGGTTTGAAATTTTCGTATGTTTGTAAGGCATCAGTTAACCGATAAAAAAGAGCCAATGAATTCTTATCTTCATTTGCTTCATGTGGATGAGATCCTAAATTATTCAACGCAGCATTTATTATTTGAGGATTAGCAATGTTGTTCAATATAATTTTCTTAAGACATTCGTAAGCTAATTTTTTGTTTTCTGATAAATATGCGCTAATACTAGCATTGAACTCGATCACATCATTAAACATGTCTCTAAATAAAAACAATTTATCTTTTGGGTCTTTGTTATAGTTCTTATGTTGTTCATACAATGATACTACAAGTGGGTGTAATTCTTTCTCTTTAAGAATTTCCATAGCAAATACAACGCCTTCTTTTCGTTCATTATCAAATCTGTCTGCCTTCAAAAAGTATTCTAAAGCTTTATCGTTGTTTCCTTTACGTTTGTATAATTGACCTATCATCAAGCAGGAGTAGTATTTTTCTTGGGACCAAGAATACAACTTATCTGCAACTAAAGAATACCATTCAATTGCCTTATCTATTTCATTACAGTCTTTGTAACTTTGTGCGCAGTAAAAAGCATATCGATTCGCAAGTCCAACGTCTTTAGTCTTTTCTTCTTCATATGCTTGTTCTAAAATTTTAGCGTCTTTCAAATACTTATTTGCGTCACGACTACGTGATCCTGTTTTTCCAGAATCAATGTAATAATTTCCTTCAATTGTTTTTGAAGGTCCTGAAGGTTCTGTGAATATAAAGTATTCATGTAAAACTCCTACGAATCGAGATTTCTTACGAGAATTAACTAATAAAGGACGTAAGTAAGTTAACCCAATTCCAAATTTTAACATATAAATATCTGCGTCCAAGACACTAGGAACTTGAAAATCTCCATGTATGCTGTCGTCTGCGTCAAAAATAAAAAGGTAATCTGCCTTTTGGTATGCCCCTTCTAATGCGAGGGTGCGGTTATGACCAAAGTTTTTCCATTCATGTTGAAGTAATTCTCCTTTTATTCCCTTTTCTTCAAAGAATCCTTTGATGATGTCTTGCGTGCCGTCTGTAGAACCAGTGTCGCAAATAACCCAGTAATCAAAGTTGATTTGATTACAAAGTTTTTCTAAAGTTCCACGAATGACATGTGATTCATCTTTTACAATCATATTTAGACAGATAGTCTTACGCTTCACCATTTTTATTAATAAAAAATACTGTGCTTAAGCGGGAATATACGAATTATACATATTCACACGGAAAGGTGTCATAATACCATCAAGGGGTTGAGGAGGAGCCATAGTAGGCTTGAAACTGTTGGTTTCTTGACGATACGAAGACTTACTTGTCAATTCAGTCTTTTCTTCGTTTGATCTATCTACGAACTCTTTTGCGAATCCTTCACGTGAGGAACGAGATACTACATACCATACAAGGGCAGCCCCGAGTAAAATTGCAATTAAAGCCCAACTGCTCATTTATGATTAGGTCGTAAAAAATGGAAACCCGTTTTATCAAGAATTAAACTATAAATACAATGGACGACCGTGTTATGAAAACTTTGAAAGAAATGTTAGTTGATCGTGGTGTCAAAGGCGAAACATTTGAACCCGTTTCTCCTGCTATGGACGAAACAAAAATGTTCGTGTTTGGAGGTATATTAATCATTTACAGCACAAAGACACGTGTCCTTGCGAATGAATTTAATAACTTTCTGAAATTTGCGAATGAAAATGGTTACAACAATGGAATCATTATCATAAGTGACGCATTGACATCTGAAAAGGTATTGAACGCGCTCATCAACCATATCGCCAATCCTGAAAATCCACTCGTCCAAATCTTCCTTTATAAGAGTCTTTACTTCAACATATCCAAACACAATTTGGTTCCAAAGCAAAGATTACTTACATCGGCAGAAAAGGCAGTAATCGCCAAACACTTTACACTTCATCAACTTCCTCATATTGGAAGCCAAGATCCAATGGCAAAATATTTGGGAGCCAGACCAGGAGATATAGTCGAAGTTACCGGAATGTGCGAGACTTCAGCGGAAAATAAACGTTGGCGAATTTGTGTAGCGGAAACAACAAATGGATAGCCAGTTTAATACTCTAGCCCAAAGTTACCACGATAATTATATTCAATATGCCGTGAATGGCGATCAAAAATACCAGACTGCTTATCAACAAGCAGAGCAGGGTATAAAAGATATTATTCAATCCCTCGAAGACCAAGTAAATTCAACTGACAAAAATATCCAAGATTCGTTGGGTGAAGCATCAATGGACCAATACAAGAAAAAACAGGATTTATTAAAAAATATCGGTATCCATATTCACGAAGAACAAGACAAATTGAAAACGGCACAAATGAGAACTCCTATTCCAGCACCTACACCATCTTATACTTCAAAATATATAACAGTTATCGCATTATTAGGTGTCATCGTCGTCTTGCAGCTCCTTTAAACATTTTTATTGTTTGGGAGAAGAAGTCTGTAGTCCAAGCAGAACGGATAGCGAACAAGGCGATAATCAAACACAAAAACATGAGAGCAGCCAAATAAATATAAAACATTTGAGTTGCGCTTGATAAATTTGCGGACAATGTAGCCTGAATAGTCTTCAATGTCTGGATCTTATCGTTGGAATCTTGGATTTCTTGGTATTGTTGTTGGTAGGTCGCTAAATCGGCAACCAATTGGTCTAATACATTTTTGTTTAACTTATCAGTTCCTGCGTTCATTACGGTAAGGAAATCCTTCAACGCATCTGACATTGTTTTGTTGTCTGCTACAACCTTCAATATGAGATCTTGCTGCGTTTTTGGATCTTGTTCGTAAATAGCAGCATTAATGGCTGTATTATAATCTGCCTTGGCAGTATTGTATTGTTTCATAAAATCGTCTAACTTTTGTTGACGTGATTCCTGAAACGACTTGCTGTCCATTGTTTTTGTATCATAATAAATAAATGTCAACTTCTAAAGTTCAATTAAATGTTGGTAGCACAACAGTTCAACCAAATGCTATTTTTAAAGGACCTGCTGCTGATGCTTCTCTATTTACAGAAATGAAGCGTCGTCGTCTCCAAGTAATTGGAACATGGAACGGTCAGAGACCAGTAGGAGATTACCGCATGCAACGTGGTTTTGAATCCGGACTACCAGGAGCTCGTTTCCATTTAAGAGGAGCTTTTAAGAATTATATATCAAGTTAAAGATAACATGACCGATTTTCAGTCTGCTTTTGATACATCCACGAATAGTATTAATAGCACTGTGACCACGCAACTATCATCTGTTCAAGCGTGGTCAAACGTGCCAGGTACTCTAACAAAAGTTGTTTCTTCATCCGCCGGTTACTTATGGGGATACGATAGCACTTTTAATGTTTGGAAGTGTACAGCCCCATGCACGGGCAATTGGGTCAAAATTGACACCAATCCCCAAACATATGGTCAAGTAAGAGATATCGCACTTGACGACAACACAGTTTACATCCTCATCTTCAACCAAACTGCGAATACTTGTAGTTTGTCATTTGGGCCTGCGAACGGCCAAAGTGCCTTGACGAATATTTCAGTTCCTATCGCTGCTACCAATATTTTCTCAACACACACTTATCTTTGGTGTCAAGACAGCAATACAGGAACAAAATATAAACTTCCCAAACCTGTATCTATGGCAAATTGGTTAAGTGTTAACGATACCGAAATAATTACATCATCCAGTCCTTCTGCATTATACGGTGTTATGAAGGCAACAGGTCGTGCAGTTACTACTGACGAAACCTTATCTTCTAACTGGGAACCAATCCCTGGATTATACGGTATCAATAATGCTAAAGTAATTGGCGATAACGATCCTATGGCTGAAATTTACGCGATAGATCCATTGTCCAAAGTGTATAAGTGCGAAGGAGGTTGTTCTACAAGACAACAATTACAACCTTTTGATGTGGGAAGTTATACTCCTTTGAACATGACAGGAGATCCAGCAAATAGTCAAGTATGGATGACTACAACTACAAATGGTCAACAAGGTAATATTTTCAACAAAATTGAAAAAACAGATTATGCTGCTATTTTGAATGTTGTAAATCCATTAGACAAGAAACGCAATGAAGTAGTCGACGATGCTGCAAAACAATACACTCAACAATCAGATGTAATGGAAGCAAATAGTATGCTTACATTATTCAAAGGTTCTTTAGACAAATTTCTTAAACAAATTATGCCACAAACAGTAGACACAAAAGCATATCAAGCTGAAATACAAAAATTACAAGAAGATACAAATTATAAGTCAGCACAATTAGACCAAATGCAATTTTTATACCCAATTTTACTTAAGTTAATTCTTTCGTTGATTGTGGCTATTTTAACTTACTTCATTTTTGGATTTCTTGGATCTTATGTCAACATTGTTGTAGTTGGAGTATTATGTGTGGGAATTTACCTTTCATTAAATAATGGCGTTACCCTTCCCAGCTCCTGGACCAAACTCCCCGCAAGCACAAGTTCCTGATCAAGGAGCTATATACGCTGAAAAGGAACAACAGGCTCAAAAAGATTTAGAACGAATTTTGGGTTCTTATCGTAAACAATACGATGATTTAGTTGACAAGTCACGTGTTCAAAACCAATACGCTGACTTCGCAAAAAATGTTAATTCAGATGGAGGACTTTCTTTGTTGTGGAAAGACTATGATGCTCTCAAATCAAATACGCGAGTAACAAACAGACTGAACGAAGTTACTTCAAATGTGTTCGATATGCCTTCATGGTTTGGACTCTTTTTAAACATCATAATTGGACTTTTAGTTATTGTAGTTATTTACATGGCTTACAGAAAGTATGCTAGCAGAACATCTTCAGAAAGTATTATTCCTTCCGTAGTTTCAGGTGGAAATCGTCTAACTAGAAAGTAACAATGGAAGTAGCATATGTCTTGCTTGCCGTATTACTTCTTCTCATGTACGGAGTTTCATTATGGGGGTCAACAGTAGAAGGCTTTGAAGACGGAGCCACAGAAACAAAAAACGACGCAGATATCTACGACGAAACATACGCAGATATCTATGATATGCTTTGGAATTCAAACGAAATGAAAAAATACGAACAAGTATCTATTCAAGATATTTCATTAGCAGATCGTCCTGTAAAGTCTGTCAAAGTTTTAGATATGTGTTGTGGAACAGCTCCACTTGCTCCTTTTTTCAAAGAACTAGGGGTAGACTATACAGGCGTTGATACATCAGAGGCAATGATCGCAAAGGCAAGACAAGGCTGTCCTCAAGCCAAATTTAACAAGGGAGATGTATCTTTACCTCAATTGTATTCTCCTAAAACGTTCAGTCACTGTATCTTGCTAGGTTTCTCCATCTACATGTTCCAAAACCCAAAGATTATTTCAGACAACGCATACCAATGGTTACAACCTGGAGGATACTTTATTGTCCACTTAGTTGATCCAGACAAGTATGATCCATTACACGATTTATCATCTCCTTTCGCAGCCTTTTCATTACAAAAGTATAACTTGGAACGTCAAACAGAATCAACAGTATTCTTTGATAAGTTCAAGTATTCAGGAAAACTCAAGAAAAAGAATGATGAAGATGATGCCTCTTACCAAGAAACACTCACGTATTACGATCCTGCCGAAAATAATGGAGTCAAATATCGTGAAAACATTTTGAACTTGAATATGCCTTCCAAGGAACGCATGATGGATATCATCAAAACTTCAGGATTCAGTCATGTTGAATCGGTTGACCTCGTGCGATGCGGAAAAGAATATCAGTTTATCGTTTATTTCTCTAAATAATGGATGCTATAAATGATCCAAGGACAGTCGTAGATTTCCAGAGATTTACTTTTTCCGGACATTTGCGAACACATGTATACAAAGTTTTAGATGAAAATATTAAATTAGGTCATGCCGATTACGCATGTTATTGGAGCCTGGAATTATTGTGTTCGGGGCTTGTCCATTCGCTATGGCAGACCTTATTTGAATCAGCAGCTCGCCATATTAATAGGGCTGCCCCTAATGTGTTTCTGTATCTCATCAATGCCTACGAAAGGTTCGCTCCCTTCGAACAGAAATATTCGATCCTCGCAATGACCGATATGCGTAATAACGGAGAAGCACGTTCAGCTGTTTGTGAAGCAGCTGCTACTGTATCATTAACTAAAAAAGGTAAATTAACAAATCTACCAACGATCAAACCTGATCACGATTACAGTCCGTTGACAATGCAAGAGAACTTGAAAGCACCTTCTTCAAATTACGCAAGACATATTGCTAAACCTGAAGATCCTCTAGATTTGTATGTGGCATTGAACGAACTAGTATATTGCTTGAGAGCGGAATCGCGGGACTTTATGAAATCGTTATACTGGATAGCATGGATACTGAAATTTGCGAGTATTTACAAGAAAACCAATAAACAAGCATTAGTATTTGCGTATCGTCCAAACAGTTTTATAGATCAATCTTACGGAAGAGATCCTGTATGGTTAATTTGGGAAGTTGTGATGGATTCAGCAAGAACATCTCCTCAAACTGGAGTTCTGATTCCGTATATTGACGCTTTGTTCAAACTTCATTGTTTAAGATGGAATCCAAGTGTTGCTAAAAGCAGATTATGTTTTCTTGTTTGTGCCTGTCAGTTTATATGTGAAAGTAATACGTTGGACGTTCATTATCCTGTTCCTCAAAATAACGGGATTATAAAAGGTATTACGGTAAACATTCCACAATGGATAAAGTCGATCATTGAAACCCAAAGGACATTTTCTACTTAAGGTATAAATGTTCAACCTCAGCAAGAAGTTACAACATTCTCTCATTATCGCCGTCGTTTTCTTCTTGGTAAGTTCTCCTCTTACTTACCGTCTCGTAGACAGAGTTGTAGGATCCATCGTTGGTTCTGTAATTCCTCATTACGCAGACTTCTTCAAAGTTGCTCAAGCAGGATGTCCTACAACATATGGACTTGTATTACACACAGTCGTATTCTTCTTAGTTAGTTACTTTTTAGTTCATGCTTAGGAAATGGATTATTAATATCAAATTTATGGTATATTAAATGAAGGTTCTTGTATTTGATACTGAAACAACGGGTTTGCCTAAAGATGCGAACACAAGCGCATATAAATTCCCCGACAACTGGCCACATATAGTGTCCATTTCTTGGGCTATAATGGACTCCAATACAGATTTCGCAATTATGAAGTCATCATGTTACGTTATAAAACCTGAAGGATGGATAGTTCCTCCTGAATCTACTAGTATTCATGGAATTACACATGATCAAGCAGTTGAATTTGGATCACCATTAAAAGACGTTATGATGAAATTTCTACATGAAGATTACGATATAGTTGTAGCACACAATATGTATTTCGACAAGAACGTTATAGTCAATGCGATGATTTGGGATTTGAATTTACCATTTAACGGATTTGAAAAGGTTAGTAAATGTTCCATGTTAGCATCACGCACGATGTGTAATATAAAATTTGACAGCAACAAAGGAGGTATTAAGTTTCCTAAATTGAAAGAATTATATAATCATGTTGTAGGTCATGAACCAAAAGATAATTTACATACTTCGTTATACGATACGTTATACTTATGTGAAGTCATCAAGAAGTCCCCTGAAATACGGAATCGTTTAGGGATAACTGATCAATCTATAAATAATGAAAGTTCGTCAAATAAACCAGAAGTTACAGAAATTACCTTTGCCTAGAGTTCTTGAAACCAAAGAAGTGAGCGTTCTTTGGTGTGATGATGGTTGGGCATACATTCCACAAAGAAGTATTCGTAGAAAGTTTTCCAAAGAAGACAATTCTGATCTGATGGATTGTGTTGAAGAAAAATGGCCAGGGTTAGTTCCTGCGAGAGTGTATTACGACGAAAAAGTGATGTATACTACCTTTGCAGGTAAGGCAAATATGTGGATGGAAAGCAACTTTGATTATAAAGAGTTGTTCGTTATAGAAGCACCATAAGAAAACAGTTGAAACAACAAATGTTGGCATTAGAAATTTTGTATGTTGCCTTAGCAACTGTAGGAGTTCTAATCCTACTTCAACTTTTTACATATATAGGAGTCCGTCTCATGTATCCTCCTGAACCAAAGATCATTTACCGCGAAGTTCCCGTTCCTTACCAACCTCCACCTGCTCCAGTTCAACAACAAGCACCACCACCAGTAGCAGAACCACCACGCTTACCTCCTACGATCAAGATTTCTGATCTCTACCCTAAAAATGAACTGGCTTTAAGCCAAGACACGCAAGATATAAAATTACCAGAATATGAGCCGCGTAAACCAGCTTCAAACTCTCTACGGATGGACGCCGAACTCCCGGCAGGTCTTCAAGAGACCCGTCCCGACGGATTGTGAGATGTTTAAAGTTCCCCAAACATCCGGTCAAGCAGGATGGTTAATATTTACTTATGAAAAAGGCATTCCCGTGTGTTTATGGGTAACCACACAAGAGTGCCGAACTATTCAGTGCGCAGTAGATGAACGTTTATGTGGAGACACAATCATACGAGCCGAAAAAGTAAGTTCATTTGAATTTGTTCTTGCCGATATCTTCATTTACAATTCTAATTGCCTACATGCTTGCTCTACGTTCAAACAAAGATATGATTGGCTGAAACTATTGATGGATAAATTTATGTATAATCATACTGGTTTAGCAAAGTTCATTCATAAATCTCAATTAGACGGATCTTTCAAAATCAAAGGATACGAAGCACATCCTTACGAAATTGAATCACCAGGATACTTTATCGAAGAAGACGAGAAAGGTATTATAGAAGTAGTAAAATTATCTATCCCTGACTGCTACGAAGTCGTGTCTCCAAATACAGGATACTTAAGGGTTCCTGATATCAAAACATCATTCTATCTGCGTTCAAAGGGGGAAAGATTCAAATGCAAATGTTCCAAAAATGATGATGGTTCATGGACTGTGTTAGAAAACATTCCTCCCATAAAGTAAATGGTTCGTAAAACTAAAGTATCTAAAACCAAGAAACGTACATTACGCGGAGGATACTACGGAGCCACAGGCGCAATTGCTCCAGGTGCTATGGAATGGGGTCGTGGTTCCGAAATGGGAGATTGGTCCTTAACTCAACGTGGTCAAAACGCCATCGTCGGATCTGCTCGTCGTCGTAAAGGTCGTAAGTCAGCCAAGAAGACTTTACGTCGCAAGATGAAGGGTGGAGGTAAATATGGAGGTGTATCTGCTCAATTTGAAGGTGATGGAGTGGCAGGAATGGCCAATTATTCTGGTAAAACCACACGCGACGATGTAGGAACCCCAGCTTTAGGGGCTTTCAATAACAAGGGAGCACAACCAGGTTCTGGCTTCGGAAGTTTTGTGCGAGTATAAACAATGGACGCATTAATCGCTGGATTATTATTCATCGCCGTAGCAGTCTTTTTGTTTCAACGCAATATCCCTTACGTCGTTGTCTGGGTTATCTTAGGTTATCTCTTGGCTCACCAAGTAGGTAAATTAAGTCATACTGTATCTGTATTGGTAGGTATTGTTCTTGTATACATCATTTCAATGGTGACCAAGAAGACTTATGAAAACTTTGAAGATGGAAAAGATGAAGACGAAAAGAAAGAAGAAGCAAAAGATGAATCCAAAAATCCCGAACCTGCTCCTCCTAAAACAGGTGATCCACATGTAGATATTGGTACCACTATCCTACACGCATATCGTAATTTAACTCCAGAACAAATTGGTGGTATGAGACGTGATACTAAGGAATTGATGTCTCTTCAAAAAGAATTGATGGGTTCTTTATCTGAAATGAAACCAGCAATTGAACAAGGAGCAGAACTCTTAAAAACATTCAGTCAATTCTTTGGAAAGAATGAATAATGTATTCTTTGCATATTGTCTGCGTAGACGTAAGGTTGGTAAGTAGGGTCGTTAGTCCTTATAAAAGGTCCGCCAATGGAACGAACAATTTTGATCCATTCGCCTACCTCATATTGAAGTTGTTTATAACCAAACCAGTCTAACCAAGTGTTCAAGCAATTATAGAATGACATCACCGAAAAAATACTTGGAGGTTTTTGTTCTATGATAGCTGTGATGATGGTCACCAAAGGACCCACTATCATTTCAATCCATAACGAAATTTTCGAAATAAAACTTTCAGGATTAAACTTTGCGTGGAGCGAAATGTATTCTTCCGCCTTCTCAAAGTAGTTTCCTCCTTCTAACGCTACAAACAAAAATATATCTTTAGTTAGTTTTCTTTTCAGTTCCTGTTTCGTCAACAACATGGTTAATTACAAATCCTTCAGAAGGAAAATCTTGTATTTGTAACGTTTGGTCCATGTATTGCCATTTTCCTGGAACAGAAAGGTCTACTAAATTTGTTAAAAATTCTGGAGTTACATGAATATTTGGTTCATGATTAAACTTAACTGTGTTAGTATAATCTGCTACAACATCACCTTCTTCTCCAACAAATCCAAGCCATAGCCAAGGAAGTTCACTTAAGGGAACAGAATCGTCTTCTTCATCCTTAAATAATGTTTTTTTAATTCGTCGGCAGCAATGGAAGACTTGCTCATAAACCCAGACTACAAATAACATTTTTCTTTAATAAGTTGAATCCTGTGAAAGTGGGAGAGCTCCTGCTTCGTTCTTTAATGATGTAACAACTTTGTCACGATTCTTAACATTATCGTAAGTTAATCCAGAAAATCCTTCTTTAACTAATTTGGATGCTTGACGATCAATTCCTAATCCAAGGGAAATAGATGTGGCTAAGGCAACCATGATGAATGGAGTAGCGACAATTGCCCAGGATACAATACCTAAATCAACAGAGCAAAGTGCGTCCAAGATAACGACACCGGCTAATCCCATAACAACTTTCATAACTGCAGTTGCCCACAAACCAGTGGAAAGGTCCAAACCAATATGGACGACAATGTAGAGAAGATACAAGAGGGCGGGAGGACACAATAAATCGATAAAACGCATCTTCAGAGTATTTACATTTATACAATAAAAATGAATAGGGTCATCCAAACAATTGTTGAATTAGCAGGGTGTTCCGAAGAGGATGCTATGCGAGTTTTTGCTCAAACCAATAATGTAGAAGACGCAGTGGATGAACTTATGCCAAAGTCCAAAACTGTGTTTATTAAGAAGAACGTTCCTCCAGTCCAAAGGACTCCTGTACAGGAAGAACTTTACAATTTACGTAAAACTATGGAATCGTTTGACCGTGAACGTGAAAAGGCATCAGCTACTTCGTCAAATCAACCCGATTGCGTGGAACTAGTCGAGCGTTGTAACCCCCACGAAGAAAAGGTTCAACAAAATAGTTATGATCAGGAATGTCGGAAACTCTCTCTTGTATCAGAGGTTCAAATACCGGAAATTGAGTGTCTGTCACTGTCTGAATGCTCTTACGATTCGCAGTTGAATGGCCAAACATAACTCTGCTTTGGTCATCTATATTTTCAAGACTTCCTTGACTTAAGTTTGGAGTAGTAGCAAAAGGACGGGCAAAAATTTGTTTTGGTCCTTTCAATCTTGCTGTTCCTGGTGCTCCAAACAATAAATCAGATTGGGTATCAATACCACAACCTCCTTCTGGAGAGTTACCGAAGTTTCCCATAGGAATCATACCTGGGACGGCAGACATTACTGCCCAACTGTTTCCACATCCTGATGGAGTAGCGTTTTCCATGCGGTATTTACCGTCTTCGTTTTTTTGAACATCTCGTGATGCTTCACCTTGACGAGTATTGGCATACATAAATGGTAATCCAAAATTTGAGGACATTCTCTTGTTCTATAAAAACGAATATAACTTAAGGGAACAACGCTTTAGAATAATAGAATGCCAATTCTTCAACCGAATGATTGGTTGGAGACAGATATAAATTTTAAATACTTTGTAGATGTGTTTGGTAGACTTGATGACGATAGAGTCGCGAAAGTCAGGCTTACCGGATTCCAGCCATACTTTTACTTACGAGCAGAAGGAGAAACTTCTGAACAAGTGAAAACTGCAATTGAAAAAGCATCAGGAAAGAACTTGAGAGACATGAAGATTACTCAAGTATCCAAACTGGATGCCATGCGTGGATTTTCGTGCCTAGAACCTATCAAAGTATGGAAACTATCTTTCCCTGCTATTTGGCAGTTCAAAACTGCTTCTCGTGCATTGAAAAATGGTATGAAGATCGGAGAACGCAGAATAGTATTGGAAGATATTTATGAATGTGATTTACCTCCATTTATTAGATTGTTCCATGAACTAGATATATCTCCTGCTTCACCAATTGAATTTGAAGCAGACGAATGTGACGCAGAAGAAGACGAAAATGTAGATGTATCGTTCGTAGTTGAATATAAAGAAATCGTTCCAAAACCAGAAGCGAACGTTCCTTTATATGTAGCAGCTTACGATATAGAAACCTATTCTGCGTCAGGAAACTTTCCAGTATCTACAAATCCAGAAGACGAAGTTATCCAAATTGGTGTAAGTTTTCGGTATACAGATGATTTACTGAAATCCCATTTAAGATACGTCTTCGTATCTGGAACTTGTTCTGAATCTGCTGATCCGACTGTTAAATTCATAAGTTGTAAGAACGAGAAACATTTATTGGACGAATTCCAGAAATGTATTAAGTTCGAGAATCCAGATATTATCGCAGGATACAATACCTTTGGTTTTGATGATGGATATATAGCAGATCGAGCAGAAAGACATCATTTGAACTTTGATTTGGGAAGAGCGAATTATAGTTCTTGGAAACAAGATTACGCAAAGACCGAAAGGAAGACATTTGAGTTGGCTAGTGGTAAATACGCAGTAAGATATCTGGAAGTTCCAGGTAGATTATCTATTGATTTGTTGCTTTCAGTGAGACGTGAACAGAACTTGGATAGTTATAAATTAGATAATGTCGCATCAACTTTCTTGAGAGACAAGGTGACAAAAATTGAACGTATAGATGAACTGAATATCAAAGTCCATACGAAAACCACACGTGGACTGTTCGCAGGAAACTTGGTAAGATTTGATGTCGTAACAAATACTTTGAATCCTTATCGTGAAGGCGAAAAGTTTCAAGTGGTGGAAAAAGAAGCCAAGTGGTTTATCGTAAGAACAACCGAACAAATCCTGAACGATTTGAATGAAGACGAAATATCTAAACTAGAATGGTCGTTCTGTAAAGACGATACTACGGCCAAAGATATGTTTGAATCGCATCGAGGAACGCCAGACCAAAGAGCAACAATTGCGAAATATTGTATTCAAGATTGTGATTTAGTATTAACTTTGATGGCCAAACTAGATACTTTTGTTAATGCTCGCGGTA
>Ga0214171_1000078_pt1 | contig 34660 bp, 40 predicted proteins | sample TroBogEpilimnion_40_FD_153009 | JGI IMG/M metagenome (GOLD analysis project Ga0214171, IMG submission 153009) | Freshwater microbial communities from Trout Bog Lake, WI - 02JUL2007 epilimnion | ecosystem: Environmental > Aquatic > Freshwater > Lake > Epilimnion/Euphotic zone | place: Trout Bog... | reverse complement strand
TTACTTTTTAATTCTGTTTGCAGCTTTTCTTTCTGACGAATAAAATTTCTTAACACTCCATTTACAAACGCACCTGCCCAAGATTTATTGATGAATTTCGCGGCCTCTACAGCCTCATTAACCACAGTAAATTCCGTGGACTGATCATGATTCAATTGAAATAAAGCTACACAAAGCAAAGCTTCTATCTTTTTATTTGTTATCTTTTTATTAATGAGTTTTTGAATGAAAAATTGATTCTCGCCTAAAAAACGAACCGCCCCGTACGCCAAAAAAATTGCAACAGATTTTTGTTGCGGTGTAACGAGAGAATGATGATCAAAATGCCTGTCAAATACATGATTTAAATTGTGTCCTTTTATAACTTCAGACACACAATCGGCTGCAATAAGTTGGGAGTGATGCAAAATAATTACGACTTAAAGACGTCCCCCAAAATAAGTCGATGTCCCAGAATAAATTCCTTAGATTTTAGTCTTTTACCTCCAGGCATTTGAAGCTCTTTAACTAACAAAACGCCTTCGCCACATTTCACATGAATAAATTCATCTAATTTAATTAGTTCGCCTGCCTTTGCATTCTTATCAATATCTACACCAATTTCTGCATCCCAAATTTTACAAATAGCTTCACGATATTCTGTTTGTGCCACTGGAAATGGATTAAATGCTCTTATTTTTCTTGCAATAACATCAGAGGAATTATGCCAATCAATTTTTGACTCTTCTTTAGTCACTTTTTCAGCGTAGGTAACACTTGCTTCATCTTGGGGTGCAGATTTAAGTTCACCTTTCGTACTTAGCTCATCCATCACTTCTGTCATTAAGAGCGCCCCCATTTTCGCAAGGGCTTTTGTTAATTGTTCTGTTGTATCCTTTTCGCTGATTTGAATTTCAGTCTTTTTGATCATGTCACCTGCGTCTAATTTTTGAACTACACGCATGATAGTGACTCCAGTTTTTTTATCCCCCATCAAAATAGCACGATGAATTGGGGCAGCGCCTCGCCATCTTGGTAAAAGTGATGCATGTATATTAAAACAACCTAATGAGGGTAAATCGAGAATAGCTTGAGGAATGATCAGTCCATAAGCCGCCACGATCATTACATTAAAATCAATTGCAGCTAACATCTCGTAAGATTCTTTACTTTTTAATTCTGAAGGCTGATAAACAGGAATGCTTAATGCATTGGCTTTCAATTTAATGGGACTTGGATGAAGTTTTAAACCTCGACCTGATGGCCTATCTGGCTGAGTTAATACACCAACGACCTTATAACCTTTATCATGAAGTGCCTCTAGAGCTGGCACAGCAAAATCTGGAGTGCCCGCAAAAATGATTTTTAATGAGTTCACGATATAGATTTCGCCGAATTAAGCATTCACTAAATGCTCTTTAGCGCGTTTTTTCATTTTTGTTTTGATACGGTTGCGCTTTAACGGGGATAAGTATTCTACGAATACTTTACCTAAAAGGTGATCCATTTCATGCTGAATACACACGGCTAGTAAACCATCTGCTTCAAGCTCAAAAGATTTCCCTTCTCGATCAAGTGCTTTTACTTTAATACGTTCGGCACGTGTTACTGACTCAAATACATCGGGTACCGACAAACAACCTTCTTCATATGCTTGCTGTCCTATTGATTCAATAATCTTAGGGTTAATAAAAACTTTTAAACTATCTTTTGTTTCAGAAATATCTACCAAAATTAATTGAAGATGACGATTGACCTGAGTTGCAGCCAAACCTATACCAGGCGCAGCATACATCGTTTCCGCCATATCATCGATAAGCTTCCTAATCGAGTTATCCACAACTTCGATTGGTTTTGCAATGGTGTGCAATCTCGGGTCGGGATAATTTAATATATTTAAAATTGCCATAAATGTTGATTATTTTATTTATTGCTGATAACTTAACTACAAGGCCTAAACACCTTAAACTTATTAGACACATTAAGAATATTATACTTTGCTAATAGCTCAATTACCTGACTCAAATTCATTTAGCTTTCACTTACTTTTAAGCCATTTTTCATTCACTATCGTAAAGGAATCTTTATGCTAGAACTGCTTATTTATATGTTTGAAAATTATCTGAGCACACAAAATTTACCCGACTTTAAAAGCATTACTGCGGAACTTGAAGCTGCAGGATTTGATAATCAAGATATTGAAAATGCCTTTACTTGGTTTAATCAGTTAAAAGCGATGACAAATGCTATTCCTGTAAAAAATAGCGCTTGTTCTTCTCTAGGTTATCGAATGTACTCAGACAATGAGCAAAAGAAGATAAGTGCTGAAAGCTTAGGTTTTGTATTATTCCTAGAACAAGCTAAAGTTTTAGATGCAAATGAACGAGAAATTATTCTCGATCGTGCTATGGCTCTCAAACAAGAGCATATTAATATCGAAGAAATGCGCTGGATTGTAATGATGGCCCTTTGGAATGAAGGCCGTGAAAAAGACTTCTTATTTATAGAAGATGCAATCTATCAAGATCACAATTTAGTTTTACACTAAGTTCCTTCTATATTTTGAATGATGCGGGAAATAATACCTGCTTGATTTAACGTGTAGAAATGTAAGCTGGGTACGTCCCATCCAATTAAAACTTCACAAAGTTCAGATATTACATCGACACCATATGATCTCAAGGAAGGCAAATCGTCTCCGTAGCTTTCCAATTTAATTCTAAGCCAACGAGGTATTTCTGCACCGCAATTTGATGCAAAACGAGCCAATTGTTTAATGTTATAGATTGGCATCACGCCTGGAATAATGGGCAAATCAATATCTGCAATCAAGCATTCATCCATAAATCTAAAATAAGCATCGGCATTAAAAAAGAATTGTGTAATAGCAGAATTGGCACCCGCAGCCACTTTATTTTTAAAGTTTTGAATATCTATTTGTGCTGAAGCTGCCTCAGGATGATATTCAGGATAGGCCGCTACTTCAATATGAAAATAATCATTCGTTTCTTGTCGGATAAAGCTCACTAATTCATTGGCATGTTTAAAATCTCCTGATGGCACTTCGCCCTGAGGCACATCACCTCTCAAAGCTACGAGATGTTTAATGTCATGTTGTCGATATTGATCGAGTAAAGTTTTAATTTCTGTCTTTGTCGATGAAATACCTGAAATATGAGGCACAGCATTAAAGCCTTCTTTTTTTATTTCTAATACTGTTTCAAGCGTACGATCGCGCGTTGAGCCGCCCGCACCAAACGTCACCGAATAAAATTCGGGCTTGAATGCGGATAGCTGCTGACGCGTGTCTGCTAAGTTTTTTATGCCTTCCGGTGTATTGGGAGGAAAAAACTCGAAACTGTAAGAAATCTTTTTAGCCATAATTAATAACGATAGTGCTCAGGTTTATAAGGTCCTTCTTCTTTAACACCAATATACTTTGCTTGCGCTTCTGACAAGTTTGTAAGTTCAGCATTTAATTTTTTCAATTGTAGGCGAGCAACTTTCTCGTCCAAATGTTTAGGAAGTGTATATACACCCACAGGGTATTTCTCGGAATGCGCAAACAATTCAATTTGAGCAATCGTTTGATTCGCGAAAGATGAACTCATCACATAACTTGGATGGCCTGTACCACAACCCAAATTCACGAGTCTGCCTTTTGCAAGCAAGATGATACGTTTGCCATCTTTGAAAATCACGTGGTCCACTTGTGGTTTAATCTCTTCCCATTTGCAATCACTTAATGATGCAACATCAATTTCATTATCGAAATGGCCGATATTACAAACGATCGCCTGATCTTTCATACGCGACATATGGTCATGCGTAATCACATGATAATTACCTGTTGCTGTGACAAATATATCAGCATGCTCCGCTGCGTAATCCATAGTCACCACGCGATATCCTTCCATCGCCGCTTGCAATGCACAAATAGGATCAATTTCAGTCACCCATACTTGTGCTGACAAAGCGCGAAGTGCTTGTGCTGAACCTTTACCTACATCACCGTATCCAGCTACAACTGCTACCTTACCTGCAATCATGACATCGGTCGCGCGTTTAATAGCATCTACTAGAGATTCACGACAACCATAAAGATTATCAAATTTAGATTTAGTCACTGAATCATTTACATTGATTGCAGGGAAAGCCAATTTACCTTCTTTATGCATTTGATATAAACGATGAACGCCTGTCGTTGTTTCTTCAGTCACACCTTTAACATGTTTAAGTCTTTCAGAATACCAATGCGGATCTATCGCTAACTTTTGTTTAATTGAATTAAAAAGCGAAATCTCTTCTTCACTAGAAGGCTTAGCAATCACTGAAGCATCTTTTTCAGCACGCGTACCTAAATGGAGAAGTAAAGTTGCATCACCACCGTCATCTAAAATCATATTGGTGTAGCCGCCATCACTCCATTCAAAAATACGATGCGTATATTCCCAGTATTGATCAAGCGTTTCACCTTTAAAGGCGAATACAGGAGTGCCGCTTTTAGCGATGGCTGCAGCTGCATGATCTTGCGTTGAATAGATATTGCAAGATGCCCATCTCACCTCAGCACCTAAATCTTTAAGTGTTTCGATCAAGACAGCCGTTTGAATAGTCATGTGAAGTGAGCCACTGATGCGCGCACCTTTTAATGGCTTTTCTTTTGCATATTCTTCACGAATAGCCATAAGGCCTGGCATTTCAGTTTCTGCAATAGCAATTTCTTTTCGACCAAAGTCAGCCAGATCGATATCGGCAACGAGATAGTCTTGTGTATGTAAATTTTGGTTAGTCACTGTATTCATTTTAAATTCCTTTTGAATGCTAAGTGACCAGCTGGGATGTTTCGGTATCCACCAACACCCCGTGACTGGCACGGTTATAAATTGGTGAACGCCGTTTACAAGTAAACTTGTAATCTGAGCCTGGGATTTTATGAAAAAATCTCGCAGCGTTCCTCAGAAGAATTGGATTATAGATTAAAAGTATTTAAGACTCAAATACTTACTAAAGTTCAAATATTTAATTTGCAGATTTGAGGATTTGAGCTTTGTCTGCCGCTTCCCATGAAAACTCTGGCTCATCACGACCAAAATGGCCATAAGCCGCAGTTTTCTTATAAATAGGGCGCAATAAATCAAGCATTTTTACAATGCCCTTAGGTCTTAAATCAAAATGCTCGAGCACCAATGCGGTCAATTTATCGTCCGCAATCTTGCCTGTGCCATAAGTTTCAACCATAACTGAAGTGGGTCTTGCCACACCAATCGCATATGAAATTTGCACTAAACAGCGAGAAGCTAATCCTGCTGCCACGATATTTTTGGCAACATAACGTGCAGCATAGGCTGCTGAACGATCGACTTTGCTTGGATCTTTTCCTGAAAAAGCACCGCCACCATGAGGAGCAGCGCCACCATAAGTATCTACAATAATTTTGCGTCCGGTGAGTCCGCAATCACCTTGAGGTCCTCCAATCACGAATCGGCCTGTAGGATTTACAAGATACTTGATGTCACCTTTAATAAGCTCTTTAGGCAAAATAGGTTTAATGATTTCTTCAATGACTGATTCGCGAATGGTCTCAAGTGAGATTTCTGGATCGTGCTGGGTTGAGAGAACGACGGTATCAATCGAATGCGGTTTGTGATCTTTATACTTTAAAGTCACTTGCGCTTTAGCATCAGGACGAAGCCAAGGCAGTCTGCCATCTTTTCTTAAATAAGATTGTCTCTCCATCAAACGATGAGATAACCAAATAGGCATAGGCATTAGTTGTGCTGTTTCATCGCAAGCATAACCAAACATCAGGCCTTGATCGCCAGCCCCTTGATCCAATGGATCATCTAAAGCACCATCTACACCTTGTGCAATATCGGGTGACTGCTTGTCATAGGCGACGAGAACCGCACAACCTTTATAATCAATCCCGTAATCCGTATTGTCATATCCAATATAACGAATCGTATCGCGCGCAACTTTAATGTAATCCACATTCGCTGTTGTCGTAATCTCACCTGCCAGTACCACAAGGCCTGTGTTCGTTAAGGTTTCAGCCGCAACGCGCGCAGTAGGGTCCTGTTCTAGAATCGCATCAAGAATCGCATCAGATATCTGATCGGCTACTTTATCGGGATGGCCCTCAGAAACAGATTCTGAAGTAAATAAATACTCGCTCATGGTTTTTTCCAAGTTTTAAATTACGTAAAGCGTTTAGAATAGCAAAATATCCCGTTTAAATACAATTATGCTATCAAGACTACTCTTATTTTTCATTGCCATATTCTTTAAATTACCACTCTTTATTTTGCATTTATTGGGCGGGTTATTTGGTCGCATCGCTTATCAATTTGATCGTCGATTTAAAGATCGTATAGACATTAATTTAAAACGTGCTTTTGCTTCATCAGATGCAAGTGATTTAAAAAAACTCACATCATTAGTGATTCGCGAAATTGGAAAGTGCTTAATGGAGGCGCCTGCCATTTGGTTTAACTCACCTCAAAAGAATTTTCACTGGGTCAAAAAATGTTATGGATGGGAGCATGTTGAAGCTGCGCTTAAAAAGAAAAAAGGTATTATTTTTTTAACGCCTCATTTAGGCTGTTTTGAAATTACCGCACAGTATTATGCTCACTTTCATCCCATCACTGTTTTATTTAAACGTCCAAAACAAAAATGGCTAGCAAATATTGTTTTATCTGGAAGACGCCACTCAATGATTCATCTTGCTGAAGCTAATATGCACGGTGTTAGGCAGCTCATGCAGGCATTAAAAAAAGGTGAAGCGATTGGTGTATTACCGGACCAGGTGCCCAATGAAGGTCAAGGAGTATGGGCTCAATTTTTTAATACGCCCGCTTACACAATGACCCTTGTCTCTAAACTCGCAGACTCCTCAAAAGCCACCGTCCTTATTGGTTTTGGTCATAGGCTTTCAAAGGGTCAAGGATATGAGGTTTATATTGAACCCTTAGGGTCCGATCATTCCCCTCAAGGTATTAATGATCGACTTGAATTGCTCATTCGAAAATATCCAACGCAGTATCTTTGGAATTATCAACGGTTTAAAAAACCAAATAAATAAGAGACAATCATTTTATGAAACTTCATTTTACAAAGATGCATGGTATTGGTAATGACTTTATAGTGCTCGATCATACAAAGTCTCCTTTCCAATTAACTAAAGAGATCATTCAATCGTTATCACATCGACAACTCGGTATTGGATGCGATCAACTCCTCGTTGTTGAGAACTCGACACTCAAAGACGTTGATTTCAAATATCGTATTTTTAATCAAGATGGTAATGAAGTAGAACAATGTGGCAATGGTGCACGTTGTTTTTATCGATTTGTAAAAGATAAACATTTAACTGATAAAGCATCCATTCGTGTTGAAACAAAATCTGGTGTCATTGAATTGACTGAAGACGATGAACATATGATTGAAGTGAATATGGGTGAGCCCATTTTTAATCCTAAATTAATTCCATTTATTTCAGATACGGAAAAAAACGAGTACTCTATTTCTATAGATTTGCCAGATCAAAAAGGATTAATAAATATTGCTGCATTATCCATGGGTAATCCTCATGCGGTGATCACGGTGGAAGATATTAATAAAGCTCACGTTAAAACATTGGGTGCATATTTAGAATCACATGCGCTTTTCCCAAAACGCGTCAATGTTGGATTCATGGAAATTGTAACGCCCCATCATATTCGCTTACGTGTTTTTGAGAGAGGTGTAGGTGAAACACTTGCCTGCGGAACCGGTGCCTGCGCTGCAGCAGTATCCGGAATAAAGCGTCAATTACTTTCAACCCCTGTGAAAGTTGATATGACAGGCGGATCATTATCTATTGATTGGAAAGGTGATACAAATCCAGTGATGATGAAAGGCCCAGCCGTAACAATCTTCGAAGGAGATATTGAGATCGCTTAAATCTTATGGAACATAATCACTTCCAAAAAAGTTATATCGATTACCTCACCTTTGAAAAAGGTCTTAGCCATAATTCTATTAAAAGTTACTCACACGATTTAACTCAACTTGTCACACTTATCGAGCATGACCGTTTTGAGTCGATCACTATTCAAGACATCAGGCGCGCAAGCGCAAAACTTAATAGCCAAGGACTTCATGGCAAATCGATCGCGCGCATGTTATCTGCATGGCGAGGTTTTTTTGACTACCTCATTGAACGCCATCAATTTAAAGAAAATCCTGTCAAAGATGTTCATGCGCCTAAAAGTGCTAAAGCCTTGCCACAAACTTTATCGATCGAGCAGATGGTCAAACTTATTTCAATTGATGACACAACGTTATTAGGTTTAAGAGATAAGGCTTTTTTAGAATTATTTTATTCATCTGGATTACGTTTAAGTGAAGTAGTGAACGTTAATATTAATGATCTTGATCTTCAAGAAGGTGTCATTTCCGTAACAGGTAAAGGCAATAAAACGCGGATAGTTCCAATAGGGCAAAAAGCGATTCATGCTATTCAATCGTGGATTGAAAAACGCAGATCTATGAAGACAGATGAGAAATCAGTCGATGCGCTATTTATTACTGAACGTGGCAAGCGCATGACAGCCCGCGCTATTCAATACCGCATTCAAATGTGGGCTATCAAGCAGGGTATTGATAGTACTGTGCACCCTCATTTATTAAGACACAGTTTTGCCTCACACGTTTTACAATCAAGTCAAGATTTAAGGGCCGTACAAGAAATGTTAGGTCATGCAAATATCAGTACGACTCAAGTTTACACCCACTTAGACTTTCAACATCTTGCAAATATTTACGACAAAGCACATCCAAGAGCTAAAAAGAAATCATGATCTATTTAATTTCTTTTAAGCGCTATTGACGCACTTCAATTCTTTAAACTATAGTGAAGGTATGGAAGCTCAACTCATCGCTCTAGAGAAAAAAATTAAGCAGCTCATTAGCTTAATTGAATCTGCTCAGGAAAAAAATAAAGGGCTCGAAGCAAGACTCGCATCCTCTGAAGCTCATCTCACAAAACTTCAATCTAATATGAAAGAAGCAAGTCTTCGTCTTGAAAAAATGATGAGGCAACTGCCTGAGGATAATCGATGAGCTCAAAAAATGTAACTGTTACTATCATGGCACGTGAATTCATCATCGCTTGTCCAGAAGGACAAGAAAAAAGTTTATTGGATTCTGTGCAATACCTAAACCAAAAAATCGATCTCATACAATCTCAAGGTTCTATTGTAGGTATTGATCGCATCATCATCATGGCAGCGTTGAATATTACCAATGAACTTCTTAATCAAAATTCTACTGACGGATTAGATATATCTCAATTTCGCCATAAAATTTCATCAATCGAAAATCAAATCGACGAAGTGCTTGCGCAAAACTAAAGATCTGCCTATTCTTTATTAAACATTGCAATGAGCATGTTTGTTTTTTTAAGTGTTGCTTAGGCTAATAATTCCTTGAACTAGTCTATAGCATCGGTTTTAGCTCATCAGGTTGCGGTGTGAGCGATCTAAATTGGGCGCTCTTTTAAGACACCCTTGGCGATTGCACCTAAAGCACCTTAGGCTTTTACCCCTTGAACCTTTGGTTCAGGATGCTGGTCTAGGCAACACTTAAGAAAATCAACATCGCTCTTTTATCCACTTAACTTTTTATTTTATACACTATGCGTTATTGGCTCATGAAATCTGAACCGTCTGATGTGTCGATAGACTATTTAGCAAAACTCCCTAAGCAAACGATTGATTGGTATGGCGTTAGAAATTACCAAGCAAGAAACTTTATGCGCGATTTAATGAAGGTGGGTGATCTCGCATTCTTTTATCATTCAAATTGTGATGTGCCCGGTATCGCTGGCATTGTGAAAGTGAGTAAGCTTGCTTACCCCGATCGCTTTCAATTTCAAAAAGGTCACAAATATTTTGATCCAAAGTCAACACCTGAAAATCCACGCTGGCTTAATGTAGATGTGACGCTTGTTAAAAAAACAAATTTATTAAGCCTAAAAGAATTAAGAGAATTTAAACCACTACAAAATATGCGCTTACTTCAAAAAGGCAACCGTTTATCGATTACCCCAGTGACAGAGGATGAGTGGACTTTTATTGAGAAACATTTGAAATAAAAAAGCCCAAAGATGCTTTGGGCTTTTTTGTTAAGAAAAGCTATTTTTTATTTAGCGTTATCTAAACTACCCATCGCCTTCGGATAAGCTACCACACCCCATGGGATTTCTTTATTAGGAATGTGTTTAGTTACCTCTAATTTTTCTGTATCAATTACAAGTACTTCGTCTGATTTACCGCAAGCAAGCAAGACATCCTTGTCATCAGGCGAAAAACTAAAATGCCAGCAACGTCGGCCTGTTGGAATATCTTTAATCTTTTCAAAATTAGAAGTGTCATAGACTTCTAACGTTTTTGCTTTTGAAGTTGCAACAAATAAACGCTTTCCTTCTCGATCGAAACTCACACCATAAGGTGACTCACCTGTCGCAACTGTTTTGAGATGTTTAAATTGATTATCTAAAACAATAAAACTATTTCCCATCTCTAAAGTTGCCACGTAATACTTTCCATTCGGCGCTACCTTGATGCCACGTGGACGATCTCCGTATTTCTTCGTTGAAATCGTTTTTAATAATTTACCATTACTAAAGTTGTGAACTGTGATTGTGTTGTCGGCTTCATTGGTCACAATAATTTCTTTTCCATTTTTACTAAATTCAATACCTTCTGTTTCAGGGCCACCAATAATATCTCTGATCTTTTTACCCTTTGCTAAATCAACCACTGCAATACGCGCGGGAACTTTGACTTCATCCTTATCATCATCTTCTTGCCCAGCCACAGGCGCTTTGCCAGTCGATGCAGGTTCAGTTGACACAAAGACTTGGCCTTTGTACACGCGAATAAATTCTGGATTTTTACCTACTGCAATATGTTTCACAAATTGATTCGTCTTTAAATCAATCACTGATAAATTATCGTCATCTTTGTTCGCGGTAATTAAGTAACGGCCATCTTCTGTGACACCAATACCGCGTGGATTTTTAGCTTGAATATCGATCGAACCTTCTGTTTCCATAGTGTTTAGATTAATCACACTAACACCGCCCTCTTGGTTCGATACATAAGCCTTACCTCGATCCTCAGCATTAGCTAGCAAAGATGAAGTAAGCAATCCTAATATGACAATTGATTTTATAACTTGCATTCCGTTCTCCTAAAATATTCTATTTATTATTAAATATCTCTGAATAAACTTCCAGGGGATTTCTCCCTTAAATGACTCATGAAAATAAGGAAGTATTAACCTAAGAAAAGTTTATAGGCTGGATTATCTGTTTCATCCCAGAAGGGATAGCCTAATTGATTCAAAAAGACTTCAAAATTAATTTCATCTTCAGGCGGCACTTGCATGCCAACTAAGACGCGACCGAAGTCAGCGCCATGATTACGATAATGGAATAAACTGATATTCCAATTGTGTCCCATCGTCTCTAAAAATTTCATAAGAGCGCCTGGCTTTTCTGGAAATTCAAATCTAAACACCATTTCATTTTTAGCTTGTGGTGCGTGTCCGCCCACTAAGTGTCTTAAGTGAAGTTTAGCCACTTCATTGTTAGTCAAATCAATTGTGGGTAGGCCTTCTTTATCAAGCATAGCTTTAAGCTGTGATGGCTCGTCCGTATCATTTGTCGCTAGCCCCACATAAATGTGCGCTTCTTTAGGATCTGAAAAACGATAATTAAATTCAGTAATATTGCGCTGACCTAATAACTTACAGAAGTTTTTAAATGCGCCTGGTTTTTCAGGAATAGTCACGGCTAACACGGCTTCTCTTTTTTCACCAATCTCAGCACGCTCAGCTACAAAACGTAAGCGATCAAAATTCATATTGGCGCCTGATGCAATACCAATCAAAGTTTCGTCTTTTAAATTATGCTTCTTGATATAAGCCTTCATACCCGCAACGGATAGTGCACCAGCGGGCTCTAGAATAGATCTTGTGTCTTCGAATACATCTTTAATAGCAGCGCAAATTGCATCGTTATCAACCACGATCATTTCATCAACGTATGACTGGCAAAGAGGAAAGGTAACCTCACCCACTTCTTTGACAGCAGCACCATCTGCAAATAATCCTACTTGATCAAGCGTTACACGCTTTCCTGCTTTTAAAGACAAAGTCATGGCTTCAGCATCTTTAGCCTCCACACCGATCACTTTGATTTCGGGCCTCATCGCTTTGATGTATGTTGCTAAGCCTGCTAGAAGGCCGCCTCCACCCACACAAGTAAACACTGCATGAATAGGTTTTTTATATTCATCTAAAATTTCCTTAGCAATCGTACCCTGACCTGCGATGACATCTGGATCATCATAGGGATGTACAAAAGTAAGACCTTCTTTTTTCTCGATCTCAAGCGCATGCTTATAAGCATCAGTGTAAGAATCGCCCCAAAGCACCACTTCAGCCCCTCGATGTTTTACAGCATCCACCTTGATAAGTGGAGTTGTTGTGGGCATGACTATGACTGCACGACATCCTAATTTTTGTGCGCTTAACGCAACGCCCTGTGCATGGTTGCCAGCAGAAGCTGCGATGACGCCCTTATCAAGCTGGGCTTTGGATAAACCTGCCATCTTGTTATAGGCGCCACGTAATTTAAATGAAAAGACGGGTTGCAAATCTTCCCGTTTTAAAAAAATCTGATTATGAAAACGACTTGAAAGATGTGTTTGAAATTCAAGCGGGGTCTTCTTTGCTACGTCATATACACGCGCTTCATTAATACGTTTTACGTAGTCATTCTTCATATGCTAATTTTCAAGAGTCGCCTTGGCGTGTATGATAGATATTAAAGCATCATTATAAATAAAATATAAAGGTTTAAGTAAAAATGGCATTCACGCAAGACGAATTAAAACAACAAGTTGCAAAGGCTGCGATTGAATATGTGAAGTCTGGCATCATTGGTGTGGGCACCGGCTCTACAGCAAATTACTTCATCGATGAATTAGCAAAAGTAAAACATAAGATTGATGGTGCAGTTGCGAGTAGCGAAGCTTCAGCAGATCGTTTACGCAAACATGGGATTGAAGTTTTTGACCTTAATAGCGTCAATAGCATGGACATTTATGTCGATGGTGCAGACGAAATCACTGAGCACATGCATATGCTCAAAGGTGGTGGTGGTGCCTTAACTCGAGAAAAAATTGTAGCGGCAGTTGCAAAAACCTTTATCTGTATTTGTGATGAAACAAAATATGTGCCGGTATTAGGCAAGTTTCCACTACCTGTGGAAGTCCTTCCGATGGCTAAGAGCTATGTGGCAAGAGAACTCACTAAATTAGGCGGACAGCCTCAATTAAGAAATTTCACGACGGATAACGGTAACGTCATCTTGGACGTTCATGGTCTTGTGATTAAGGATCCTGTTGCGATGGAAGCCACTATCAATCAAATCGTAGGTGTGGTCACAAACGGTCTATTTGCCGCAAGGCCTGCAAATGTGCTTTTATTAGCCACAAACGACGGGGTTAAGACTTTCAAAAAATAAACTTTTTAAGTCTTAAAAATGTCATATATAAGTAATAAAATAAAATGTTAATTTTTTGTAAGTATTTATAAAGGTTCCAAAATATGGTTACAGAACACAGCTATAAAGAATACGACATAGAACTAGAGGCAGTCCGAGCTCAGGTTCTAAAAATGGGTGGCTTGGTTGAAGAAAATATTCTCCAAGCTATTGAATCCCTCAAAAAAGACGATGTCGAATTAGCCAATAAAGTGATCAAGATCGACGATGCAGTTAACAAGCTCGAAATGGAAATTGACGAAGCAGCTTCTCGCATTATTGCAAAAAGACAACCTGCAGCAGGTGACCTTCGTATGATCATTATGATCCTTAAGGCGATTACAGACTTAGAGCGTATTGGGGATGAAGCCACAAAAATTGCGCGTACAACTATTCGTGTTAACGAAAATCCAAATATCAAAAAAATCAAAATTGCCGAAATTAAACTCATGGTCGAAGCGGTGCACTCTATGCTTAAAACGGTTTTAGACTCATTTGCGCGACTTGATATTAGTAAAACTGTTGAGATCGCAAAAAAGGATGAGGCAGTTGACGATCAATATCGTGCAACAATTAGAGAGCTTCTCACTTATATGCTTGAAGACTCAAAAGCAATTTCAGTATCGCTTGAACTTCTTGTAGTAACAAAAGCTCTTGAGCGTATTGGTGATCACTGTAAAAATATTTCTGAACATATTGTCTATGCTGTGAAGGGTGCTGATATCAGACACGCATCAATTAAAGAAATTAAAAAGACACTTGCTGAATAATTTATTTGCTAAATAAAAAACACTTCTTCGGAAGTGTTTTTTTTCGTCTATATATTCTAATTAGCTTTTAGGCGGTACATATCCTGATGCATTATCCGCACCATCACCAAAAAAATAAGCTTCGGTTTGTTCTGTTAAATATTTACGTGCAGCCGGATCCACAAAACTTAATCGGTTCTCATTGACTAACATCGTTTGATGTTTAAGCCATCCTGCCCAAGCCTCTTTAGATACATTCTCATAAATACGTTTACCTAAAGGTCCTGGATACGGCGGAAAATCTAATCCATCTAATTCTTTACCTAGCTTCACACATTTCACTGTTCTTGCCATAACTAAATATCCTTTGCATTGCAATCAATAAATTTATAAACCGTTAAGTTTTAGTATAGCAAAGATGTGATACGATATTTTCAAGTTGTTAGGTGATGTCTTCTTAAGGTTTATCTTTATTTAAGAAAACATTGAAACTGGGAAATAGGTGAGTTTAATTACAATTCCTATACTGCCCCCGCAACGGTAAGTAAGCGTGGATTCATATACATGCCACTGAATTTATTTCGGGAAGGCTATGAATCAAATCTTACGAGTCCGGAGACCGGCCTAGTAACTCACACAGAAATACTACGGGGAGTGGTATTGAAATAGTGAATTTTCACTTTTATTTCTTCCTCAAGTATTTCTATTCATTAATTTCATGCGGGGTTGCATGATTATTTGGAAATGCTATGAAAAAAATTATTTTCTTGAGTTTTATCCTAAGCCTAATCTCTTCAATGGCTTTAGCCGATGATATTGATATTAATCCTGTCGTTGTAACAGGTAACCGCGAACCACAAAAATTAAGTAATGTAATGGCATCCGTTAGTGTAATTACAAAAGAGGATATAGAGCGAGAACAGCCCCTGGATATTGGAACTATTCTTCAAAATGAACCTGGTATTGAAATTGTAAGATCGGGTGGGCTTGGCGCACAAACTTCAATATTTATGAGAGGATCTGAGTCACACTCAGTTTTAGTCTTAGTTGATGGCTTGCCATTCTCTGATCAAGTTAACAATACAATTCAACTTGAAAATATTCCCATTAGCTTAGTGGATAAAATAGAAATTCTCCGAGGAAATGCATCTGCATTATATGGCCCTGGGGCAGCAGGAGGTGTGATTCAAATTTTTACAAAGAATAGCCTTAATACTGGGGCTTATGGCTCTATAAGTTATGGAAGTCGAAATACACAAAACTATGTATCTGGTTATGGTGGAAAATTTAATGATACGACTTTTAATATTTCTGTTAATCACCAACAAACTGATGGATTCGCAACGCTTAATCCGAATCAAAATTATAGTGACGGTTCTTTTGGAGGAAATATCTCTAATCCAACCAAGAATGTTTTTTATTCAAATAATCTGTCCGCTAATATTGTCCAGATGATTAGCCCGGGACATGAAATTGGATTCAAGATTGTAGCCTCTGAATTAAATTCGACAATAGATGCATCTAGTAATATAAATGCACTACCCCCGTACACCAATTCCCCTGCTGGGCCTAATGGCGGCTCAGCTTATTCATACGACTATCTTGAAGAACAAAATTCTAAAAATATTTTAAGTCAGATTTATTTTAAAGATGCTATTAACAATTATTGGAATTCAGAGATCGTATTAGGCTCTTCAAATATAGTCACAAGAACAAATTGGAATTCTTATGATATTACTGGAGTTCCTCTGTCATTTTTTACGACGCATCAAAATAATTTAAACTGGGTGAATAATTTGATATTAAACCAAAATCAAACTATTTTATTAGGCTTCCAAACACAACAAACTAAAGCCTTTTCAAGTAATGCATATTTCAGAGAAAGCCCTTTCCAAGCTGAACGAACATTAAATAGTATTTTCTCTGGTTATACAGGCAAATTCGATCAAGTTGGTGTTCAAATGAATGCGCGATATGATGCAACTAACACAGGTCAATCTTCAGCCTCAGGATTAGGTGGGGTAAGCTATGATTTAACGGATCATTTGAAAATTGCCGGAAGTATTTCAAATGCCTTTGTTTTACCAACGCCTTATCAACTTGATAGTGGAGCCGCTATGGGTGGAAATAAAAATCTAATGCCTGAGCTTGATAAATCGCAAGAAATTAGTCTCCAATACTCAGATAGCCATTCACTTATTCGAGCCGTTATATTTAATCGTGACACTAAAAATCTTATTGCCGCCGGAACAAACTATGCGCCTGGTTGCACATCGGAGATGATAGAGAATTATGAATGCTCTCATCAACTAACAAATATTGCAAAAGCTGAAACAAATGGTATGGAATTTTCAGCAAAAACAATGATCAATAAAATAACACTCAAGGCTTCTGCAACATTCCAAGATCCTGTAAATAAAACATACGATACCCAGTTAATAAGAAGAGCAAAAGATTTTGGTAGTTTTGAAATCAGCTATCCTATTGAAAGCTATACAATTGGAAGTCAGATATTTCTCACCAGTTCAACTCCAGATATTCCAATTTCTGAGCCCTGTCCTATAGGGCAAATATCATGTGTAAAAAATCCTGGGTATTCTGTTACTAATTTATTTGTAAGCTATAAATATGACAATAACTGGTCGGCAAAACTTCGTGTTGAAAACTTATTTAATAAATCTTATGAAACAGCTTACGGATATAACACTCCAGGACTTGGTGCATTTTTGACCCTTCAATACTCACCAGGCACTTCTAAAGAAACTAAATAAATTTAATTTTGAGCTATAATTTATCTATGAATAAAACATATAAAAGATCTTTACTCTTATTGACCTTAGTTTTTCTAATGGCTTTAACTAGGAATAGTCATTCATTAACATCATTTAGCTTACCCGATGCAACTATGGCTTTATTTTTTATTGGTGGATTCTATTTAAAAGATTTACGTTGGTTCGCCAGTTTATTCCTACTTTCAACTCTAATTGATGCTATAACCTCTTATATCAATCCATCAATGAATCTATGGCATAACGTTTCTTACCTCGGAATGATATTTGCTTATGCAACTATGTGGTTTGGAGGCGCGCTCACGATAATAAATAAATCTTCTTTTTATTTTTTAATAAACTCGACAATAAGTACAATAATTGCATTTATGATCTCAACTCAGACTTACAATTTACTTTCTGGCGCGCTACCTCTTTTATCTTTTAAAGAAAGCTTTCAAATAGGTTGGGAATATTTACCTCAAAGCTTTATTTATACTATGAGCTATCTTTTAATTTTCTTGGCATTAAACAAGCTAATTAAGACATTCATTATTTTGCAGAAAGCCGACACAATTTAATTTTTAAGCGCTCGGATCCCCCGCTTTTATTTTTTCAATCCATTCACCGATCTCAATTACGCCTAACTTTTTAGCTTTTTCGGAATCTTCTTTACTCAAAACATCCTGAACGATGTCCGTTTGTTTCCATCCAGCTAAAGGTGTTTCACATGAAATTCGGGGCACATATCTTGACGAGTCTTCTTTGTGGTATCGATGAATATAGCGTGGGCAATTTTGCCAAAAATCCGTAAGTTTTACCCTCACCACTAAATCGGCTTCTTTGTATTCACTTAATAATGGATCATTTTTATCGATAGATGCTAATCCATGAACACGAATACGGTGGGGTCTATCAAAAGCAATAAAGAGCATACCAATTTTATTATTTTCAGTGATATTACCCATGGACATATACATACCGTTACCGTCGTAACTCGGGAAAGCGAGCGTTGTGTTATCAATCATCTTTACAAAACCTGGGTCGCCACCTTTGTATGAAACGGTTGGCCTTCCTGTGTGATCTATGGTGGATAGAAAAAACATATCTCGAGTTTCAATGAAGCATTTGGTGTCTTCATCAAACTCTTGTTTAACCGTAATTTCCTCAATACGGTCAGCTAGCTTTCTAGTATCAAAGCTGTCTTGAAGTTTTCTATGTTGGTTGCCATAAATGCTAGCCATAACTATCTCCTTAATTTAGATAAGCTCATTTAGTTCTAATAAAATACGCTTATCAATAAATTATTCAAGAATATATTTAACAAAAAAGTTATAGAATGTATAAAACAACTTGGGGATTAATATGATTTCATTATTCAACGCTTCAGCGATTACTTTGCTTTCAACTTTATTAGTTTGGTTTACATCATTTAATGTTAGTCGCGCCCGCTATAAATATAAAATTCAAGCGCCGGCCGTTACAGGTAATAAAGTATTTGAACGTATCTACCGGGTTCAAATGAATACCTTAGAAAATTTCGTGATTTTCATTCCATCACTTTGGTTATATGCCATTTATATGAGTGATACAGGTGCGGGTGTAGGGGGATTATTATGGATTATAGGTCGTATTTGGTATGCAGATTCTTATGAAAAAGATGCTAAAAAAAGAGGTCCTGGTTTCTTAATCTCTATGCTCACAACGATGGGCCTATGGCTTGGCGCGGTCTACGGCATGGTCCTTTGTCATTAAGAGAAAGAGTTTTTCGGCCCTAAAACTACATTTAAGATTATTGAAATTGTGAAATCCATCGCATTAATTGATGTTAATAACTTCTACGTTAGCTGTGAAAGAGTATTCAACCCTAAGCTAGAAAATAAGCCGGTTGTTGTATTAAGCAACAATGATGGTTGTGCTATTTCTCGCTCTAATGAAGCTAAAGTACTTGGTATTAAGATGGGTATTCCATTCTTTAAAATTAGAGATATTGTTAATGCCGGTAAATTAACTGCGGTCTCTTCCAATTACACTTTATATTTAGATATGAGTCATCGTGTAATGACATTGCTCTCTAAATTTAGTCCTGAGCAAGAAATCTACTCCATAGATGAATCATTCCTAGATTTATCTTCATTCAAATCTAAAGATCTCATCAAATATGGTCAGCAAATTAAATCTAAAATTAAACAATGGACAGGACTCCCTGTATCTATTGGCATAGGATCTACTAAAACCTTATCTAAGTTGGCCAATCATATTGCAAAAAAGAATCCATCATTTAAAGGTGTATGTAATTTAAATGTCATGGAAGAAGATACGCTTGATACTTGGATGAGTCATATTGCAGTTAATGAAGTATGGGGTGTGGGTAGATCGTTAGCGCCTAAACTTAATATGCTTGGGATCATCTCTGTCCTAGACTTAAAACACGCAGATCCTGATTACATTCGCCAACAATTTAGTATTGTTTTAGAAAAAACCGTACGCGAATTGAATGGTGTGATGTGTATGGAATTAAAAGATATAGAAGAGCCTAATAAAGAAATTATGGTGTCTCGTTCTTTTGGAAGGCGAGTCAAGGATAAACAAGAACTTATAGAAGCTGTAACTTCATATACCACTCGCGCTGCTGAAAGAATGAGAAAACAGGAGTCAGTCGCGACTTCTATTTATGTCTATATCAGAACGAGTCCGCATGATGATAAGAAACAATACGCCAATGGAGTCAACATTCCATTATTTCAACCCACTGATGACACTATGGTATTAACCAATGCCGCCTTGTTAGGATTAGATTATATTTTCCGTGATGGCTTTAATTATCAAAAAGCAGGCATTACATTATGTAACTTAACTTCCAAACATAATATCCAAGCTAATTTATTTAATGACTCAATTTCACATTCACGTATGAAGGTTATGGATACCATCAATCAAAGATGGAAAGGTAAATTAAAATTAGGCAGTGAAGGTGTAACAAAAGAATGGGAAATGAGATCCCAATTTAAATCAAGAAACTACACCACGAATTGGGATCAACTGATCGTTGCTAATTAAAGCTAATGTTTAGTTAAATAATATTTAAACTATATTGGTTTCGATTTTTTAAATACCCATGTCGTCATTAATAAAACCGCAGTGCTTGCACAGATAGCAGAGAAATTAAAAGCTGCATGTGGTCCATAAGATTCATACAATGTTCCAAAAATAAATGATGCAGGGAATAACATCAGCCCACTCATAAAATTAAACCATCCAAATGCAGTGCCCATTTTGCCTTTGGGGGCCATATCAGCGACTAATGCCTTTTCAACACCTTCCGTGCTTGCCTTAAATAATCCAAAGAGAGCGAATAGCATAAAGACAGATGTAATACTCATTACTGAAAAACCCATAAGAATAAAAATAGTAGCGTAACAACTCCAACCAATGAGAATGAGATTCTTTCTGCCATAAGTATCTGAAAGTGATGCGAGCGGCGTGCTAAAGAGTGTTGCTACTAAAGATACACTCGCCCAGAGAATAGGAATTTGATAAAGCGATACACCAAGCTCTCTTGCACGAAGTAATAAAAACATGTCGGATGCAGAGCCTAAGGTAAAAATACCTACCACCAAAAGATAACGTTTATATGTAAGAGACAAGCCTTTTAATGTCCAACTAAATTTGATATTTTGTTGAGGTAATTTTTGGTGGGGCTCTTTTAAGTAAAGGGTCAAAATAAAAGTCAGAATACCCGGTATGATTGCCCACATAAAGATATCTTTTATTGGCACTTGATGAGCCATCAAAACTGCTGCTAATAAGGGGCCCACAATAGCACCTGCATTATCCATTGATCTATGAAGACCAAAGGCTAAACCATGATGTTTCTTTTCTACATTAATCGCTAATAATGCATCGCGAGGTGACGATCTTAATCCTTTGCCTACACGATCTGTAAATCGAATGAGAAGAATCCATATCCATGAGTTCGCAAAAGCGATGAGAGGTCTTCCAAAGCCTGCTAAAAAATACCCCCATACAATCCAGATTTTTGTTTTACGCGTTTTATCAGCAATATAGCCTGAGAATAATTTAAGAATACTTGATGTAGCTTCAGCAATACCTTCAATCAAACCTAATGTTTTAGGTCCTGCCAACAAAACAGACGTAAGATAAAGAGGAATTAAAGGATAAAGTAATTCACTTGCACTATCGTTAATAAAACTAATTAAACCGATGAGCCATACCGTTCTTGGTAGTGATTTGAGACTATTAAGCAAAATGAGAGATTTAAGTTTTAGATGACAAATTATAGCCCCTTAGAGTCTAGTAATTCAGGGATTTAAAATGCTAAGCGTCAAAACTTTTGACGGATCATTCAAAAAGCAGATAAAACTATCCCTGCGATACAACTCCCAAAAATTACATACAAGATATTAGTTTTAAATCTTATTAAAGCAATTAAGGAAATAACGGTAATTAGTATTGATACATAACTAATAGCCGATGCTTGTTCATTCCAAAATACGTGATAAGCAAAGAATAAAGCTAGATTTAAAATTACTCCTACAACTGCAGAAGTAATTGCGGTGAGAGGTGCTGCAAACTTAATATTCTTTCTGGTTGATTCTATTAAAGGTGCGCCTACAAAAATCATAATGAAGCTCGGTAAAAAAGTAAAAAATGTAGCAACAGTAGTTGTAAGTAATGCTGAATATATAGGATTTAGATTTGGCATGAAGTTATTCACCCATCCGCTCACAAATCCAATAAAAGTTATGACCATGATCAATGGGCCAGGTGTTGTTTCGCCAAGCGCTAAAGCATCGATCATCTGCTGTGGAGATATCCAATGGTAATGCTCAATTACCCCTTGATACACATAAGGCAAGACTGCGTAGGCCCCACCAAAAGTTAATAAGGCGGCTTTAGTAAAAAATAATGCAGTTTGAGTGAGTAAATGATCAAACCCATAAATATAAATTAAAGAAGAGAAGCTGATGATACCAATCAATAATCCAGTTACTAATATTTTAATGAGCTTATGAGTGTTGTATTTTGCGTATATGGGAATAGCAGTGTTGTCATCAATGATTGATGGCTGATGCTTTGTATTTTCTTTAAAGGTTGTATGGGTATGTGATTCAAAATATTTGGCATAACGATAACTACCTATCCAACCTATTACAGCAGCTAATAAAACAATAAGAGGAAATTGAAGTTTTAAAAAGAATATGGCGATAAAAGAAGCCATAGCTATCGAGCTCAAAATGAAGTTATGTAGCGTTCTTTGTCCAATACGATAAGCCGCAAATAATACTATAGCGACCACTGCCGGCTTAATGCCACTAAATATTGCTTTGATAAAAGGTAATTCACCATAAGACATATAGATGAATCCTAATAAAACTAATATAAGAAAAGATGGCAATACAAAAAGTAGTCCTGCAATGAGCCCTCCTAATGTTCTATGCATCAGCCAACCAATATAAGTGGCAAGTTGTTGGGCTTCTGGGCCAGGTAGTAACATACAAAAATTAAGCGCATGCAAGAATCGTTTCTTAGAAATCCACCGTTTATTTTCAACGAGGTCTTGATACATGATTGAAATTTGACCTGCTGGCCCACCAAAACTAATAAAGCCGAGTTTTAACCAATAAAAAAAAGCTTCTTTGAGAGTGATTTGAGGTGGGGTTTTCATAGATATTATTTTACTTGTTTTTAAGATGTGGTTTATACACCTCGACTCTACCTTGGTAATTTAGAGACAAAGATCCTGTATTCTCTTGATTGAGAAAACAATTTTAGATAAATTTAAATCGCCAAAAATTTTGATGCTGATTTATAAAATAATCTTAATTACTTTTAACCAGTATTTTAAGTAATTTGTTAATTTGTTGTGCAATCAACGATATTGATAAAAATACTATTGGCCAATTACTTGAGAAAGACTTGGAAGGATTTATTAACTCGATTGCTTAAAAAATAATCGATTTAGAAATAACCTTAAAAATCATAAGCGTTTTATTCTTATTCAAAATTAACGCACAGACTTATCCACAGATTTTGTGGATACATTCAATAAAACGAATATTAATCCGTTGTCATAATTCTCAGAGTTCTTTTTGGTAACATAATCGTGTAGTTCGTTGTTTCTCCTTAAAGTTTTCTGGAAAAGTTCCTTTAAGCCCCTTTATAGGGGCTTAATTTTGTGTATGAACAAGCTAGTAAAAAAAATAATTGATTTTAGTAAGCAGTATTTGCCACTAAAAATATCTAAAGAAGATCAAGCATTTTTAGTTATTTTTATAATCGTTCTATTTATTTCCATTTGTCTTAGTTATTACGCGAGTGAATTTATTAAATAGCATGTTTAAATTAATCGAAAAATTAGCTCAAAAAATTTGGCTTACGATAAAAAGTAATCATATTTTTATATTATTACTTGTAGCCATTTTTTTGACCTTTCTATATTTTGTGCCCTTGTAATCAAGGCTTCATAATTCCTTCTCTAAACTATCACAATTCATACTTAAAATAGGTATTGCTGATTAATTAACTTTAAAGGCCCCTACCTATGACAACCATTTCCAAAATCCTTTTAAATTCAAAACAAAAATTCTTTAATAACGTCATCAAACAAGAATTAGATCATTTCCCAATATCACCAAAACTTATTCAAGAGATAGATGATGTATATACGCTTGATTTTTTAGAGCCAAGTTTTAGTAATTTAGAAAAAATTAAAAAACCAACACCTTATATGATTGTTGAAATGATGGAAGAGTGGATGGCAGTTTCTAATCTAGATGATTACCTATATAACAACTACCCAAAAGACTGGTCAGCCATAAAAGAAATAATTTTCTTTAATTTAAGAGATGAATTACTGAATGCGCATTACAGCTTCCATCATCAATTAAGACTTGAGAATGATTATGGATTAAGTGAAATGGCTTTTTATTTCTAGATGAAGACTATAGCAAAACTACTTGTTGAGCATAAGGATAAGTATTTCTTGAAAGAATTAGAAGATGAACTTTCTGAATATAAGACATCAAAAAAGGTATTAAAAGAAATTGATAAAGCTTATCAAGAGCAATTCTTAGAGATGTGTTTTAGTAATTTGCAAAATAGAAAACAGTTTTCTCATAAGAGTGCTGATCTTATGATTGAAGATTGGATGAATCTGACAGGCCTCATGCAATATCTTCAAAAAAATTACAGCGAAGACTGGGTAGCTATTCACGATATTATTCAACTTAACCTAAAGGAAGAGTTGATGAATGTGCATTACGATATTCATAACTAATTAAATTAAGTTATCTCTATTTATTTTATAATAAGTAAATGGATTTACACTTTTTAGATACTGTAGAAACAATTGCGCATCGCCTAGGCACCTCGATGTCAACGCTCTTCAAGATTTCAGCAATCATTATCATTGCACTTCTTCTTACCAATCTTATACGTCGGGCAATTAACTTATTTGGTTATGAAATAGCCAAGAATTCTAGAGATCAAGATGCTGTAACAAGAGTTAACACACTAGGGAGAGTCTTTAGATATATCGCGTCTGTCACCATTTACTTAATCGCTTTTATGCTGATATTAAGTGAGCTGAAGATTAACATCGCTCCCATATTAGGTGCAGCAGGTATCGTCGGTGTAGCTATCGGATTTGGCGCACAATCTTTAGTGAAAGACTATGTGGGTGGTTTATTTATTCTCATTGAAGATCAAATAAGACAAGGCGATTCAATTAAGATTGAAGGGTATGAGGGCACAGTTGAGGAAATTACACTCCGCTATGTGAGACTACGAGATTACGATGGTTTTGTTCATTTCATCCCTAATGGACAAATTCGTATCGTGACTAATATGGGACGAGATTTTTCATATGCAACATTTGATATAGCTTTAGGTTATGAAGTTAATCTTGATAAAGCGATCGAGCTTATGCAAGAGGCAAGTAAGAAATTAAGGAAATCTCTAACTTTTAAAAATAAAGTGTTGTCTGATATTGAAATTTCTGGCGTAGATCGTCTTAATGAATCTAATCTAGTAATTAAAGCGAGAATAAAGACACAAGCCATGGAGCATTCAAATATTAAACGTGAGTATTTGCGTTTGATGAGGCAAGGATTTCAAAAAGCAAAGATTAAACCGCCGTATTCACAAGTTGTTGTGCACCGATCAAGATAATAACTGTCAAAAGTTTTGATGCTCCATGTTTAAGCCTATAATCAAAATATATATTTCTTAAGGAATTTAAAATGTCGAAAATTAAAAAGATTAAATGGCTTAAATTACCAGAGGAGCATGATTACCCTGCGGCCGAATCTTACTTAAACCTTCTCTATGAAGCAAAAGTAGCTAAAAACTTTATTACTAAATTAAAACTGGCTAAAGTTCAAACATTTAAATCTAAAGATATTTTTAGGGCCTCTAACTTATCTTTGCTTGGAATTAGTAATTCTCACGTTAAGAAAGATAAAAAGAAAATTACGGATGGTAAATCATTGTCACCACTTCTTCTAGTTCGTGACAAAATTAATGGCAAAGTCATTATTGCTGATGGATATCACAGAATGTGTGCGGTCTATTGGTTTGATGAAGATGCAATTATTCCTTGTAAGATTATTTAACCATGGAATTATCAATGCCTATCAATGAAATATTAATTCGATTAAGCCTAGCTTTAGTATCTGGAATAGTGCTAGGTCTAAATCGTTGGATCCATCACAAATCAGCAGGCATCAGAACGCATAGCCTTGTTTCTATAGGATCAGCTGCGATCGTTCTATTGATAGATACAATTCAACCAAATAATGCCGAAGTAATTAGTCGAGTGCTTCAAGGTGTCATCACAGGCATTGGTTTCTTATCTGCGGGTGTGATCATTAAAGAAAATAATACGCAATCTGTTCATGGATTAACGACGGCAGCAAGTATATGGATATGTGGTCTTCTTGGAGCTTGTTTTGGAGCAGGTGCTATATTGCTAGGATCCTTATCTTTAGGCTTTATTATGTTTATTCTGATGATTGGTGGTAGTCTTGAAAAATTGTTATCTTCTCTTTTGGGTATAAAACACATCTCTGAATTACCTAGCCCTAAAAAATCAAAAAAATCTAAATAACTTTTCATAACCTATGGCGCTGGATTTTTAAATGTCATTTAAAAGGACATTTAAGGTTAGGGTGACGAGTGTCAAAAGGTTTGACACTCATTTGCAAAACAATAAGAAACCCTGCCCAACTTAAAGTTAAACAGGGTTTCTTTAATTAAAGCTAATTACTTAGTTTCGCTAATCTTTTTAAGGTTATCTAAACCGCCTTTATAAACACCATTGATAGTGTTTGTTGCATCTTCGTCTGTTTGACCTTTTGCAGGCATTTTAGATAAGTCTTTACGTTTGAAAGAGCTTTCCCATGTCACTGTGGTTACGCCAGCTTTAGTAGGTGCAACGCTTAATGTAGATACATATTTAGACACTGGTAAAACACCTTCTAAAATTTCGTATTTGAAAGATTGTTTTTTAGCATCATAGTTATGAAGCTTTTCTTTGATGGTGCCGCCATCTTGAAGTGTTAAAACACGCACTGCATTTTTTTCATTATTTTTACCTGAAACGATTTCAGTCTTTTTAACTGCAGGATGCCATGCACCCATATCGTTAAAGTTACTTACTTTAGCCCATACTGCTGCTGATTCAGCTTTAATGTCGATGGATTGTTTGACTTGAAGTGTTTTTGCATCTTCAGCAAAAGAAGATAATGGCAATACCATTGATGCTGCTATTGTTGCTGCTACTAATAATTTCATTGATTTTCCTTTTGGTTAATTATCGAGATATTGCGAGACATCCATGTTAGCAAGCTTTACTATGAATTGGTTTTAGATTAATCCAAAGAAACACCAACTCTTACACGAACGCGATCACCAACGTTATATTGATTGTTAGTAAATACGTCTGTTTCATGTCCGCTATATCTGAGTGAGGCTATATAGCCCTCTAGTATTTGTTGAGAAGTTTTTATTTGAGTGCATTGCTGAACATTACGCACTTCAGATGAGACATCAAATGTAAATAGATTCTTTAAATTACCGATAGATTTGTATCGATATGTATCAATTAATTTGAAGCGGAAGAGTTATCGTGACAACTAAGCCTAAATCTTTTTCGTTCGCATTATTAAGTTTGATATTGCCACCATGTTTTAAGGCAATGATTCTAGCAATTGTTAATCCAAGTCCTGTTCCACCACTATCTCTTGATCTTGAATTTTCTAATCTCTTAAATGGCTCAAAAACGGTTTCCATCTGATTTTCTGGAATACCTTTACCACCATCGGTAATAGTGATAATTGCTTTACGATCTTCTTCCCTTCCTGATACATGCGCAAATTTTCCATATTTCACAGCATTATCAATAATATTGGTAATTGAACGGCGTAATGCTTCAACATTACCTAGCATAGGATTTTTTATTTCAGAATTATATGAAACGTCATGACCTGCTTCTTTTGCATCTTCACATATCGATTCTAGAAGTGAATTAAGATCAATTTTTTTAAATGGCTCAGAAATATTAATACTTCTAAAAAATACTAAACCTTCTTGAATCATTTTTTGCGTAGAGGATAAATCTTCAATCAATTTTGACTTAAGTTCTTCATCAGAGACTTTTTCTAACCTTAATCTTAATCGAGTTAGAGGAGTTTGAAGATCATGTGTTATAGCAGCTAACATAAATACTCTTTCTTCTACATAGCTTTTAATACTTGATTGCATAGCATTAAATGCCTTGGCGGCTTCTCTTACTTCGTAAGGTCCTTTGTTTTCAATTAAAGATTCTGTTTCGATATTATTACCAAAATCTTTAGCAGCCTTTGCAAGCAATCTTAAAGGTTTAGTTGCAATATAAGATGCATAAAGGGCTAAGAAAAAAATAACAACTAAGAAAATAGATGTATTTAAGATAAAACGGTTGGAGAGTGTTGGTGGTTTTATCTCTCTTAACTTTACTTTGAAGTGAATTGGAGTGTTATCAGATAAAGAGGTATAGATTGAGAGACACGAAAAATTAGCTTTTTTAATTCCATCGCTATTATGATTTTTTTGACACGATGAAGGATCTATTTCTTCACTATATATATTTGAAGAATTTTTTAGTGTTTTTTGCAATGCTTCTTGCAATAAATCTTGTTTATTAGCTTGCTCTTTAATTGGATTAATATTTGTTTTAGGAAAATCAATACTAATATTTGTTTCATTTAATATAGTAGCTTCTTTCACCCTTAATTCTTTGGGGACAGATTCCATAATTAAATAAGCCACTTCAACTTTTTCTGCAATTCGTTTATAACGATTTTGGCTGACCACATCACGACGCTCAAATTCTGATAATGTGAAGATAAGAAATGCTGTCAGAATAGTCCCACCAATAAAAATCATTAAGAATTGTGCGGTAAGAGATCGATAAAGATTTTTAAAAATCATATAGAAGTCGATATTTTAGAAGTAAATAAATAGCCTTCGCTTCTCACCGTTTTAATGATCGCGGGTGACTTAGGGTTATGTTCTATTTTATTTCGAAGTCGAGACACCTGAATATCAATAGAGCGATCAAAAGGTCCGGATTCTCTACCATATATATGGTCCATAATTTGATCACGATTCATGACTTGATTTGCATGATCTATAAACATCTTCAATAAATTAAATTCGGATGTGGAGAGAGATAAAATCATGCCATCTTCTCTTAGTAAGTGGCGACCTAAAACATCAAGCGTCCATGAATCAAAATGTATTTTAGAGGCTTCCTCAGATTGTTTGTCTGAATTTGAATTTAGCTTTGATCGTCTGAGCAGGCTTCTGACTCGTGATACAAGTTCCATAGGTTCAAATGGCTTACAAACATAATCATCCGCGCCTGTTTCTAATCCAATGACTCTTTCTATGGGGCTCGTTTTTGCGGTGAGCATAATAATTGGAAGAGAAGATGAAGATCTCACTTCTTTACATAATGAAATACCATCCTCATCAGGTAAGTTAATATCCAAAATCATTAAGTCAATTTTTTTTGATTTTAGAATGTCTCTCATTTCAGAGCCTTGTGATGCTTGAAAAATGATCAATTCATTTTTTTCTAAAATTTCAGATAACAATGTTCTTATCTCTTTGTCGTCATCGACAATAAGAATATGTGGTTTAGGATGATTTTGAATGGCTACTGAAGTCATAATAAAGTCTCTATGTTTTATCATTAAACCATAGTTGATTAAAGTCGAAAGGCTCTGCTTATGATCTTTAAGTATCAATTTGTAACAATAAAAAACCCCGCATACAGAAAGGGAGTCTTTATGCGGGGTCAAAGCAGCATTTAAACCACTTTAGTTAATCAATCATGATGTCTTTCTGATCTTTCTCTTCCTTCTTTTTCATGATGCCATTTGTGTTCGAATTCTCTAAAAGACTCATCAAAAGATTTCTTTTGTTCAGCTGAGAGCTGTGCATAGAAAGATTTAATAGATTTGATATGAGACTCCATGCGTTCTTGTCTTTTTTTCATATGGGCCATCATGAGATCTAATCTTTCTGGTGTCGGTAATGCATTCATCTTTTGCTTATCCCATTCCTTATGATGATCTTCATTTTTCATTTGCTCAGAAAACGTAAGCCATGATTTCTCTTGCTGAGGATTAAGCATTAATCGATCATGTAGTTGATGCATTTTTTCTTCAATCATCTGTGCATGTTTAACCCTCCAACCCTCATGATCTTCGTCAGCTTCAGAAACAAGGGGATAAATGACAAACGTTATTAATAGCGCAATAAAAACTAATGACGAAGACATCATTAAAATAAAACTGTTCTTTTCTATATATGTTGCAATTTTCTCTTTCATATTTGACACTCCTTTGTTAAATCCAACCCTTAGTTAGATGTAAGCATTAAAACAGATATCAAGGACTAGATTGTTTCAACAATGACTATTTTTGTATCGTTGTGTATCGAGATTTATTCAAAAAAATCTGTATATTAGAATCTGTAAATTAGATTTCATGGATATCAAGTAATGACAGCAAACATTTTTATAGAAAAAGAATTTATTGGCTTAATCTTATTCTCAATTGTGCTTCCAATATTTCTTTATTGGTTTTTATGGCACAGGCGAGCAATCTCAAGATTCTCTGTGGTTTTATTTGGTATTGGCTTAATCATTATTGCAGGGCTTGATGTTTTCTTTTTAAGACTTTTAGCCGATATTGCTAAAAATTCAATATCTACAATAGATGATAAATTTTTTAATTCAGAACTTTCAGTCGCCCTTTATCTCTTTCCTGCTTTATATGCTGGGACAGGTATTAATTTAATATCTCATATATTAATTAATCACTTAACCAAAGCAGAGAAGAAATTCGATAAAGTTAATGGATAACGACCACCGTCATTTTACGGGACGCTTAACTAGAGCAGCAGATTAATCAAAAACTACTTTGAGATAGATAATTAACTATAGAATATAAATATGAAAATAAATCCAAAATATACGCCCATCATTTTTGCCATCTTTATGTCTGTATTGATGGCATCCCTAATGTCATTCGTATTAACTGCTGTCTATACAGGATTTACGCCTGGTTTAATGCGGAGATGGTTTCATAGCTTCACTATTGCCTGGCCGGTAGCCCTCCCTTCTATTATGATTGTTTCACCTATTGTTCGAAAAATCGTTTCTAGTTTAGTGGGTGGATCAGAAGCAGCTTCAAGCCCAAAAGAGTCTTCGGGAAAACCGATAGGTTTTGTGATCTTTAATATAATTTTTATTGGACTTTTGGGTTATTCAATTTATTTGTCTTCTTTTATTCAATCTCAACAAGATTCAATTAAAAATTTATCAGGAGAAATTTCTAACTTAAATAAAAAAGTTTCAGCAATTGAAGAACTTAAAAACAAAGAAGTTGAAATACAATCTCAAATAGCTGGTATCACATCAAAAATTGACTTACAAAAAGAAGAGTTAGATGAAATTAAAGGACTTCTTGAGTCCTACAAAAGACCAACGGATAAGCACCTCAAGCACTGAACACGCCATTTTCGCCCCTAAAACTCGGTAAAAGTCAGCATTTTTGCTATAATTCCGCTTCTTCACGGTTTTTATCGTGAGATTTTATCTGGCCAGGTAGCTCAGTCGGTAGAGCAGCGGATTGAATTCTCAGAAAATCAAATTTGTCCTCGCCACCCATCTGAAATTACAATTAAAATATTTTCTAAATTTTTCTTAAAGAGTTTATATAAATGGATAGCTCATACCTATTACTAAAATCTATTCATATCTTTGGTGTTATTTTGCTTATGGGAAATATCATCGTGACTGCTTGGTGGAAATTCAATGCTGATAAAACCAAAGATCCAAGAGTGATTAAGTTTGCTCAACGACAAGTCACTCTTACGGACTTTGTCTTTACAGCGCCCGGTGCTTTCTTAGCTGTAGTAGCGGGTGACTCAATGTCTTATGGTTTTATGTCTAATACCTGGAATATTGAATGGCTAACCTGGGGTCGCTGTCTATTCATAGCATCTGGTGTGATTTGGATCACCATCTTAATACCTACTCAAATCAAACAAGCTCGTATGGTGCGTAACTTTTCTGATACTAAATCCATCCCTGAAGAATATTGGAAGTTAAGCAAGCGATGGAATGTGTTTGGAGCTATTGCTGTGATTCTTCCACTCATCAATATTTACTGGATGGTATTCAAACCTGTTTAACTAAACCCGCGGATTAACCAATAACTGCCTGGGGGCAGATAAAAAGGGCTATTTTTGCTATAATTCCGCTTCTTCACGGTTTTTATCGTGAGATTTTATCTGGCCAGGTAGCTCAGTCGGTAGAGCAGCGGATTGAAAATCCGCGTGTCGGCAGTTCGATTCTGCCCCTGGCCACCATTTAATTTAAATGTCTTACTAAGGAATGTAATGAAAAAAAATACAAAGGTAACGATCGCAGTTGCGCTTATCGGTTTAGTTGCTACAGCAGCTGTAGCATACAAATATGTTGGTGCTAGATTAAAAATTAAGGAATTAGAAGCTGTGTCGCGCTTACAAAATTTAACTTTGATTGCTATAGAGAATAAAGATTTCGTTCTTGCTTGCAAATCACAAACTGAAGCAGAACAATATCTAGGTAAAGTCCATTCAAAAGCTGAAGACTTGCTTGGCATGATTCATAAGAGCAATCAAGATTTATGCAATAAGGCTGCAAAAACGCAATCTAAATAATTTAAATTAAACTAAAAGGCCAGTCGACTAGAAGTCTTGCTGGTCTTTTTTTATTCATTCAGACCAATTTGGGCGCTCGTCATAATTTGTTAACAATTGACGACTATGATGATCACGTGCATCAAAAGTGCATATTATTAATACAACCCAAAAGGAAAAGAAATGAAAAAGTCAGTACGTTTAAGTCTTATTATTGTCGCTGCTGTTGCAGCAATCTCAACTACAGTGGCTGCGTCCACATTCATTCAAAGCAATGAAAAACTTCACGAATTAGAGCGTGCAGCACGCTTACAAAATTTAAGCGTCATCGCTGTTAAAAATAACGATTTTGCACTTGCTTGCAAAGCACAAACTGAAGCTGAAAAAGCACTTATGCAGGCTAATCTTCGCTCAGAAGACGTTGTAGGCATGGTGAATAAATCAAGCAGTGAACTTTGTTCAAAAGCTGCAAAAGTCATTGCTTCAAAATAATTAATCATTTGATTTAAAAAAACCCGCTTTAAAGCGGGGTTTTTATTTTTCTAAAAGGTCAGTTGCTTTGAGATTAGTGAACTTTCTTATATCATGCCTACCTAAGAGAGTATGTATATACACGAATACTTTTAAATTCAACATAATCAAGAAGGAATCATAGATGGAAAACTCTGGCACTTTTAAAAATATTATTATTGCAATATTAATCGCAGTAGCAGGTTATTTTTCTTATAGCGCTTATAACGCTGAAGACCAATTAAGTGCTCAAACTGCGGAAATTAAAAATTTAAATGGTCAAATTGCAACGCTTAATCAAAAAGTGACTGACTATGAAAAAGCTGATGCTCAGAAAAAAGCTATGGTGGCTGACTTAGAAGCAAAAGTTACAACTCAAAGTAAAGACCTTGAAGATCTTAAGGCTCAACTTGCAAAATCGGCTAAGCCAGCCAAGCCTGCAAAAGCAAAAGAAGCACCTGCAGCCAAAAAAACAAAATAATTTCAATTCTCACACATAAGGTATATTCGCCTTATGTGTGATCTCTTTATTAAGTCCCGCAAAACGTTTGATAAGATTTGTCTTCCTCTAAAGGTGGCTCGCTAAATATCTTTGAGTCCTCGTAAGGGTTTTGAAGTGCTGCAACCAAATCATTTAATAATTTGTAATCTTGTTTAATCCCCGCAAGTGATAACGCTCTCTCAACCAAATGATTACGTGGAATAACAGCGGGATTGTGTTTTAACATCATAAGCTTTGATGTCTTCTCACCATCTTTTTGTTTTTGAATGCGATGCATCCATTTTGAATACCAAGTCTTAAATGATGCATCTTCAAAAATAACATCCTTTAAAATTGCATCTGAAGAAAGATGTCGAAATGTAAGCGTATAGTCAGCTTTATTTTTTTGCATGAGAATTAATAACTCATTGATTAAATCAATGTCGCTTGCTTCTTCATCAATTAAGCCTATTTTTTTTCGCATACCTTTTAACCATGACACTTGAAATAGATCTGAAAAACTATTCACTGATTGAGATGCCAATTCAATTGATTTATCTTTATCTTGATCTATAAGCGGAAGTAAAGTCTCCGCAAACCTTGCCAGGTTCCACTGCGCGATAGGCGCTTGATTAGCATAACCATAGCGACCTTGACGATCGATCGAACTAAATACAGTCTCAGGATGATAGTGATCCATAAATGCGCAAGGACCGTAATCAATCGTTTCACCACTGATCGACATATTGTCTGTATTCATGACACCATGAATAAAACCTATATGCATCCATTGAACAACGAGTAATGCTTGCCTTTCAATTACTGCGTTTAAAAATGCAAGGTAGGGATTATCTTTTTCTTTACACTCTGGATAGTGTCGATCAATTGTGTAATCAGCGAGTGCTTTTAATTTTTGAATGTCATTTAATGTGGAAGCAAATTGAAAAGTACCCACACGAATATGGCTCTTCGCAATCCTTGTGAGCACTGCGCCAGGCAATAACTCATCGCGCATAATGCTTTCTCCCGTGACAACTACCGCCAAACTTCTTGTTGTTGGAATATTTAACGCATGCATCGCCTCACTAATAATGTATTCGCGCAACATTGGCCCCAATGCAGCACGGCCATCACCGCGTCTAGAATAAGGCGTTTGTCCTGATCCTTTAAGTTGAATATCAAAACGTTTTCCATCAGGATTAATCTGTTCACCTAACAAGACAGCCCTACCATCCCCCAACAAAGTAAAGTGCCTAAATTGATGGCCTGCATATGCTTGTGCAATCGGATATGCATTTTCAGGAATTGTATTTCC
>Ga0214171_1000077_pt1 | contig 35070 bp, 41 predicted proteins | sample TroBogEpilimnion_40_FD_153009 | JGI IMG/M metagenome (GOLD analysis project Ga0214171, IMG submission 153009) | Freshwater microbial communities from Trout Bog Lake, WI - 02JUL2007 epilimnion | ecosystem: Environmental > Aquatic > Freshwater > Lake > Epilimnion/Euphotic zone | place: Trout Bog... | reverse complement strand
AGTACCACCATTGGCTACGGCAAGGGTTCCACTTACTTGTGAAGCAAGGGCGACATTTCCACTGATTTGTGAAAAAGAATAATCACCAGTTGCAGGTGTTACGGCTCCAGTACGGCCATTAAATGAGGCAACTTGTCCCGTGTAGTTGGGAGCAGTGGTTCCTGACGAAACAATGCGAAGTTCGTATTGCATTGCGGTTGCGCCGGAAGAAGCGTATCCAAGCGAGTATTGAACCGCAGTTCCACCCTTAGCGTATACTGGAATGATTCCATTTATAAAACCAGTTGTGGTTGAGTTCTGAGAAGTAGAGTCACCAACGCTGACTACAGTATTGCCATCAGGGTCGGTAGAAGTAACGGTAAACGGACCAATTGTTGAGGAAGTTGTCGCCGCGGTGGTTACTTTTGCGTAGTAAGCAATCTGATAAAGACCGTCGTTAACCGGTGTAAATAAAGTTGTTACTGACTTTGCAGCGCTTTGTGCAGTAAGATTTACTGTTGCGTTTGCCGAAGATGAAACCGCTTGCCATGTTGGCGTTCCAGAGGCATTGGTTAAAACGTAGCCGCTTGTTACGCCGGAAGTTGTTGGCACTGATGATACAGAAGACCATGTTGGAACTGAGCCGTCAGATGTAAGAACGGTTCCCGAAGCACCAATTCCAAGGCGCGTGACCGCACCTGAACCATTTGCGTAAATTGTGTCGCCGGTTGCGGTTACGGTAGAAAGAGGAATCTTTGTTGCGTCACGTGGTGCTGCTGTTGTTACTGATGTAACGCGTCCTTTTGAATCGGTTGTAATAACTGGTGTTGCGGTTGCTGAACCATAAGTTCCAGCGGTTCCGGCTGCAACCAAAGTTGGGTTAGGGTATGTTCCTGTAAGGTCACCGCCAGCAGTTCCGGTTGGGGGAAGAGTTGTTGGAATTTGTCCAAAGGCAGCAGCATCAGTTGATGTCGTTCCGTTGGCAAGACCTGTAATTTTGTTTGCCCCCATAGCAATAGAACCAGACATGGTTCCACCGGTTAATGGTAATTTAGTTGTGTCATTTCCTGTTGGTTGCCATGAGTATGTTCCGCCACTAACCGTAAGAACGTACCCTGTTGTAATTCCAGAAGTTGTTGGAACGTCATTAGGTGTTTTCCATTTAAGTCCAGTTGAACTTGAAGTAAGAACCTGTCCGTTAGTTGTTGTTGCCGGGATAATGTCAACCCAAGCAGTACCACTCCAGTATTTAAACTCACCGTTTGTAGTTGAAGTGTCGTACCAAACAAGCCCGGCAAAAAGAACAGAAGGAGCAGTTGGTCCAACCATAAACATTTGAGTTGTTACGTTGTACCAGTTAGAACCATCCCAATAATTAAAACCATAATTCATGTTGGTGTTATCAGTGCACCACCACAATTCTCCAGCACCATTAACAGTGGTCGCTGGTTGTGTTGCAGACTGAACCCATGTAGCGACGTTATTGTCAATAAATGTTGCTACGCCTTGGATGTCCAAAGCAATAACAGCGGAGTCACTTGATAGCGGATATGGTACGCGTGCCCTACTTGTTGAACCTGTTGCCACTTTAGTAGCCTCCTACAAAAATTTGAAGCCCAGCAGGGCGATAGCGATAAACGAAATTAACATAAGGTGATGAACTGTTTGGTGTTGTGCTTCCAGCAAGACTGAAATAAAGTCCACCAATACTTGTAATGTAACTAGTGGTGCTGGTATAGGTAGCAGCATTTCCACCGGAAGCATTTTGAAGTGATTGATACGTATATGAAGAGAAAACACGACTTGGAATCAAAAGCGTAATAGCATATTGATTGTACGTGTAATAATTCACGTTTGATATAGTTTGAAATTGCGTATTTTCCATAACAATAATTTGAGATGGTGTAAGCGGTGCAATTTCTGCAGAAATTTGTTTATTTGTAATTGCAACAAGTTCTGCTACAATTGCTGAGGTTGTGGCTCTGTCAAACCCCGCGCGTTGTTGAATTTGTTGAACCATTTGTTGACGGTCAAGCGTTGAGCCTACTGGTAACTGTGCTCCTACAAATTGCGCAAGCCATGGAAGTGCGTAGTCTGGACAACGTTGGATGTCAATTGTTTGTGACCATCCTGGTGCTTCAGGATAATCCTCTACGTAGATGCTTCCGTCTGCTCCAGTGCTTGAAGGAGTGTATTGTGCGGTAGTCCCACCTTGACCACGAGTAACTCCACTAATCTTTATAAATGGAGCAGTCCAATCATAAATTCCTGCTGGAATTAAAATTTCTTCCGTTATGTTATTAATGGTATTAACAATTTTAATAGAAAACGCAACAGAAGTATCAATAACCGACCATGAACTGTCAGTACCAAATATTGTTATTGTTGTGTCACTTGGACTAATTGCAATTGCTAATTGAGCATCAACTATTTCAGCACCGTAATATTGACCATAGTCTGCTTCAATGTGAACTCCACCACCAACCTGGTCACGCGTAAGAATATCAATTTGGTCAAGTGCTTTCGCTGAACCGTAAATAAAGTACCAAAGAGGGTAGCCATTTAGAGCATCCTGGTCTTGAATAAATTGAGGCACAGTGTTGTAAATTGACTGTGTATTATAACTGTTGGGAAGCGTTGTCGGCATTAACCTAGACCACTGTACGCATTTTGACTATTAGTAAACACTGAGCCAGTAATTGTATTTGCAATTGGAAGCGGTGCAATGCCATTCAGCGCAATGTCTGTTCCTGCATATGAACCACCAACAGGATAAGAGGTTTTCATGTTAACGGAAATAACACTGTATACTCCGTTAACCGCCCCAATAACAGCAGCAATGTCCATTACACGAATTGTCGTTGATGAACCATCCCAGTAGGCAGGTGAGTTCATTCCACCACCCCATGTTGCTGGGCTGAGGTAGGCACGAATTGCGGCATCAACTGATGATTGAACGGTGCTTGATGCATACGTTGGTGAAACGTAAACAGAATATTGAACGTCAATAGGAACGTAACTTGGGTTGATTGACTGAACGGTGAAATTAACTTCACGACGAGAGTCAAGATAGTCAATAAGACCGTAGGCGATTGTAGGACTTACAGCCAAACCATTTGAGTCAACAGGCACAACGGTTACGTTGCGCGGATAGTTAAATGTGTTTGGGTCGTACAACCCACCTGGTGTCCAAGAATAATAAAAATTATTAGATTCAGGAAGCGTCAAAATTGTGTATGAGCCTGAGAAAACGGCAACGTTACTTACAATTACACTTGAACCCAGTGGTACGTTAAGACCTGTTTTAAATTGTATGAGAACCTGAACGTCTGTTGGTGTAGAAAGCGTAAATGTACCAACAATTGTCTGCAAAAGCGCTCCGGTAGGAGCAAGGGTTGCAAGAACCGTACTTGGGTTTGATGCATCTACAATTACAATGTTAACGTCAGCAAATGTTGCCCCTGTGTAACTTGCGTCAATTGTTGCTGCAAGCGTGTAAGTGCGTGTTGTTGCTGATGGCAAATCTGAAGAAATATTTGATAAATTAAATATTTGTGAATCAGATTGAATTGTACTTCCTGCTGCAGAACCCGTTCCAATGTATTGAACACCGTAATTAGGAAGAGTCATTAATCCAGCAGCAGTTGTCCAGGAAGCATTTCCACCATTTGTGTAAAGATAATTAATGAACTTAGCGTCTGGAATAAAATTGTAATTACTTACAGATGTTGTTGGATTTTCTGCATAAGAAAGGTCTGCTTGAACTTGATTAAGAGAATTGTAAAAAATATTATGAGTTTTAGATGTCTCTGTTGTGTTAAATGCAATGTAAGATTGAATAGAAACTACATAAGGTTTTAATTGATTATAAGCGTTGTCAATGTTTGCATCAAAAGCAAGGGCATTTGGTGAACTTGTATTTGTGGAGAAAATATTGCAATAAACGGTTTTTGCAAAAGTTGTGTATGAGTAAAGACCGCTTGCAAATTGTTCTCTTGAGGAAAAGACTTCTGTTGTTCCGTCAACGTATGTTGCAACAGAAACAATGTAGGGGCTTGCCGTTGCCGTTGTTGCGCTTGCCGCTTGAATAATTGCTGCTGCTTGATACCAGTTTGTGTTAGCAGAAAGGTTAACCGCATTTGGAACAACAGCACCTTGTAACAATGTTACTGATGCCGAAGTGTCGTGAGCATATTTAAATCCTGGAGAAAGAACCGTTAGAATTTGTGTTGCGGTTCCACCGGAACCTGATTTTGAAGCAGCGGCAGTAACAACAACAATTTCATTTCCATTTGTTGCATCATTAATAAGAATTAATGCAGGGTTTCCAGAACTTACAGATGTACTAATTGAACCAGTTCCAACAATAACCTTAACTGATGTATCTCCCACCAATGTTGCATCATGCAAAAGAGCACCGCTAAGTGGTGCGCTTGAAGAAGACGTAAATTGAAGATAGTTTGCAGGAGATGTTCCTGGTGTACTAAGAGTAGGTAGCGCTACAGTTCCGTTTCCAAAAGTACCCCAGTTTGCTGGAGCAGAATCAGAAGTTGCTGCTGTTAAGAAATTTGCATCAGCAGTTGTCAAACGATTTGTCAATGGATTAAATCCATCAAAAGCAAGTGCGCGGTAGACACCAGCAAGATTTTGAGAGAACAAAGCGTAGTCACTTGGTGTAATTGGTCTTGGTGCAAGAAGTTGTAATTCAGACGTTAAACGGTTAAGAAAATTAGTTGTTGATTCTGGGTCGGTTCCTGATGTAAGAGCGGTATTCGTTGCCGCGGTAGCAGTAATTAAAATACCAGAAACATTGGGGTCAGAGTTTTGCATCTGCAAATAGGTGGTGAGAGGATTTATTCCTGTTAGACCTTGAATGTTGTAAGTAGAACCAACACCAACTGCCTGCATAATAAATGAACCAGTTGTCTGACCAGCAACAATTGTATTGTTTGTAATTGTTTGAAACAGGTAGGAGTTACCTTCGTAGAAAAATCCTGCAACTGTTCCGGCTGGTATTACATAACCGCCAGTTGGGGCATTTGCAACAAGTGTCCAAGTTGTTTGAATTTCTGCATATGTTCCTTCACTTGGTGTGATACCAATCAAAGAACCAAAGTATTCAAAAATTGAAGACGGAACGGCAGAGGCAACCGTGGCGGCTTCTGCCGCCATCTGAGCAAATTGCTCAACCAAAAGAACTTCCAAGTTGCCCTCACGTGGGACCCATCCAGGAACGTTATTAACAATTGATGTTAGCGCTTGCTGAATAAGAACATCTGTGTCAGCAACAATAGGAATGTCAATATATTCTGCCATTGTAAACTTTCTTAAATGTTGTCAATTTTAACGTTAAGAGTTGCGTTATTATTGTTATCGTATTTTACGGTAACCGATGCATTCGCACGCGGCTCCCATTTATTAATTGAACCTTGAACTGCCAAGGAATTTACCTGTGTAAGAGGAAGGTCTTCTATACCGTATTGACTAACCTGAGGTCTTTGGCCAATAATAGTTCCAAGAAGCATTGCTACGTTTGAAGAAACATCTTCGTAGGTATCTTGTGCGTTTGTCAAAAATTGTCCGTAAGAATCAATTGCAATTTGATTCTGCAGGTGAGGCGGTGTAAAAGGTGGAAAAATCTGTTGTTGATAAACGGAAACCGTTGTACTTGGGCTTTGCGCACCGGTTGAATCAATGTGCACAATTCTAAAAGCATATGAGCCAAGTGGATTTGTAGGGAATTTAAAAAAGAAAGATGTTAGTGGCGCTGAAAGGCTGTAAAAAGTCTGTGAAATAGTCCTGGTTACGTTTGCCTGCAGATTGCCAATTGGACTCCATGTTGGAACTGTTTTGTTTGTGTTTGTCAAAACATAAACAATGTACGATGATTCGGTTGTTGCATCATCGGCAGCGGTCCATTCTAGTTGAATTCCCTTATTGGGTACCCATGCTGCTGTTAGTCCTGTTATAGCATCAGCCATTTTAAATTCCTAGTCTGCCCCCTTGGCGTGAACCATCCTTAATTGCAATAAGGTTTGCGTTTACGTAGGGGATATTGTTTTCTCGGTGCCAGTCACTTGGAAAGTAAGTCTGGAGAACAGCCTTTTGAAAGTTCATTTTCAGTTCTGGTACATACTTGCGGTAGTTTTCGTCCGCAAAATACCAGAATGAATTTTCGTTGTAAAAAGAATTGTGCGTAGGGTCTTGGTATGCGCCGCGACCATCGGTGCTTGGGGTGAGGCTTAGAATCATTCCGCCGTGAGCAAGAACTCTATACATTTCATTCCATAGTCGAACCTTGTCTGGAATGTGCTCCAGGAAGTCCACCGCACGGATAACGCCAACAGTGTTGTCGTCAAGGCTTCCAAGAATGTCAAACACGTCACCAACAAGGTCTGCTGGTTCGTGCATGTCTAGGGTTGAATATCCTGGCGTTGGGTTATGGGCAGCGCCCATGTCAATAGCCATAAGGTTATTGCGCTGACACCAAGCCAGTAGGAGTGGCTGAATATTTTTGTGATTCATGCGAACTGTTTCAGTTTGAATGAACGGGTTAATGTCCGACTGTGCCTGAGTGTTGTCTGGGTGAACACGTTGTAGGTAAAGGTTTTTCTTAATGTGAAAGAAATCACCTTGAAGGAACATTTTATACATAATGTCTTGGTCATCCAAGACTTTCATGGTTTCGTCGTATCCCGAAGTTGCTTTGTAAGCCGAGGTGCGGAAAGAGCGAATGTGATTTGGTGCGTACCAAATTAGTGAAACGTTGTGCGGGCTAGGTGCAAGTCCGTGACATACATTGTATCCATCTTCTTCGTGATATTCCCAACCGTAATCAGGAGAATATTTAGAAAAATTAGGAGTAGAGTCCGCATTAATGTAAGAAAAATCAGAATAAACAAAAACGACATCTGGGTTTTCATCAAATGCTTTGCGGACCTCTTCAAGGGCGGTCGGCATGAGGATATCGTCGTGGTCTAGTTCTACTAAAATATCGCCAATGCAAAGTTCTACAGCGTACTTTTTAAGCGCTCCAACTTTGCCACCCAATTGTGGTTTGGCGTAAGAAATTTTTACACGGTCATCGTATTCTGGTCTAGACCATTCGGCCTTGCCGTTAAGAACTACAACCCATTCCCATGCCTCATAAGTCTGTGCCTTAAGGCTTTCATATGCTTGGTCAAGATATTTTGGGTCGTGACTTGGTGTAAATATTGAAATCATTATAAACGTGTCCCTCGTTTTTGACCAGACAATTATCGGGCCATTATAAAGATATCTTACACTATGATTTCAATATTTGCAAGGATTTAAGGAGTGTCAATATCTGGTAGTTCAACATCGTAAGATGAACCAGAACCCCAGCCTGAATGAGTTTTTGGGCCATATATCTTTTGACCGGTAATGTCTATGTATGTATCTCCGACATTTCCCTTTGAAGAACTAGGCGCTCCGCTGCCATAACGTAACAGACCTGGGGTGAACCCGTAGAATGCCATGATTACGGGCTGATTGCTCGAATTGAACCCGACAGAACAAGTTGTGCCTACCGGAGGGGCAAAAGCACCAGGGTACGGAATGGGCCCCCAGGCCTGTGTGGCGCCACTTAGAGAAGGGATGGTAATTGTCAAGTTGCCCGCCGTAATGGGTGGTGGGCTTTGATTGGCCACGCTGGCGTCTGTTTGCGCAACAACGCCGTAGTAAACGCCTGAATACTGAACACCCGTAGCGGCAATAATGCCACTGAAGTTTCTGTGGTGAGCCTGTAGGAGTGTATTTGAGTCGTTTGTCCTCATTTTTATACCTTACTTTGTTTTTACCGTTAGGGGGAAAGGGGGAAGAGGCAAAGAATTTGGTTGTACCGCTTGTGCAAAAGGCATAGGAACCTGAAGAACAACGCTGGCCTGAGGATTAAAATAGTCTCTTTGCATAGAGGAAATCATCCATTGACCGTCTGCCGGACCCATTCCCTGTAGGGTAACTATTTCACCAATATCGTATGTGAATTTGTCCATCATGCAAGTAGCGGTTGCTTGACCGAAAGGCTTTCCAACGTCCCAGTCAAAGTCAATAAGTTGAACGGTTGGTTGAAATTCTTTCATAATTTGAATATTTGAACCAAGTGTTCCTTTTCGTGCATTTACAGGTGATGGAATCAAAACGCCATTGGTATCTTTAACCTCACCAAGCCAGTATTCATCTGGTCCAAAAAAGATAACGTTATTGTTTTCCCAAAGACGCCAACCAATACTTGATGCAATTCTTGTCATTGCAGTCCAAGTATCTTCGTAAGGGTCTGAGGTTGTTCCTCGACCAAGGGCAACTGATTCTGAAAGTCCTGTTTTATTCAAACCACTTGTTAGTTGATTCCAAACTGATACGTAGTCTGGTGCAACAAGGGATAGGTTTCCAAATGGGTTTGATTTTACGTTTACAGAGGAAACGAATGAATGCATTGCTCCAGTAACGTTTGTTCCTACTGGGTTGTTAATTGAACCGTTTCCTCGTTGTTGTCTAAGTAGGTTAATCGCAGCAGATTCAAAAACCAATTGAATTTGATTTGACGCCTTAACAAATTGAGTAAGAACAAATTGAAGACCTGCAACCTTTACAACAGTTCCTTGTTGGATAAGGTTTCTAAGAAGTTCACGATTTGGGTCTGTTAACTGAAGCGTAAACGTTGATGCACCCATCATGTTTTTTTGAAGAATGGCGTCCGTAATACTTGCTTCGTAATTGTAGTAAAAAAGACTTTTTGCTCCCGTTTTGTAATTAACAATTTCAAATTGAGTTAAGTCAGCAAAACCAAAACCAGGAGTTACGTCTGTTGTTGTCTGTGTTGCGCTAACCGTCAACGGTGAGATATACCCAGCAGTATTGCTTGTTGAATTACTCGCTGTTGCTTGAATAGGATTTGCCATTATGGAACTATGTATTTTTTACCCGCAACAAGGGCGGTTTTAGGGTCTCTGATATTATTGAGATAAAGAAAGGCAGACACGTAAGACATGTTAGTAGGAACTTGTGTTGTTGTGCTAACCTTTTTGCCTTTAACATATGTAACTTTTGTAACTTTTGTATTAACTACAACGTTTGGTTTGTTGGCGCAAATTTGTGCAATGGTTTGACCTGATTTAGCAGTTATAACGCTAGTATTTGAAGCAACCAATTTTGATGAAACAACGGCCGAAGGGGCTGTTGATTGACTTGCCAATGGTTTATTATATTCGTAAAAAACCACATGAATTTTTTGTTGTGTTCTGTCACCAGTCTGCAAATCTCTTATTGCATCTAAAAATGAAATTGAAAAAAGAACAAAGACTTTTGGGTCTGCCGTTCCTTGTGCACCAGGTACAGGTCCAGTAAGTGTTAATGTTGTTGGTTCCAAAATAGTGTTACTAATTGGGTCCAGCCATGTTTGAAGTTGATGGCAATCAACTTCTACTGAAGTTCCAACATTTTCTGGTTTTTGAGTAACCGCGTTGTCGAGATAACATTCAAATTCCAATTGAAATGGAGCACGGTCATACCATTGTGTTGCAGAAATTGTTTTTGGACGGTCCACAACCTGCCATCCACCAGAACCGCCAACGGGTCCGTAGGTTGAATGGTCTATAAGACCAACCACGACAGGATTGAAACCCGCTGTTGTTGGTGTAATAGTTACCAGTGTAGGAATTGGGTCTGTTGCCATTAACTATGCTTTCGATTTAATGTCTGCGTCAATTTTTTGCATAACACCCTTTAGTCCGCCTCCACCAAGTGCTGCTTGGAACGCCGCTGCCATACCTGGAGAAGTGAGACCAATTTCAACATTACTATCTTTAACTCCAGAAGCAATTGCTTTTGAAAGACCTGAGATTGTTTGTTGTGAAAGGTGATATGTTCCGGCAATATTCTTTGCTGCTTCTTGATATTTCTTTTGTTGTTCACCAAGTTTAACAATTTCTTTAGTAAGTGCGTTTTTAGAAGATGCATCAAGGTTTTTGTTTTGCAAAAGAAGTTGGTCTGCTTTAATGGATTCTTGTGCTTGAAGCGAAGCCTTAAGAAAGACTCCTTCTCTTTGTACGGCTTGTCCTTGAGTAAGATTTTTATTATAATGCATACCCAGCAAAGCCTGTGCAACGCCTGTTTTAATATTTTGTTTTTGTTGAGATGCAACCAGGCTGTTAACTGCAACACGTTTAAAGAAATTGGGGTCAACTGACATTGTTCTTGTGGGGTCGTTTATTTGACTTTGAACGTCCGCGTTTTTTTGAGCAGCAACTAGTTTTTTAATCATTGCTGCTTGGTCGCTAGCGCTGTTTCCGCTTAAAAATATTTTTTTAATGTCTGCGGCTTCTTGACCAACAATTCCAGAAGCCTTTAATTTACGAAGTTCTCCTGGAACATCTAATGTGTTAACCATTGATACAATTTTATTTCCTGAAAGCAAATTGCTTTCTATAGCAACTTTTTTTGCCAAAGCACGTGCTGAATTTTTTTCTGCAGCAGTAACTACTGCTGTTGAACCGTTACCCGTAATTCCATAGACATTTTTTTGTTGATTTGTGTACAGTGTCATTTGGTCTGTCAATTGAGAAAATTGAGCATAATCTGCTTTGGTTGCAGTTCCATTAGCAATTTTTGTAGAAAGGTTACCCAATGTTGCTTTGTCAGCAAGAATTGCTGATTGCAAATTTTGTGAAGATTGAAGACCCGTGTACGTGGTTGTTGGAGGTTTGTAATTAGCAACAGCGTTTGAACCGCCACCAAATAGACCTCCGAAGAAATGACCAATACCACCAAGGGCTTTGCCCATAAGAGGCATCATCATTGGTCCAAGAGTTGACATAAGCATCATGCCAATGGGTCCACCAGCCATGCCAAGTCCGCCGCTTAGAAGTCCACCAATACCGCCACCCATGAGGTCGCTAAGTCCACCAGTAAGGAGACCGCCACCAAGTTTACCAACTAATCCGCTAGCCTTGCTAAGAACGTCTTTTCCAAGGTCTTTTAATCCAGTTTTTTCTACGTCTTCAACAATACCCTTTTCAGGAATTCCTAAACGATATTTAAGAGATTCAGCAAGTGAAACTTTGGGAGCAGGAGTTGCATTTTCTGCGTATTTATACATGTCAAGGTGTTGTTGAATATTGGCAAGCGACCTATTAGCGGCTTCAGGAGTTGACTCATACTCGTTAGCGTGAAGCCATTTTTGAATTGCAGATGTGTGAAGTCTGTCACTACCGTGAAGGTCCATTTGACCCGTACGGTATTCCTGCATCATAAATTTTTCTGCTGGACTTAATGGTGCAATTCCAACACCTTCAAGACTTAATTTTGTAAGAGGACCATTGTATTGTTTCATGCCTGCAACACGTTGTTGTTCGGCATATTTTAATTCATCTTGAATTTTTTGTCTTTGTTTGTCACTTGAGGCAATGGCCTCTGACATAAACTTGTTTTCAGAATTTAATCTTTTTTCTTCTTCTTTAAGTGCTTTAGCACGTAATTTGTCAAGTCTTGAATTAGAAGAACCAGTTGGGCCACGTCCTCCTACAGAACCAGAACCACCAACCCCTCCGCCCATAACGCTATTTTCAATAACACCTGTTGCTCTTTCAACTGCACCAGTAAATCCAGTTACGGCTGTGGTTGACCTTGAATAAATTTGAGAGGCTTTTCCTTCTTTTGCAAGTTGTTCGTTTTGCCTAACCTCGGCAACTCGCATTGACTTTCCATAACGTTTTTCCATTTGGTCAAGGCTGCGTTGAATTGTTCGACCCTTAAGGCCACTTCCATCGCGAAGGTTGGCAAGTCTTTCTTCAAGTTTGTCACGACGTTTTAACGCAGCCGCACCAGTAAGTCCAAAAATACCCTTACCAAGAGAAGCGAGTTTAGATGCTGAGGCTTGAAGAATTACTTTTGTAAGTATTAAACCAAGAGCAATAATTACTGGTTTAAATTTAGTTACAGCGCCGAGAAGACCGGTAAAAGCCTTTCCCAAAGTAAGCGCAATTGGTGTAAGTGTTTTACCAACAATAAGAAGGTCAGACATAACAGTCTGCTTCATCATGTTGAATTGTGCTTGAGGTGTGCTCAATGCAAGGGCTTTAGCCCTTGCAAGAGCCTCAGGGGTCATGTTCTTGTCAATGTTTGCCTGAATACCAGCAACTTTGCTTGGGTCATTAGCAAGAGCAAGAACTGAGGCGGCGCTTCGTGAACCACCAAAAGCCTTTGTAATAATAAGGTTTTCAAGTGTGTTGAGCCATTGTGCTCCGGTAACAGCGGTTCGTTTTCCGGTGGCTGGGTCAATTGCACCAGATTGAGTTGTACCCAAGTCTGCCGCACTCATGTTTTGTAGAATTCCCTTTGACCATGCTTTAACTACTGATTGTGGAATATTTCCAACACCCCAGTTTTCAAGCAAGGCAGTAGCACCAGCGGCGCCAGTAAGACCTTTGTATTTTACGTTAAATTGAGATGGGTCAAATTTTTGCATAGCATCGTGAAGATACTGAGCAACCGCAGAAACACCATTGTTTTTCTGCATCATTACGTTAAGGTCACCAGTGTTAATACCAACCATTGCAAGCGCCTTAGCAGCCTGCGCACCAGGTGCGGTAAGAAGACTCAATGCGGTTTTTGCATATGTACCAGCAGTTGAACCAGGTGTACCTTGTGAAGTCAAAAGGTCAATGTATGTACCAATACTAGACGCAGAAATTCCCTTGGCGGCAGCACTCGAAAGAATACCGCGACCAAGGGAAGAAATTACGTCTGATTGTTTTACGTCACCAGCACCAGTCATGGCGTTAATAAACGCAGCAATCCTGCTTGGGTCCGTGCCGAGACCGGCAAGGTTTGTGTTCATCAAGGCACCCATAACACGAGCAGATTGCTCGGTGGGTGCTCCACCTTGAATGCCACCAATAACACTAAGAGTGGCAATGTTTTTTGTCATGTCAGCAATTTGCTTGTTTGACGCACCAAATCCACCGTTCATACCAGCGGTTGCTGATGAAACACGATAGATGATGCTTGCAACGTCATTAAGCGCAACACCAGTTGATTTAGCAGTGCTAATAGCAGTGTTGGTTAAGAAGTTCATTGAAGACAGGGGTCGTCCTGCCTGTGTAATTGATTGAACAATATCTGCGTTAAATTTTGCGTATGTTTTAATACCTTCGTACGCAATACCACCGACAGCAAAAGCACCCCAGGTGGCAGCCTTGAGAACTGCTGGAGTTCCCATTGCTTCCATCTTTGTCATGTTTGTGTAAAACTTGCCAAAATTTGCTTGACCAGCACCTATTGCTGAAGATGCTTCAATGCTGGCAATTTTTAATTTTTCTTGACTGTCTGCAAGTATTTGATTTGCTTCTGCGTTTGCTTTAGCAACTTCTGTTGCCCGTATTTCGGTTTCAGTTAACTTTGTTGTTACATCAATTAACTCGCCTGTTTCACTAACAAGGCCGCCCATGGCACGTTCTTGTTCCACCATTGCAGCAATTTCTGCTTCAGTAAATGGAATTGAATCTTTGCGTGCTTTTGTATTGGCTTCAGTAGCCTTGGTGTTTGCGTCAAGTATTTCTGTTTGTGCTGCAACTCCCTGAGTTGCCTTATCTAACTTTGGAACTAACGTTTCGGCAGCATCACCGACGCCCTTAAGCCCGGCCTCAACCTTACCAAGGTTAGACGGGGAATCACCAACGGGCGTTGATACAGGTAATATTACGCCTTCTTCTGCCATGCTTATCCTTAATAGAGAAAGCCGCCACCTCGCAAAAGGTAGCGGCTTTGTTATGCCGCCTAAGTTAGATTTTTAGACGGATAGATGTTAAAAGATTTTTGCTACAGTTTTACCGACTTCTAATCCAATCAGTTCGGCAAGTAGTTTTATTTCTTCTATTTTTTGTTTGCTACTCATTTGTAGCGATTTTTGCATAAGAGCGATACTTATTAGGTAATCTTCTTTGCCCTGGGATAGAAACGTTATTGGGTCTATGCCTAGCGATATAGCGTAGGCACCAGTCTCAATTTGCGGCTCATCGGCCAGGGCTGTTAAAAACTTTCGTCAGCCTCATTGTTTGCAATGTTACTCCAACGGAATAATTTGTTAGCGGTCTCAATGAGGTCGCCTTCCGTAAGGAACAATGCCTGACAAGCGTCAACGGCACGAACTGCTTCAATGCCTAATGCTGCTGAAAGGTCTGGGTCAAACTTAGTCCAAGAACCACGTGGGTCGTCTAGACGAAGTGACAACTTGTTGTCTTCATCACCATCAACAACTGCGTAGATACCGACACATGAGTCAACGAGCATGTCCGCATTAGCCAAGTATGACCAGTCGGTGCCCTTTTCCTTGCTTCGACGTGCAATAGTAGAATTCAACTTCATTGCCGAAACCGGCTTAAAGCGAATGTAAATCTCTGGTGTGTCCCAACGGGGCACTTTAATGTCAATGAACAATTCGTTTACGATTTGCTCACGACGCTTACGAAGACCGATAAGGGGGGTGTCTAGGACCGGAGTCTCAGCCACCGCCACCTTATCAGTTTCGTTCACAATATCTTCGCCATTATTAATATTAAAATCAACCATGTTTCCTCCTATGGTGTTGTATGTAATACTATACTACAAGAGTCAAGTAATTAAACTTAAGCCGTAAATTCGTCCTTAGAAAGGGTCTTTGCAGCAGCAACGTCTGAAAGGCTTTCAACGGAAATGTCAATTTCCCACATACGAGTAGCGTTGCTGTTAGAGTCGGTTCCACCGTCTTTAACAGAAGCAATGCGTCCGTAGTAGTTACGAGCAGTTCCCCAAGGGGTTCCTGTGTCGTCTAGTGGTTGAAGGTTAACTGTAACCATTGCCTTACCAACAAGTTTGTGAATGTCACCAACAATGTCGTGGTCAGCCTGTGTGTTGTATGCCTTTGTAAGCGTTACGTCTGAGTAAGTAGGGAGTGAAGCATATGTTACTTCATTTCCCATTCCACCAGGACGGTGCTTGTTTGTTGGAGCAGATGTGTCTCCACCAGCAAATTTGTCAAAGATAATAGTTGTTGATGTTGATACAGCGGTGGTGCTAATGCCTAGTGGCAAATTGGTAAAAGACAAGGTGGCAAGCCACTGTTGCTCTGAACCGTAGTAGTGTGTTGGTGTTGAGTAAGCCATTGTAATTTCTCCTTAGACTTTATTAGATTATTGAGGAATGTTTGCGTTGGCTGCGTACTTAGTAACGTTGATAGTTACAAACTCACCAAATGGGGACATTTTAAGATTAACTTGTGCGTTAATTTGACCAGCGGCAATAGTTGCAGGTGTGTTAACTTGTGGTCCACAGTTTACAGAGTATGCTGCTGATGCAGTGTCTCCGTAAATGCTCTTGCGCATCCAGTAAGATGAGCAAAGGCCTGCAAGTGCTCCAGCAAGAGTAGAGAAAATTTGGTTTTTTCCGTCAATTTCTTGGAAGATAAAACCTTCTCCAACAACATCAAAGTCACGAGTAACTTGCATACGGAAACGTACGTTGTTTAGGAATGTCCAGTTAGGGTCAATTGCAAGTGAACGGAATCCGTAAATTGCAATAATACCAACGTTAGGAACAAGTCTAATAACGTTAACGCCAGCAGCGTTGAGGTTTCCGCGGTCTGTTGAACCGTAAGATTGAGTTACGTTAACTGCGTATGAAGAAGCACCTGATACAATACCAGCAGCAGGAACGTTAGCGTCATTTGCAAGGTCACTCTTTGCAACCTTAGCAGCAGCAAGTGCCGATGGGGCAACGGTACGGTTCAATGTAGTGTTTTGAGAAACACCAGGTACGTTAATCCAAGGAGCAAACATAGCACCGTATGATGGGTCGTCTGCAGAGCCCTGAACGCTTGCAGCAGCACTTGTTAGTGTTGCAACAGTTGCGGTGTTTGGGGCGTCAAGGAAAGCAACGCGGTTAGATGCAGCAGCGTGGTTAACAAGAGCAGTTTGTACAGTTACGCTGGTGTTACCAGGGTATGAAATTTGTCCAGCACCATAGATGTCGGTAAGAACAGCAAGTGCTGTTGTTACGTCTGCGTCCGCTACGGCAACGTCAGTTCCACCAGTAAGGTAGATTGAAACGCTGTCGCCAGTTGCAGGAAGTACTGTTGAACCTGAAATTGAACTTGCAGTCACAAATGACTTGTATGGTGCAACTGAGTTAACCCAGTTGATTACGTCAGTGTCAGTTACAAGACCCTTTGCCGAAGCAGTGATTGTTCCGTTGTAAGCAATGTTTGCAATGTATTGTGTTGAACCCTGTACAGTTACGCCAGTAATTGTAAGAATTACACCGTCTGCTGCTGAGTTGCTTGAGTTAGCCCAAGTACCCTTACCATTAGCCGTAAGAAGAATCTTACCACCAGTAGTTGTTGAGGTTGCGGCTACACCAGTAGATGTAGGTTGAACACGTGAAACAACTGCGCTTACTCCACCTTCGCGGAAGAAAACGTCAAGTGCGTCGTATAGAAGAGTGCTGTCAACATTAGCAATTGAATAACGACCAGTTAAGGTTCCGTTTACAATTTTACCAAAATAAGTGTTGAAGTCGCTCATTGAGTTGATTGGTACTGCGACACCGGCTGGGCCTGCTGCAACTCCAAGAGTGAACCATGTTCCTGTTGGGTTGTTGGTAGCAGAAGATGGTGCTGCGGCAGTAACATTAATTGAAATGCCTGGGGCTTGATTAGCCATTAGAGTTCTCCTGTGAGATTAGTAGATTCAGTTTCCTGAGTCTTTACGTTCTTTGTTGGTACTGCTGTCTTTTTAATTTCTTGTTGAATTTCCTTTTCAGGGGCAGATTCAATAACTGTTAAAAATCCTTCTGAGATATAACTCAAAATGAGTTCGCTCTCAGCAACGTTGTAATCGTGTCCTGGGGACATTTGACGGCCTTCTGCATCAAGAATGACGTGTGGGGCCTGTACTAAAACATGTTTCTTGCTCATAGTTGTTCTTTCTCTACCTGGATGTTGGCTGATGTAACAATGGTTAGTGGTTCTGGTGCCGCTGTTGAAGGGGCAGGTGGACCACCATACATATCCATTGCATTTCCAACCGTTACAATAAAACGAACGTGTGCAATGCCGGTTGTACGGCCACTACTGTGTTCGCCTTCCAAATATTCTTCGCCATCCCAAAGTGTAGTTTCAGCGAAACCACCAAGACCGCGTTGTTGAATAAGACAGGCTCGGACACAGGCCGCGTAGGCTTGCGTAAGTGCCTCTGTTTCTTGCCAATCTTTTGTACCGTAGACATATACCATCGCCTCAAGACGCCAGTTAGCGCGAATGTTTGTTTGAAAAATTTCTGGTGGACCAACCGTAGTTGGAACACTCAATAAAATTGCCGCAGCCGCTTGACGGGGCAAAGTACGAAACTCAGGACGGTGGCGATACTCAAATGGTTCAACCAAAACCGTGCTACCAAGCATTCTGTTAAATTCTGCAATGTACGTTGGAAGCCATTTTTGCAAAGTGTTGTATGCTGCTTCTTGTACTGAGTGACCACCTGTAATGGTACCAAAAGTATTGTCAGCGTAGGAAAGACTCCAGTCTTGCCACCAGTCACGTTGTGCCATTATGGTTTCCTCATGTGAGGGTCACCATTAAGATACTGACCCAATTGTTTTTCTACTTTACTTTTGTCAATTTGCCTTAAAGCAGAATTAACTGCTTTTCGTGATTCAATTCTGAATTGTTGAAATTCAGCCCTTGACATATTTTCAATAGATTTAGAAGCGACAAGTTCTTCTTGATGTTTAGCCGCAGTTTTACCTGGCTTAAGTATTTGCATGTGTTTACCGTAAGAAATATACTCAGGTGCCCTTTTGTCAAGAGACTTTTTCAATTCACGATTTTGACGAACTTTGCGTGCTCGGCGTTCCCTGATACCTTTTGCGATATCGCCACTTGCGTGGTCAGATGGAATCTTTGCTTTTTCAGCATTTGATTTTGTTGCAACTCCACCAAGAATGTATCTTTCAACAATAATCTTGGCAAAACCAAGAAATTCTGGTGTTATGGTTACAAACTCAAAATCTTTATTGTGTCGGTTATATTTTTTACTATTTTGTTGATAGAAACCATAGTCATGTCCACGTGTATAAGAACTTGGACGACCTTTGCCACTTGGGTTAATTATAAGAGCAATGCTGTTTTTACCAAAAAATTCAAATTTAGGAGCAGAAGCAGCGTTGGCAAGATATCCTCTTGCGTCAAGTGCTTCACTACCATGGTTAGATTTATCATCGTACTGACGTCTTTTGATAGTTGATTCTTCAAGTTCTGGCCATTTTTTAGTACCAAACTCAGAAGAAACACCATTGTTTCTAAAGCGTTGCGCTTCCATAAGAGCAAATTCTTGAGCAATGTCATTAAGAGCAGGTTGCATGTCTTCGACACGCGCCTTCATTATTGTTATTTTTGCTATTGCTGAGTCAAGAGATTTAATACCTTTTTGCCATCCAGGAGTTTCTGATGTCGAACGGACATAGGCCATTTCTAGCCACGAACCCAAGGGGCAATCAAACTATCAATCTGTTGGTCAATTTGGTCTAGATTCATTTCACGACGAGTTTGTGGTTCAAACTCAAGAATGATGAACTTAGCGGCCTGGAACAAGCAGGCGCGACGAAGCGATGGTGGAATACCTTTAGTGTATCCGCCACTGTAAACAACTTGAATACGACTTCCTTCTGGGGCAAAAGTACCCAGACGAATCCAAACGTGCCCGTCAGTTACGTCCGGACCGCGAACGCCACCATGAGCAAAGTCAATTGGTTGAAAGTCACCGTATGTACGGTATATATTCATGGACTCAACTGTGTAAGTCCAAAGTTCCGGATAAACCGGAGCAAATTGGTCAAGCCAAAAGTGACGCACGAGCGTTGACGCTCCAAGTGCAATGGCTTGTGACATACCCAGTGCACCATAGATGTCCATAGGCATGTCTGCGTTATTGCCGTATTCTGCGGGGTCTATTCCGAAAAGACGGTCTTGATAAATGTGGCCCGTAAACGGTGCCAAGCGGCGACCCGTACGGTCCTCTAAGTGTGCTGTTGCCTCGGCCAAAATGTCTGCAAGGACAGTTGGTTCAAGGTCAACAACTAACTCAGGATAGCGACGTGCAAGGTCTGCAACGCTGGCAAGCGAAACAGGGTCGCTGTATTGTGACCCGTTGTTTGCCATGAGTTACCTATTCTTTCGTTGAACGACGCTTAGTTGGTGATGCAGTTGCAATTGCTTCTGCAATGTCTTCAGTAGCAATAATTTCCGTTTCAGCAACTACAGGAGTTGCTTTCTTGGTTACTTTTTCTACTTCTTTTTCTACCTTTTTGATTTCCTTTTCTACAACGTAAAAAAGGTCACCGGGAATAGATAGCAATTCGTGGGCAAACCAAGGAGTAACCTCAATAGCACCCTCATCGCCAGCCTTTTCCCAAACAAGTCCGGCAGCGCCGCCTGTTTCGTATTTTGCTAGTAAAACCATGGTAAAGCCTTTCAAAGATAAATCCAGCGTAGAGGTCAGGGGAGGAACGAGGGAACCTGACCCCTACGCTGAAACTTTATTACCTGTTAAGGTGACTAAAGATTAGTCAACTTGGAACGATGGACTGTAAGACGTTGAGGTTGGGAGGATTCCGTTTCCAGCAGTCTTGTCCAGTGCAGCAGCAACGTTAGCCAAACGACCAATGTACTTAGGCGCACGAACAGCAAGCGTGGTGTCCGCAACGAATGCGAATGGCAGGCTGTCAGGTGATGCAGTAGTTGGGTAAACGCTAATAGGTTGCATTTCACGCACGAATGGACGAACGATGTAGTTCGGGTCACGTGACATGAGGTAAATGCTTTGCTCACCGTTTGAGGTAAGTGGCTTAAGGCCATTGTTGAAGTAAGAGTAAGACGCAGTAGGCGAAGCCTGTACGTTACTTCCGTTAGCAGCAACAAGAGTGGTTCCGTTGTCAACAATCTTAGTGGTAGCCCAAATGTTGCCTGTGCTGTCCAAGAATGATGCGTCAACAATTCCAAGAAGGGTTACTGTGGCGTTAGTGCCTGCAACTGTGTAGTTACGGTAAACCTTGTAGTGTGTTGGTTGTGAACCTTCTGGACCCGTTGGGGTTGAGAAAGTAAGAGCAACTGTTCCACTTGCGTCTGGAGTTGCAGTAGCAACAGAAGAAGCCTGGATTTCACCGAAACGAGCAATAACAGGAGCAACTTGGTAGTTAAGCGCAACTGAAGGAAGGCTTCCACCGGTTCCCTTAGTAGCAACTACTGTGCCCATCTTGTTGGTACGTGGTGAAAGGAATGAAGTCTTAACAATTGGTACACCACGGTATGTAGGTACGATAAGACCGGCCTCAATTTCAACCTGGTCAACAAAACGCTGTTGGTTGACGAGCAACTGTGACAGACGGCTGTTGGCTGAAGGTGACATGAGGAACATCCACTCTGAGTTCTCAACTGGCTCTGCGACGTTCGATTCAACGAGGTCAATGAGAAGGTCGAGGCTTCCGAGAGTAAGGCTGTTTCCGCCAGCGTCAATTGCGTTCTGGTCTACACCATCAACCCAAGGGTTGAATGTTGGAGCGCCCCATACAGAAGCACCACCGTAGTTGTCAATTGTTCCGCCGCCGATTCCCTGTGAAGGGCCGCCAGTAGATGCAGACGAGAATGACGAAGCAATAACGTCAAGTCCGTCAAATTGTGGGTAAGCACCGTTCTGAGTAGGTGCACCAGCACCCCAAAGAATAGCGGTTTCCATGTCCCAGTAAAGACCGCGGGCAGCGCCCTCGATTTCACGGGCACGGAGGTCACCAATCAAGTCAGCCGTAACTGACTGTGAGTAACCGGTTACCGCACCAACGCTCTGGAGCAGACGAATCTGAAAGTTCTCCTGAGCGTAGTTAGATGTTGATACAGGTCGTGCACCGCCGTCAGTGACGAATCCGCCCTGAGGAAGCGTTGTACGCTTGTTGAAGTAGTAAACTGTTGAGCCCCACTTGACCGTAGGAAGCGAGCGTACTAGCGGCGCATAGCGGCGCTGGTATTCAAGCAATACTGGGTCAATCTGCTTCTGAACTAGTGCAGCAGCACCAGCAGCAGTTAAGGCCTCTTCCAAATCGTTAGCCATGGCTAATTCTCCTTATATATTTTTGGATAGGGGTTTGATAATTAATTGCTTAGAAGCCGCGGTCGGCTTGAGCAAACTTTGCTGCGAAAAATGGAGAAGCACCCCATGTTTCGCTTTGAACCTTACGGAAATTGGTTGAAGACATCTCAGCCAATTGACGTGGGTCCAATTCCTCCGACTCTGACAAGTCAGAGGCGTCGTTTCCTACGTAAGACGCTACAAGTCCCTTACGGAAAGTGGTTTGACCACTTCTGTAAGATTCAGTTGCGCTTTTCTTGGCTTCAGCAACGGCGGCAGTTGCAGCCGCAGCAGCGGCCTCTGCAACCATGGCTTGAACCTGCTCCATAGTAAATGTGTTTTCGTTCACGGTATTCTCCTGTGATTCGATAGATTCTTCTGCAGTTACTTCTTCGGCTGCTTCTTCAGCGGCAGGTGCTTCATCAGCAACTACTTCCTCAGGTGCAACTTCTGACTCAACTGCTTCAGGTGTTGATTCGACTGGCTTAATTGCAGCAGCAATAACTGCGGCAAGAGCCTGAAGGTCTGCGTCACTCAGCGTACGAGTAGCAGCGGTTTCAAGCGTTGCCTCTTCAGCCGGAGTTTCTACAGCAGTGACTTCATCTGCCACTTCCGTGGTGTTTTCGTCTGACACTTCTGTCTCCATTTCTTGAGTTGGGGCATTGTCGCTTGACTCTGCCTGTGGTACGGGGTCCCCACAAGTGGGGCAATACATGGCATCCTGCGGAGCAGTTGCTCCACAGTTACCACAGCCGAGCGCTTTTGCCGTCATTGAAGTTGGCAGTTGCGCTCCACACATGTGACAATGAATTGCGTCTTCGTAGCACTCAGTACCACATTCTGCGCATTCCATGTTGTTGTCGTTTGTCATAATTTCTTCCTCTGGTCCCATGCCGCCAGCGTCACCGGTAGCGTCAACAGCGGACCAATCTGGCTTAGAAAGGTAAATGTCACCATCGTCATCTGGGTCAATTGCGTGCATAGCAGCAATGGCACCAAAAGCAATACGATTAGCAACAAGCCTTAGTTTGTGAGGGTCATTTGTTTGACCACTAATGTTAATGGTATCGTAATCATTAACAAGAGAAATTGAAGCATATGCTTCTAGAATTTCTTGAAAATCGTCAGCAAGTTGTGCTTGTTCACTAACAATATTTACGCCATATTTTTTTGCTGCAGATTTAATGCGCGATTTGATTCGTGCAAGTTGTGCAGCAGTGTAAAAAGCGGCATTTTTAGGTTGGTTAATGTATGACCAGGCAGAGCGAACGTGTCCGGCTCCGTTAATTGGGTAACGCTTAACCTTATCTTTTTGATAACCAGGGTCAGCATAAGCAACATCGCCGTAAGGCTTAGATGTGTCTTTTTCAAAAATCTTGTTTACAGCGTCTTCTACTGCTTCTTCAACAGCATCACGAATAACATCTGCCGCTTCAGAAGCAACTAGTTCTTCACTGCGAGAAACAATTTCAACTGTTTCAATTGATTCAAAAATTGAAAGTCGGTTGTGTGATTCAGAGAGCGCAGCGTATTGAATTTCTGCACCGTCAACGCCAGGACTGTTGGTGAAATCAATGCCATGAATGGCAAGGTCATCTGCTGTTGTTGCCTCATTACCATCTGTGTGGGTAATTGAGTAAGGTTCTCCGCGCCATTCTCCACGAATAGAAACGCCTTTAATAAACTTTCCAGCAGCAAGGTTTGCAACATCACGGCCGTGAGCGGTGTTTGCAATTTCTGCTTCAAATTGAGCAGAGCCGTCAGGAAGAAGTTTTACGTCTGTAATGCGACCAACTGTTGAAGTTGCATCGTCTTTAAAAGCCGCAGCGTGGCTAGTAGCCATGTTTAGAGGCATTCCTTCACCTGAGTCAAGGGCACTCTTCATTCGCTCTACAGCCTTAGCAATGTTTGCACGTGTATAAAGACGGCGATTCTTGGAAAGACCTGGCTTTAGAAATACGCCACGAATAGTGGCTGCCTTAGTTGAGGCCATTTTCTAAATCTCCTAAATATTGATAGAAATAAAACCGGCGCCAATGCTGCCAAGTATATAATTTCTTATAGTTACATTAAACCACATCTGTCAATGTTTTAACAGATTTTATCTTGCGGTGTAAGTATGGCCGTGTCTGCGCCACTTTTTTACACCTTTAAATCGGTGAGCGCGTTTTGTTAAACGCTTTTTAAAACCAGAAGAATGAGTTGCTTTTCCCCATGCAGTTCTTTTATAAAAACGACCTGGAGAAATTTCTCCAATGAATTTTTTGTTTTTACCAGTAATAGTTGGTTTCTTAAGATGAACCTTTTTATGGTAAGACATGTAGCGAACACCAACGGTGCGTTGCTTTTGAAGTTGTATTTCACGCATGTTGTACATTTTTACAACGGCTGCGGTAGCGCGGCTTTTTTGACTTGATTTTACAAAACCCTTGTAAGGCGTAGAACCCGTGTGACGAACTTCACCTTTTTTAGCACGAGCCAATGCAAGGTTTGCACGTTCTGCTGCTAATTGTGCTGCGCTTTGGGAACCTGCTGGATATTTTTTGTGCAGTGCATAAGCACCAGCACGACCCATATAGTTTCCCATTTTAGCCTACTTCTTTGCTAACCAATGCTGCTGCTTTCGCAGCGGTAAGTCCAAGAAAAGGGATAACTGGTTCACCCTCGTTGTAGAATTCTTTACCATTAATGTAAATCGGTTCTACTTTTTCGTAATCGGGGTCTTCAGCCATTAGTTTTCACTCTCTAGATTTTCTGATACAGATTCAGTTCCACCTGGAGCACTTTGTGCTTTCATTGGAATTGGTACTTGACCAGGTTTCTTAGGTCCACTGGACTTTTTTGTTGCTTTGTCTTTTGGAGACCTAGTTGTAGTGCCGCTTACCTTTGAACCAGGATTAGTGGTCGGTGTAACTGGGGCATTCATTGTTTGACCTTGCATCTGAACAACCTGAAGGTTGGCCTTAGATAGAGCGTTAAGGTCTGACCATAGAACCATGTTCTGACGGTCAACAAGAATTGGGTCATCTCCACCTTCAATTGGTGGTTCGCCAATGTCTGCGCGTGCGCGGTTAATTGTCCATGAACCGTTACGAATACGTTGGTCACGAATCAATTCAATAACTTCGTCATCTCGCCAGTCAACAACACCAAACTTAAGAGTCCATTCGGTAATTCCGTATGCTTGGTAAAGCAATGCAAATGAAAACTTTTCAAGAACAAGTTCTTGAATTGGTCCAACCGTGTTAACACGGAAAGTTTTGTCTTGCTGGGTGCCGGTTCCTCCCCCAAGGTTACCGGCTTCGATGACACCAACCTTTGAAGGTGGTACACCATACCCAGACAAGATTTCATCACGGCGCTGTTGAAGGGTGTTGAGCCAGTTATTAATCTGGTTAGTTCCCATTTCATTAACAATCGCTCCACCCTTTGTTTCAAAAAGGTTACCGATGTTACGTGCACCAAGGTTTCGAGTTGCGTACTGTTGTTGAAGGCGCTTCATTTCCGATTCAGGAAGTGCAAGTGGCCAGTCAACGTGAGCACGCAGTGGGTCTCCGCGCTTCATCGTTTCTTTGATGAGTGCTGCGGTAAACAACCAAGAAGTAATAGGCAGAATGTTTTTCTGCGTTGGAGAAACACCATAAAGAGCATCTCCAGGTGAATCAAATTTAACGTGAATAATTTCGTTTGGTTTAAAACGTGCTTCACGATTTGTAGCGGTTTTTTGGTAATAGCCTTTAATTACACCGTGCTCGTCAGAGATTACAGTCATTGTTGTAGGGTCAAGTGGGTAAAGAGCCACTGGCTCTCCCATTACCCAAACAACTTCAGTGAATGAGTCACCAAAAATAAGAAGGTCTGTAATAACAGCACGCATCAATTGACGAATGTCTTCTTTTGGATTTACATATTTAAGAAGGTCTTGTATTTTTTTAACTTCTTCAGGTGCTTCTGGAATGTCTGCACTTCCGTAAGCACTTGTTTCGTAATTAACTTCTAAGCCACCGGCAGTTGCAGTTCGTGCAATTGTGTCAATAGAAGCAGATGACCATGGACATGCAAGATACGCTTGAAGCAATTGTTGCATAAACGTTGAGCGGTCAAGAGTACCGGCAGTAACGTTTTCACCAGGATTAATTTCGTTTGTACCACCAATAGGTACGCCAGTAGCATAACCAGAACGCTTAGGACTGCTCTTTGGTCGGGCTTCTTCGATGTTAGCGTCATAGTTGGCGCCAACTTCCTGAAGTCCCTTTAAAAAAGAGTTAATAGCCATCTGGGTTGTCTTTCATTAAAAGGGGCGGGCAAAGTCTCCTGCAAACATATCATTAAATCTAGGTTGAGGCAAGGATTTGGCATCCTCTTCTGTTGCTATCGCCATTGTTGGAGGAAGACCGGTTTTAAAAACAGCAGAATCTTCATAAATAATAGGACGTGCGTAGTTACCAGCATACATGCAAACGTACCTAAGTGCGTCGGGAATGTGGTCATCTACGTTACGGGTTTCTGCGTCATCTGGCTTGGCCTGACTACGCGGAAGCGCTGGAATTTGCTCTACAAATTGAGGGCATTTGTCTTCAAAGACATGAAGCATAGGACATTTTTCCCAACCCATGCTTTTGTGTATTTCGCAAGGTGGGCCATCGTTAAGATATTGATGAACGCGAGACCAACCGTTAATTCGGTCGTTGTCTGCTTTCATAATTCCACAACCTTCAATTCCGTAAATATCGGCAATTGACATTGGAGTTCCACGGGAACCCCACATTGATGGGTCGGCAACACGAATAACATCGTATTCATTGTGAGTGCGTTCTGCTTCTAAAATCATTTTTGCTTGGTCGTCAGCATTGACGCCAGTAATGCAAAGTTCACGATAAACCCAAACACGACTGTCATTGTCTACAGCAATCCAAACAACCGCAAAAGGGTCTCTGAATCCGTAGTCAATTCCTGCATAACGTTGCCATTCTTTTGGCATTTCAAAAGAACGAACTACATGCTTTGAGTATTGCCATTGTTCAAAGAACTGGCCAACCATTGCATCCCAGTCACCGTCTCGCATTGCTGCGCGGCGACGAGGGTCTGGGATAGAGTCAAGAACAGCGTGATAACCTTCGTTAACGTGAGGGTTATCTGTTACCTTTGCTTGAATAAAGGCTACGGAACGACTTCTTTTACTGTCACCAACCTGTTCCGTGTGGCGAACTTGTCCACGTCTGGTTGGGTTGATAAAACGGTCTTTTAAGTATTTGTGGCCTACACCACCAGGGTTGGTGGCTAGGCGCAAACCTATAACTGGTACCAATCTGCTACCTGAACGAAGACGCTCTTCAATATGTTGAATAACAGCAGGAAGCATTTGTGAGGCTTCGTCAATATAGAAAGCCTGATACTCACCACCAAGAATACGGGATGCGTCAACAAGGTTTTCTGCGTATGTAAAGTTGATAACGGAACCGTTAGAAAATTTGAGAATTTTATTAGTGGTATTCCACTTTGCACCAAGTGCTTTTGCATAATCCCATTTAGCAAGTTGTGCTAAAAAAGATTCTTCAAGTTCTGGATAAGAACGTCGGAAACAACCGATACGCATTCCAGGAAAATTAGCAGCGTTCCAGAGCGCGTCCATTAAAAACGCAGCGGTCTTTCCACCACCAGCAGCACCACCATAAAGGATTGCATCAACTTTTTCTGCTGATGTTGCGTGAAATACTTCTTGACGTTCGGTTGGAGTATATCCAAGAAGTCCAAAAACATCAACTGAAGGCGCTACAACTGAATCAGAAATAAACTGACCAAATTTAGCCATTATCTAATCCAAGTAACCAAAGACCACGCAAATCCCATTATGCAACTAAACAAAAGGCAAAGCGCAATTGTTGTTTGCAAGACGGTGCGTGCTTCAAGAAATTTAATTTCTACTGCTTCGCGTTGAAGAGCAAGGTCGTTGCTTTTTTCCATAAGCGCAACAGTTTTTTCGTACTGTTCATCACCAAGGATTTTACGTGCTTCAAGTTCGCCTTCACCTATAAGGGTGCCAAGGCTCTCAAAGATTTCCTCAATGTTATCGTCTTCGTTTTTCATTTAAAACCTTAAGTGCTCTACATCTTCGTCGGACATTAAACGTCTTATAAACTCATCATGTGCCTCCCATTGGAGGTCTACTGGTAGTTTACGCAAGATTGCAACTTGCCAATTTTCAAAACCTAAATGATACAATTCTGCATCTGTAGGTACGCAATTACACACTTCATCAAGCGTACAATGATGGCGCACTATATCCATAAGATTACTATACTATTCTAATATGTCAAGCATTTGGCGGGTATCGCCGTGCCGGTGGTTGGTCAGAGACAAGCGTCTTGCCCTCGGAAGACAAAAGTTCTCTTTTGTACGCCTTCCAGCGAAACCGGTCTGGCGCCCCCTGCTCTACCCATTCGGTGTAACAAGGAACACACATTGCAGTTTTTACCGCTGGCAAAATCATACAAATTTCACAAGGTTCTGAAGAGGGACGCTTTCGCGCTTTTTCTACGCCTTCTTTAAGAAAGTTAATGCTTTGATGAATTTGTCTTAGATTTTCTTCAGACTCTATAATTTTACGTTCAATTCTTTTAACTTCTTCACGAACAGGGTCTTTGGGTTTTTTGCCTTCCATGCTGGCAATAACTGCACGCTCTACAGAAGATGATTCGGGTTTTCCTGTACTTTTTGCAATGGCTAGGCCAGAACTTCCACCGGAAATGCTATCAACCGGAATTGAATCCCTGCGTACTAACTCTTCAAGGTCTGAAAGGCTTAATTTATTGGTAAGTTTATTAATGTTCTCAAGACTATCCACCATACGCTTTAGTCGTTGTTGGGAGCGCCGATTTAACTTTTTCACAACAAGTTCCTCCAAGAACACAGAAAGGCGCCGGTGAGGCGCCCACATGCATTCTATTTAAGCACAAAATTATTCTATAGTCAAGGATTTACCATATGTTTGTAGAAGGATTACAAATTGTTCAAGCGACATTGTTACGTACGATTGTGCAATTCCTTTTCGGATACGTTTGTGAATAACAGCCCATAATTTATTTGCTTTTTTTCCAGACGTTTCTGCTTGAGTACACCATTCTGAAAGCGCCATTGCTTTATGATTTTTTGCCTCAAGAACAATTGGCATGTTGCGAATGTCGCCAAGGGCCATGTCAAGACTTCCCCATCGTTCTGCTTCTGGAAATCCATTTTCTTTCAAGAAGTTAACAATGGCTGTTTCAAAACTCGTACCTTTTTGACGAGCCTTAGACATCTGAAGAATCAATCTTTCCAGAATTAGTTTCAAAGAAATTATCTACGGTATCTGTTGACCAATAAAAACCACAGACAAAACATTTTTGATGAAGGTGCTCATCATCCCGACCACAAAGACATTTTGAATTGACGGGCAATTTTACAAAAGTTGTTGAAATGGTTGCTCTAATTGTTCGCTTTGTGTCAATCCAACGTTTGCTTTGTGAATCGTATGTTTGTTCTAAGGAAACAGAAATGCTTGAATCTTCGCAAACCGTTCCGCACTTTGGACATTCTGCAATTATTGGTGTGGGGCGAGGGACTCTGTACATAGAATCCTGTGGGATAATGCGTGGCATTACTTCAATTCCTCAATAAATTCTTTAACGCCGTACCACAAAACGTAGAAAGGCCAAACAATTGAATCTTTAATCATCATAGGAATAAACTTTTTAATTTCAATTTCAATATCTTGTTCTCTCCATTGTTTGCGTTCACGATTTGTAATTTCGTAATAGCGAACAAACAAAGCAATTCCAATTGCAACGTAGGCAATAAATAGATAATTAATCCACATCATTTGTTTTCTCCTTTTGTGGTGTAAAAATAGAAGCAACAGTTACAACGCCATCAAGGGCATAGTTAGTATCATTAACGGTGGCAAACTTATTTCCCTCAAGACCAAGAATTACTTCTGGAAATTTATCCAATTCTTTCATTGAGTTATCAAGTTCAATAATTGCGTAGATACGCTCACCTTTGGGGCGCAAAAAGGCCCTTCCAACTTGTCGCGCTAAATCAAAATCTATGTAGAGCGGGACAACGTCGGGAATATCTACATTTCTGTAGGTAAGTTCTTTGCTGTTTGAATGTGCAAGGGCAATGTAACGGTTATTTTTTTTCATATGCGCAACTGTATCACATCGCGCAGAAACCGTCAATTATTAGAGATTCTACTTAACTCTTTTTGCAAAGAATTGACTTCTGACCAGGCACGATTTAAACGGTCAGTAAGCCAAGAAACATCTAAGGATATTTGGTCCAACATGTCTTCAATCAATGGATTGATTCCTTCTAATCCAAAAAGAATTTGAGAACAAGCCTCTATGCGTTGAATGCGTTGTAGTTCAAGGTCGTTGACCATCATGGGTCCAGTTCCCGTTCCTCAGAGTAATTTCATGTTGACAGATATTACAAAAATTGCGTCCCGCGCCTTCGCGGAGCATAGGTGTAGCCTCGTGTGATGTGGTCTCAACTTCTGTGAACTGATTCATGCTCAAATTTTACATCACAAATAAAAAATTGCAACGATTTAATTTTTAAAAATGCATATGCTCTCATCAGGATGTTTAAATATAACTCCTGGTCATGGGGTCCTCACTGGTGAGGAGGGGTATATTAATATTAATATAAATATATATATAAGCGCAAAATTCTGCTTTTACAAATTCTTGACGCGCAGTTACACATGTGATACACTTGCTTCGCTCACAAAAGTGAGCAGATACGAGGGAATAAAAATGTCAGCAACCGCTACATCAGTATACGCCGTTCTTGCAACTTGGGTTGGAACTTCTGGCGCTGGTATTACCGCTTTTATTAAGAAAGCAAAAGCAGACGAAGCAAAATTCAATGTTTACATGAGTCACCTTGAGAGTGAAGTAAATCTTGTTTTAGATGAACTTGAAACTGTTCAAAAGTTGATTGCTCCTGCACCCAAGCCTGCTCCAACGCCTGCACCTGTTACAGCAACAAAGAAGTCTGCAGCGCCAAAGAAATCTGCGGCACCCAAAAAGCGCCTGCGTTAATTTACGTAGTGGTCAGTAGCACAATGGCAGTGCATCTCACTGTTAATGAGAGGGTTGTAGGTTCGAGTCCTACCTGACCAGCGGTATCGATGGGTAGCGAAGTGGCCAAACGCGGCTGGCTGTAAACCAGTTCTTAATTGTTCGGGGGTTCAAATCCCTCTCCATCGACCAGATGTGTTATACTAATAAAAAAATAAAAGGAATGGTATGAAAAAGAAAATTGAGTTAGACCCAACGGTTGAATTTGACGTAGTGCTTATGGAACTAAAAGCCATGCATGATAACAAATCTAAGGACTATGGTTCACCAGAAGATAGTTGGGCTAACGTTCTTGCTTCTACCGAATTTGGAACTCCTGGTTGGGTCGGTGCGCTTATTCGTATGAACGACAAACTTCACCGAATTAAAAACCACGTTCGCTACGGAACTAAAATGACTAACGAATCTGTTGAAGACAGTCTTGTTGATATGCCAGTTTACAACATTGGCGCTATTATTTGCTATCGCCGTGACACCTATGGTCCTGACTGGTATAAAAAATGACCGAAACACCCGAAAGCATAAGGATAGTAAAAAACGTTCTTTCTGACGATGAGTGTGATTATTTTACACAAAAACTAATTAAAAAATTTAAAGAAGGAACGCTTCAACCATTTTTTGACATACCGTATTTGCTAGTTATTGAAGAACTTGAAGAAGAAGACCAATTTTTTATGGATAAATGCCATAAAATTTTTTCAGAGCAAGTTATGGAAGTTTACAAAGAAGGGCCTTATGTTCGTATGGACGGTAGCCTTACTATTTGGCAACCAGGTCAAGCAGGTTCTCCACACGTTGACAATGCAGACCCAGATATAAAATCGCATCGCTCAAAGTATTCAGCAATTTTTTATCTCAATGATGATTACGAGGGCGGGGAAATAAAATTTCCTAACCTAAGGTTTACTTATAAGCCAGTAAAGGGGAGTATGATTTGGTTCCCTAATGACCCAATTGAAAATGAAGAAAACTGGAATGATTGGTTTCATCACAAACATCTTCACACCATTAAAGAGGTTTTGGGAAATTATCGTTGCACTCTACCAATGTGGATAGGTTAAAATGACTATTGCACCACGTCGTTATCCGCGCAAAATGAAAAAGACGTTTGTTCCATTTCCCTTTGAAATAACCAATGGTCAATGGAGTGATTTATGTGCCGCGGCAAAGGCAAGAGGCATGCGTCCTCAACAATTTATTGTACAAGCCATATATGACATGGTGGAAAGAATGGAAAATGAACATAGTAATTAATTGGATTGCACACATTGCTTTAATTGGCGCTATAGCGTTTTTCTTGTTTGTTTTATTCGGTATCTTTGGGGCGTGGAAATAATGGGTGCTCAAACTAATTTGTTGTGCGTGTGGATTGTAATCATTTACCTATTGTGGAAGACTTGGTAATTAATGTTCTATATTACTTTTGGATTGACTTGGGCTATCGGTGTTGTTACAGGAGCATTGTTTATGCTTATTTGGGACATGTTGGTTAACTGATGTGGTCATTTATTCTTGAAGGCGTTGGTCTTACTGGTGCCTATTTCATTGGTATGAAATACTGGTGGGCGTGGTTAATTTTGTTTACAAACGCTTTCCTATGGGTAATTTACGGTTTAATTCAAAAGCAATACGGATTTGTTGTTGCAAGTGTTTTCTATGCACCAATCTACATGAAGAACACAATTCAGTGGAAGCGTAAAAAGAAGGCAATTCCACTTCAGATTCACGAAGGTCCTTAATGAGCGAAGAACTTGATAACGCTGATATTATTGTTTCTTTTTGGGCTATTGATGATACGTTAAATCGTATCAAAACAGTTCTTGATGAAATAGCAAATATGTGTAACCCTGACAAGGAGTAATATGGACCGCGGAACCTGTAAAATATGCCTCAACCCCATCTTCTACCTTGAAGAAGGCAAATGGTCACACATGTCGTATTTAGGTGATACACTGGGTCACGAACCAACCCCGATGAAAGAAGGCGTACTATAATGTTTATCAGCAAGAAGAAGTTAAGTCAGGAAATTGACGAGTTAGAAGAACAATTGTTTCTCAACTACAAGAAGTTAAACCTTACCATTATTGACGCCAGCCGCCAACACCATGTTTTTGGGGCGCTCCGCGGCAGACTTGGTCTTAATCACGGCGAGTAGGTTTTTTAAGGAAACCTTTTATTGACCCATACGTCAATATTTTGTATTCTTAATTTTTTTAAGGGGGGGCTTGATATGATTTTTACTATCATATTTTTTTTAACTTCCACACCAATTCTAAGTACCAACATCCATTGGTACGAAAAAATTTTTTCTAAAAAATCACTTATTCGTTAATTATATACATACAGGCGACAAGCGCCAAAAATGCTACGAATACTATTAGTTGTCTTATAAACATATAGGCTAAGAGTTGTTGTGAGTAGATGAAGCATGGAGCAATCGTCCATTGGCGAGTTTGATGACAGAGTCCCCCGCGGTTATATTTATCTTGAATAAGCCAAAGGTCTGAATCGAGATACCCATGAACAGCCTACCCGCGCTAGTATAACGATAGGTAACATTAAAAGGATTAACCTCACCAATAAATGCTTGAAACTTCTCTACATCAAAATCACTAGTAATAGGATATACCGAAGCAGTTTTAATATTGCTATTTGCTTCTTGTTTACGTTTCTTACAGTTGCAATTACCCTTGCACTCTTCAACTAATTCTACCCCACCAAGGTCATCAGTGTCGAAGTACCAATTGAGTGCTTCACGTATCTCAGTAAGGTTGATAAAGTCGTCCCATAGGGTGCTAGTTTGCGATTCTAAGGCTTCTTTATCTAAGATAGCGGCGTAGCCTGCCCCCGCATAAAATTTCTCTACTTCGTCTTGTGTAGGGATGGTGGGTTCTAGTTCAAACTTGTGTTTAAAAGTTTCTGCGTCATAGACAATTGGCTTGCCATTTGAGTTAATGACGTAGTCATTTTTTTTTACAAAGAAGGAACGGTAGTAACCCGTATCTCCATAAAGTCCTAATTCTAGAGTTCCTCGTTCTGACTCAGTAGGACGTATGCGGACTTCCCCGCTTGCATTATTTGTGTTTGTAAAGATTGCTTGCACTTCAGACGCGTTAGTCCCATCCCAGTATGCAAAAGGGTAGTGCTCGTGGCTAATCTTACTTATACAAATGTTCATATTAGAACAATAGTACACTAAAATCCCTGGTTGTCAAGTGTTTCTGGTTATATCTTGAACAAATGTTCGGTATATAGGGGTGTTAATATCTGAACAAATGTTCTGTATTGGGAAAAGTGAATTACACGCGCGTTGGTACCGCCGAATTTCCTAATGCTCTGTGTGGCGTATCGCTGGCGACCTTGTTGAGGTAACACCCCCAAAAGCCTTATGGCACTTGGGCTTTCGTCAAAATGTAATTCTGTATAAGTAATGGTGCTAAGGTATTGGTACGGCAAAAGGCCGTAGAAGTATCTCAAACAAAGGAATGTAACAATGAATAAGTACCCTAACCGCAACAAGGCAATAGCATCAGAAATTAACCGCTACGCCGTAGAAGACTTTGCTACGGCCGTAACACTTATGGAGCGCACCAATTCAATACCAAAGGCTTGTACTGGCTACTGGTTGAACCTCAACAAGGTTGATTACCAAAGGTCGGGCAACGCCGTCAAGGTAACTGGTCGCCGTATGGTGAATGGTGAACTAGGTGTTCTAACTGGTTCGCTCCAATGCACTCAGGGCGGGACTACTGGTGAATTAGACGTAGTTACGTTCTTCATCACCGTAGAAGTGGCGGGCGTGGTCTACCACCTACCCACCGTCAATGTTGAGACCGTAATAGTCGAAACTAACGGCATGGAGCGTATTATGCGTGGCGTAGTCGGACACCTAAAAGACCTGACACCATTAGCGATTAGTGATGTTATGAATGAGCGACTAGGGCGGGCATTAACCGCTCCGCTAGGTGTACCAGTTCGAGACCAGAACGCTCACCGATACAGTCGCGACCAATGGCAACACCCGCTATTCAATGACGGGACTATTGAATGGAAGAACGCCCTACGCCACATAGGGTCGGTGGGTAAGGTCTCCCGACCAATGCCCAAGAAGGTAGGGCGCAAGTAAGCGAACAAGCGTTCGTCGAACAAGTGTTCGCCTCGAAGGACTGGGGCGAACACTTGTTCGTATTTTCAGCCCGAAAGTTATCCACAGGTTATCCACAGGTTATCCACAGCCTGTTGAAAACTTGTGGATAACTTTTTTTTGTTTCTTTTATCGCGCATAGATTCCGCCCCCTACCGGTTTTTAGGAAGTTTCTCTGTGAGCATTTTTTATCGCGCAAGATTGGTTGGGCTCGCTCAGTTTTTAGGAAGTTTCTCTGTGAGAAAAAGGTATCGCGCAATTGATTCCACTTGTGCTCAGTTTTTAGGAAATTGTGTGGTAGAGTTTTTGTATCAGGGAAAAGCCCTGAAGAACTAAGGAGTTCACATGTACCGTTTCCACTTTGTAGATGTAGTGACCGGAGAAGGCATTGCTATTCGTGGCACTGACCTCTATAACCACCTGCCAAGTACTGAAGACTACTGCACCTGCTTGGCTCATGAATACTGGCTCAAGCACGGCGTTAAGTTCGTCAGTGACTACGCCGTAGATGAAATGATTGAGACTGGCGAAATCGTTGCCTTTGATGGAGAGGACTACTAATGAAAAGGGTAGACGTAACAGAGAGCGAGTGGGAGTTGATTCAGGCTATGGGCACTCGTAAGAGTGACTACTGCTCGGAGTGCTGGAGGAACTC
>Ga0214171_1000075_pt1 | contig 35160 bp, 32 predicted proteins | sample TroBogEpilimnion_40_FD_153009 | JGI IMG/M metagenome (GOLD analysis project Ga0214171, IMG submission 153009) | Freshwater microbial communities from Trout Bog Lake, WI - 02JUL2007 epilimnion | ecosystem: Environmental > Aquatic > Freshwater > Lake > Epilimnion/Euphotic zone | place: Trout Bog... | reverse complement strand
TATTTTGCTTCATCTGAACCTTTTCCTGTACGCCTTGTAGCATCAATTGAATAAGCTTCTTGGCCCGGGCCGGAGTTATCTACATTTGCAGTTGCTGTACTTCCTTTACCTACTTCTTCATATTCTCCACTAGTAGCATTCCATTTTGTTTCAACACCTTCTTTCTTTTTAGCATAAGCAGCTTTGGCTTGATCCATTGTAGGAAAAGCTTTTGTACGAGGTTGAGTAGAACTTGCTACAGGAGTATTTGAACCAAAACCTCCGGCTGAAGAAACAGTATTCTGTGCTCCAGGTTGATACAGTTTATCTATCTCAGATTGAGGAGCATTCATTCCAATACCTTGGTTATTGGTTACCCATTGATTAGGACCTTTAGTATAAGCAGAGTTTTCCCTATTTCCCATTTGCTCTTTGGTCATAGGCGTAAAGCTTGCTTCTTTATGACCAGCTTCTCCTGGGTATAAATTACCTTTAGGGTCGTAATGTACATATTCATATTTACCATAAGCCTTTTGTCTTTCTCTATCACCTACCCAATTAGCATCACCTCCCCAGTTCTGGTTTTCAGTTGCACCGGGTTTTATACCACTTACTGAACCAGGATACTCTTGACTACGAGCTTGCATATCGGCTTGTATTGCACCGGCTCTATTGTAATCAAAACCACTTTGCTGTGCCATTTGTTTTTGAAAATCCTGATTATGCTGCCAGTTTCTTACATATGTTCCGGGTTGGTGAGACATTGCAGATTGATACTGATTCCACTGTTCCCTTTCTTGATCTGTAACAGGTTCCTGATAATTTCCTACTCCCGGTATATTAATACCATTAGCAGCAAAAGGTAAATCAGGAGTACTTTGACCAGGCATGTAATCAGGCATGTCCATCTTCTGACGATTTGTTTTTGTCATTGGACGGTAGTAAGTATACGGAGAAGGCGGTACATGTGTAATCATAGAACCACCATCTGCAGCATAACCAGAAGCTATTGCACCAAAGTACTTACGTTGTTTCTCACTCAGAGGCTGACCATGAGGAGGATTGTGCAGCATCTCACGAGCTTTTGTCGGAGAGATATTACCGCCATCTTCAAAGGATGCCTGGCTACCATAACCATAATTACCGGTAGTAACTGCTGGCGGTAGAATGTTTTGATTCTTCTTGGCCGGCTGAAAAGGCATTGCCCCTGCGGTCATGGCAAGGCCACCTGCTATTACATCTGTAGTACCAATACCTTGACCTGTATTCCATGCATTATCTTTTGCAAATGGATCCCAAGTTTTTTTACCTGCACTTATTTTTAGTTTATTTTTATTATTACCCTTTTTATTTTCTTTGCCTTCAGGTTGTTCTATTTCAGTATCTTCTTTAGGTTGTTGCATTGGCATACCAGGTATTATCATTTTTTGATAATATTTACCATCTGGTCCTTTTTCTACTATATGTTTTTTACCTTCATGCTGTTGAAACATACCTGTAATAGGCATAGGATTATCAGGAGATGAACCATGTTCACCAGTAGGTTTCCTAGCTTTTTTAGAAATCATTTTAGGTTGCATAGGTGCTTGTACTACAGGTTGTACATTTGAATTAGTAGGACGTTCCATTTCTGAATCTGCTCCTCCTTCATTTTGTACATTAAAGGTATTTGCACCAGTAAAACCATCATCTGCCATCATTATTCCATATTTGGCCTGTGGATAAGCTTTAAAGAAGTGCTCATCTGTAGGATACTTATCATATAGTTCCTTTTCAGATTTAACTCCGGCCATTTTGAGGAACGGATGTAGTGTTGCTTTCTTTTTCATATTAATAATTTTGTAACCAGTTCTTTGTTAATTTACCACCGTATTTTTTATTATCTCCTTGAGACATTGCTGATTTTAAAGCACCCAAAGTAAATCCTGCAGGTAAAAGTCCCCATGCTTTGTGTTGATCTATAAGTTTTTGCCAATCAGATGCAGGATATCTTTGTGCTTTTTCTACAAAATCTTTTGGAAGAACAAATTCTTGATCATGAAGACGAGATAAACTTTTAGCATCTTCAAAGTTAGCAACATTATATTTCATTGCTTCTGATTTTGGTAAATCATATTTCAATATTTCTAATGGTGTATTATCAGGAGCATTAGTTGTTTCAGGATCTAAATAAAAATCTAAGTTTTTTGGATTTTTATCAAACCATTTGCCATGATATTTATCCCTAGCTATAAAATCTTTTTCACCAGCAGATAATTCATATTTTTCAGGATCTGAAAGCATTTCTAAATTAAGTTGATTTGATAAACCTAATTTTTGATTTTTTGCTTTTTCTTGAAGATGCCATAGCATATTTTTATCTGGGTGAGTTCCTACGCCTTGTACTCTATATAGACTAACAATATCTTCAGGTACTTTACCAGGGTTATTAGGGTCAAGTCCAAAACTCTGCAATATTTCTTGTTGTTTATTCAATGCAGGTACTTCTACTAGTGTAGCAGCTTTATTTCCTGTAGCAGGTGTTATGGAGCCTGGGTGATTAGGGTATGGTTCAGAAAATGGCTCATGTGCTATTACAGGACCTCTTGTAACACTTTGCCAGTTATCTGCTACAGAAGAATATGGGTCATGTGGAGCTACATTTGACTCACCATATAGTACAGGTTTTTTACCAAATATATTTTTTACGTAAGGTGCCATTAATTCCTCACCTATCCCCCATGCAAGTGGTTCACCAAGAGCAGATAGATATGGCGTGTAAGAGTTTTGTTGCTGTGCACGAAGTGGTGCTTTTGCAAGGTTACCTGCCATTCCGGCAACCCATACACCAGGATTCAAGTTGTCAATTACATCAGTACCAACACGAAATACCCTTGTTTGTAAATCGGTACCCATGTCATCAAGACGTTGTTGAGGTGTCCTACCTGTCTGAGGATCTGTTTGCCAATATTCAGGATTTATAACAGATGGATTTGCATTAAATCTATCTCTTGCATATTGTTCTTGTAGCTCTTTTCTTGTTTCTTTATCTTTTGCTACTTCTTGTTTTTTCTTGTTTGCATACTTTTTATCTTCTGCTTCTTTTTTAAGTTGTACTTTACCTTGAGGTGTAGCAGCAAGTTGCATTACACGTTGATTCTCTCTATATTGCTGCAACATAGCAGGGTCCATATCTTGATAAGGAGAAGGTTTATAGTTGGCATTTGCTTCTCTCAATTTAGCAAGATCAGAAGATGACCATCCATTTTGAGCAACAGGTACCTCAGTTACATAATCAGCATGAGGAAAGTAGTACTCACCACCTGGATGCATCATGATGCCTTTGCCGGCAGAAGGGTAGGCCATTACAGGATGCTCTACATCCTGCATAGTTATCCTGTTGCTTGGGATAGTAAGCATCGGCTCATTCTTATCTGGAGAGTTCTTCTTATAACCCTTGCTTGATATTTTAGTTCCTGACTGAGCCTTTACTCTTGGTGAAGCTGGTATCATCAAAGGGTCATCAGTAACACGATTGACATCTCTTACCATGGCTATTTGTTCATCAGTCATATTTGGCATATTCTGACCATACTTAGCTTTAGTAAGTTCATCCCACCAGTTACCTATAGCACCTCCATTTTGTTTTTTAGGCAAAACAAGTTTTACATTCTTTTCTTGATCTTGAAAATACTTTTTTAATTTATTAACTCCACCTGCATTTTTTACATTTTGAGGAGTAGCATAAAATACATCTTGATTATTTTCAAATCCCCATTTGCCACCAGGATTATCAGGAGTAGCATACATTGATTCATTTGAGAATGTAATATGGTTTGGTTTTTTATAAGTATCCGGAGCATGTCCTTCTGGACTATTAGCAAATTTCCAAGCTTCTTCAGGATTATTTGCATAGAAGGTTCTTAAATCATATCCTGAAGTATCATTTTTACTTTTAGGTACTTGTTTATAATATTCCTCAAAAGAAATATTTTTACCATTCTGTGCATATTGTTTTAACCAATTCTTTGCCATTAGCTAATCATGTTTTGAGTCTTAGCGACTATAAATTTACTAATCATTTTGTAAGCCATTGACACCCTATTTGACATTTGCCTGATCAAGGTATCTTTGGCCCTGAGAGGATATTTTTGAAAACTCTTTGTTGAGTAATCAAAGTTAACCTGATTTAATGTTTTATTACCTAATTCTGGTGTACAGTTATTTGTCCATTGTGTAAGGTTAGGACTCTTCAGATTATTCCACAACATATTGTAGGAATACATGTGGTCCACCTTTGTTACAAGGATATCTATAGAATCCGGGTTGTATTTAGGATAACTAAAGTACTGGGCCCTATTATTAATATCCTTTGGTACAAGGTTAAGTAACCCAGTAGATGCTTGTTTATTGTAGACAATTGTCTGCGTGTAATAAACTGTTTCATCCGGCTCAATATAGATACCCTCATCATTGTATTTTAATACAGTCATGTACTCCTCTACATATTGCAATAGCTGATCAAGGTATTGATAACTGAATGGATACTCTATGATGTAAGGATAATCCTGACCATAAAAGTTATTGAACAATGTAAACGTCTGGTTGTGATTCCATACAGTACAAGTGTCATCATTCTTACCTGATTGAAAAGAGACACTGTTCTGAACATAGAAATTCGGGATGTAAGAATGCCAACTTATCCAGCTATTAGATAAGAAAGAGAAACTGATTGTCCAACTTTTGTTGCAGAAATACTCTGGGTCACCAAGCTGTACAATTACTTTTTGTAGGGTAGTTTGCGAGTGTAATTTTACGTTTTGTGTAACTAGTTCCTCTATGTAAAAGTTAGCACCATCGTACATAACTCCGTCATATGGAGTATAGTCAATTTTGGTTAACATTAACCTCTTATAGTAATCATCATACACACCATGTAAACCACAGCCATTAAAATGATTATCAATAGGATACGTTGGAAAATATTTTATAATGTTAAATGGTAAATTATTTTGAAACCATTTTGCATTGTGGTATTTTTCATTTGAAAGCTCTTCGATTGCTGTACCTCTAACTAAGATTATCTGACCTCTCATTGCATCAGCAAAGATGTGACCATGCTCTGTTTGCAATAAGAACTTGTGCTGAGTACCTGCATAACCAGAATCAGACATATTGAAGTCAATTGGTTGAGTACCGGAGAATAGTGCACCGGTACCAAGAGCTGCATTTATAGCCGTAGTTTCAATAGTAGCCTGGGCGTTATATAACTGTGTATGGTTTACATATCTTACCATTACAGCTCTGGATTCCAGTCTATCTATTGCAATTAAAGATCCAAACGATTTCGGGAAGTCAAAGGTATTTGCCGGCTTATATACGAGCCAGTTATTTCTTGTATCCTCCATGTCAGATGCTTCACTCCATACAGCTCTGTTATTATAAGTGATGTAACATTGTTGCCCAGGTTCCCAATCAGGTCTAAGGACAGTAAAAGCAGTTTCATGATTTTGTTTACTGTAAGTTTTATTATATGTATAAGTGTTGTCAAATGCAATAGGCACATTGGTTTCCTGTACCCACTCATCTGGAATATCGGTAGCCACATTAGGATAAAAGTTACCTTCTCTGTCATTATATGCTTGTCGCATATCTACGTTTACCTGAGACTCACAGAAGTAATATGGGATACCATATGCGTATAAATATGCCATACCCTTTTCATAGATGTCATCATATTGGTAGTAATCAAGATTAGTTACCTTGAGGCCAACAGTAGTGAGCAGGTTGCTTGTAATCAGTCCTACAAATATTTCCAATATCTCTAAGACAAGTACAGGTATGATTACTATAGTTCCAACCATTGCTCCTAATACAGCAAAGTAATTTGTAAATATATTATTGCCGGGTGCTCCTATATTGTTATATAAACCATTTAACCAGTTCAGACTATTATTTAGATTTACTAAGCCTCCATGCAACAATGGATCTGCTACAAATGGAAGGTTGCTAGTAGAATAATACCATATAGGATAACCTACGTTGCCTGTATTTGTGTAGGCCTGAGAAGTATTGTTTGGATCAGCATCTTGGTTGTAATCAATATCAAAACCATCTGGCTTATCAACTGTTGACTTTAAATAGAATGGATGTTTTATCTTGAGTGCAAACAAGTTAATAAAGCAATCGCCACCATAAACAATTGGGTGGTCATTTATAGGATTACCTTGAGTGTCAAAGAATGCACCAAATGTACCGGTGTCAATTGGCCTGTATGAAAACACTTGACCGTATTGACCAGGACGTATTGCTTTAATTGAACCATAGTATGCTGATATTGGTTCATAGAAAGGTGTTGAACTTTCACGCATGCCAACTTGCGATGCAATCTTCCTTGATGTATCTATAGGTACACCAAGATTCTGTCCATTGGTATTAACTTGCTGATGAGGATATAACATACTACCGGCTATAGAAACATATACAGAAGATTCTCTTCCTGTATTATTGATAGGATGAACATCTCCAAATGTTCCTTGTAGACCCGGTGTGATGTAACCACCATACTGAATAAACCTGATTTTGTTTCCTACGTTTTGAGGTATAGGAGTAGATTGTGTATAATAACCTACAGCGTTATACTGCCATCCATAATTATAATATGGAGATAGTTTGTCCAGTATGTCCAACATATTATTATATGTCGGGAAGAAGTTTTGAGGATTAAATGTTGGTCGGATATCTACAGTAGTGGTTGTATCAGTAGTAGTTCCAACCGTTGCAGAGTTACTTATATTTATATCAATACCAACAGTAGACACAAAAGCTGCAGCAAGTGCAATCTCTAGTGCATTTATAGTTCTGATTTTCTCACCTGCGTTGTTTTTAACTTTTACAAAGTGAGCTTTACAAGTACCATACTCTGCTGTCTCAAGGTTCATTAATGAATCTTGGATACCTGAAGGCTGATAGAAATGAGTATCAGGACTATGAAATGTAAATCTACTATTTTGGAAATCGTTTAAAGGAGTACCTGCATCAGTATTGCCTGTAAGTTTGTGGTTCCAAGTATAAGGAATAGATGTTACAGGCTTTGATGAAATAAATACATCCGGGTTCAAATCATTGAATGGGTAGTTTGGATAAAAATAGGTTGACCCATCTTTATCGTACTGTCCTACATTATAAAACATACCCTTTGCTATAATGCTTCTCTCACCGGCTCTGTCAGATCTCATTATCTTAAAGCCAGTAATTGAACGCTTTTGAGCTTCTGTAAGATCAGGAGAGTTAATAATTGCAGTATAGAGTGACTGAATATCTATTTTGAAACCTATAGGGTATACGTAGCCAGGAGAATAGCCCACACCTGGACCAGGTGAAACGGCACTATCATGTATAGGAGTAACTGTACAATCAGGGAACTTGTGGTGTCGAGTAGGTTGACCAGCCAGTGTACCCCAGATAAAAGCATTATTTGGGTATATCTCTTCCGACTCCCAATATGACATCTCACCATATTGCCATGGTCGGATACCAGTACAAAGATCTGCTGACCCCGGTAAAGAGCCCAGTACTGAACCGGTATTATATACTTTCCATCTTGGCATAAGAGGTGCAGGACAAGTTGCTGTTACTACAGCTTGCTCATCAGCATTAGAAACTGCTTCTAAATCATATGCAGTTGCTTCTCTACCCGGAATATGAAATCGTGTTGACTGTTTACCGTTATTAAACAAAAGGCAACCTTCAAGTGCATATACTTCATCTCTGAAATATCCTTTTGCTTCTGCACACTCTACTCCATTGTGATAACCAATAGTTTGACCTACTGGCATCTGAGAAGTTCCCCAGTGTACCTTGACTTGGTTAAATATCTTTTGATAACTAATATCCTCTTCTTTAACCATGTCTGCCCACACAAGAGTATTATCTACTTGAGTAAGATCACCGGCCAGATCATAGTAGTCGTTCTGAGTCATAATATCCATTAAGGTCAATTGGATATTGGTACTACTTTGTTCATCACCTGTATAGGTATGATTGTATGTATCAGTCTGAATATAATAGGTGCCAACATACTCTACTGTTGTCACTGCATTAATTGTCTTGATTACGGCAAGATTAAAATATTCATATAATCTTGTCATGTCAAGATTACTGATAACCAATGGGATGGCGTAGTTTGTCTGCAGATTATAACTTGCAGATACCTTTGACTCAAGGAAGATACTAACAGGGTTAGTTACCGAATACCAAGATGTCATTCCTTCACCTTTAATACTTGAGTACTGTATAGCAAATTGGTATGTACCCTCTAAAAGATTACCGCCAACTGTTATTGCAGTTGGTGTAATTTCTGGAATTTTAAAAATGGGTTGTATCTCCATTTTGTTTGTATCCAGTACACCCGGAGAACCGGTCTGCCATGGTAGGTTATTGATATCAAGAAATCTGCGATGGTTATATTTATCTGTCCAATACAATTGAGTTGAACAGTTGGTTGTCTTTATTTCAATTTTATGGATAGGGTAAGCTATGTTGAAATTCAACAAATCGCTACCAAATACAGAATCATCTATGACAGGAACAAATGTGCAATTATTACTTGCCACATATCCTATCATAGAATAGTTGGTAGTCGTGTTAGTAATGAAATACCATACTTGAGATATCTCCATTATATTTTTTAGCCCAATGCACTTATATCCAGTAGGCATTGTAATGCACTGTACGTTACCTTCTTCATTCTGATAAGTAACCTGGTTCCCATCAAATGAACCATTGATAGCATTCAGTGCATCTGTAACATAACCTTCCTGAACCTGACTTATAATGTTGTCAGTATTCAAGCCGGCTAGTGCCCTGTTTTGATTCATATTTTGATTACCTGCCATAACTACCTGATTCTGAACCTATTGTTTTTGTTATAACTTCTTACTATTGCTCTTTCAACTGAGTAGATATCTTGGTTGACAGCATAGGCTTTTGCATTTGTATAAGCATGCCACATCTTATCCTCTGCATCATCTCTTTTTGCTTTTATCTGATTAAAGCTTTCATCTGTGCTCTGATCAAATAATTGCTGGTAAACCATGTACCTTAAATATGCAATAAGATACTTTTCAAATGGGTCATTATCTGGTATCATATAGTAACCAGCATCAGGACCTTCGTCTTCTGGTACTATTTCATTCTCAGCAAAGTATGCCATGTATACAGTACCTTGAGCAAAAGAGGTAACAAGTTTGTCACCCACAATATCAAATGTATCAATGCAATATGCATCAAGGTTGGGAGAGTCATTTGCACACTTACCAATAGTTTTAAAATTACCTGGTTTCAGCATCCCTGTAACATGGAAACGAAACATCATCTGCTCCATTACCTTATGTGTTACTACATACTCTGGCGGCACACCACAAAGAGATGGTAATGCTACAGGTGTAGGTGTTTGAGAAGGAGCCATGCACTGATACCCTGGTACACAATCTTCACAAATTTCACCTGGAGCAGGTGCAGGATTGATACGGCAGTCAGTCTGGTAATAGAAAACATGAGGAGATGTGACAGGACCTTTGTCGTAAGTAAAAGTCATCCATACTTCTCTCACTGCTTTGAAGTCGCAAGGAAGTGTGCACTTATGGTGATGCATGTCTAATACAGCTTCCTTTAATGGAAGATATGTATTCTCAAATTTATTTATACAATCTTTTGTCCAGATTGGGAAGAGCAAGTCATCAATGGCCCCAGTGTTAAAGTAAGATCTCATCTCTTCTTTAACTCTGGCATATACTCTGGCCGGTGATATCAGTTTGTCTTTCATTTTACTTCATTGCGTTATTAATGAATATATTTGTTTTCTTCGACAATAGCTCTTTGTATAAACTTTTGTAATCTTTCTCAGTACTCTCAATTCGTTCCTTCAGTAATCGCTTGGCCTCTTTTGTCATGACCAATAACCACATGCTGCTCTTTTCAATGTATGAAGCTTTTTTAAGCCACAAGTACCGATACGTAAAACCATCGGTACTTTCATTCAAATAATATATAATTTTTCCTTGCTTGTAACTTTCCGGCCAATTAATTGGGGCTCTGAGATATTTAGAGGATCCGTCTTTTGTAGGCTTTAGTTTCCGTTGATTCTTTTGAATCATCATCTTTCCTAAACCATTTGGTATAAAGACCATATTTCCGGTATCAAGAAGATGTTTTATGTAGTACAAGTTAATTTGCTCAATTACTTGTTTGTACTGCTTGTTGTCGATATTTAGTTGTGGGTTCAGTTTTTTGAACTCCTTAAACATTGCTACACTTCCTGTAACAATATCGTATGAAAGAGGGTTTGGTCTGTATACTTCAGACAAGCCCTCGTACCTTTTATTTTGTTTCGTCTCTACCATCTGTACCTTGATCTGCTGCCGATCGTTTATATGTATTGAGTAATCTTTGTGCAACTGTATTAATTACATCATCTACCATGTAACCAGGACAAGCAAACTCTTCATCGTAAGGATTGGGAGGACAGCAAAGCTTCATGTCATTGATAGTTGCTATTTGATCAGAAGCAGGGCAGCAACCTTTACCTAATGACGTTCCACAATAAGAAGGATAAGGTACTAATGTCTCAGGAATATCTTCTTCAAAATAGGCTGATATCTTAACCCTTTCAATTTTATCGTCTCCTACATACAGGTATCCTTCCTGTATCCAGAAATGTATCTGACTGTTCTTTAATCCTAACTGTAAGCTGTTCACATACCTGTCAGGAGTACTTTCAATGAATCTTCTTGATACCATGTCAACAGAGTATATCCCCTGAATAAGCATTCCAAAGTTAGTACCTTCGGCAATCTTTGGTAGTTTAACTACAGACTTTGCAACCGTACATTTCCCAACATAAGGTGCACATTCTGATAGAGGGACTTGCTCAAGCAGTAAGCAAGGAATTACTTTGAATATGTTTGGAGAGTTCCAAAGTTTACGTCTATCAGTAGTTTGTTTGATAAACTTTAAAGCAGTGCTCTGTAATTCACTAAGAATTAGCCGGTCAGTAATGTTAGAATACGTATCCGTATTCTGGAGCTTAAATAAACCCCTGACCTTACTGATGGCTTCTCTATTAGATGCTTTCTGCATAGTACAAAATTAAGATACAAATTAATCACTTAGGTTAGGTCAGAAACAAATAACCTATCAAGACTGGTTAGGTTTGTCATTACCTTGATCCATAAAAGGAAGATCTCCTGGTTTACCATTTACAATTTTGCGACCCATTAAAATACCAGAACCTATACCTGTCATAATTATAGATTGATTGGTCATACTAGCATCCTTAATTATTGCACTATAAAGAAAACCAAGCCCCCCTATTAATACAATATATGCACCTGCTACAGGTAAAATAGTTGATTTTCCATTACTGTCACTAAAAGCTTGTGACCATGAAAATTTAAACAGCTCTTTTATTTTTTCAGTATTCATATTATTATTAATTTACAAAAGTTGATGAAAATTGCATTGCTGCATTAGTTAAAGTATTCCAGTTTAAAGTATTTGAAAGTGTGGGTTTCCATACCCATATAGTTTGTCCTGCTGAACTATCTATATCTGTTACAGTAACATAATGACTACTTTGTGTAGCTCCACTAGAAAGAATAAATGTAGCTTTAGTACCAGGTGTACCTGATTTTATAATATTAGGGTTTACTATTGTATTTGTAAGTAAGTTTAAAGAAGTATTCACTGTATAAGTTATGCCAACAGGTAATACCATAGTTGTACTAAATTCTGATGTCATATTAAGTGTACCTATATTATACCCAGCAGAGCCTGCAAATGTTACTGTTTGGTTAGAGTTACCTATATTAAAAGTAGTTACTGATAATAAAGAGTTTAATGTTATTGTTCCAGAGTTTATTGTCATAGTACCCCAGGTCATACCTGTAGTATTAAGTGTTGTTGTTCCAGTTATAGTAAAAGTACCTGTGGGATTTATTACACCTGATGTATAAGTTATAGTTCCAGTAGAATATGAATTTGTACCTAATGTTATAGTACTTGCACCTGCATCAAATACTACATTGTTTTGTAGTCCACCAGCACTTGTATTCATAGTACATGTACCTTTTATATAAAAAGTAGTAGTACCACTCATACTATAATACTGAAGAGTACCTCCTGATATATAAATACCATAACCATTAACTACACAAATGGCACTATTAGCATTTTGAACACCTAATGAAGTATATGCATTACTTATTAATGTTATAGTTGATGAACTAGCAAAAGAAAGTTTTAAATTCAAATAATTCCCTAATCCACCATTATTAAGATCTAATGTAGTAGCACCAGTCATAGCCAGTGTAGAGTTAGTTGTACCTGTTACAGTACCTGCTATATATGTTATAGTACCTGTATTATAAGTTAATGTACCTGCATATCCACTCCAAGTTATTACACCAGATGTATTGATTATAAGATTATTCTGTAATGTACCACTTCCACTTGTTAATGTTCCGGTACCTACTAATTGAATAACTGCTGTACCTGTTGTAGTACAAGTTGTTCCATTAGCTACATGAAGATAAAAGGATGTTTTACAAAATATATTACCGCTATTTATAGTAATAGTTAATGCCCCAGTAGATGCTGAAGTTGATACAAGAGCGTTTACTGTCAAATCACCACTTAGTGTAAAAGTAGAACTTGAACCATTACAATAAAATTGAAATGGCACGCCTATTATGTTTGCATTAGATGTTATAGTGGCAGTATGTGTCGATGCATCACCATAACAAGCTAAAGTACCTGTACCAGACCATAGTGTATTTACCCCGATAGTAATATTACCAGATACGTTTATACCTACAGTAGTTAATGTTATAGTATTAGTATACCCCGTAGTATTGAGTGTTTTACACACGCCTGCAGGAGTTGTGACAGGACAACTTGCAGAACTTGCATTTAATATAACATCATCAGTAGATGTAGGTATAACACCAGCAGAACTACCAGTAGCAGAAGTTGTGCTCCAACTAGTAGGACTATTCCAAGCTGTTCCTACGTTTCTAAAATATAAAGTGGCCATTTAATTATACTGTTACTGTTTCCCCTACAGGTATTGTTGTAATTAAATTAGATACTGTTGTAATAGCATCTATTTTTGATTGTTCCGACAATAATCTGTTTTGTACATTTTGGTTAATTTCTTCAACAGAACTTGGTCTGAAATGAATAATATCAATAGTTTCTACACCTGTTGATAAAGTGATTTCTACTGTTGTAGTAATTGTATCTTGTATTTGAGATACACTAAGTATTTTGTAAGTCATTATGAATAAGATATTGAAAGTGTTATAGAAGTAAATGCTGTGCAGGAGTTTACTACAAACTCTATTATGTCACCTTGAGCAAGTGAAGTAGATCCCCATCCTGTCAAGGTAGAATCAGTTGCTTTTTGGGAAGATGATATTGTAGGTAAATCAGTACCGGCAATAGAAGTTGTTGTAGGAAATCCTGCATACGTTGATCTCTTTACATCAACTACTATTGAACCAGATGCCTGGTCACCAACCAATGTCCAGCTTGTTATTGTACCAGTTCTTGACATTCTCAAATAACCTTTTGAACCAGTTGATATAACCCCGCCTCCTCCACTTAAAGTAATTCCTAATGAACCACCACTACCTGTAGCAGATAATGTGTTACCTGACATACTAATACCGGTACCTAATGTTATTTCTTGTACAGGTGTAGTAGTTGATGAACTACCAAGTAATTTAGATGTTGCCGATACAGCTTGCATTTTAGCATAAGTAACAGCATTATTGGCTATAGCAAAACTGTGAGTACTTGTTGATGAAGTTATATTAAGATCAGTACTTGATAATGTTTGAGTTGCTGCAGTAAGACCATTAAGTGATGTTATAGCCGTAGTAAGATATGATACATTACTTGCTGCAGTTACTTGGCCTTTAGCATTAACTGTAACATTGTTATATGTACCAACATTACTATTAACTACTGGTAAAGACAATGACCAGGAGCCGGATGTAGTAATTGGAGATGTACCTGTAACAGTTATATCAGATGAAGTTAAACCTACAGAAGTTACTGTACCTGATGTAATATCAGATAACATTGCAAATGTACCTGATTTGTTTGGTAAGGTTTGTATCCAACTATTTGTAAGAGTAGTAGGTTGAATAGTTATATTATGAGTACCGTCACCTACTTGTATTATCCCATATGTACCTCCTCCACCATAAGATAGACCTGATAATGTTGCTCCATTATAGCTTACAACAAAAGAGCTTTGAGTTTGCCAAGTAGCTGAGACTGGAGTAGTTAAACTATCTTGTATCTTAATAGTAGTAGTAGATATAGCTCCGGATGTTAGTATCTGATCCAGAGTGGGTATTATTGGCGTTGACCATGCAGGAACTCCACTTACAACTGTCCATACTTGTCCATTAGAACCTATTCCTACTTTAGTAAATGATGTAGCGGTATTAGCATAAATCATATCACCAGTAGTATAGATACTTAAGCCTGTGCCACCTTTAATAGCAGATATAGAAGTGGCTCCCCATACACCTGTTGAGATATTACCAAGAGTAGTAATAGATGCTTGTCCTACATATGTAGAAGCTATGTCTATTACTGGGTTAGCTCCACCAGTAGATGTGATTCTATTAGCTGTACCAGATACTGAGGCAACTGTGCCATATGAAGTAGAATCTAATGAGCCATCTCCTTTCACAAATTGTGAAGAAGATCCACTTATATATGATATGACACCTGATGCGCTTGTCACTATACCAGTACCAGAAAGTGCAGATTGTTTAGCATTCCAAGTAGATGCAGAAGATATTCTTGAATCGGCTAGTGTACCAGTCCATGTCAAGGTATGAGTAGTACCAGTAGAAACAATAGTTACATTTGTATCATTTACAAATGTTTGAGTTGATCCTGTAAGACCATTTAAAGATGCTATTGTACCTACTGACCATGATCTATCAGCAGATAAATCATAAGAAGTACCGTTTATAGTTATCTGTCTTGTAGTGGGAACAGCACCTATACCAGATGCTGTATAATTAGGAATATTTAAAGTATTGCTTACAAAAGTTGCATTACCTGAATTACCTGTTGTGGTAAGAGTTATTGCATTTTGTTTATTTGTAAAAATATTCCAATCACTAGCACTTAAATAACCATCTGTACTTGTTCCTGCTTGACTTATAGATATATTTGGGTTACTTCCACCTGTAGATGATAAAGGTGATGACACAGTAATAGATGAAATGCCCCCTCCTGTACCAGTTGATGCTGCAGTTATTCTACCTTGAGCATCAACAGTAATTGATGTATTTGTATAAGATCCTGCAGCCACACCAGTATTAGGTAAGGATACAATTACATCACCTGTATTTGGTGAAACATTAATAGTACCATCTGATGCAACAGATGTAACAATACTACAATTTTGATTTGCTCCAGGTTCAGGTATCCATTTATTTAAAGCATCCATTACAACAATACCACCATAGGAATACAAATTCATTCCTGATCCTGTATTCTGATAACCGGCAACATCTACATTATAAAAATCACCAGGGTTACCTACTCCATCTATTAAAAAGGGTAAGTTCAATTGGGCGTTCCATAATCCTTTAGATATTCCTGCACTCATGGTTATACTGTTATAGTACCTGATGTATAAGTTGAACTAGTTACATTTATGCCATTTACTAATGTTGTATAACTATATTTAACTGTATAGTTACCTGAACTAACTGCTGCAAATTTAGCAACAGGATTTATTCCTGTACCATATACGGTCTGTACAGGAGATTGTCCAGAATATAAAGTATAAGTTATTGTATTTACAGTAGGCATTGGTGCCTGATTTACAGATATTACTCCAGAGTTTACACCATCTGTAATACTTTGCTGAGAGAATATTACAGACTCATATATATTACTAAGACTATTACTTGATGTACAAATGGAAGTTATTTGGAACTGATAAACAGTATTGTTATTAAGACCAGTAACACTTGCACTATTAGTAGTAGAAGACTGCGGATTAGCAGATGTAATATTTGCATTTGTTATAAAATCAACATTACCTCTCTGTCTGTAGCCTACAATCTGTGATGTATTATTTGCACCATATGTCCAAGATAAATAAAATGTAGATCCAGATATTGTAACAATAAGTGCAGTAGGTGGATAACATTGATTGCCATTACACTCAGAAACTAAAGTACAAAATAATGCAAGTAAATTTGGATCACTACTTATATACTTAAACATGTTTTGAACAAAAGAGTAAGGGTCACTTACATTTACTGCAAGTACAAGTTGAGAGTTATCAACGCTGGGAGAAGTGCTTACCGATAATCCCCAACCCCCGCCTCCATAAGATGTAATCTTATTCATTAAATATCCAGGAAAACTATCAGATGAGTTTACAGCAACTTGATTAGGAGTAGGCAATGTTGCAGATATCTGTATCTGTTCATTAGCTCCTGAATTAAGAGTATTGATAGTAATATTTGAACCTGCAGATACTTTACTACTTAAATAGCCTGGAGTAGTATCAGATGAACTATTAAGTACTTTAGTAACAAGACTTGAAGAAGGGTTAATAGCTAAGGTTTTACCTCCACAACTTGTACTTGTTACAAGTAATGAAGTATTTGTTGCACCTACTACAGTTGAATTTATAAGACCATCTACAGCATGTGCTAATTGCTGCACCCAATTTTGAAGACTTGTTTGAGTAGTTAAACAACTTGTAGTTATAGATGATGCGTTAAATGAAGGTAAAGTATTACATATGTAAGTTATAATAGAGCTAATTGTAGTCCCAACACTATCTGTACTTGTACCTGCAAGACAATTTGCAGAATTATCAAATGTACCTATTGCAGTTTGATATCCACTAAGTGATGTTGTAAGATTAGATAAATAAGCAATCAATGAGTTAAATGCGGTATTTATATTAGTAGGAGTAGATATAGACAATGTACTCCATGTACTACCTGGAGCATTCAAAAGTGCAAGTATGTTACCTACTCCTGTATACGTAGCAGTTAATACTTGGTTTCTTGTCATACCACTTGTGATAGAAATTGAACCTCCTCCACCAGTATAAGAATATGTCAAACCAGGAATTTGCAATGCTGTTATTGCATTACTTAATGTTGTCTGATTTGCAGGATAAGTAGTATTGATAAAAGTGTAAAGATCACTTTCTGTTTTACATACAATTTTACTTATACCCTCAGCAAAGTTTTGAGTATTAGTAGGATGAGATGTACCATCTGTTTGTGTAATACTGTAACCATAATACGGTCCAAGATTATAACCGCTATAATTTGGAGCAGGGTTCATTGTATTTACAGCAGTATTAATGTTCTGCAATATTGTTTGCAGGTTCATTCCCGGAGTTACATTAATATATGTAAGCGGTACGTTGGTATAAACTACCAGGGTGCTATCGTATGCCATTATATAAAGTTTTTATTTCTAAGTTCAAAATCAATTATCGGATCAATATACTGTGGAGGTAAAAAAGAATCAAGACAACTTGGACCATTGTTATCTTGAGGTGTACAATTATAACATGCCTTTTTATTAAAGTCAAATTTAAAAACAATTGCTTGACCTTGAGTTCCGCAAGTAGGACAAGTATTTATAATTGCTGGAGGACAAACACAAGTAATACAAGGCACAGTTGGAACAGCAGGGTCAAGAGAACTCAATCCTACACATTTACCGGTATATGAGCTATATGTGTATCCAGAAGGACAACATAAACAATTTACTGTACTACTGCCAGTAGGTATTGCAACTGCAGATACATTAGGAGTAATATTAACTAATCTATTACATGCATTAATAACACCTGAACTAGTTGGATTACTAACATGACCTGTACCAATAATGGGTGAAGGGTCAGTATAATTACCTGACCCATCTACATATACAGAACCCGGAGGGCAACAAATAGTACTCATTATGCTATTCTTTGAATGTATAACAATGCCGTTGAAGGCTGTCTGTTTTCATGTGACTGTTGGGCATTTGCTGCATTTGCACTTATTGTTATACCTGTATATACTTTACCGATATAAGCAGTTGTATTACCTACTGATCCATTTCCTGCAGCTCCTAAACCTGCACTGCTTGATGCAGTCCATGAATTTATAGTACCAATGAAATTTATCTTTTGAGTAGTATTACCAGATGCAGCAGCTTCTGCATGAAAATAGAATGGATGATCATGGCCTGGATCATTCACAGTAATTGCTGCAGCAGGTATACCTGACTGGTTAGAAAGCAATGTTACTGAAGCTTGTCCTACCAAAGCACCTAATGCATAGTTGGCACCACTGGCATTTGAGGGTAATGTACTACCACCCATTACCCCTGCACCACAACCTACCGGTACCTGCTCCCTCATATCTACTGTACCATTGTTACCATTACAGAGGGCAAAGCCACATACATCGGTAGTTGCAAGACCAAGCCCTGTTGAATCAAATTTATTTGTTGTAGGTCCAGCATAGGGCATAATTGCACCTATAGGTACAAATCCTTTAAATGCTACTTGTGCACTTGCTCCTGCACCTGTCTTTACAAGTGTAGTAGTACCTTGACAGGTAGTAAGGGCATTCAGTAAGAAGTTTCCTATTTGCACCGGGAGCCCTGTTGTAAGATTGGTTACCTGTGTTGTCAAGGTGGCGACTTGTGTTTGCAGTGTGCAGAATTGAAGTATCAACTGTTGAATGATCTGGTTGAGGGTTGGGTTAGTTGGGAGACCAGTCAAGCAACCTATATTGTAAGGACCATCAAGCAGTGCACTTACCTGAGACTGCAAAGTTTGTACATCTCCCCATATTGTACATATAGCTGTCTTGTAACATTCAAGTAAGCAAGGAAGATCTGTACAACCGTTATTACAACAAGTAATACAACTTGTAAAAGCTGTACATGTAGTAAGATCAATACTTGGTATTGATATTCCCACACCGGTAGCATAGTCAAGTATCTTTTGAAGAAGCACTGCCTCTACTTCATTTAACCTATCTCCTGTACAAATACCCAAGGCAGTTATAGTCGGGCCAGTATACACTATTCCTGTGTCTGGTGTCAGCGTTTCAAAGTAATTATTACTTACTGAATTATTACATGCACTTCCCATATTAGCAAATTAGTTTTTGAACTTTTGAAATTATGTATATTGTATACTCATCATCCAGACAATTACATCCCATGAATTTATCCATTAAGATCTCTCTGTACTCACATAGCCTGTCATACAAAGTAAAATCTACTTTGTTCTGATAACCATTTACATGATTAAGATACTGTGTACTTGCAAGATTAGCAATGGTTCTATCAATACCATCAAGCAAGTTATTGTACCCATCATTGTTCAGGTTAGTGTCGGTTAATGTTGGATTGATTAAGAACATTTACAGTTTTGTTTTGTTGTTGTTGACTTTTGTTTACATAACAAGTAGGGCACATTCCTTGTATCATCTGACATGCAGGAAGAATGACACTACAAGTTTGATTTACGCATTTTACTCTATTGCAAGCCATATACTTTAGTTTAACAGTTAGTACATTGTTTCCATTTACTTCCCGGAAATTTGCAAGATAACTTATCCAGCATCATGTCAGCTTTTTTATAGTACTCTCCAGAAAGCCTATAATTTCCTGCATTACACTCAGCAACACTTCCATCTATGTACAGTTTAATTGAACGGAGTTCGGTCATGTAATTTGCGTATGATGGATTGTGACAACCACATTCAAGATCTACCTTGAGGAAGGCATGTTGGTACTTACATTTGATTGTATCAATCTTAATAAACTTTTTACTGATTATAGCATTGGGTTGAACATTTACTACAGTATATACTATTTCATATATACCATCTGGTAAAGGTGTACAACCTGAATCAGAACAGGTAACTCCAAGATCAACACACTTGTATACATTTACATTCAATGGACTAAATGGAACATTTACAGTTGGGTATCCTGGAGGAGTTATTTGTAGTGCAAGTTGGTTTGATGAAGGTATAGCACCGTAAGTACTTAAATCACTTATAGCAATAACCGAACTATCTCTTAAATCAATAAGAGCAAGTTCAAGATCTGGAAGTTGTTGTACTAACATTGTTTTTTATTTAATAGTAATTGGTGATGGGTCAAAACTTGGCTTATCTACAATAGCTCTTTGTGTCATCCAGCCATAGAAAAACTTCTTATTAGCCGGTCTTTTCTGACAGATCTTAATATAGAACTTGGCTGCATTTATCTGCATTCTGGTCATATACAACTGATGCATCGTAGTATCCAGTTTACGCTTGTAGTAAGTACAACTATCTACTGGTTTTATTATTGACTGGGCCTTTGCAGGTGAAGTACAATACCACCACATCAATATTGTAATAATAATTTTTGCAATTACTACTATAGCTATTTTTAATTTCTCTTTCATGCGTATGGATTATTTGTATTTAATACATTAAGGGTACTACTGTCCATTTTACCAGTCTCAGGTACATCTAATGATCTTTGACAAAGTACTACTGCTTGATGCACTCCCATATTGACTGCTTTATCAAACAGATCGTTGGCAACCTCTTGGTTGATTATATCATCACCTTTAATTACATTCCAAAATGCTTCCCTATAAAACAAATCTCTTGCTTCAAAGAGTTCACTATTTTCTTTTAAACATTGAGGAAAATGATCTTCATTTTTTAATGAGTCAACTATAGGCCAACCAACCCATTTTGGGTTTGGTTTCCTAGCTATACCCCAAAGAGTTTCACCACCTGTATCAGAAGGATCGTTACCGTAAAAGCCCTCATTCTTTAATGTGCCATCTAATGCTATTTCAAACTTTGCCATTTTCAGTATTGTTTTTTTGAGTCCCGAAATAATATGAGAATATCATCAAAGTTAAGGTCTTAATTAAATCAAATAACTGATTGCTTATTTCATCAGTCAATAATTTAATCTTAAACGCTACTACTTTATCTATTATAAATACAGCAACAAGAGCTGCAAATACCATTAATATAAACCTAACCAGTATTTCTTTTGTTTCATGGATAAATAGTTTGTTTACATATACAACAGCACCTATAATAAATGCTATTCCAATAAACACACCTAATATCATTACCCATAAAATATCAGAAGAAAACATAATTTTAGTTTTAAGAAAAAGGGGGACAGAGGCAATTTCCCCTATCCCCCTTTGGTCAGTTACGGATTCTACTTACTATTAAGGAATTAGTACTGTAGTACTTGTTGTAGTAGTATTAGTACTTGTTGTATAAGTAGTAGTAGCGGTAGTATTTGCAGTAGTATCGTTATCTATGTTACCTAAGAACGCTGTCAATATTGAACTGATTGCTGCTTCACCTCCACCTGCAATATCTTGAGGAATAGCAATGCATACTGTTTCATCTTTGCGTGTGGTACCTATGTCACGACCAGTAATCTGTGGCTCCCAGAACCTGATGTAGTACAGGTTATATGCTGCAGTACTGTCAACGTATGTCTGGAACTCTCCATTGTAGTTGACGTTGCTAAAGATATGTTTGTACTCAGCCTGGTATGAGAAGAAGTCTTTTTCAAGTTGTTGTACTTCAGCCGGTGTAACTTGAGGATAATTTGCTCTTTGTACAATAGTAGCTGTACCATATGAATTACAATAGTTTTGCACTTCATAGTCAGTAGTCAAATCTGGACCTTCCATGATGTATGTCCAGAATGACATACGGTCAAATTGATAAGGGAAGTTGGTCAGATCCGTTGATGTACCTTGGCCATAAGTTTGCAGCGTTTTACCAGTAACATAGAAGCTCAGACCGTCTGTTGCAAGACCTGCAGTTACAAACTGGTTCAGGATACTATCATTGTTGATTGCTGTAACAAACGACTCGTGAATAGATATAAGCTGTAGACTTGTCAAGGTATCACATGGGTTTGTACCACAAGAGCAACATGGTGTTGTAATCATCACTGTACGAGTCAGTGAGTTATTGTACGCAGCCCTAATATAGAATGAATCCAAACGTAGTGTTATGGATACATCTTGCTGACAAGCAAGGGTACCAAGTCCAAATGATATCTGAGTGATCTGGGTTTTAGCCGTCAAGCTACCGGTAACCTTGTACCATTCAAGTACATTTGCACCAACAATCAGATCTGATTTTTTACTGCCTTCATTTGCAGAGTAAATATTCCTACCTTGAGCAAGGTATATATACTTTGCATTACCCACAGTAGCAACCGTTGCCGGGGTATTGTCAGGGAGGAAGATACCAAACTGTGCCGGACTTGAGGTCAGGTTGTTAGTTGATCCTGTTGTTGGTAACGTGTTGCTCTTTGATACTACAAAGAGGTTGGTTAATGAAAAGTCTGCCATTTTGCTTTATTTTAAGTTTTTAAAGTTATTATTCGTTTTCTTTTGTTCTTACTCTACTATACTGTGATAATTCTTGATTAGCTGTAGCATCTCCAAGCTCAGTAATAACCAGATCAACTAACTCGTCCTCAAGGTAACTTTCAAGTTCACAATCTACTGTAGTAGATGGTGTACCATCAAGGTGAACATATCCAGTTATATCCATGTCCTTCGGGTAACGAAGATATGATAAATACAATTCATTGGGAGTAAAACTATTTTGTGAATCACTGTAGACATATATTTTATCTGCAGCTATTACACCCAATGTTTCCTGGTAGTTAAAACTTGGCTGGTAGTGAGGAGATTTTAATAACATTCTGATATCCGCATGCTTCATAAAATCAATGACATCAAGTAACCTATCCTTACAGTTACCTTTAGTAGCAAGTACATAAGAGGTAGTTGGGATCATCATATCATTTGACATTGAACTAAACGGTACAAAATAACTATTAAGTACGTCCCCGGGTGTAGTAGTTAAGGTGAGCTTCTCATATGTGACCTGAAAATTTTGCAGGTCTTCATATCTTTTTGAGAAGGCATCCATCCCTAACTGATACACATTGTTCGGGTCGATTTTCTTCAATACCAGTTTTACCTGGGCATTATTTAAAAGATCTATCTTGGTTTCATTAGGTATGAACTGTCCCCTCAGATTACTAAGCCGGTTGGCTTTGGTATCTATGGCAAATAATAAATTCTGAACTGGTATCATACATAATGGTTACTTTTTGCTCTCTGCTTTGGTTGATTTGGCATTAGCCTCTTCGGTTTTCTCAGGAGCAACATATGAATAATTTTCAATGCTGTTCTTGATTTTCTTCTTGTCTGCTACTCTTGTTTCGAGAGCCAGTCGCTCCATCTGTTTTGAATCAAGTGATAGTTCATCTATCAACTGATCTTCAGACTGAGCTATTGATGCTTCTCCTTCATAAATGATACCGTTACGTTTTGACAGTACCCTCAGTTGGATTGCTTCTCTCACAAGACTTCTAACTGTCAGAAGTTTATCGGTCATGCCGGCTATCCTGTTAAACAGGTCAACCGAGTTTTGACCTTTGTACTCACCAGTCTCTATTGAACCTTTCGATATCATTGTATAGAGTATGTTGAATACAATTTCTGGCTTATCGTTGTCTGTGATTGGTAGGCCAATTAGTTTAGCTACTTTCCTCTGCCTATCAACTGCCATCTGTCTCAGAGTTTCTATAGCCTTAGTTACGGTCATATTCTGAGCATAGACAATAGCTGCTTCAGCTTCTGGATTGGAAATGTAAAACTGTACAGTTGACTTACAATTTCCTTTCTTCCACTCTTCCTGAGACGATGCAATAAGATCAGTTATCTGCGTGAGCCACCAAAACTCTATCTCTTTGTGTGGGTTACTGAAGTTGAAGACGTTCTCTCCATCTACCAGTTTTACCCTTGATGCTACCAAACCGGTATTAAATTTTGCTCCGTATACTCCAGAGTAATACTCTGAACGAGGACCAAGATCTAAGCCAGTTATGTTTTCAAGACGTTCTTTTCTTTCCTTTACTATTGTTGCCTCATGGTCAGCAGCTTCAGGGTTGACCATACGCATTCTACGAATGTAGTTTGCTTCAGGATCAAGACCAGTTAGATACTTGCCATCAAGTCCTTGAACTGGGCAAATTCCTATTCCGGTACCCGGATGTCTCATGTATCCCTTTTCTGCTAGGGCGTTTTGCATTGTCATCTCTCCTTGCTTGTATGCTACAGGAAGAGGTAAGATTTTAGCTATCCTTGCCATTTTAATCACAGTATGTAGTTGGTGCTCCCCTGCTTAGGGTGAGGGGAGCGTAACCCTTAATTTTATTACTATCCAAATTCTATTAGGAGAATCCCTATTAGAACTGTGGTACCTGCTCGATAAGTGCTGTACGAGTGATATCTTCAACAAACACATCGTAACGATCTTTCATCCAGATCTTATAACCTGGGAACATGTTCGCTGAACTCATTCCCTTAGAAGCTGCGTGACCCATGTGATGGTAAGTACCGTCAACATAACCCCAAGTCATGCTAGGAGCAGATGCCGGACGAACCTCACGGATATTGTCAGATGACATCTGGTCACCTTGAGGTGAAACATCAAACACCATGAAGATCGGAGTAGACTTCTTGTTGCGACCATACTCAGAGTTTGTCTGAGGCAGGTCAAGCTCCATCAGGTGAGATACTTCGATACGACCTGTATCCATAGTTACCATTGAGTCAAATGCCCAGTTGATGGTCATGTTCTGGCCTTTACCTTCGATGAAGCGGTTGTCAGCAATGATTGTAAAACCAGCTTTCAACAGGTCATCCTTAGCAGCAGTACGGAATACTTCGATACCTGCTTCGTTGGTGAACAGTTTCACCCTACGGTTCTTCATATCTTCCCTACGGTAGAACAAATCACCAAATACGTTACGGATAATATTGATTGAGAACTGGCCGGCATTGTACTGCTCTAGGTTACCGTATGCTCTCATACGAGGATACACACCCATTGACAGTTTCTTCATTTCCTGAGTACCAGAACCGGTATTTGATGAACCGCCCTGTGCCCAGATCATTTTCTTTACCTTCATGTCCAGCATACGCTTACGAAGTTCCATTTCAATAAATGGTTCCCATGCTGTAACATATTTGTGCTCACCTTCTTGGTTACGTACTTTCTTAGAGTACATAATCAAGTCAATCAGGTTACCGTCTTTGTCTGTACCACGAGTATTAGCGTTAGCCACTTTAGTATCAGCCCAGTCGGTTACAGTGTGCTCCACCATGTTTGCAGAACCCAAAGATTCATACAAAGTAATTTCATCACCAAGAGAACCCAGACCAGAACCTCTTTCATCAAACTCACCAGTAGCATTGTAGAGGAACTCAAACTCACGACCTTCAACGAGCCATTGTGGATCAACTGAAGTAGTCATTGGGTTGGTAGTTACAAGTTGCATTGTATACTTCCAAGCACGACCCCACTGAACCGGATCATTCATAACAATAAACTGCTGACCGTACATACGGTTGGCGGTAATAACGTCATTGATAAAGAACTCTTTCTTGTCAAATACCATTTCAAAGGTCTGACGGTCAATACCTATATTGCTCAGATTGAGAGTGCTGTCCGGAATTTCAATAAGCACAGGGAACTGATATGGAACATTTACTTTCCATTTCCAGTAGTCAGTTGCTTTGTTGATGTAGTATGGCTTGGACTTCATGATCATCTGCAGGAAGTCATTTGAGTACAGGCTGGTCTGCGTGTACAGGCTGATGATCTTTTTGTCGTAATCTGCAGGTGATTCTGAATGCAGCATCTGGATATGGTTAGAGTCCGTGAACTTACCCAGAGCCCTCTTATTCATAGAGGAGTATCTTGTTGCAATGTACCCTGAACTATAGCCAGGTATCTGTTGTAATGCCATTTTAAGTAAAATTTAGTTTAATAATTATAATCCATCAATGAATGTTGATTTTCTTTTTCCATCACCGAAAGTATCGTTAGCTTTTGCTTTCTTTCCTTTTACAAAGTTGAAGAGCTCATTGCTTTCTTTACTTACAGCTTTTTTTGCTACTGGCCCAAGATCGAGACTGATTGGTTTGCCCGGCTCATACCCCTTCATAAGAAGGAGAGCAAGCTTTACTTTGGCTTCATGATTCTGTGGATGCTGAAGATCCATTATCACTCTGTCAAAGTCGGTGATTAATTCACCTGAAGGCAGCTTCCACTTTTTAGCTTCCAAGAAATCAACAGCTTTATTAGCTGAATCCTTGTTTACCGGGATGCCATCAAAGTCTTGTGTCTTTAATTTCTCACCGAGGATATTCCTGATGTTTGTAGAATACAGTGCTTCAAGTTGTTTTTTACGTTCAAGACGAACTTTTGATTCTTCTTGGATTTTGGCTAACTGAGCTTCCTCAGTTTTAACCAAAGCCTTTTGATGTCTCTGTGCTGTGCTCTCAAGGTCGGCATTAAGCTTTAGCTTCTTAACCTCAGCCTTGATATCGTCTTCTTCCCATCCTTGGTTTCTCAAAGCTGCTTCAACAACTGACTGTTGGTTATCCTCATCACTGAGATCCATGTCCTTGAAGTGCTGTGTTTCCAAATACTGGTTAACGTATTCTTTTGGATCTGCACCATTCACGAAGATTGCATTAAACAAATCTCTATATTCTTCACCATGTCTGCCGGCAAAGCTATAAACCATTTGTTCTGCCATCTTCTGTTTTTCCCAATTAAACCTTTCGATGAACTCTTCTGATGTTGCAGGAAGTTCTTCATCTTCTCCATCTGGTGTAAAGATGCCGACCTTATACAAATCTTTTGCTAATGACTCAAAATCATTATCTGATTCTTCATCAATATTATCATCTTCATTTGTAGATTTTTTTGTCTGAGATTTCTGACCATTGTCATCATCATTCTCAGCATCATCATCATTGCCCTCAATAAACTTTCGAGCATCATCCTCTTCTTTTCGTTTAGCAGCCCTCATTTCCTCAGCTCTCTCTTCATCAGATTTGGCTTTGCCTTTATCTGCAGCTTCCTGTTTGTCCTTATCGGTAGCAGGTTTGATTTTATCAGAAGATGTATTTGATGGAGCAGGAGTGCCATCCATGTAGGCTTCAAACTCTTTTGCATCTGCTTGAGAAGCCTCAACACCAAAGTCGAGATCTTCATCGAAGAAGGTTTCTTGTGCCATATGTAGTTGTAATTTGTTGATGTAAAGGTAAAGCTGCTTTGATGTAACCAACAACTTTTTACCTTGACTAGTTAAAAAATATTGTTTTCTATATGCCGTTAATCAAAAAAAATAACCTATCACTTTGAGTTAGAGGATATCTTTTTCTTCATCATCTTCACTTTATCCTTTTCAATATCATTTCGTTCTGACTCAAGGGCAAGTTTTCTTTCTTTATGTTGAGCATCAGTACCGGCTTTCATATTCTCCTGAGCTAACTTTTCTTTCATCATTTGAACTTTCATATCTTCTATATCACGTTTATAGATTGATTCTTGTTCTTTTTGATGGTGTGCCATGATATCAAGAAAATCCGGTTCGTCTGTAGCACGATTGATTTCAGCCATCTTCATACGCTCTTTAATTTGAGCAATAGTCAATTCAGTATTGGCCTTGGTATCAATTTCATAAGTCTTTACCTGTATCTCATCTTGATGATATTTATCTTCTCTTGCAGATTCTTGTTCCATCTTTTGCTGTTCCATCTGCTGTGCTTGTTGTTCCATCTGCTGTTTCTGTTGTAGCATTTGGTCATTCTTCTCTTTGAGTTTCTTGTATACATCAAGAAGCTTGCGAGTAGATGTCTCTGTATACATTTGTGCAACTTCGTATAGACTTGCTCCATTTTGCATTGCTGCCTGGGCCAGACCTTGGATTTGCTGGAAGACTCTCATATCATCTGACCTTGATGTCATAAAGAGTTTGATGTCACGATTTTTTAAATGAGTCTCTGTTTGAATTTTTACGAAGGCATTTCCACCCTCGTTATCAATAAAGCTTAATGTAGAATCTGGTTTCCTTGCTTCAAGGTATAATGCCATATCAAGTACACATTGAAGCTCTTGATTTTCAATATACTCCTGTTGAACAAAGTATGGCTCTGTCTGAGCATAGGATTGTGATACTGCTGTATTTGTACCGGTTGCCGATTCAGATGCAGTAATTGATCCAAGTCGTTGCTTATTAATACCAATCAATTCCCAACATTCATTCTTCAACTGCATTGCTAATTCATAGCGTGTTTGCATTTGTTGAGAAAGTGTCCAGTCAATTACAGTGTACTGGTTAAAAGAAGATGGCTTTTTTAAATTGTCAGGACTATCATCAACCCAGATAACACCTTGCTCTTCTGCCTGGCGTTCCCATATTTCCATACTGTCTTCGTATGTACCATTCTTCTGTAGAGGTACGTGCCGGCGAGACATCAGAAGCACTTTACCTTTTTCTTTTTCAAGCAATCTGTAGAGTTGATTCATGCAGATATTGTAAAGTGTCTGAAAAGGTTTCATCAAATCCACAAGAGATGTAGAAACTGTATTTTCAATTTCATGTACAACACCAATGATAGGACAATAGTCTAGGATTTCAAGTGGCTCAACATAGTAAATGTCATCACCAATCTTTACACCTTTGTACCACTGGTTCTCCCATTTCCATTCAATAGATAATTCTTGAGGATGTTGACCGTCTTTGTAGTTATCATCAACCATATCTGATTGTATGTTACCATCTTTATCAATGTAAGTCAGTAGACCAATTTTACGTTTTGATAACCAGTAAGCAGTAGTAACAATGAAGCGGTTACCAAATGTACCTACAGATGGGGCTGCATTACCAAGAAGACCATTGACATCTTGGTTGTTATCGTTGTTCATCCAGGCTTCCATGTTCTGCCTTTCTCTCAGAACCAGATCATCATAGGCATTGTACTGAATGCTCTCAGCACCTGTCTTACCTGCCTCAAGGTTGGTAGTCCTTGAATAAGGATAGAAAGCTTGCATTGCATAGTTACGAAGGTGGTCTATCTCTTCTTCAGTAAGATCATACTTGTTGATGATTTCACTAAGTTCCATTATTTCAATCAGGCCGGCAGCATATGCATCCTTGATATATTTTTTATCAGGTGTAGTAAGCCACCATACATTTTTAGGATTGACTTTCTCTGCTTTAAACCCTGTACGACTACGGTCTTCATAGTTATGGAAGAACTCTCTGTTGCTTATAAGTAAGTCACGGAAACCTTGTTCAAATTCTTCTTTTAAATTAAACTCACGTTTCAATGCCTGAAGCATATTAGATGCCCATACTTCCGCAGCAGAAGTATAATCCATCATGTACTCTTTTACTTTCTCAGTAGTAAGTTGGTCTACTTGTTTATCAAAACCTTCAATGTCAGAAGTATCTACACCTTGCTGTTTAAGATCTTCAGCGATTTTTTGTTTTGCACTATCAATAATATAGGTTTGATATAGCTTGGTATAAAATTGGGCCTCTTCATTCTTGGATTGATCATCTACTGCTTTTGGTCTGGCTACATCAGGTCTTTTACTTTTTTCACCTACCATTGTATTAATTGGTGGGTTGAGAATAGGATAATGCTGTACATATGCAGGTAGGTCAGCATCACGAATAAGTTCATCTACAAATGACATGACTGGTCCTTCTGCATAGAAATCTTCAGGACGAAGTTTACCTTTCATCAATTCATAGTTACGAACTATCCTAATACGCTGGTAGTTATACTGAGCAAGTGCAACAGTATAAAAATAGTCCATGTTTATCTTCCACCAGTTACCAGAGCGTTTGGTAATACCATCTACATGCTGCCGAGGCATAGGTATTACGTTACCTGCCTTGTCAGTGATTCGTCTATTAGAATCAATGTCAAGACCCTCTCCGATAAACTGGTCTGGAAATAAATTCAAAAGCACCTCTTGAGGTGCATTGTATTCGGCTAAGTATTTTATGATTGCCATATTGCAATTATTTAAAAAGTCTGTTTATACTCCCTCTCGGGCCAAATATAGTACTGTTCATTTCTTTAAATGGACCACTTCTTCTCCGTTTAGGTTTTACTACTTGTGGTTCATTATCTTCAACTTGTGGTTGAATACGCTGTAAATCCATTTTTCTTGCACAGGTAATTGCAATTGACAATGCCCTGATGCGGTCAAAGTTACCATCTTTGTTCCATTTAATAATCTCATCAAGTAATACAGAATCGTAAATCTTGGCAACACCAAGTACCTTTCTTGTCTCCTCAGAGCCGGGAACCGGAGCAGATGCAAAGTACTCTTCCATGTACTGCTTTAGGTTAGTATTAAACAGCTCAATGTTTCTTGGGGAAGAGCTTACACCTTTCTGTCTGAGGTTAGCACTACTTGTAGGACTGTACTCTTTGATCCAATCAGGAGTATCCATGAGCATGTGACCATCCCCTTTTGCAATCATATAATCAATAAATGACATCTCATCATTTTCGCAAAGTGCAATTGCATTGTAGTACTTGATCAGTAGTCTTACATTGTTGTTCCAAGTGTCTTTGCTGTCTGGCCTAGCCACGTACCAAGCAACCGGCATGTCTTGAAAGTTATCACTCAAAGCATCATATGCTCTTTTAAATATATAAATTGCCCCCAATGAATCCGAGTTTGGAGCTTTCTCAAAACGGTAAGGGTCAATCCCAGCAACAAATAAACCATAAGGAGGCACAGGGCCGGGGTGCTCTAGTATTACTATCGGGCAGTTGGTATCTTCTTTTGGTCCTTTAGGGAATGAAGAGACAGGTAATCTGGTTGAAGGTTTGTGTTTTACAATATCCTCCTCTTCATAGAGGTCAACATACATACCGACCTTGAGCCCAGGAAACATGACCTCGAGTCTTTCTTTCTGGTTTCGGGCAATATCTCCATTGAAGTAATTTTCAGATGAAGAAAGGAAACACTCTTTTGGAGTTAGAGGATAGTACATGATAAGTTTCAGGTACTCTGTCTGATCAGGGTCAAGTGCTTTATTTGCTCTTTCTGCCTTGATTGTCTCAAGGGCTTTTATTTTGTCAGAAGCATGGAATGGTATTTTATCCAGCTCTTTTGTATCATGTGTTATTTTTCCTTCCTTCCGAAGATAATCACCAAGCGTAGTTTCATACTTGCAATCAAGGCGGTACAGACCCGACATAAACACACACGTTCTTTCGGCTGTTATAGGATCAGTTATTGCCAGAAAGTTGTTGGCATCCGGGTGATAAAAGAATCGTTCAGCATCAGCTCCCTTTTCAAAAGAGCCTCCGGTTCCAAAGAGCAAAGGAACACAACGCCAACCGAATTTAGATTTAAAGGCCGGCTTTGCAGCTTCAAAAGATTGTGCAAATGGAAACTTACCAATCTCATCGGTTGCATAAGCCTTAGCTGTAACACCGGCAGGACCTTCTGTATTCTTACCATCCGCTACGTTCCTGATGATAAGATATGACCATACTTCATCATCGTTGTCTTTTGCTTTAAGTCCCAGACGAACCATGGGTTTTCTCCAGTCTTTATCAAGCATTGGGATACGTAATCCTTCCCAAAGATTTTTTAGACCAAAGTCAATTTTATCTTTTAACAGTGATAAGTCAGAGTCATTACCACCTACTATTACATTCTGTGTATTCTGAAACAGTGTTGCATGATAACCCTGGTAAGAAGCCATAATCTCACTCTTACCAAACTGGCGTACACCTATATGCAGGTAACCTTTCTTTTCTACTCTACATTCCTCAAGGTATTGAGCAACTATCCACTCATTGTCCCGGAGAGAAGGTAATAATTTACGTCTTACAATATTTTCATACTCGTCCTCAATGTCATCACGTATCCACCAATGATTAAGGTGCCAGTAAAGCCAGCCGGAGAAAAATACTCCATCGACCATGCCACCCCCTAAACATCTTGCCTCTTCTTCCTTTACAAGTTTGTCATAAGCATCTGACCCCCTTGGAGGAATGCTCTTCTTGTTTTTAAAGAAGTCCGAGAATTTAATCTCTTTTATTTTCTTTTCAACTATCATTACATTCTGGATGGTCGATCAGCACCACCTTTCACATCTTTCTTCTTGTGTTCTTCAGCCTGTCGCATTTTATCAACTTGTTCCAAAAGTACAAGATATTCTTTCATCGTATCCCGAACACACTTTATCTGTGATTCAATTGATGCAATCACCATTGGTATCAATCCTCCTTTAGCAGTAGGCTTGAACTCAATACGATCCTTCATGTGTTGAAAAGGGTTTTCATCAACATACTGCTTCCATTCCTGAAGTTTTTGTTCAGCCCACTCAAGTTCAGTATTGATGTATATCTGTTTCTTAACCGTTGCCATTACTCTTCAATTTTGTTTTGCATTAGTTTTATCTTGTAGGCATCAATATCTTTCTTGAGCTCAGGTGTTTCAAGAATCTTCTCTGCAGCTTCACCATCTGTTGTCAGAGCTGGCCATTTTGATACCTCATCTGGGAAATGAGAACCAATACCACCAAGAGGGCAAAAAGCAGACATTGCTCTTGTCTTCAAATACATATTGCAGCCACAATCTGTACAAAAGTTATCCTTACGCATAAATGGACCACCTCCGGCTTTCAGTACATTAGGTGAGTAATGAGGACACTCATTACAAATAGCTATTCTTTCAGCAGCTATTTTCTCTACTGAATCTTTTATAAATACAGCATTGCCAATTCCTTCAAGCAATTTTCCAAATTCTATTTTCATATATTCTTTTGTTTACGTTGAACACATTTTGCAAGCTGTACATTAAGTACCTCTATTTTTTCTTCCAATACTTTTTTCTTTTCCTGAAGTTCTTTTCTTTTAGTTGGTCTTAAAGATTCTTCAAGTCTTCCTTCAATATATGCTATTTCTTTTTTGATCTCATCAATATACATTGGTACTTTAAACTGACTCAACCTTAATTTAAAGAACTTAGAGACATGAATAGTTCTGAATGTATCGGTACCTTCTTTGACTTTTGCCCACTGAAAATTATGAATCTCTCGAACAACCCCCTTACTAATACCTAACTGTTCTGCCACTGCTGCTATACAATCTTCAGTTATTTTGTCTTCAGGTATTTTATATATAGGGTCAATTGTCTTGTTGCCACTCCTATGATTTATAATATCTGCAGCCGGTAGATTTACGAATTTGTCCCGAGTACGCATTTGAATGAGAAGATAAAGTTATCCTGATTATTAAAATCCAATGTTACTTTAGGATGAAGAAATACAGTATTCTCCTTTTTAATGAGAATCTTTTTTTTCTTCAACTTACTGATAGTATTATCGACAGCAGCTATAGAACTGTTATAGTTTTCTACATAACCTATTTTACAAGGACCAGAAACAATTCCTTTATTTAAAGCAATGTGAGCAAGTAAACTTATTTCACCATCACTAAATTTAAGATTGTTAAACGCAGAAAGTAATTGAAAATAAACAGTTGCAATATCTCTTTTACTTGTTTTCTTTTTCTTAAAAGAAAAGCCCAACCATTGCTGACCATCTCGATCAGCAAAGGTTGTTCCATTCTGTATTGCTACTTGTTGCATTATTTCTTTTTAACTGGTTTCAAATAAAGGTCAACTACTTGATCACGTTCAATATTGTATACCTTTTTAAGATCTTCAAGTATCTTTTCGGTTACTTTACTATGACGAGAAGTCTTCCCTATATAGTTCATATGCACAATCTTATCATCGGCTAACTTAGCTACAAACTCAAATACGTGTTGCATGAGTAAATATTTTATGTTTTACTTGATAACATTGCATGAAGATCTGTATTAGTGTACAGCAAGTAAAAAGAAACAATTTTAGTAACAGCTTCTTCTACAGGCAATTCTTTACTTAACGTCATCTCATGCATTATATTACCATCATATTCAGGTATGCACCAAAATATAAACTTGTCTGAATCAGAAATCCTAACAAAACCTTTTTTAGAAGGATAGTCTTTTATTTTTTCTTCTACTAATTCTACTATATTTGGATTCATATACTATTTTTAATGTTGAGGAATAACCGGTACCAGATCTTTGGCAATTATTGCACGTTCCTGGTATACAAGATAACCTACCCCATTGAGTGCTATAGTTGCCTCAAATTGATTAGGGTATACATACACTATGTCCCCGGGCACAATGGTCTTTACATCGGCACCTACTGATTTTACAATAGCCCTCTCAAGGCCATTTCCTTTCAGTTCTTTTTTTATCTTCTCATCCATGATGATCAGACTTTCCTTCTCTTCTTCCATAATAGGAAGAACCAGTGCACGACCCCCAAGTACACCAATACTTACGTCAGTATTGTATGCCTCTCGTGTCTTTTTCATTTCTGCTTTGATGTCAGCTCTTTCTTGTGCTGATACTCCGATATCTATCATATATTTAATTGTTTAATCCATTTGATGAATTTCTCCTATATCTGTTGATTCACCCAGATTAGGGTTAAGCTCTGCCCACAATGAGAACTCTTCGGAAGTTATCTCCTTCCAGTTAACGAGATTAATCTTTCCCCACTTTTGATTAGGGTCATTGAGATTAGTATTGTGAATATATTGGAAAGGATGCATAGCAATACATTTTCCAATTAATGATCCTGACCTGGTACCATAAAGAATCCAGTAGAACTTTGTGGGTGTCTGTGTTAAGACTGTGCTGCCGGTTTGAAACGTATCCATTATGTAGTTGTTATATTTCTAACAAAGGTAGTGAGAATTATCATACTTGGTTAGGATTTCTAAAATATTTTCTAACAAAGTTAGTTAGCACATAGCTTCAGGGTATTGTTCTATTTCTTTCCATTCTATTTCTGCACAGGGAGGAGATAGTCTTAGTGTTATAGAGATATCAATATATGCAGTATCATTGATCTGTAGGGCCCAGGATTCCCGGCCATGGGGTGTAAACTCTTTTGGTGTATCTAAAGAATCAGGATACACTACTGGTACGTATCCCATTTCTGTTGCTACCTTAATAGGATGAAAGTAGATAAGCTTTGCGTTGGTAGCTTCTTTCATCTCAAGCAGCATATCAAGAGGATCACCTGCACTACTTACCCATGGTATCAAAACAATATCCATATCATTTAGAAGACTACCATGAAGGCAAGCAGC
>Ga0214171_1000061_pt1 | contig 39341 bp, 38 predicted proteins | sample TroBogEpilimnion_40_FD_153009 | JGI IMG/M metagenome (GOLD analysis project Ga0214171, IMG submission 153009) | Freshwater microbial communities from Trout Bog Lake, WI - 02JUL2007 epilimnion | ecosystem: Environmental > Aquatic > Freshwater > Lake > Epilimnion/Euphotic zone | place: Trout Bog... | reverse complement strand
TACCAATTGTTTTTGTTTTGTAATGATCTCAAAAAGAGAAAATACAAAGGAATTTGGACTTACTACAGACATGAAAACATGCCTATATAAGCCCTATTTGGCATTCATTTTTGCACGTTGTTGAGTTCTCAAGGTACGAGCGCGCTCCGCTTGCAGCACTTACGCACTGTTCGAGGGGCAGACTGAGAAACATACTGCATGACGTCCACCAGATCAAATCGCGATCTAACGGATGAACAGCGTCTGAATTTCAGAATTTGTCGTCGCACGGCCTTGATTTTGCAAGCTAGTCCGTGACGCGAACGAGGTAGAACCATAACCCGCCCCACGCTCAAAGGTCAAATTGGGGTCAAAACGGGCAGCAATGCGGGCAATGAGCGTCAATACTGGACTCCGCAATCTCTCTTCTCCGCATAAGAAAAGCCCCAAAACCATTGTTTTATAAGGGTTTTGGGGCCTCGCCTGTCTTTTATTGTCTATATGAGCTCAACTGCCGCCAGATCGCGCTTACCCTTGCGCAGGAGCAGGAAGCGGCCAAAAAGTAGGTTATTTACGCTCGGAATTGCATCCTCGGTCAATACCTTTTCATTATTGAGATAAGCGCCACCTTCTTTAACGATGCGACGCGCTGCTGATTTGGACTCTACGACGCCAGTTGCTGCTAGGAGATCAACCCAGGTCGGAAAGGCATCTCCCTTATTCACGGTCGTGCGAGGAAGTTGTGAGAGCGCAGACTCAAGTGTTTTTTCATCGAGTTCATGAAGATCTCCTTGACCAAAGAGAGCTTTCGCAGCTCGTTGTGCACCTTCACATTGCTCTGCGCCATGCACCAACGTTGTAAGTTCTTCAGCAAGTGCTCGATGAGCCGTTCGCGCACCAGGATTACTTTCGTGAGCTGCAATAAGTTCTTCAATCTCTTCACGGCTCTTAAATGAAAATACTTTGAGATATTTAGGAATATCAGCATCATCACTATTAAGCCAGAATTGATAGAACGCATATGGCGAAGTCATTTCGGGATCTAGCCAGATACTTCCCCCGGCAGTCTTTCCAAACTTTGTACCATCACTCTTTGTCATCAAAGGAATGGTGAGGCAGTGGGCCGCTCCCCCTTCAACCTTGCGAATCAAATCTAAGCCAGCAACAATGTTGCCCCACTGATCGCTGCCACCAATTTGCAGACGACAATTATGGCGACGATATAACTCGAGATAATCAAATGCCTGAAGAACTTGATAGGAAAATTCTGTGTAAGAAATTCCACCTGCTTCTAATCTGCTAGAAACACTATCTTTAGAGAGCATTTGATTTACGCTGAAATGCTTTCCCACATCACGCAAAAATGACAACGCTGAAATTGGCGCAGTCCAATCAAGATTGTTTGTCATCACTGCCGCATTGCTTCCAGATTCAAAATTAAGAAATTTTGAGAGTTGATTCTTAATACGATCAACCCATTGTTCAACTATCGCAGTGTCATTCAGTGTGCGTTCTTCATTGCGACCACTTGGATCTCCCACCAATCCAGTAGCTCCTCCCACAAGCGGAAGTGGCTTATGGCCTGCTACTTGAAATCGACGCATGACAAGTAGGACAACTAAGTTACCCACGTGCAAGCTTGGCGCTGTTGGATCGTAGCCAATATAGAAACTAGTAGGACCCGAATCGAGTTGCTGGAGAAGTGCCTTTAGATCTGTGCTCTGGGCGATTAAACCGCGCCATTCAAGATCATCTATGAGTGCTGTTGTCATGCGCTCATCATGCCCGAAAAGCGCTTCTGTTCGCCTTCAATAAAACTTGAATATGTACGAATTTTCTCCTCCAGGCCAACAAGTTGGGCGCTCACGCTCTTTGTAGAGGTTCCGCTTATCGACACTCGTGACTCAACCGCAGCACGCGCCGATAGCTTCGCGCGCAAGTCTGAAGTGAGTCCTGGATGAACCTGTAGAAGTTGGTCATCGCTAAGTTCGTGAACATCAACCCCAAGTGACTGAGCCAATGCAACAGCCTTCCCTGAAATCTCATGTGCTGCAGCAAATGGCGTTCCGCCCAGCACGAGAAAATCGGCAATTTCGGTTGCTAGCGCATGGCCAGTTGCGACCTGGGAACTAATGCGCTCCCGATTGAATGTGGCCGTAGCAATCATTCCTCGAACCGCTGGCAGCAAGACCAGCAGTTGTTCGATCGAATCGAAAATCGGCTCTTTGTCTTCCTGTAGATCTCGGTTGTAGGCAAAGGCAAGCCCCTTTAAGGTGGTCATCATCGCCGTGAGATTGCCGATAAATCGCCCGGCTTTTCCGCGAGCAAGTTCGGCAATATCTGGATTCTTTTTCTGAGGCATGATCGATGACCCCGTTGAGAACGCATCGTCCAGGGTCACCCAAGAAAATTCCTGAGTGTTCCAGATTGTGAATTCTTCGCCGATGCGCGATAGATGAACACCAATCATCGCAAGATCAAAGAGCGCCTCGGCCACAAAATCGCGGTCACTCACTACATCAATGCTGTTTCGAGCTACTCCCCCGAAGGCCAACTCCGCTGCGGTTATTTCAGGATTGGGAACGAGGGCAGAACCGGCAAGCGCTCCGGCTCCAATAGGAGAAATCGAATTACGAGTTTGCCAATCTTTCAATCGATCCAAATCTCGCAGCAGCGCATGCGAGTGCTTGGCTAATTCATGTCCGAAAAGAACTGGTTGGGCATGTTGCAGGTGCGTGAAGCCCGGAGCCAAAGTTTCGATTTCATTCTTAGCTACTGTATTAATCACCACGATCAACTCTGCGACCTCTTGTGAAATCTGCAGGAGGTGGTCGATGAGATAAAGCTTGAAGTCGGCTACGACGAGATCATTACGTGATCGGCCTGCGCGGAAGGCTCCGCCTAAAGCTCCTAACTTTGCGCTGAGACCACGTTCGATAGCGCTGTGAACATCCTCATCCGCATCGTTGTATGTGAATGCACCAGTTGAAATCTCTTCGCCGAGTTCTTTGAGCGCGTGTGTGATTGACGACGCATCTGACTCGCTCAAAATGCCAGCACGCTTGAGACCGGCGACGTGTGCGATATTCACGCGAACGTCATAGGGAGCCAATCGCCAATCAAAGTGAACGCTACGCGAGAGCTTAGCTACCGATTCATCAGGACCAGTTGCAAATCTTCCACCCCAGAGTGCCATTTAAATACCTTTCCCAAAGTTGGTCTGAATTTTCTTTGCGAGCGTTGCGCCGCCATTGGCCGTTGCTGCAATGACCAAAACTGTGTCATCACCGGCGATTGTTCCGATCGCACCAGCGAGTTCCTTGTTTGCTACGGCGTAGTCAATTGCCGATGCCAACAGCTGTGCTGCGGCTGTTGGGGTTTTAATAACTACCGTATTACCGCTAGATGCAACCGAAGTTATTAGCCCCGAACTCATCCCACTCTGATTTGAGTTAGGTAGCGCATATCGAATTGCTCCTGAGCCACTCTTACCTTTGAGCGCGCCAAGCTCCTGCAAATCCCTGCTGGCAGTTGCTTGCGTGAGTACAACTCCGCGCTTTTTAAGCTCGGTTACCACATCACCTTGTGAGGAAATTAGCCCCGCTTGGATGAGTTCGGCGATGATGGCTTTGCGCTTTGAAGCGCTGAGGACAGAAGTGTTGTCCTTCATGCTGATAGCTTTCTTAGGCATGTGGCAGCTCCTTGATGCATTCTGCAAAAACTTCGATAAAAGTTTTGAGTTGCTTCTTGGTGACGTTCAAAGGCGGCGCCAGGCGAATAACGTTCTTATTTGGTGCATTCACGAGTAACCCCTTGTGCATGCAAATCTTCGAGAGTTCAACGGCCTGCGAAGATTTGAGGACTACGCCAAGTAACAATCCTCTCCCTCGGATCGATTCAACTCCTGGAATTGTCTTGAGAGATTCCTTTATGTACTTGCCAGCCCACTGGACATGTTCGAGCACATCGTTCTCGACGATGAAATCAATCGCCGCATTCGCAGCTGCGCAAGCAATTGGATTACCTCCAAATGTGGAGCCGTGCTCGCCTGGCTTGAAGGTACGTACCTTCGAACCGAGTGAAATCATTGCGCCAAGCGGAAGTCCCCCGCCTAGGCCTTTGGCAAGAGTGATCACATCAGGCTTCACGCCTTCGTGTTCATACCCAAACCACTCTCCCGTGCGGCCCATTCCGGTCTGAACTGCATCAATCACAAATAGCGCACCGGTTGCATCGCATATCTCCCGGACTCCGGCAAGATATCCATCAGGTGGAACTACGACACCGTTTTCGCCCTGAATAGCTTCCACAATAACCATTGCAGTTTTTCTGTTGACTAGTTTGCGCAGTGACTTAAGGTCACCATACGGTGCAAATTTCACTTTCGAGAGCAATGGATAAAAAGCAGCTCTCTTGCTAGCTTGTCCAGTGATCGAGAGTGAGCCGACTGTTCGACCGTGGAAAGATCCCTCGGTTGAGACAATTCTCTTGCGACCTGTTAGGCGTGAGAGTTTGATAGCGGCCTCGTTCGCCTCGGCACCCGAATTGCAGAAGAAAGTTCGTGCACTCGGTTCACCGACAAGGTCTTGCAGTTTTTGGGCCAATTCGATCGCTTGCGGGTGCATATAGAGATTGCTGACGTGCCCTAGGCGAGTTATTTGTTCGCTGACAGCGCTAGCGATTTCGGGGTGTGCGTGACCCAAGATGTTAGTAGCAATGCCACCAAGGAAATCTAGATATTTCTTACCATCGGCATCCCAAACAAAAGTTCCCTTGCCCTTTGTTAGCAAAATTCCGGGAGTTCCGTAGTTATCTTGTAGAGCGTCTTTCCATTGTTCGGATGCTGCAATGTTTCTGCTCACTTATATACCACCGTTCCACCGATGCCACGTAGCGCTGATTCCACATTCGATATTGATCGCCCATCAATGACTCGAGCGCGATTGGCTCCGGATGTGAGTGCTGTAATGACTGCCTTCACCTTAGGCGCCATGCCATCAGCAAAAGATGGCGCAAGATCCTTAAGTTCGGCTAGAGAGATTTCTGCGATAAGAGAATCTAGATCTGGCCAATTACGATAAATGCCAGCAACATCCGTAATGAAAATAACTTCATCGGCATTGAGAGCACCCGCAATAGATCCAGTTGCGATATCCCCATTGATATTCATTGCAGCGCCATCTTTACTGACACTCACCGGTGAGATGATCGGCAGGTACCTATTCGACAAAAGCAGCGATAGGAAAGTTCCATCCACGCTTTCAGCTTCACCAACGAGTCCTGCATCAATGCTTAAACCATTAACCTGAGGTGTGTACTTGCGAGCACGTAGCGTGCCTCCATCGCCGGTACTCAGACCAACTGCATTGATTCCGTGGCCAATAAATTGATTTGTTAGATTGCGCAACACTGATCCTGAAAGGGTTTGCTGGACGATCTGCATCACCTCAGGAGTAGTCACGCGATATCCAGATGCCATCTCGGTTGGAATATTGTGCATCGCCAATTCTTGATCTACTGCTGGCCCGCCGCCATGTACTACTACTAGCTCACCACCACGTTTATGAAATTGCGAGAGCGAGGCCACGATTGCATCGTTGTCTGCAGCAGATTCCAGAACATGGCCACCATACTTAACGACAATCATGCGCCTAGACCTATGTTTGTCAGCCCCAGAGATGGGCTAAAACCGCACATAATGTTGGCATTTTGAATGGCCTGACTTGAAGCGCCTTTGCCGAGATTATCGATCGCACTTGAAATAACAAGTCGTTTCGTATGGGAATCGATAGCAACCTGAATCACCACCGAGTTACTTCCGACAACAGAAGATGTGGCAGGCAGCTCGCCTTCAGGTAGTAACGTGACGAAATCGCATTGTGCATAAAAATTTTCATAGAGCGCACGAATAGTTTTACTATCGACAGCCCCAGCAAGCTTTGCGGTTGTTGTGGCCAAAATTCCGCGCGGCATAGGTGCGAGTATCGGCGTGAAGGAGACCTTTACATCGCCCTTTGTGAGTTTTTGCAGAGTCTCTTCTATTTCCGGAGTGTGCTGATGTACTCCCCCAAATTTGTACGAAGAGAGAGATCCCATCACTTCACTACCGAGCAAGCGAGCCGATGGCTTGCGACCTGCACCTGTCGTGCCAGAAGACGCAACAACGACAATGTCAGAGCTGTCTATGATCCCAGCCGAGATTGCTGGTGCAGCAGCGGTGATGATGGATGTTGCATAACAACCAGGGTTTGCGACTCGAGAACTCGATGCGATCACGGCGGTTGCGCCAGGTAGTTCGCTAAGTCCATAACTCCACGTGCCAGCATGTGCTCCGCCATAATATTTCTCCCATGAGCTCTCAGAGCTCAATCTGAAATCGGCACCTAGGTCCACTACTTTGACCGAAGCATCAATCTGCGCGACCAACTTTGAGGATTCGCCATGAGGCAAAGCGATGAACACAAGGTTGCACTGATTCATTCTGGCGACGCTTGTCTCCTCAAATACTCGTCCAGCAAACGCACGTAAGCCCGGATGCGCCGAAGTGATGCTCTGGCCAGCACTTGATCCTGCTGCAATATATTCAAGCTCGAAGTGGGGATGTGTGATCAGCAGGCGCAATAACTCTCCGCCTGAATACCCGCTAGCCCCTATAACGCCTATTTTCATGGGTCAAGGGTAGCAGAGTTTGTGCATAGTTATGCATGCTTTATGCATAACTATGCTTGAGTGATTCTTATGGCGCCTTGAGGCTTATGCTCTGGCTACGGCTCCGCATGAGCTGGTTGCCATTGCTACAGCGCTTTGGCGGTAACCGCTTACTTCTTCAGCGGTGAGAGTTCTATCCGGGGCTCTAAAAACCAAAGTAAAGGCAAGTGAAACTTTCCCCTCACCCAAATTTTCATAGCGATCAAAGAGAGTAATGGTTTCAAGGAGATCGCCTGCACCAGAGATCAGAGCACGCTCCACCTCGGCCGCTGGAGTACCTGCATCTACTATCAATGAGACATCTTGAGTTGCAGCTGGCATCGTATTGATCTTCGGAGCAGATTTCTGTCCTGGGAAATCTAACTCAGAGAGAATCACAGCAAATGCACATGTGCGCGGCGGCAGACCTAGTGCCTCGAGCACGCGAGGATGCAGTTCGCCGGCATGGGCTACGGCTTTGCCATTCACCTGAAGCTCGGCACAGCGACCTGGGTGCCATGGAGCGAGATCAGATTGAATAATCGACGCATGATTGCCAGATTCTTCAATGATGCGTAGGGCCTCATTAACAGCATCGGACCATTCATAACTTCGGCCGCTTCCCCACCAACCATCTCGGTCGAGGGATCCGGCAACAACGGCTCCAACAAAAAGTGGTTGGGCTGGAACGCTCGCGTAAATGGAAGCGATTTCATCGTCACTCGGACGCGAATCGGTCCCAATCTGCGGAACATGAGCTAATTTCACAACATCCCTGAACACGGTTCCGATTTCAAAGATTGCAACATCTTTGGCACCGCGAGATAAATTCCTTTTGGCGGTATCGAGCAAGCCCGGTAATAAATGAGTGCGAAGCAATGGTGCTTGTTCTGACATTGGATTAGCAATAGTGAAGCTAGCAGCGCGGGCTCCGACGAATCCCAGAATCGAGACCATCTCGGGGCTGACAAATGGGTAGTTATAGACCTCGCTAAAGCCGCGAGTAGCCAAGGCGTGTGCCACGTGGCGCTTGCGATATTGAAGCGGACTTAGAGTTGTGCTGGCCTTACCGATTGGCAGGGTACCTTCAATTTCATTGAGACCAACAAGACGTGCTACCTCTTCGACTAAATCTGTCGGCGTCAGTAGATCGCTACGCCATGATGGCGCCGAGACCTTCCAGAGTGACGCAGAGTTATCGATAGTACAACCGACAATTTCGAGCTTGCTCTGCACAATGAGATCACCGAGCGGAATACCTAAAAGCTTGGCTGGAAATTGTGGATCAAATTCGATGACAGTCGGCTCCGTGAGTGAGCCAGCCGTTGCAGTACCAACGTACTTGGCACCACCATGAGCAACCATTAGTTCAACAGCGCGCGCTGAAGAGATCGAGGCGAGAGCGGGATCAGTAGCTCGCTCGAGACGACGAGATGCCTCTGATGAAAGACGGTGGTATCGCGAATTCTTGGCAATAGCGATTGGATCAAAGCGCGCAGCTTCGATCGCGATCTCAGTTGTCTGATCAGTTACTTCTGAATCTAGGCCACCCATAGTTCCGGCCAGCGCCAAAGCATGTTCATCATCTGCGACAACGAGATTATCTGGAGAGAGCTTGCGCTCCTGGCCATCGAGGGTAACAAAAGTAGATTCTTGATTGGCTCGACGTATATGTAGAGCACCATCGATCTTAGAAGCGTCGAATGCGTGAAGAGGTTGACCAAGTTCGAGCATGACATAGTTGGTGATATCAACCGCCAGAGAAATGGAACGCATTCCGCATTTTTCTATACGTCGTGACATCCATAATGGAGTCGGAGCAGCTGGATCGAAGTCGGCAATAGAGCGAATATAAATAACACTCGCCGCAGTCGGATCTTCGATAGTGACCTGAGTTCCCTTGTCGTTTATCTCAAATGCAGATGTATTAACTAGTGAGGCCGGATCGGTGTACGCCACATCAAGAGAGGCAGCGATCTCTCGCGCTAAGCCACGGATTGATAACGCATAACCTCGGTCAGGATTTACGGCAACATCAAAGATTGCATCTTTTACTTCAAGGAGTTTTAGGGCATCATCACCTGGATTGCCTTCGCGCAGAACAATAATTCCTGCATGGTCTTCACTAATACCAAGTTCTTTAGCAGAGCAGATCATGCCGTTAGATGTATGTCCGTAGGTTTGGCGAGCGGCGATTTCAAATCCCCCCGGAAGCACTGCTCCTGGGAGTGAGACAACAACTCTATCCCCTACCTCAAAATTGCTAGCTCCACAGATCACGTAACGAACTTCAGCTTCGCCACAATCTACACCGACATAGCGGATTGGCTTCTTCTGACCCTCGACGAGTACAGCGGAGAGAACTTTTCCAACAACAAGTGGGCCTGTGAGGTCATGACCTTGTAGCTCGACTCCCTCGACTTCAAACCCCACGGCAACAAACGCTTCTTCTAGCGCCTCAATTGTTATGTCTGCTGGGATCGCAGCGAATTCACGCAACCATGACAAAGGAACCTTCATCGTCCACCCGTTCCAAAACCTTGGGCGAATCGAATATCGCCTTCAACTATGTCGTGCATATCTGTGATGCCATGACGGACCATCAGTGTGCGTTCCAGACCCATTCCAAAAGCAAAGCCACTGTAAACATCTGGATCAATTCCAGCTGCGCGCAATACCTTTGGATTAACCATTCCGCAGCCGCCCCACTCAATCCAGCGTCCGTTGAAGAAGAAATCAACCTCAGCGCTTGGTTCGGTGAATGGGAAGAAGGATGAGCGAAGGCGGGTCTTTACATCGGGACCAAAAATGGAGCGCGCAAAGTGATCAAGTGTTCCCTTGAGGTCTGCCATTGTGATGCCTTTGTCGATCACTAGGCCCTCAACCTGAGAAAAGACAGGTGTGTGAGTCGCATCTAACTCATCGGCGCGATACGTGCGGCCAGGGCAGATAACGTAAATCGGTGGCTCCTCTTGGAGCATAGTTCGAACTTGAACCGGTGAGGTGTGAGTTCGAAGCACCAAGTGTGAATCCAGCGGCTCTATGAAGAACGTATCTTGCATAGTGCGTGCTGGATGATCTGCAGGAATGTTGAGAGCATCAAAATTAAGCCACTCTGCTTCGAGCTCGGGACCTTCGGCTACGCGATATCCCATTCCCAAAAAAAGATCGCAGATTTCATTGGTCAAAATAGTGAGTGGATGCAGACCACCCGCAGGGGTGCGTCTGGCTGGAATAGAAACGTCTACTCGCTCTTCAATCAGGACTCTCTCATCGCGCTGCGCCTCAAGCACTTTTGATCTCGCCTCAAAAGCTGTGGCGATAGCAGATTTAGCTTGCCCAACGATCTTTCCAAATTCCGCACGAGCGCTGGCATCGAGCGAGCCCAACTCCTGGCTGAATTTAGCTACGGGAGATTTATCTCCTACATGGTTGATCTTTACCTCTTTGAGAGCTTCGAGGTCAGGTGCTGTTGAGATGGCTTCTAACGCGGCGAGCTTGGCTGCTTCAACGCCATCTGCTGAAAGATGAGGAGAGGTCATAATGCTCAAGCCTACTAAGAATTGTCGCTTTGAGAGACGAAATACATAGCGATTGCGGCCGCTGACGCCACATTAAAGCTCTCGGCATAACCCTTCATCGGGATTTTGATGAGTGAGAATTCAGAAGGCAATTCCGGTAGCCCGCGTGCTTCATTTCCAAAGACCATGACCAGCGGCGCTGCTCCATCAATAGAGTTGAGCTCTGCTGAAGCTTTTCCATCAAAGGCCGAAATCTTCAATTGGTGCTCCGCAGCAAATGCACTGAGATCTTCCAGGCTCACATCCGTTGCAACTGGAATATTCCACATAGAGCCTGCGGTTGATCGAATAACTTTGGGACTGTAAACATCAACGCTATTTTCGCTAAAGGCAACGAGATCGAAGCCGCACGCATCCGCTGTACGTATTGCTGTGCCAGCATTTCCTGGATCCTGAATCTGCCAAAAGTAGGCAACTTTCTTGATTGAACCAGCAGTAAATTTTGCGAGATCTGTCGGAAGGTATTTACAGATTGCAAGTATTCCTTGTGGTGACTCTGTCTCGGCCATCGCGGACATCACTTGTTCGCTCACCATGATGCACTCGTGTTGGTCGAGTTGGGATTGTGAAAATTCTGTCAAGAGGCGCTCAAGGCCAGCATCGGTGAGGTACATACGTACGATGCGCGGAGCAAAACTGACCTTTGGTTCCAGCGCAGAACGAAGACTCTGCATGCCATCAGCGACAAAGATATGTTCTAGGTTGCGCAGTTTTTTACCTCGTGAACCCAAAAGAGCCTTCACTCTCTCGACATGCGGAGACTGAAGGCTCGTAATTGGTGCGTGGGTCATGCAGGGATATTCTGGCGTGCAACCTCTACTAGTTGTGCAAACGCAGCAGGATCATTTGTTGCAAGCTCTGAAAGTAGACGACGATCTACTTCGATTCCAGCAGCCTTGATGCCCTGGATGAAGCGGTTGTAGGTAAGACCATGTTCACGAGCACCAGCATTGATGCGCTGAATCCATAGTTGGCGGAAATCGCCCTTCTTATCCTTACGGTGATCAAAGGCATAGACCATTGAGTGAGTGACTTGCTCTTTCGCCTTGATGAAAAGACGTGAACGTTGTCCGCGATAACCCGCAGCACGCTCGAGAGTTGTACGACGCTTCTTTGCAGCGTGGACGCCGCGTTTTACTCTTGCCATGTTCTATTACCCCTTACTTCAAACCGAGCATGCGCTTGGCTGTGACGGTTACGGTCTTCTTGCCAGTCGCATCGTTGCTCAAACGACGTGTGACGCGTGATGACTTGTGCTCAAGAAGGTGGCGCTTTCCTGCGCGCTCATGCATGATCTTGCCGGTGCCAGTAAGACGGAATGTCTTCTTAGCTCCACTATGGGTCTTCATCTTCGGCATTTCATGCCTCCCTTTTAGCTCGTAGTACAACGTTGGTGGTGCGTTAAAAAATTATTCTGATACTGCAACTTCCGGTGACGCAACAACTGCAGTTGCTTTTGGCTCGGAAACAGATTTTGCAGCTGCCTTAGGTTCTGACTTCTTAGCCTGAGTCTTTTTCAAGACTGGACCGAGAACCATAGTCATGCTCTTGCCTTCTTTCTTTGGAGCGAACTCCACGAAAGCAACATCTGTTACTTCTTCTGCCAACTTCATGAGCAAGCGATAGCCCATCTCTGGTCTTGTCTGCTCGCGACCTTTGAATTGAACAGTTACCTTCACCTTGTCCCCCGCTTTGAGGAATCGGGCGATGTGCGCCTTTTTTGTCTCATAGTCATGAGGCTCGATCTTCAATCCAAAACGAATTTCTTTCACCACAATGTGGGTTTGATTCTGTCGTGCTTCGCGTGCTTTCTGTGCGATCTCGTATTTGTACTTTCCGAAATCCATGATCTTGCACACGGGTGGCTTGGCATCTGGTGAGATTTCTACGAGATCTAAACCAACTTCATCTGCCATATTCAAAGCAGTTGCGAGGTCTACGATTCCGACTTGCTCTCCAGTAAAACCAATCAGACGAATCTCCGAAGCTCGGATTCGATCGTTGATTCTTTGTTCAGCGCTGATAACTCTTCCTCTCGTGTCATTAACTGCAACTAGCTGCCACCAAAATGATGAGCAGTTAGATAACAAATGGAGAGGTCGCGCAAAAAGAAGCCCAGCAAAAATCGGACAATTTCTTGACCAACCAGCCGAAGCCAGTGAGGTGGGAGCGACAAACTCCACTTGATGGGTCAGATACTACAGGCATGCCCCCTTGGGGGCGAAATTCGGGTTATCCCCCGATCGCGTGGACTCCGCCATCTACGTGGATGATCTCGCCAGTGGTCATTGGGAACCAATCTGAGAGAAGCGCCACAGCTCCGCGAGCGGCAGGGACTGGATCTTCCGCGTTCCACACCAGTGGAGAGCGAGAGTTCCAGACGTTTTCGAACTCGTCAAACCCTGGAATCGCCTTAGCCGCGATGGTCTTGAGTGGTCCAGCCGCGATCAAATTGACTCGGATATTAGATTTTCCGAGGTCGCGAGCAAGGTAGCGCGATGCTGACTCAAGGCCGGCTTTTGCCACGCCCATCCAGTCGTATTTAGGCCAAGCCACAGTTGCATCAAAGGTGAGACCAACAATGCTTGCGCCTGACTCCGGGAAGAGCTCTTTGGTAGCCATTGCTAGCGACTTGTACGAGAAAGTTGAGGTATGGACAGCAATCGCAACATCTTCCCATGTGGTGTTGAGGAAGTTTCCGCCGAGAGCAGCTTGCGGTGCGAAACCGATTGAGTGAACCACGCCATCGAGATGAGGAACGTGCTTTTTGATCTCGCCTGCAAGGGCATCGAGTTGCTCTTGATTTGTGACATCGAGCTCGATGACAGGCACTGGATTAGGAAGACGGCCTGCAATGCGAGTTGTCAGAGACATGCTGCGTCCGAAACCAGTCAAAATAACGTTTGCACCTTCTTCTTGAGCAAGGCGTGCAATATGAAATGCGATTGAGCCATCTGTCAGTACGCCAGTGACCAGGATATTTTTTCCGCTTAGAAGTGCCATTAGTGACCCATCCCCATTCCTCCGTCGACGGGGATTAACGCCCCAGTGATGTAACTTGCTTCGGGTGAAGCGACAAACTTAACCACTGAGGCAATCTCCTCTGGTGAGCAGAAACGGCCGAGTGGGATCTGTGAAATATATTTTTCGCGAAGGCTCTCATTAAGAGTCGATGTCATATCGGTCTCTACAAAACCTGGCGCAATAACATTGAAGGTAAGTCCGCGAGATCCATATTCACGGGCGAATGCACGAGCCATACCGATCAGCCCGCTCTTTGTCGCCGCATAGTTAACCTGGCCGGCCGAACCCAACATTCCTACAACTGAACCGATAAAAATCACGCGACCGCTGCGCTTTTTCATCATTGGCGCGAGGGCTTTTTGGGCAGTGCGAAATGCACCGGTGAGATTGGTGCTCACCACATCCTGAAAGTCAGTCTCGCTCATTCTCATCGAGAGGCCATCTTTGGTGATTCCAGCATTGGCGACGAGTACATCAACAGGTCCGTAGGTCTGCTCTATTTCTACAAATGCACGATCCACACTCGCCTGGTCTGTGACATCCATCTGAACTCCAACGAGTCCCTCGGGAGCCCCGCCAGAGCGATAGGAAACGATTGCTAAGTCGCCCTCGTGCGCAAAAGCCCGGGCAATTGAGAGCCCAATTCCGCGATTGCCACCGGTGACAAAGACCACCCTGGGCTTCTTGGCAGCTTCTAGGTCCTGATCAGGCAGTTGGCTCGACATGTGAGCAGATTAACCGTTACTAGCCCGTAGTTAAAAGAGGCGCGGTGAGCGGATCAGACTTACTCTTGGAGTATGAAACTCTCAAGGGGATTAGGCAAAATGAAGGATAAATCTGCCAATCCGTCGAGCAATCTGGCAGGCAACCAAAGCCAGAAGAGTTCACCAATTATGGCCACATCGACGACAGTCCATGCAATTACAAATACGCAAATTGGGTTAACCCAAGACCAGCGACATCGCCAAAGAGCATATTTCGCCTCAATGATGATTCGCACCTTCTGCTTCATAGCTGCGATAGTCCTTCACAACCCTTACCGTCCATTTGCTATCGCAGGGGCTTTAATTCTCCCCTATGTCGCAGTGGTCATGGCAAATGCCGGAAAAGAACGACCAAGTCAATCTCATGCGTTTGTCTTACACCAACCGCGCAAGTCGCTACCAAATCTTTCAGACCTTTAAGGCGCTACTGCGGGGGCTATTCGCTATTCCTACCGTGAAGAACCTGGCGTTGATAGAGCTCGAAATACAGTCCACGTCGATCTACTAATTCTTGGTGCTTTCCAATTTCGACGACATGACCTTTCTCTAAAACAACTATCTGATCGGCGCTTTGAATTGTAGAAAGTCTGTGCGCAATCACAATACTTGTTCGACCTTTGAGTGCGACTTCCAAAGCCGCTTGAACGAGTGCTTCATTCTCCGAATCTAAGTGCGCAGTTGCTTCATCCAAAATAACAATGCTTGGAGATTTAAGAAGAAGTCGAGCGATAGCTAATCGCTGCTTCTCGCCACCACTGAGTCTGTGACCCCGTTCGCCAACTATGGTCTCAAGGCCATTGGGTAAGGATTCAATAAAGCCCCAAATCTGGGCTGCTTTACACGCCTCAACCATCTCTTCCAACGTTGCATCACTCTTCGCATATTTCAAATTGGCTGCGATGGTGTCGTGGAACATATGAGAATCCTGAGTAACTACCCCAATTGTCTTGCGAAGTGAAGCGAGTGAAACGTTACCAATATTAGTATCGCTAATTTCGATGCCACCAGATGTCACATCGTATAGTCGTGGAACGAGGCCAGAGATGGTGCTCTTACCTGCTCCGGAAGGGCCCACTATTGCCGTAAATGATCCTGGCTCGCAATAAAAACTCACATCATCAAGCACTACGCCAGAATCGACTATCTCCTTTTTGGCAACGAGTTCGAGTGAAGCGAGAGAAATTTGATCAGCGGTTGGGTAAGAGAATTGAACGTGATCGAATCGAACAGAAGGGATCTGATCGGGCAGATTGATAGCACCGGGCGCGTCTTGAACCATCGGCTCTAAATCAAGAACTTCAAAGACTCGCTCAAAAGAGACAAGTGCGGTCATTACATCGACTCGAACATTAGAGAGTGAGGTAAGCGGTCCATACAGTCGAGCGAGCAGCGTCGTGATCGCTAGAAGTGATCCGACGGTAATTGCACCGCTGATCGCGAGGTGTCCCCCGATTCCGTAAGCGATAGCCGTTGCGATTGCAGCGACGGATGTAATCGACAGGAAGAAGATGCGATTGAGCATTGCTACTTCGATACCGATGTCGGCTACTTTGCGCGCCTTAGCGCTAAAGGATTTTCGTTCAGTCTCTGGTTCTCCGTAGAGTGACACGAGCAGCGCGCCTGAAACGTTAAAGCGTTCTGTCATGGTGGATGACATCTCGGCATTGATATTAAATGAATCTCGAGTGAGATCAGCAATTTTCTTACCCATCCATTTAGTTGGAAAGAGAAAGAGTGGAAGGAGTGCGAGGGCAAGTAAGGTAATTTGCCACGAGAGAACGAACATTGCGCCTGCTACCAAACTGAGAGTCAGAATATTGCTGATCACGCCAGAGAGAGTGTCCGTGAAAGCATTTTGGGCGCCGATCACATCTGAGTTGATACGAGATATAAGGGCACCAGTTTGAGTACGAGTGAAAAATGCGATTGATTGGCGCTGAACATGTTCAAAAACTTGAGAGCGCATCTGGAAAATCAGGCCTTCACCGATACGTGCAGAAAACCAACGGCCAGTGAGATTCGTCAACATATCTATGACCGCAAGGAATCCTACGAGTAGTGCGAGTTCGGTGACCAGACGCCCATTGTGGGGTATTACCCCATTGTCGACGAGCGATTTAAGAAGCAATGGGGCTGCCACCGTAAGAAGTGAATCGACAACGACTGTGGCAAGAAAACATGCGAGATAAAACTTGAAGGGCTTGGCGAACTCCCAAATCCTGCGGATCGTTCCATCCTTAATTTTTACATTCTTGACTGATTGGTCTCTCGTGAGGGAACGCAGGGCTGCTCTATTTGCGCCACCGCCGCCAGCTGCTCGCATAGACATCTAGTACGTACGTCCTTTCGACATCTCATCAAACGAGTAGCGACAAATCAAACAGTAAATCCGATGGCACGAAGTTGTTCGCGGCCATCGTCAGTAATCTTGTTTGGACCCCAAGGTGGCATCCATACCCAGTTAATATGAACATCGCTTGTAATGTTGGAGAGCACTGTGCGAGCTTGCTCTTCGATAACGTCTTGAAGCGGACAAGCGGCTGAAGTAAGAGTCATTTGAAGTACGGCGATGTTGCCTTCTTCCACGCTCATGTCATAGATCAACCCGAGGTCGACAACATTGATGCCGAGCTCCGGATCGATAACGTCCTTCAGCGCTTCAGTCACCTGATCGATCGTAGCTAATTGCTCGCTCATTGCTCTCTCCTCCAACGTGTATCAGCTTGTATTACTGCGTCTTTAAATGCCATCCAACCTAACAACGCGCATTTTACGCGTGCTGGAAATTTTGAAACGCCGGCAAGGGCAATAGCGTCCTCAAGTACATCTTCATTCCCGACCATAGCTCCTTTGCTTGCCATAAGAGCTGAAAACTCATCCAGAATGCTAAATGCCTCATCGACACTCTTCCCCACAACCAAATCGCTCATAATCGAAGAGCTTGCTTGCGAAATCGAACATCCAACGCCGTCCCAGACGAGATCGGTGATGATGCCATTGGAAACAGCCAGCGAGAGAGTGATCTCATCGCCACAGCTTGGATTGACGTGGTGCACCTGAATCGCTCCGGTCGGCAATCCTTTGTGATGAGGGTTCTTATAGTGATCCAAGATCACCTCTTGATACAAGGAATCTAGCTCCATTTAGCGCTTCCTAAAGTAGTCACGAGCCGCTGTTACAGATTCCAGCAGAACATCAACATCGCTCATGTCGTTATAAAGATAGAAAGATGCGCGGGTTGTACCGCTCACGCCTAACGTGCGAATGAGAGGCCATGCGCAGTGGTGGCCGGTGCGTACCGCAACGCCAAATTGGTCCATCACCTGCCCAACATCGTGTGGGTGTAAGCCATCAATAACGAAGGAGACTACTCCCCCGCGCTGCTCGAGTGTCTGTGGCCCAAGAATCTTCACATCTGTAATTTCACGCAGACCATCAAGTGCGCGTTTGGTAAGTTGAAGTTCCCAGTTATGAATATTATCAAGTCCCACACTCTGCAAATATTTCAAACCTGCAGCTAGACCAACAGCCTGTGCCATGTTGGGTACGCCGGCTTCAAAACGCTTCGGCGCATCTGCCCATGTTGCATCTGTCATCGTGACTGACTCAATCATCGAGCCACCGAAAAGCATTGGTTGCATTCCGTGCAACAGATCAGACTTTCCCCACAAGACGCCAACGCCGGTAGGACCGAGAGCCTTATGTCCAGAAAATGCAAGGAAATCGATTCCAAGATCACGCGGAGCAACTGGCATATGCGGAACCGATTGGCACGCATCTAAAACAAAGAGCGCACCTACTGCATGGGCCGCAGAGATAATTGGCGCGATATTTGGGATTGAACCTAGAACATTTGATTGATGCGTGATTGCAACAATTTTGCATCTCTCGGTGATAACCGACGAGATATTAGAAAGATCGAGTGAGCCATCTTCTTGTGCACTAAACCACTTGAGCACTGCGCCAGTGCGCTTAGCGAGCTCCTGCCATGGAATCAGATTGGCATGATGCTCTAGTTCGGAGAGAACAATTTCATCACCAGGCCTAACACAATGTGCGCTTCGTGGATTTCCGAAGGCATAGGCGAGAATGTTGAGACTCTCCGTTGCGCTCTTGGTGAAAATTATTTCCTCAGAGTCGACGCCGAGAAATTCGGCAACATCGCTTCGTGCCCCGTCAAAAGCTTCGCTCGCCCGCTCAGCAAGGAGGTAGCTTCCGCGATGAACTGCAGCGTTGCTGGTGTAGTAAAAATTACTCTCAGCTTCTATGACGCTCCGTGGCTTTTGAGAAGTTGCACCGCTATCTAGAAATACCAAGCGCTTTCCCCCACGCATCGATTGCTCGAAGATGGGGAAATCTGCCTTGATGGCAGCTACATCCAAAACGCTTTTCATAACTAGTGCGTGCTTCTTTCTTTGCGAGGTTTGTTAAGCAGGCAGGTATTCCGCGTAGCCGTTTTCTTCGAGTTTATCTGCAAGCTCCGGCCCACCTTCTTCGACGATGCGGCCGCCCGCGAATACGTGAACGAAGTCAGGTTTGATGTAACGCAAGATGCGTGTGTAGTGAGTAATCAGCATAATTCCAAGATCTTGATTCGACTTCACTCGATTGACGCCTTCAGAGACGATGCGAAGCGCATCCACATCAAGACCAGAATCTGTCTCATCCAAGATTGCAATCTTTGGCTTAAGGAGTTCCATCTGTAAGATTTCATGGCGTTTCTTCTCTCCACCAGAGAATCCTTCATTAACGTTGCGATCCGCAAAAGCCGGATCCATGCTGAGCTCTGACATCGCTGTCTTTACTTCACCAACCCAGGTGCGAACTTTTGGAGCTTCTCCGCGAATCGCAGTCACAGCAGTGCGCAAGAAGTTAGAGACAGAAACTCCAGGAACTTCTACCGGGTACTGCATGGCCAAGAAGAGACCTGCTTTAGCGCGCTCATCAACAGTCATAGCGAGCACATCGACGCCATCAAGTGTGACGGTGCCGCTGGTAATTGTGTACTTAGGGTGACCCGCGATTGAGTAAGCGAGAGTCGATTTACCAGAACCGTTAGGTCCCATGATCGCATGAGTCTCTCCGCTATTGATGGTGAGATCTACGCCTTTGAGAATCTCCTTCGAGCCTTCTTCGGTTGTAACGCTGACATGTAAATCCTTGATGATTAATGTGCTCATTATTTTCCGCTCTCTTCTGTTTTCTGAGAAATTGTGACTACATCGCCATTACGTATGACGCTAAATGTTTCTAGTGGTGCAACCGCTGGTGGGGTTAAGGCCGCTCCGGTGCGCAGATCAAATTCGGCGCCGTGTAACCAGCACTCGATTTTGTTCTCTGTAATTTCGCCTTCTGAAAGCATGGCATCGGCATGAGTGCAAAGGTCAGAGACTGCAAAGACCTCTTCACCAATGCGTGCCACACATACCTTTTTGCCATCTAAGTCGATTTGATGTGGCTTGCCTTCGATGAGGGACTGATATGAAATCTCCATTATTGGGAAACCTCCGAGAGTTCTTTATCGATACGAGCCATGATCCGCTCCTCTACTTCACTCAAGTGAAGCTTGGAGACAATTTCGGCAAAGAAGCCACGGATAACTAGGCGACGAGCTTCCTCTGCAGGAATGCCTCGTGACTCTAAATAGAAGAGTTGTTCATCATCGAAGCGACCTGTAGTACTTGCGTGGCCGGCTCCAACAATGTCACCAGTTTCGATCTCGAGATTTGGAACTGAATCTGCGCGAGCACCATCAGTGAGAAGAAGATTTCGATTGAGCTCATAGGTATCTGTTCCTTGGGCTGCTGCCTTGATGAAGACATCGCCAATCCATACTGTGCGAGCCAAGTCGCCAGCCAGTGCACCTTTGTAGTTCACTCGAGACTTAGCGTTAGGGCAGTCATGCTCCACATGAACACGATGCTCCAAATGTTGGCCATCGGTTGCGAAATAGAGTCCGTTGAGTTCAGCACTTGAACCAGGGCCGGTGTACTCAACTGTCGGCAAGAGTCTGACAACAGAACCGCCGACGGTGATTACATGCGAAGTGAATGTTGCATCCTTGGCAATAACAGCATGGTGTCTGGCCGCATGAACTGACCCAGTCTCCCACTCTTGCAAGGTGATGAAACGTAGGTTGGCGCCATCTTCAAGAATGATTTCGATATCTTCACCCAGAATGCTCTGTCCCAAATTTGATATCACTACTGTTGCATGAGCATGAGAACCCACGAGAACGAGTAATCGAGAGGCCTCAGCCTCAAGCCCAGCGCAATTTCGATTGAGAAAAATAGGCGCTTGCAGCTCGTTATGCGCAGAAATTCGAAGCACTGCAACCTGCGAGACGGCCTCTGCTACACGTAAGGAGATGTGATCATCGGTCTGAGTGCGCAGCGGGTAATCCCCAGCGTTTTCTAGTGACATCGAGGTACCAGCCGGAAGGATCTGGGCTATCAATGAAGGTCGATCGACGAGAGCTATCGAGCTATCGTGAAGTCCTCCTAGGCGAGTGAGCGGAGTAAAACGCCACGCTTCTTCGCGTCCGGTGGGGGTCAAATAGTTTGTTGTTGCAAGCGACATTACCCAACTGCTCCTTCCATTTGAAGTTCGATCAAACGATTGAGCTCAAGTGCATATTCCATAGGAAGTTCACGTGCAATCGGTTCGATAAATCCGCGAACGATCATTGCCATAGCTTCGTCTTCAGAGAGACCTCGTGACATGAGGTAGAAAAGTTGATCATCGCTGATTTTTGAAACTGTAGCTTCGTGTCCCATCGAGACATCATCTTCTCGAATATCAACGTAAGGGTAAGTATCAGAGCGCGAAATCGTGTCTACCAAAAGCGCATCGCACTTAACGGTCGACTTAGAGTGGTGTGCACCGGGTTGTACCTGAACGAGTCCGCGATACGACGTACGTCCGCCACCACGCGCAACTGATTTTGAGATGATTGTTGAAGATGTGTACGGCGCAGCGTGAACCATCTTGGCACCTGCGTCTTGGTGCTGACCTTCTCCTGCAAATGCAATCGAGAGAGTTTCGCCCTTAGCATGCTCGCCCATAAGGAAGACTGCGGGATATTTCATGGTTACCTTTGAACCGATATTTCCATCGATCCACTCCATCGTTGCGCCTTCTGCGCAGGTCGCACGCTTTGTTACGAGGTTGTATACGTTGTTCGACCAATTCTGGATTGTCGTATAACGGACTCGAGCATTCTTCTTAATGACGATTTCAACGACTGCCGAGTGCAGCGAATCTGATGAGTAGATCGGTGCAGTGCAGCCCTCCACATAGTGAACGTAAGAACCTTCGTCGGCAATGATCAACGTACGTTCAAATTGACCCATGTTCTCGGTGTTGATGCGGAAATATGCCTGCAGTGGAATATCTACATGCACGCCTTTTGGTACATAAATGAATGAACCACCAGACCATACTGATGTGTTAAGTGCTGCGAATTTGTTATCTCCGACAGGAATTACTGTTCCGAAATACTCCTTGAAGAGCTCTTCGTGTTCGCGAAGTCCCGTATCGGTATCGACGAAGAGCACGCCAAGCTTCTCTAAATCTTCGCGGATTGAGTGATACACAACTTCTGACTCATATTGCGCAGCAACACCAGCAACTAGACGGTTCTTCTCGGCGTCTGGAATTCCGAGGCGGTCATAGGTGTTTCGAATATCTTCAGGCAAATCTTCCCAAGACGTTGCTTGCTTCTCCGTTGAGCGAACGAAGTATTTAATGGTGTCAAAGAAAATTCCCGAGAGGTCACTTCCCCAGCTAGGCATTGGCTTCTTCTCAAATAGCCCAAGCCCTTTGAGGCGAAGATCAAGCATCCATTGCGGCTCACTCTTCTTCGCGGAGATGTCGCGGACAACGGCCTCATCGAGTCCGCGTTTTACATCTGAACCAGCATCGGTCTTATCGGACCAGCCGTATTCATAATTTCCAATACCTTCTAATTCTGGATGTAGGACGGTATCGCTCATGATTTGACTCCATCATTGGTGAGATTGGCATTGTTGCCCTGAGAAATTTGCGAAACTTGAGAAATTTGAGAAGTTTGAGAAGGTGCATGGGGAATGTATGTCGTGCAAACGCCATCACCGCGTGCAATAGTTGCAAGCCGCTGAACGTGTGAGCCTAGGAGTTGAGAGAAGATTTCGGTCTCGGCTTCACAGAGCTCGCTAAATTGTGAGGCGACATGCGCGATCGGACAATGGTGTTGGCAGAGCTCAATCCCAATTGCAGTCGACTTAACTGTTGTTGCATAACCTTCTTCATTAAGAAATGAAGCTAAGCCATCGATTTTGCCTGACTGGGTTTTGGCGCGAGCAACACGCTGCCCACCCAATCGTGCGATCTCCTGCGCACGCGCATTGGCAAAATCTGCTACCAAGTTGCTTTCTGGAACGTTAGACATGAAACGAAGAGCGGAGACAGCAAGGTCGTCATACGAATGCTCGAAAGTAGCGCGTCCTAAATCTGTCAGCACAAAGACTTTCGAAGGTCGTCCGCGACCACGCGCAACCTTGGTGGATCGATAAGGCTCTTTTGCCTCCAAGATGCCCGCCTCGAGGAGCAGATCTAAATGACGACGGATTCCTGCCGCAGTCAGACTGAGCTTGCTTGCCAGGTCGGCAGCGCTCAAAGGTCCGTTTTCAAGAATGGTGCGGGCGACTAAATCCCGCGTCTTATCTTCATTCTTTTTCACAACATAAGTGTTGCGTAAATCGACCTTTTCCGCCACTTGGGGCCCGCATCCGCTTTCGTGTAAACCCAGGCACGCTCACACGGGATAGGCTACGAGCGTGAACTTAGTAAGTCTGATTTACACCACACTCGTAGTGCTTCAGACCCTTCTCGTACTCACCGGCGGTGCGGTACGCCTGACAGGCTCAGGGCTCGGTTGCCCCACCTGGCCAGATTGCGTCGGCGGTTCAATAGCTCCCGTCCCCCACCAAGCTCAGGGAACGCTCCATTCGTGGATTGAATTTGGGAACCGACTCCTCACCGTCCTTCTCATCGTCGCAATATTTGTTGCAATTGCTGGAGCTATCCGTTGGGGTCGTGCGCGCGCGGATTGGGCAATGATTCGAAATCTCGCAATTATCCAATTCCTTGGAATTGTGGCTCAGATCGTGCTCGGTGGAATCACGGTGCTCACCAAACTTAACCCTTTCGCGGTCTCATCCCACTTCCTGCTTTCAATACTATTAATTGGCGCATCTCTCTCACTTCGCCAACGAATGGTTAACTCACCTCGAACCAACGTACTTCCAACCACGTTGTGGCTTATTCGCGCGCTTCTAGCATTGAGCGCCATCGTGATCATGCTCGGAACTGTGGTCACCGGAAGCGGACCGCACGCTGGCGATATTCAAGCCAAGCGATATCACATAGATCCTCGACTGATTAGTTGGATGCATGCCGATGCAGTCATTGCACTCATCACTCTGACTATTGGCCTGATATTGGTGGCTCGAGTTTCAGAAACTGTAACCAACCGTGCACTCGTTGGTAAGCAAGCCGTGCTTTTCTTAGCCATATGTCTTGGACAAGGTCTTATTGGCTACATCCAATACTTTACGCACCTTCCTGAAGGTCTCGTTGCGCTGCATCTCTTGGGAGCCGGATGCATCTGGCTCGCCATGTGGAATATCGCTTTTACTTCACATGCACTATCCCGAACTACTTCATCCGCTCACTAACGACCGACTCACTAATAAATCTCACGAACATCGAAAACTGAAGAAAGAGGAATGACATGAATAGCACTCCACTCGTGCGCAACACCTGGACCGAAAACGATAATAAGGCGGTTGTTGTCGCGCGCGCGCTTGCAATGGATGCAGTGCAGAAGGCTGGCCACGGCCACCCCGGCACGGCTATGTCATTAGCTCCTGCCGCTTACACGCTATTCCAACGCTTCCTACGCCACGATCCAACTGATTCGCAATGGCTAGGCCGCGATCGCTTCGTACTTTCTTGCGGACACTCATCACTCACCCTTTACATTCAACTCTTCCTTTCTGGCTATGGCCTCTCACTCGATGATCTCAAGGCATTTCGTACGCATAATTCCCTCACTCCAGGACACCCTGAATATGGCCACACCAATGGCGTAGAAGTCACAACTGGTCCTTTGGGTGCCGGTATTTCAATGGCCGTTGGCATGGCAATGGCTGCTCGCTATGAAAAGGGTTTGCTAGACCCAGAGAGCACAACATCTCTCTTTGATCACAACATTTGGGTGATCTGTTCAGATGGCGATCTTGAAGAAGGCGTCAGCGGTGAAGCCTCATCAGTTGCCGGAACCCAAGCTCTCGGCAATCTCAAAATGATCTACGATGACAACCGCATCTCTATTGAGGGTGACACACATGTCGCTTTCACAGAAGATGTAACTGCTCGCTACCGCGCATATGGCTGGAAGGTTATTGAAGTCGCCGCGCTTTCCGATGGCAACGTTGATCGCGAAAAGCTTGAAGCCGCGATGATCGAGGCTGAGAAAATTTCTGATGCACCTGTCCTCATTCGCATGCACAGCACAATCGCTTGGCCCGCTCCAACTGCAAAGGGAACCGCAGAATCACATGGCTCTGCTTTGGGAGCTGAGGAGATTGCTGCAACAAAGGTTCTTCTCGGACTTAACCCAGAAGAGAGCTTTACTGTTCCTGACGAAGTCTTGGCTCATGCCCGCGAAGTTATTACCCGTGGTAAGGCTGCGCATGCACAGTGGGATGCAGAATTTAAATCATGGGCGCAAGCTCACCCAGAGCGCGCCGCACTGCTTGAGCGTCTACGTTCACATGAACTTCCTGCAGGGTGGGAGAACGCGCTTCCAGAGTTCCCAGCTGGCAAGGATGTAGCAACCCGCGCCGCATCTGGAAAAGTCATTAATGCAATTGCTGACGTGTTGCCAGAGTTCTGGGGTGGATCGGCGGACCTCGCAGGCAGCAACAACACCACGATTAACTCAAGCAGCTCATTCTTGCCGACTAGCAGCGCCATGGAAGGAGCCGATCCTTACGGTCGGGTCATCCACTTTGGAATTCGCGAGCATGCAATGGGAGGCATCCTCAATGGAATTGCACTCCATGGATTGAGCAAGCCATTTGGTGGAACATTCCTCGTATTTAGTGATTACATGCGCGGAGCTGTACGCCTAGCAGCGCTCATGGACATTCCCGTGACATTTGTTTGGACCCACGACTCGATTGGACTTGGCGAAGATGGTCCAACTCACCAACCAATTGAACATGTCGCGTCGCTTCGTTTGATTCCAAACCTCGCAGTGATTCGTCCTGCAGATGCAAATGAGACATCAATTGCATGGCGGGAAGTAATCAAGCGCGCAAAGCCAGCAGGTCTTGCACTATCTCGCCAAAATCTTCCTGTCCTCGACCGAACCGTATTTGCAAGCGCAGAAGGTGTAGCAAATGGTGCGTATGTTCTTAGCGACAGCGAAGGCACTCCAGATGTCATCATCATCGCCACTGGTTCTGAAGTTGCGTTAGCGATCACCGCGCAAGCCACACTCAAGGAACAGGGCGTCAAGGCTCGCGTTGTTAGCGCACCATGCCTTGAATGGTTCGAACAAACGAGTGAGGCATATCGCGAGTCAGTATTACCAGCAGCAGTCAAAGCACGCGTCAGCGTTGAAGCCGGCGTAGCTCAAGGATGGCGTGAGTACGTTGGAGATGCTGGAGAAATCATCAGCATCAATCACTTCGGTGCATCAGCTAGCGCTGGAACCCTCTTCAAGGAATATGGATTTACAGCTGAAGCGGTGGTTGCGGCTGCACAATCTTCTATCAAGAAAGCTGGCAAGTAATGTCTAATCTTCAGGATGTTTCCAAAGCTGGAGTATCTATCTGGCTTGATGATCTCTCTCGCGATCGCCTTCAAAGCGGTTCACTTGCCGCACTTATCGAAGGATCTTCCGTTGTGGGCGTAACAACCAATCCAAGCATTTTCTCGGCTGCAATTAAGGGATCTGCGCTCTATCGCGAAGATATTCTCGCGCTTAAAGCGCAGGGCAAGAGCGTTGAAGAGATAGTTACTCAGCTCACCACGCAAGATGTCCGTCAAGCGTGCGATCTCTTCGCACCAATTTTTGAATCGACACATGGAGTGGATGGTCGAGTAAGCATTGAAGTGAGTCCATTTTTGGCTCACGAAACTGCTCCGACAATTGAACAAGGTGTTGAACTCGCAGCCCTCGTCAATCGTCCAAATCTTCTTATCAAGGTTCCAGCGACACTTGAAGGTCTGCCAGCTATTGAAGAACTGACTGCTCGCGGCATTAGTGTGAACGTCACACTTATCTTTTCCGTAGATCGCTACGAGAAAGTTATGGAGTCCTACATTAAGGGTCTTGAACGCCGAGTAGCTTCGGGTGAATCAATCTCTAGCATTCACTCTGTTGCTTCATTCTTCGTGAGCCGCATTGATACTGAGATCGATAAGCGCCTAGATGCAACGACACCTGGCTCGCCACTTCGCGGCGCAACAGCTATTCCAAATGCTCATCTTGCATATGAAGCCTTCTTGAAGATCACTGCGAGTGATCGTTGGAAAGCACTCGCGGCGCAAGGCGCACAACTGCAGCGTCCACTATGGGCATCGACTGGTGTGAAAGATAAGGCCTATGACTCAACTCGTTACGTTATCGAACTAATTGCAGCCAACTGTGTAAACACAATGCCTGAAGGAACTTTGAATGAGGTTCGCGACCATGGTGTTGTTCGCGGTGACACAATCTCTGCACATTTCCAAGCTGCGCACGCACATTTTGCAGCTCTAGCTGCAGCAGGAATTGATTTCGCCGATGTCGTTGCATTCCTAGAGAAGGATGGCGTCAAGAAGTTTGCTGATGCATGGCAAGAGCTACTCGACAACGTAGCTTCGGTTGCATAAATGATTTCCGTTGATCTCAAAAATGTAGCCACAACTCAAGGCACTCGCGATTCGCTCAACGCTGTAACCCAGCGACTCGCTGCTAAAGATGCAACGCTTTGGGGTGAGGCTGCCGTCGCAGAAGCGTCAGTTCGCTTGAACTGGATAGACCTTCCAACGTCATCCCGAGCACTCTTGCCAGAGCTCGATGCTCTAGCCGCCTGGGCAAAGAGCTCGGGACTCAACCATGTGATTTTGGCTGGAATGGGTGGCTCTTCCCTTGCCCCTGAAGTCATTGCCAAGACATTTGGCAAGAAGCTCACTGTCTTAGATACAACAGATCCTGATCAGATTGCCGCGGCCATCCCGTCAGATTTGCGGAATGTCGTGATAGCCGTTGGTTCAAAGTCAGGCTCCACTATCGAAACTGCCTCACACAAGGCGCTCTTCACCGAGCTGCTTGTTAAGGCAGGCCTCAAACCAGCAGATCACTTGGTCATTGTCACCGATCCAGGCTCACCTTTCGATCTTTCTTCACGCGCCGATGGACTCAAAGTAATTAACGCTGATCCACACGTAGGTGGGCGTTACAGCGCATTAAGTGCATTTGGACTTGTGCCTGCTGCACTTATCGGTGTCGATGTATCGGTGTTGCTTGATGATGCAGCCGCAGCTGCGCGAACATTTACAGCACCAGACTCCCCTGCTGTCCTTCTGGCAGCAGCTATCTTTGATGCGAAGGAACAGAATGTCGCATTCTTCGATGCCGGTTCTCATGTTCCCGGAATCTCTGATTGGATCGAGCAGCTCATTGCCGAGTCAACAGGTAAAGATCAAAAGGGTCGATTGCCGATTGTTATCGAAGGTGTTGGCGCTGATGTGGCTGGCCCTGGGCTCGTGATTTCATTTGCGCAATCAACTTCTGCAGAGCCTGCCTCGGATATCGTGGTGCAAGGCTCCCTCGGTGAGCATTTCATTCTGTGGGAATGGGTGACAGCGCTCCTTGGATATGCACTGGAGCTCAACCCGTTTGATCAACCCAATGTCACCGAAGCTAAGGACCGCACTGGTGCACTATTAACGACGTGGAGCGACGGTCGAGTACCAGCGCTAACACCGTCTTTTGAGGATGACGATATCGCCATCTTTAGCAGTTCTTCAGCGCAATCTGCTCGCGTAGCGCTAGAAGAGTTCTTTAAGGCAAACCCACAGAGTGACACTCACTATTTTGCGATCATGGCTTACTTGGCCCGTGGAATTAATGACGAGATTACACAGATGCGTCCTCTCGTAGCTGCCATCACTGGCGCCGGAACAACATTTGGTTGGGGTCCTCGTTTCCTCCACTCAACGGGACAGTTCCACAAAGGTGGACAGCGCAACGGAGCATTTATTCAAATCACTGGTGAGAATCAGATTGATCTTGCAATTCCAGGCAAAGAGTTCACATTTCATACACTCTTAATGGCTCAAGCTCTCGGAGATGGCCAAGCACTCAGCTCTCGTGAATTCCCATTGATCCGCATTCATTTGAAAAATAGAACGCGCGGAGTAGTTCGAGTTCTCGAACTCTTACGTGAATTGAGTCTGGCTTAAATATCTTCGCCGCGTAGCGCAGCTAAGGCATCATTGAGAATCTTCTCAGCCTCTGCTTCGCTACGACGCTCTTTAACATAGGCTAAGTGCGTCTTGTAAGGCTCATTTTTCAATGGTAGTGGTGGGTTCTCTTTATCGCGACCCGCTGGAAAACCACAACGTGGACAATCCCATTCGGCCGGAATCGCTACAGTGCCATCTTCGGCAAATGAAGGCTTGGTCTCATGACCATTTGCACACCAATAGGAGACACGGAAGCGAGCAATGGCTTCGCCGCGCTCGGCCTCACCCATTGGGCCTGCGCCAACACGACTACCGCGGATTGCACTTCCTGCCATGGCTTACTCCCTTACCTCAAATTATTTAATTTACCGATAACTTATTGATTGAACTTAATTCACTCTGCACGAGAGATAACGCAAAAGCTCTGTAACTTATTTCAGGTAGAGACCAAGCGCTACAACTCCTGCAAACCAGAGACCGCCTACGACAATGGTGATGCGATCAAGATTCTTTTCGACAACAGATGAACCGCCGTAGTTAGAGGAGACGCCGCCGCCGAAGAGGTCTGAGAGTCCGCTGCCCTTGCCCTTGTGGAGCAGAACCAAGAGGATCATCAAGATGCTTGTGATGACCAAGAGGATTGAGAGGGTTAGGACCACGTGAGAACTCCTTTAGAGACTTAAGTCGATGACCGGTAAAGGCCGTTATTGGCCCGCTCTCGCAGGACAGGGGGCAATCATACCCGCCTTGCGCCCCTTATGAGGCACGATCGGACTCCCCTGGCTTAGGGATATCTAGCAGCAGATATGCCGCCAGATTGAGTGAAATTACTTGGCTGCGCGATGAAAACTTGCGATTCGAGCGAATTCCTCAGGATCTAGGCTCGCTCCGCCCACGAGGGCGCCATCGACATCCTCTTCAGCCATAATCTCGATGATATTTGCTGACTTCACAGAGCCGCCGTAGAGAACTCTTGATGCCGCTGCAATCTCTTCATCTGCAATCTCGATGAGAGCTGCACGAATCGCAGCACAGACATCTTGAGCATCTGCAGGGGTCGCGGTCTTACCCGTACCGATAGCCCATACTGGCTCGTAGGCGAAGACAATCTTCTTAATATCAGACTTGCTAAAGCCCTTAAGCGCAGCCTGAACCTGAGCCACCACGAAAGCAACATGGTTGCCAGATTCACGCACTGTGAGATCTTCACCGATGCAGAGGAGCGGTGTGAGGTCGTTCGCAAGCGCGGCTTTAATCTTCTTGGCCACCAAAGCGTCGTTCTCTCCGTGAATAGTGCGTCGCTCGGAGTGTCCGATTAATACATATGAGCAACCAAGCTTGGAGAGCATCGAGCCCGAAATATCACCTGTAAATGCGCCTGATGCTTCTGGTGAGAGATCTTGTGCGCCGTACTGCAAACGTAGGCGATCTCCGTCAATCAGGGTCTGTACTGAACGAATATCTGTAAATGGCGGAAAGATGACAACTTCGACCGCTTCGTAATCATTGTCCTGAAGTGAGTATGAAAGTTTCTGTGTCACCGCGATAGCTTCGAGATGATTGAGATTCATCTTCCAGTTTCCAGCAATAATTGGCTTACGCATTATGTAGAACCTCAATTCCAGGTAGGGATTTTCCTTCGAGATATTCGAGTGATGCGCCACCACCCGTTGAAATGTAACCGAATTGCTCATCAGCAAATCCGAGAGCACGAACTGCAGCAGCCGAGTCGCCACCACCGACAACAGATATTCCGCTGACTTTTGTTAGCGCCTCTGCAACGACTTTTGTTCCGTTCGCAAAGTTAGGGAATTCAAATACTCCCATTGGTCCATTCCAGAAAACTGTTTTGCAACCTTCGATAGCCGATGCGAATACTGCAGCACTCTGCGGCCCGATATCTAGCCCCATCTGATCGGCAGGAATTGCATCTGCCTTCACCAGAGTTGGAGTTGCATCTGCTGCAAAGGTTGGAGCAACCACGATGTCGGTCGGTAGCAAAAGCTTGACCCCTAAGCGCTGAGCATCGCTCATCAACTTCTTAACTTCAGGAATCAAATCAACTTCAACGAGAGACTTTCCAATCTCATGACCCTGTGCCGCAAGGAATGTAAAGAGCATTCCGCCGCCAATGGCCATCACATCAACTTTTTCAAGGAGATTTTTAATCACTCCGATTTTGTCTGAAACTTTTGAGCCACCCAGCACAACCCCATAAGGACGCTCTGGTTCTACTGTGAGTTTCTTTAAGACATTGATTTCGGCAGCGACCAAGAATCCAGCTGCATGAGGAAGAATTGTTGCAACATCATAAACTGATGCATGCTTGCGGTGCACTGCTCCGAAACCATCACTGACGTAGAGATCCATATCAGCCGTCAGTTTCTTAGCTAATTCAACTCGCTGCGCATCATCCTTGCTGGTTTCCGCGCTCTCAAAACGAATATTTTCTAGGAGTAATACTTCTCCACCTTTAAGCGCTGCGCGCTTTGCGAGGCTGTCGGCTCCGACCACGTCTGTCGAGAAGAGAACGGGTGAGCCAAGGAGGTCTCCAAGACGGTGTGCAACAGGAGCAAGTGAAAACTCTGGCGCAGCTCCGTTCTTAGGTCGGCCCAAGTGAGCCATGATTACAACCGCAGCCCCTGCTTCCAACAGATACTTAATTGTTGGAAGCGAGGCGCGAATTCGACCATCATCGCGAATAACGCCATCTTTGATTGGAACGTTCAAATCGCAGCGAAGGAGTACTCGCTTGCCTTTGAGTTCTGACTCTACGTTCAGATCGGTAATAGCGCGCAATGATGTTTCTGACATTAGAGAGATTTACCTACGAATCCAACAAGATCAACAAGGCGGTTTGAGTAACCCCACTCGTTGTCATACCAACCAAGAACCTTCACTGTTGTTCCGATTACCTTGGTGAGTTGAGCGTCGAAGATACATGAGCTTGGGTCCGTGACAATATCAGCAGAGACAATTGGAGCCTCTGTGTATGTCAAGAATCCCTTAAGTGGACCTTCTGCAGCCTTCTTCATCGCTGCGTTGATCTGCTCTGCTGTAACTTCCTTAGCAAGTTCGACAGTTAGATCTGTTGCAGAACCTGTTGGGACTGGAACGCGAAGAGCGTATCCATCGAGCTTGCCCTTGAGGTTTGGAAGAACCAAGCTGATCGCCTTAGCGGCACCAGTTGATGTAGGAATGATTGAGAGAGCTGCGGCACGTGCGCGACGAAGATCCTTGTGTGGCTCATCTTGGAGCGCCTGATCGTTGGTGTACGCATGAACTGTTGTCATCAAACCGCGAAGGATTCCGAATTCTTCATCCAAAACCTTAGCCATTGGAGCCAAGCAGTTTGTAGTGCATGATGCGTTGGAGATGATGTTGTGCGCTGCTGGGTCGTACTTGTCGTTGTTTACGCCCATGACGATTGTGATGTCTTCATCTGTTGCGGGAGCTGAGATGATGACCTTCTTTGCACCAGCCGCGATGTGCTTCTTAGCATCCGCTGCCTTGGTGAAAAATCCGGTTGACTCAATGACGATATCCGCCTTGAGCTCGCCCCATGGAAGGTTTGCAGGATCGCGCTCAGAGAAAGCCTTGAAGGTCTTTCCGTTCACGGTAATTGTGGAGTCGGTGTGCTCAACAGGCAATCCTAGGCGTCCCAAAATTGAGTCATATTGCAAAAGGTGGGCAAGGGTTGCATTGTCTGTCAGGTCGTTAATACCGACAATCTCGATATCTGCGCCTGCAGCGAGTGCTGCACGGAAAAAGTTACGGCCAATACGGCCAAAGCCATTAATACCAACACGAATTGTCATGGGTCCGCCTTCTAAAAGGATTCAGTAATTTTTGTAAAATAGGCCCGAAATCGGCCACCACACCATTGTGAGGTGTGCAGTGTATCACTCCGCCAAGAGCTCGGGGCTAAGGCCGGCCTCTGTATCAGGAATTCCTAGCTCATGAGCACGCTTATCAGCCATCGCCAAGAGTCGTCGGATACGTCCTGCAATTGCATCCTTGGTCATAGGTGGCACGGCGACTGAACCAAGTTCTTCTAGGCTCGCCTGGCCGTGATTAATACGTAACTCCCCCGCTTCTTTGAGGTGATCGGGAATTTCTTCACCAAGAATCTCTAGTGCTCGGGCTACGCGAGCTGATGCTGCAACTGCGGCACGTGCAGAGCGACGTAAATTGGCATCATCAAAATTTGCTAGACGATTTGCTGTCGCACGAACTTCACGACGCATTCTGCGTTCTTCCCACGCAAGTACGCTCTCATGCGCACCCAAACGTGTCAGTAGTGCGCCAATTGCATCGCCATCACGAATGACTACGCGATCGACAGATCTGACTTCGCGTGCCTTTGCAGTAATGCCAAGACGGCGTGCAGCTCCAACGAGTGCAAGCGCAGCCTCAGGGCCGGGGCAGGTAATTTCTAGTGCAGAGGAACGACCGGGTTCTGTTAATGAGCCATGTGCAAGAAATGCACCACGCCATGCAGCTTCTGCATCACATATTCCAGATGAGACAACTTGTGGTGGCAAGCCTCGAATTGGGCGACCTTGCGCATCGATCAAACCAGCCTGACGTGCAAGCGCATCCCCATCAGATGTCACGCGGACGACGTATCGACTACCTTTGCGTAGCCCACTTGGCGAGAGAACAGATAGCTCACTGTCATGACCATAAATATCAGAGATGTCCTTGCGCAGACGTCTAGCAGATTGGGCAGTATCGAGCTCAACCTCAATAGCGATCTTGCCTGCGGCAATATGTAATCCGCCTGCAAAGCGCAAGAGTGCGGAGACTTCGGCCTTACGGCAGCAAGGTTTTGAGATGCTCAGTCTGCTGAGCTCATCCTTCACCGATGCTGTCATTGCCATGGCGCTATCTAAGCAGGCTTAGCTCCATAATGTGTGCGAAAACGGAACGCAATTTTTCAACGCTATGGTGATAACTTCCTGGGGCTTCGGCAACATCGGCGATGATTAACTGCCCGCCCAAACCCTCAACCATCACTTGAAGTTGGGAGCTGACGTTTCTGGCGCTTTGATCTGCGATTGCATAATCGATTTTCAAATCTGGCATATGCCGCAACACGAATTGCAGGTGCTCTTCGAGAGTAGAGCCCGCAAATTCATCGGCAGCCTCAGGTTCTGGCAGGTTAAAAATCATTATTTTTTTGGCCGGGCTGGCGCTCATTGCTTCGGCCTGCTCCTTCAAAAGCACATGTGGCATCACCGATGAGAACCAAGAGCCTGGACCAAAGGTAATCCATTGAGCTTCTGAAATCGCATCGAGAGCTTCTCGCGTTGCCGCAGGGTTCTCGGGTATAAGCCGAAGAGATTCGACTCGACCTTTCGCAGTTGCGACTTCAACCTGTCCTCGCACAATCGTCCGACCATACGCCGTGTTAAAAGTGCCTTCGATATCGAGTGGCTGCAATGACATTGGGAGTACGCGACCAACTATACGCAGCAACTTTCCAACTTGGGCGACACCAGCAACGGGATCGCCATCTTTATCCCAGAGCGCCATGAGCAAGAGATTGCCTAGTGGATGTCCATCAAGTGGGCCATCGGTAGTAAATCTATATTGCAAAAGCTCCGCCCAGCCTCGCCCCCAATCATCATCGCTGCAGAGCGCTGCCAACGCCATGCGCAGATCACCCGGCGGCATAAATGAAAATTCTTCCCGCAGCCTCCCGCTAGATCCACCGTTATCTGCAACTGTCACAATTGCGGTCAGCTCACTTGTTAATCCACGAATTGCCTTGAGAGTGACAGCCAAACCATGTCCCCCGCCTAAAGAGACAACGCGCGGTGCGCTCACAGTTCCCGACCAAGGTCGCGATGTATCGCAGAGGAAACAATTTTCTTCTCTCCGACTAACCCTTGAGCATTAAGCCGTGCTGAAAGTTCTTCCGCGATCGCTACTGAGCGATGCTTGCCGCCAGTGCAGCCAATTGCGAGAGTCAGATATTTTCTACCCTCCTGAAAAAACCCAATGGCCATCGTTTCGAAGAGATTTTGATAACCGCTCAAAAAATCCTGCACATTCTGATTATTCAGTACTTTTTCGCTCACAGGTTTGTCTAAACCGGTGAGAGGACGCAATTCTGGAATCCAATGTGGATTTGCTATGAATCGACAATCCATCACAAGGTCTGCGTCAATCGGAATTCCATATTTGTATCCGAATGAAAGTATGTTGACTCGAAGGTCAGCCTGGGTGTCATCTCTGAACAGTGCAGCAACTTTCTGTTCCAACTGATGCACATTGAGCGCAGATGAGTCGATAATGACATCGGCTACTGAGCGAACCTCGCGTAAGCGTTCTCGCTCTTTGGAAATTCCATCGACGATTCTCTCACTTCCTTGCAATGGGTGTGGACGCCTCGTAGATTCGAATCTACGAACAAGGACATCATCGGATGCATCAACAAAGAGGACCTTGCGAGCAATTCCATGTTCGGCTATTTCACTTAGGGCGCTATTGAGATTGCCGAAAAATTCACGTCCGCGCACATCGATCACAACTGCAATCTTGGGCGCTGTCACAGTCGAGATATCGCACAGAGTTGAGAGCATTGATGGAGGGAGGTTATCGACGACATACCAGCCCAAATCTTCCATTGCATGCGCGACGGTCGATCGCCCCGCACCGCTCATACCGGTGATGACTACTACTTCGCTGCTCATGGGAATAAGCCTAGCTAGAAAATCTCAGCGTGTAATGATCTCACCCGTACCAACATCGACAGCGGCTTCTGGCGCAGGTCGAAGCGCCAACTCAATCGTGGCCGCAGTCTTCTCGCCGATTCCGGGAACTGCAGCAATCTCTGCCAAGGTCGCTTTGCGAATAGCGCCGACCGAGCCGAAGCGATCGAGGAGGGCACGTCTGCGGACTTCTCCCAGCATCGGAATTTCGTCCAAGAGAGATTCGAGCATGACGGCCGAACGCTTGGAGCGATGAAAATTAATCGCAAATCTGTGCGCCTCATCGCGCACTCGCTGGAGAAGATAGAGACCCTCGCTATGGCGCGCAAAAATCACCGGGTCTGGATCATTGGGAATCCACACTTCCTCAAGTCGCTTAGCCAGACCGACCAGCGGAATATCCTGGAGTCCAAGCTCAGTTAACGCCTTATATGCGGCCTTCACTTGTGGAGCTCCGCCATCGACCACGATGAGTTGGGGCGGATAAGCAAATTTTGCACGGCCACCACCGGCCATGGCCAATTCTGTCTTATCAATATCGCGCTCGGCTAAATATCGCTTCATTCGTCGAGTGATCACATGATGCATCGCACGAGTGTCATCGAAGCCAGATTCGTCATCAATAGCAAAGCGACGATATTCAGATTTCTTTGGTTGGCCATCTTCGAAAACAACCATGGATGCAACCATATGTTTGCCCTGAATATTTGAGATGTCGAAGCACTCGATGCGAAGCGGCAGGGTTGGCAGCGAGAGACCTTCGGTAATCTCTTCAAGTGCCTTGCCCACAACTGCACTGTCATTGGCTCGCTTACTGAGATATTGGATAAGTGCTTGATGAGCATTTCGTTTTACGGTCTGCATCATCTCGAATTTCTCACCTCGCTGTGGAACGGAGATGTGTACTGAGTGCCCGGCGACCTGCGCCAGCCACTGCTCAAGCGCAGTCGTGTCGTTAGCTGCCCGATCGATAAGAATCTCTGAAGGAATCTTGCTCTCAATATAGATCTTGGCAAGAGCCGACTCAACGACATCTTCATCTTCTAACACATCTGCTAAATCTATAATCCATGCCCGGGACGCGATGATACGACCAGCTCGAATGGAGAATAGAGATGCGGCAGCGTGTGTGAGTTCAGTATGAATAGCGATTAAGTCTGCCGAGAAATTATTATTGAGCGATACTTCTGTTAGCTCCGTGGTGGAAGTGAGCGCAGCTAGTTGATCACGTAGCTTTGCTGCCAATTCGAATTCCAGATTCTCAGAAGCACGCTCCATATCGAGTTGAATAGACTCAGCGATATCAGTTGGGTTGCGATCCAGATAGGAGACCAGCTTCTTGGCCAGGTCCATATGCTCCTCTTTGGAAATCCAACCCACGCACGGTGCGGCGCATTTGCCGATGTCGCCTAGCAAGCATTGACGCTTGGTGCTGACAGCGCGATTGAAGTTAGGTTGGGAGCAAGCCCGAATCGGAAATATCTTCTGCAAGACATCCACAGTTCCGCGAAGTGCCCAGGTGTGAGTAAAGGGGCCGAAATATCGATTTCCCTTGACATGTTTGCTGCGCGAAACAAATAAGCGTGGATATTCCTCGCTCAGCGAGACGGCAAGATATGGATAGGTTTTATCATCCTTAAATTGAATATTAAATTGTGGATTCTCCGATTTAATCCATGTGAATTCCAGCGCTAGGGCTTCAATCTCGCTTCCAACGATCGTCCAATCCACGCGCACTGCGGTGTGAACCATGCGATACGTCTTAGCCGCTAAGTTGCTACCAAAATATGAATTGAGTCGATTCTTGAGATTCTTCGCCTTGCCGACATAAATGACTCGATCTTTTGCGTCATAGAAACGATAGACACCTGGTTCGGTAGGTATATCTTTTGGGCGATAGTCCGCTGGATTGGACATTACTTCAATACTTCCGCCAAGAATTTTCCGGTATAGCTCGCGGCCACCTTTGCGACAGCTTCGGGAGTTCCCTCAGCAATGACAGTTCCGCCTCCAGAACCTCCCTCGGGACCCATATCAATGATCCAGTCAGCAGATTTGATGACATCTAAATTGTGCTCAATGACTACGACAGTATTTCCTGAATCCACCAGGCGATTGAGAACAAGGAGTAGCTTGCGGGTATCCTCGAAGTGCAGGCCAGTTGTTGGCTCATCGAGAACATAGATTGTGCGACCAGTGGAGCGCCGCTGAAGTTCGGTAGCGAGCTTCACACGCTGCGCCTCTCCCCCAGAAAGAGTTGGGGCAGATTGTCCTAGGCGAACATAACCAAGACCCACGTCGACCAGAGTTTTTAGGTAGCGAGAGATCGCGGGAACCGATTCGAAGAACCCAAGAGCTTCCTCGATTGGCATATCGAGTACTTCTGAAATGGTCTTACCTTTGTAATGGACTTCCAACGTTTCACGGTTGTATCTAGCACCATGACAGATCTCGCACGGAACGTACACATCCGGCAAGAAGTTCATCTCAATTGTGATGGTTCCATCGCCAGCGCAGTTCTCGCATCGCCCGCCTTTGACGTTGAAGGAGAAGCGTCCTTGCTGGTATCCGCGAATCTTGGCTTCGGTTGTCTCGGCAAATAAAGCGCGCACTTTGTCGAACACCCCTGTGTATGTGGCTGGGTTTGATCGTGGTGTGCGCCCGATAGGCGATTGATCGACGTGCACAACTTTATCGAGAAGATCAATTCCCGTGATTGTGCGATGGCGACCGGGCACAATTCGCGCCCCGTTAAGCTTATTCGCCAGCACCGAATACAAGATGTCATTGACCAAGGTTGATTTTCCAGAGCCACTAACGCCTGTGACCGCGACAAAAACGCCTAGTGGGAAATTGACGTTGATGTTCTTAAGATTATTTTCTTTGGCTTCTTTAACGACAAGCTGCCTCTTTGGGTCTAGCGCACGTCGTTGTTCTGGCATTGGGATAACCCTGCGGCCAGCCAGATAATCTCCTGTGACAGAATCCTTCGCCGCTAATAGCGCTTGGTAGTCGCCTGAAGACACAACATGACCACCGTGCTCGCCTGCGCCCGGACCAATATCTACTATCCAGTCGGCAACACGAATGGTGTCTTCATCGTGTTCAACAACGATCAGAGTGTTTCCGAGGTCACGAAGTCTCGTTAACGTTTCAATCAAACGTCGATTATCGCGTTGGTGCAATCCGATACTTGGCTCATCTAAAACATAAAGGACGCCCGTCAGCCCAGAACCAATTTGAGTTGCTAAGCGAATGCGCTGGGCTTCTCCGCCAGAGAGCGTGGCAGCTGGTCGCTCAAGAGAAAGATAATCTAGGCCGACGTCGAGCAAGAATCCCATGCGTGCGTGTACTTCTTTGAGTACGCGATCAGCGATCTTCTTTTCGCGCGCATTGAGTGAAATTTTCTTTAAGAAGGTAGCGCAATCTGCGATGGAGAGTTCACAAATCTCCCAGATGTTTTTGCCACCTAGCGTTACGGCCAGAACTTCTGGCTTTAGGCGCGCTCCTTTGCATGCAGGACAAGGTGTCTCGCGCATGTACGCCTCGTACTTTTCGCGACTGAAATCAGAATCAGTTTCGGAGTGCTTGCGCTCGATGAAGCCTAGAACGCCTTCAAAGCCCGTGGCGTAATTGCGCACACGACCATATCGATTCTTATATTTGACCTGAACTTCATAGTCAGAGCCGTGTAACACTGCTTCACGAGCTTTGGCAGATAACTTGGACCAAGGTTTATCCATAGAGAAATTGAGTTCATCGGCCAGGCCTTGAAGTAATCGTCCAAAGTATTCTGCAGAATGTCCACCAGCCCACGGAGCGATAGCGCCTTCACTGAGCGAGAGTGAATCATCAGGGACGACAAGTTCTGGATCTACTTCGAGTCGAGTTCCGATTCCTGTGCACTCAGGACAGGCACCAAACGGTGAGTTGAAGGAGAATGATCGTGGCTCCATCTCTTCAAATGAGAGCCCACAATCGTGGCACGCCATATGTTCGCTAAATGTCTTCTGCTTTTCTGGATCGGTATCTTTGAGATCTACGAAGTCCAGAATCACTAGTCCGCTAGCCAACTTGAGCGC
>Ga0214171_1000058_pt1 | contig 39788 bp, 36 predicted proteins | sample TroBogEpilimnion_40_FD_153009 | JGI IMG/M metagenome (GOLD analysis project Ga0214171, IMG submission 153009) | Freshwater microbial communities from Trout Bog Lake, WI - 02JUL2007 epilimnion | ecosystem: Environmental > Aquatic > Freshwater > Lake > Epilimnion/Euphotic zone | place: Trout Bog... | reverse complement strand
GTTTGCGAAAGCAAACAACATTGCAACACCAACGCCGATCAAGAACGCAGCGTCGATCAAACCAGCCAAGAGGAACATCTTGGTTTGCAATTCGTTGATCAATTCTGGTTGACGGGCAGCGCCCTCAATGAACTTGCCACCCATGAGGCCAATGCCCAAACAGGCTCCTAATGCGCCGAGGCCGATGATGAGGCCGATACCGATAGCCGTTAGTCCTTGAATGTTGGCTAAGAATGCTTGCATGTTTACTCCTAAGTATTGAAAGTGAGGTTAAAAATAAAACGGTTAATGGTGACTATGAGCTTGGCCAATGTAAACCAAGGTCAACATCATAAAAATAAAAGCTTGCAACAAAATGACCAAAATATGGAAGATTGCCCAAGCAGAGCCAGCAAGCACGTTGCCGACGAAGCCAAGCATGTAAAGGTCTAAATTAAAAGTCCACATACTTCCCAAGAGGGCGATCAACAAAAAGATCAATTCGCCCGCATACATATTGCCAAAAAGTCGCATCCCCAAGGAAACGCCTTTAGCAACATATTCGATGATATTTAAGACAAGGTTGAATGGCATGAGATACCACTTGGCGCCAAACGGAGCGGATATCAATTCATGCATAAATCCGCCAACACCTTTAACCTTGAAGCTATAAAAGAAAACTAGCAAGAGTACGGAGAAGGACAGGCCCAAGGTAGCATTCAAGTCTGTCGTTGGCACAATTTTGTGATGGGGTACGTGCACTCCAAAGCCGCCAATAAATTGATTGATACCAAAGATCCAGTCCACCGGAACAAGATCCAAAGTGTTTAAAAGGATGATCCAGCAGAAAACGAATAGAGCCAACGGAGCGATATAGCTGCGGTCGCCATGGACAATTCCTTTTGATTGGGTTTCGACCATATCTACCAGCATCTCAACCAAACATTGAAAACGGCCTGGAACGCCAGGAGAAGCTCTTCGAGCAGCAATAACCAACAAAAATACTGCTAGCAAGCCCATGAGACTTGTCCAAAACATCGTGTCTAGATTTACAACGCTAAAGTCAATAATGGAGGATTGAGCTCCGCCAGTAGTATTGAGGTTTTGCAAATGCTCTGCAATATAGGCAGTGGGTGTAAGCGGTTCACTAGCCACGTGGTGGGCTATCTCTGCTGCTGCGTTAACTTCGCTAGACATCTATTACTTGTCCTTGTTTATTTGCGTCTTGTTACTTCCAAAACCACGCCAACAAATAACATTTGAGCGTAGCCAAGTAAGTAACAAGCAACGGGATCCAATTTAAATCAGGCTGCTTTAGGGCAAAGCCTATGAACAAAGCTATAGTTGCTAGGATTTTTATAAATTCACCAGAAACCAATGCCGCCAAAAAGCCGCCGGGGCTGGATTTGACACTCTTTTTTGCCGCCTCAATACGCATTAAAAACAACGCGGAAGGCAAAAATCCAATCAAACCGCCTACTAAAGCCGAATAAGTATAAACGCTTTTGTCAGCTCGACCCGAAAATACATAGCAAGCAGCCGCAATTAATAGGGTGATAGCTACCTGACTTAAAACAATCCACCATGAATTAATTGAAGCAAAGCTGTGCGGCTTTGCTTTACGCAGAGAGTCCATTTCCTCCTTGCTAAGCGTTTTGAAGGAGTCTTCATCAATTTCATCCCATTCAGAATTGCTGATGGCTTGCTTTTTGTTCACAAAATTCATTTCCGCTAGGTCTCTAGTTAGCGGCAATCCCCAACTTTTTTAATAAGGAATCGAGCTCATCAAATTGGCTAAAGCGAATGCGCAGCTCTCCGCCCCTGCCTTTGAGTATAAATTCAGCGCTGAGGCCTATTAAGTCTGCTATTTCCTGGGTTAAGCGCTGCATGTCTGGATCGGGGCTGGGCGAGGAAGTCCCAGGCCTACTTTTGGCTTTTTTGTCGCCAATTTGTCCGCCAGCAATTACTAAGGCGGCAGTCATACGCTCTGCTTCCCGCACCGATAGGCCCTGGGCAGAGATTCTCTGGGCCAAGGCAACCTGACTAGCGCCCGGAAGTGGTAATAGTGCGCGGGCATGGCCCATGTCGATATCGCCAGCCAACAGCATGGCTTGCACTGGCTTAGCCAGCTGCGCAAGGCGCAATAAGTTGGTAATTGCGCTACGCGACTTTCCTACAGCCTTGGCAGCTTGCTCATGCGTAAAGCCAAACTCTTCAATTAATCTGGCCAAACCCTGCGACTCTTCAAGAGGATTTAGATCCTCACGTTGCATATTCTCAACCAAAGCCATTGCAGCGGCAGCTTGGTCATCAGCGCTAGATACCAGTACCGGCACTTCTTTTAATCCCGCTATTGTCGCCGCACGAAAGCGTCTTTCGCCTGCAATAATTTCATACTTGCCTGGTGAAACTAAGCGCACCAATAAAGGTTGCATCACACCTTGTTCACGAATACTTTCTGCCAACTCTTGCAATGCACCGGCTTCCATTTTTTGACGTGGCTGATATTTGCCTGCTTGCAAAGCTGTTAACGGCAAACGATTGATATCGCCAGAAGAGCTTGCTTGCTGAGTCTTTTCTCCAAGCAAAGCCTCAAGCCCCCTACCCAAACCTTTTTTCTTAATAGCAACCATGATCTTTATTTTTCTCTCTACAAATTACATCTGTTTGATGCGTTCAACCATTTCCGCACCAAACTCTAAATAGGCCTTTGCACCGCGCGATGATTTGTCAAAAGCGACGCCCGGAAGTCCGTAAGATGGGGCTTCAGCAAGTCGAACGTTGCGCGGAATAATGGTCTTAAATACCTTGTCACCAAAGTGCTCAAGGAGCTGGTCAGAAACCTGTTGTTGCAAAGTCATACGCGCATCAAACATCACGCGCAATAAACCAATGATGACTAAATCTGGATTCAAATTTGCATGCACTTGTTTGATGGTGTTCACTAAATCAGACAAGCCTTCAAGTGCAAAGTACTCACATTGCATTGGAACAATCACGCCGTTTGCCGCACATAGTCCATTGAGTGTTAATAATGACAAAGCAGGCGGGCAATCAATCAAAATAAAATCATAATCATTCGCCACTTGTGTAAGCGCGTCTTTCAAGCGCACTTCACGCAAATCCAAATCAACCAGTTCAATTTCTGCGCCAGCCAAATCTCGATTAGCAGGCAGCACGTCATACCCTGAACTTTCACAACGCTGCGCACATTCTTTTACTGCTGCCATGCCAATTAATACTTGGTAAACACTCATGCTGAGATCTGCTTTTTCTACGCCAGAGCCCATGGTGGCATTGCCCTGAGGATCAAGGTCAACCAACAACACGCGCTGCTTGAGTCCAGCCAAACCTGCAGCCAAATTAACCGCGGTAGTGGTCTTACCAACGCCGCCTTTTTGATTTGCGATACAGAATATTTTTGCCATAGCTACTTTTGTGTCTACTTAAGAGGTGAGGGTGGATTTTCTCACGGGGGATAACACCAAAAGGCGTCGCTCCACCGCTAAATTTGGTATGTGCAAAGGCTCATCGGCAACCAAGCGCCAATCTTCCATGGAAACATCTTTCATTTCATCGTCTGCACGTTTGGCCTTCATTGCAAATACCAAGCCATCCGGCTTTAGGAAAGGCAATGACAACTCTAAAAAACGTGCAAGATTGGTAAATGCGCGAGAAATCACCGCATCAAATTGCGCTGGTTGTTGCACTGCAGCATCCTCTACTCGATCACAGACCACTTCAATATTTTTGAGCTTTAGCTTCCCGCGCACATGCTGCAAAAAGGCCGTCTTCTTACGAATCGCCTCAATCAAAGAAATTCGCCATTCTGGCTGGAGAATTGCAATGGGAATTGCCGGCAAACCACCCCCAGAACCTAAGTCTGCAATTTTAGGTGAGGGGGCCTTTAAAAAACGTCTTAATATAGGTAAAACTGCAATGGAATCAATGAGGTGCAGTCGAATAGAGTCTTTCCCGCCTTCAATTGCCGTGAGATTATGAACCTGATTCCAGCGACCCATTTCCTGTAAAAAAAGCTCTAAATCCGCCATATTGCTTGTGCTTAACTCGAGGCCAAGATCATCAACCCCTAAAGCAAGGAGCCCCTCACTCATGGGCTTCTTGGGTGCGCCCCAAGCCCTTTTTTAAATGCACCAACAAAAGCGAGAGGGCTGCAGGGGTCACCCCTGAAATTCGGCCTGCTTGGCCCAAGGTTTCGGGCTTATGCAAATTCAACTTTTGTTGAACCTCTTTTGACAAGCCCACAACCTGCGCATAATCAAGGAATTCGGGCAGCGGGAATGTCTCATTGTGTTCTTGACGAGCAATTTCTGTCGCCTGACGGTCGATATATCCCTGATATTTGATCGAGATCTCTACCTGGTCGCTGATTTGAGCCGCCAACCCAAGGTCTTCATCTAGGGTTTCGGGGGCCCACATTCCTGCTCCCAAGGCAGTAATAGCGTCATAAGTAACGCCAGGACGCCGCAATAGCTCCGTCAAATTACATTCATGCGAAAGATCTTGACCCAATAATTCAGAAACTAGGGACGCTACCTCATGTTTAGGGCCAATCCAAATATCCTGCAAACGAGATGTTTCACGTGAAACAGCCTCTTGTTTCCTGCAAAACACTTCCCAGCGATGATCGTCAACTAGGCCAAGATCTCGCCCAATCCTAGTTAAACGGATATCTGCGTTATCTTCACGCAGACTTAAGCGGTACTCCGCGCGACTTGTAAACATTCGATAAGGCTCTTGAACACCCCGTGTAATCAAGTCGTCTACCAGTACGCCTATATAAGACTCGCTGCGCTTAGGCAGCCAAGGCTCTTTGCCCTTAGCTGCCAATCCAGCATTAATACCGGCCAACATACCTTGTGCGGCAGCCTCTTCATAGCCGGTAGTACCGTTAATCTGTCCAGCAAAGTACAGCCCAGAAATCACTCTGGTCTCAAGGCTATGGCGTAATTGGCGCGGATCAAAGAAGTCGTATTCAATTGCATAGCCCGGACGAACAATCACTGCAGCTTCCATCCCTCGTATGCTGCGTACCAAATCCCATTGAACATCAAAGGGCAGGCTGGTAGATATCCCATTGGGATAAAACTCATTAGTAGTTAAGCCCTCTGGCTCTAAGAAGATCTGGTGGCTGTTTCTGGAGGCGAAACGATGAATTTTGTCTTCAATAGAAGGGCAGTAGCGTGGGCCTACCCCCTCAATAACACCCGTATACATCGGCGAACGGTCTAAACCACCCCGAATAATGTCGTGCGTCTTTTCATTTGTGTGAGAAATCCAGCAGGGAACTTGCTTGGGGTGCTGCTCGGGTCGACCCAAATAAGAGAATACTGGTACGGGGTCTAAATCCCCCGGCTGCTCGAGCATGGCAGAAAAATCAATAGTGCGGCCGTCAATGCGTGGTGGAGTACCAGTCTTCAACCTTCCCTGTGGAAGCTTTAATTCTTTTAATCGAGCAGATAGTGAAACGGCAGCCGGATCACCAGCACGGCCTCCAGCATAATTATTTAAACCTACGTGGATCTTGCCATCCAAAAAGGTACCCGCCGTAAGCACCACTTTTTTGGCCTCAAACTCCAGACCCATTTGGGTGAGCACGCCCCGAACTTCATCGCCCTTAACTAAGAGGTCGTCTACGGCAGCCTGGAAAAGACTCAAGTTAGGCTGATTTTCGAGGCGACGGCGGATGGCCGCCTTATATAAAACTCGATCTCCTTGGGCGCGAGTAGCACGAACCGCTGGCCCTTTGCTGGAGTTAAGGATACGAAACTGAATGCCGGCCTCATCGGTAGCAGCAGCCATGGCGCCACCCATCGCGTCAATTTCTTTTACTAGATGGCCCTTGCCAATTCCCCCAATTGAGGGGTTACAGCTCATGGCACCAAGATTCTCAATGCTATGAGTAATTAACAGTGTGTCACAACCCATGCGCGCGGATGCAAGGGCGGCCTCAGTCCCAGCGTGACCGCCGCCAACCACAATGACATCGAAACTTTTGGAATAACGCATGATTTGCCTCAGATAGGGCGATGATCATAGCATTTTGTTTGTTTCACGTGAAACAAAAACCAACGAAAGTTGTAGAAAAACCAGTATTGTTTTATAAGTTGTTGATTTAATTGATAAAATAGGCATTCCATGCCGACTTCATTATCAGCAAAGTCACAATTAACAAAAAAGCTTTTCTGACAAAGCTACTGCCATGCTGAATAGCGAGGCGACTACCAAACTGACTGCCTGCAATATTGGCGATCATCATTGCAAAGCCGAGGGGCCAGTTAATTTGGCCGAGACTGGCCAGCATCAAAATAGCTGCAAGATTAGTTGCCACATTTACCAACTTTGTTGCAGCAGATGCATGCAAAAAATCAAAGCCAAAAAAACGTACAAATCCAAATAATAAAAAGCTGCCGGTACCTGGCCCAAAGAAGCCATCATAAAAACCTATGGTTAAACCAAGAATGATTCCCTTGGTTTGTTGAAAGCGCCCAATAATTTTTGGTGTGTGCGCCTCTCCCAGTGAAGGCTGAAACCAGGTATACAACAACAGGAATAGCAGAACGAATGGCAATGCTTTACGCAAAGGCTCCGCCGGAAAATGACTAACAGCATTCGCGCCCATAAGCGATCCAACAAAACCCGCCACGATTGCTGGCAAAACAATCGCCCACGGCAAAGACACATGACGCAAATATTTTCTAGCAGCATTTAGAGTTCCACCAACTGCAGAAACTTTGTTGGTTGAAAGTAGCATTGCTGGGGGCGCGTCAGGGTAGGCAGCGAAGAGGGCGGGGACCTGAATCAAGCCGCCTCCGCCAGCAACTGCATCTACCAGGCCAGCAAAAAATGCTGTTGCCAAAAGCAATGGCCAGATATAAATTGAAAATTCGATGAAGTGCTCTATATAAAAGATCGTAAGGTCTTACTTGCTCGCCTTATTCAAGACATATTTTAGCCACAGGAAACTTTCTGTGTGATTTCGCTTTTACCTGCTATTACAATCAAACCATGGACTTTTCTTTAACGCCCAAACTCGAAGAGCTACGGGAGCGGACGCGCGCATTTATTCACGATCAAATCATTCCGCTAGAAAAAGATCCGCGCCAAAACGCACATGGGCCATCGAAAGAATTACGCAAAGAATTAATCGAGCTGGCTCGCAAGGCCGGCTTGTTAACGCCACACGCATCCATTGAAATGGGTGGCTTGGGACTGAGTCACGTCGAAAAAGCGATCGTTTTTGAGGAGGCAGGTTATTCCTCTTTAGGGCCCACAGCAATGAATATTCACGCGCCAGATGAAGGCAATATTCATTTACTAGAAGAAATTGCCAGCCCCGCACAAAAAGAGCGTTGGCTCCGACCCTTGGTTGCAGGAAAAATTCGCTCTTGCTTTGCGATGACTGAGCCTGCGCCTGGAGCGGGTTCAGACCCCTCGATGCTTGCGACTACCGCCACCAAAAATGGGGACGACTATCTTATTAATGGTAGTAAGTGGTTTATTACCGGCGCCGATGGGGCCGACTTTGGGATCATCATGGCACGCGGCGAAAGTGGCTCTGCGACGATGTTTCTCTCCGACATGAATGCTCCGGGTATTGGGTTGGTGCGCAATATGGATGCGCTTGACAGCTGTTTTACTGGTGGCCATGGCGTTCTCCAATTTACCAACTTGCGTATCCCCTCAAGTCAAATACTAGGCGAGTTAGGCAAGGGTTTTCAGAATGCTCAGGTGCGTTTGGCGCCCGCACGATTAACGCATTGCATGCGCTGGCTTGGTCAAGCAAGACGGGCCCAAGATATTGCTATTGCCTATGCAAGAAAACGCGAGGCTTTTGGAAAAACCATAGGCGAGCATGAGGGCGTTGGGTTTATGCTGGCAGATAATGATATGGACATACAAACCTCGCGCTTAAATATTTTGCATACAGCATGGCTTTTAGATCAAGGTCAGCGGTGTAATTTTGAATCTAGCCGCGCAAAAGTAATTTGCTCTGAAGCTGAGTGGCGAGTTATAGATCGTTGCGTTCAGATTTTGGGCGGCCAGGGAGTTACTGGCGAAACCGCCCTAATGAAAATATTTCAGGACATGCGTGGCTTTCGAATCTATGATGGCCCCAGCGAAGTGCATCGTTGGAGCATGGCCCGCAAAATTATTGGAAACAAAGAGTCTAAGTAATGGACATCAACCCCTTGTTTCAACTGGATAATAAAACGGTGTTTGTTACTGGGGCCTCTAGTGGTATTGGTAAGCACTGCGCCCTATTCTTAGCTCAATGCGGAGCAAAGATTGCTGTTGCTTCGCGGCGCGTAGAGCAACTCAAAAATGTTGTGGATGAAATTACCCGCCTGGGTGGTGAAGCCAAGGCATTTACATTGGACGTCACCAATAAGAACAGTGTTGTGCAGTGCTTTGATGAGCTCCTGCAGTGGTCAATTCCAACTACCATTATCAATAACGCGGGGATAAGCGTTAATCGAAAGCTTCTAGATCAAACCGAGGAAGATTGGGATCAAGTAATTGATACAAATTTAAAGGGCTGCTGGTTAGTGGCAACCGAAGCAGCGAGGCGCCTTGTTGCAGCTAATGCCCCCGGAAATATTGTGAACATCGCCTCTATTTTAGGAGAGCGGGTTATCGGCGGGGTAGCCCCTTATGTTATCTCCAAGGCGGGTGTAGTTCAGCTCACAAAAGTAATGGCTCTTGAATTAGCGCGCCATCAAATACGAGTAAATGCGCTCTTGCCCGGCTATGTCATCACTGACCTCAATCGCGACTTTCTCCTGAGCGAGGCTGGACAAAAAATTCTGCCCCGCATCCCATCTCGACGCTTTAATAATTTAGAAGATTTAAATGGGCCTTTATTGCTCTTAGCCTCCGATGCAAGCAAGGCAATGACTGGCTCAACTATCGCGGTGGATGGTGGACATCTTGTGAGTGGGCTATAGGTTGAGCCGATAATGCAAGCTCCTGCTTTTCATAAGCCACTGGACCATTATTTAAAAAATCTTGGTCTTACTAGAGGCCAGATTGAAATCAGCCAACTAACAGGCGGCCAATCAAATCCGACTTATAAAATTAGTGATGGCAGCTCCAGTTACGTGCTGAGAAAAAAGCCTAGTGGCATATTACTACCCTCAGCCCATGCGGTAGATCGAGAACATCGCGTGATGAGGGCGTTATCCAATACAAATGTTCCCGTTCCACAGATGCTGAGTTATTGCGATGACGAAAGCATTATTGGAACCGCTTTCTTCATCATGGAATATCTTGATGGGCGGGTATTTATTGATCAATCCTTGCCTGGCATGTCAAAAAATGGACGGCGCGAGATTTATGAGGAAATGAATCGCACTATCGCAGCAATTCATCAGCTGGACTATATTTCACTTGGGCTGGAAAGCTTTGGAAAACCCGGCAATTATTTTTCCAGACAAATTACGCGCTGGTCTCGCCAGGTTCGTGAGGCCAATATACCTATTCCAGATTCCCTTAATAGGCTAATGGATTGGTTGCCGACAAACATCCCGGCAGAGGACGATACCTCATTGATTCATGGGGACTTCAGAATGGATAATCTGATTTTTCATAAAACAGAATCCAGAGTTATCGGAGTATTAGATTGGGAACTTTCAACTCTTGGTAATCCCCTGGCAGATTTTGCGTATCAATGTATGGCATGGAGAATCTCTCCGCAACTTTGGCGTGGCATAGCCGGTTTAGATCATGAGGGGCTTGGCATTCCGAGTGAGTCAGAATATATCGCTATGTATGAGCGGCAAATTGGTAGGCCCGTTGCGCAGCATTGGAGTTTTCTGATGGCCTACAACCTCTTTCGTATTTCGGCCATCTTGCATGGCATTACTAAGCGCGCGTTAGATGGTAATGCGAACGCAAATGATGCCATTCAAAATGGGGAAAAATCTGATGCACTTGCTGATTTAGGCTGGGCTTGCGCACAACAATAAATCCAAAGAAAAAATTAATTTTTGGTAAAGATGCCGACCAAGCCTCGACGAAAAGACATCACGCAAATAATAAATATTAATCCAGTAACAATGGTCACAGACTCGCCAAGAGAGTTAAACCAAGTGATGCCGGTTAGGCCAGACAAGAAGCTTCCGATATCGCCAACCTTATGCTCAAGCAAAACAATCACCAAGGCGCCAACTAGCGGGCCCAACAAGGTGCCAACGCCACCAACTAAGGTCATTAGTATCACCAAGCCTGACATGGTCCAATGAACATCTGTCAGGGTTTCAAAACCGAGCACTAAAGCCTGTACACCTCCGGCCAATCCAGCAAGCGCAGCTGATAAAACAAAAACTAAAAACTTAAATCGGTTGACGTTATAGCCCAAAGAAATTGCGCGAGGTTCATTTTCTTTAATGGCCTTCAAAATCTGCCCAAACGGGGAAGAAATAATTCTTTCGATGAGCAAAAATCCCGCAAGCACAATTGCTAGCACCGTGTAGTACAAACTAAAGTCATCTTGCAAGTTGAGCAAACCAAAGAGCTCTCCTCTCGGTATGCCCTGAAAACCATCCTCTCCACCTGAAATGGGGGCTTGAAGACAAATAAAGTAAAACATTTGCGCCAGGGCCAATGTAATCATTGAAAAATAAATACCCTGACGCCGAATTGCTAAACCCCCAATGATGGCGCCCAAGGCTGCGGCAAATAAAACACCAAAAAGAATGGCGACAGCAGGACCAAAACCCCAATCACGCATGAAATAACCCAGACAATATCCAGCGCCGCCAAAAAAGGCGGCGTGGCCAAAAGATAGAAGCCCGGTATAGCCAAGCAATAAATTAAAGGCCGCAGCAAAAAGAGCAAAACATAAAATCTTCATTAAGAAGATCGGGTAGGCGATAAACGGCAATGCAATTGCAATTGCAATTAGACCAATCAACAATAGCTGTTTAGGTATCTTCATTTTTCTCGCCCAAACAAGCCCGCAGGTCTAAAAAGTAATACGATCACCATGATCGCAAAGACTACCGTACTAGATGCCTGAGGGTAAAACACTTTTGTTAAGCCCTCAATCAAGCCCAATGCTAGGCCGGTAAGGATCGAGCCCATAATTGAGCCCATGCCGCCAATAACGACTACGGCAAATACAACAATGATGAGGTTTGAGCCCATCAAAGGAGAGACTTGAATGATGGGCGCTGCAAGCACGCCTGAGAAGGCGGCGAGCGCAACGCCAAAACCATAGGTCAAGGTGGTCATCAAAGGAAAGTTCACACCAAACGCTTGGACCAGTTTTGGATTTTCGGTGCCAGCCCGCAAATAAGCTCCGATACTCGTTTTTTCTATCAGATACCAAGTAGCAAAACAAACCGTTAAAGAAGAAAAAATGACCCAGGCTCGGTAATTAGGTAGGATCATAAAACCCAAATCAGTGGCACCGTTTAATGCCTCAGGGGCACTATATGCAAGGCCCGATGCGCCGTAAACTGAGCGCAACATGCCCTCAATAAACAAGGTTAAACCAAAGGTCAAAAGCAAGCCATAGAGGTGATCTAGTTGATAGAGGTGCCTTAAAAGGAGGCGCTCAATCGCAAGCCCTAGCACACCAACAATGATTGGGGATAAAAGCAGCATTACCCAATAATTAATTCCGAAGTATTGGCCCGCCATCCAAGTAACAATGGCGCCCAACATAAACATGGCGCCATGGGAAAAGTTGATGACATTTAAGAGGCCAAAGATAACTGCCAATCCCAAGCTAAGGATTGCATAAAAGCTCCCGTTAACCAACCCCAAAAGGAGTTGGCTTAACAGGGCAGAGCTAGAAAGGCCGAAAATTTCCAAGGGGCTTTTATTTATTTAATAAAGCGCACTTAGAATCGGCGGGGATTGAAAACGCCTTGTCTCCCGGGAGGGTAGAAACCAGCTTGTAATACTTCCAAGGGCTTTCAACTTCTTTAGGGGCCCTGACCTCATAGAGATACATATCGTGGACCATGGTGCCATCTTTGCGGATGTAACCATTTTTAGCGAACATGTCATTGATCTTAACTTTACGCAATTGCTCCATTACCTTGTCTGAATCTGTAGTACCAGCCGCCTTAACAGCGTTAAGGTAGGCCATTGTTGAAGAATAGTCACCAGCTTGAACCATGCTTGGCATACGCTTCATTTTTTCAAAATAACGCTTAGCAAATGCACGGGACTGATCATTTTGATCCCAATACCAGGCTGTTGTTGCCAATAAGCCTTGCGCATTTTGAACGCCCATAGCATGAACATCGGTAATGAATACTAATAAGCCAGCCAGCTTCATGGTTTTAGTAATGCCGAACTCATTTGCCGCTTTAACAGAGTTAATAGTATCGCCACCGGCATTTGCAAGGCCAAGAACCTGGGCTTTAGAGCTTTGTGCTTGCAGCAAATAAGAGGAGAAGTCGCTAGCGCTCAATGGGTGCTTCACAGAACCAAGCACCTTGCCGCCATTGGCGGTAACCACCGCAGAGGCATCTTTTTCAAGCGCATAACCAAACGCATAGTCAGCAGTCAAAAAGTACCAGCTCTTCAGGCCCTTATCTATCATGCCCTTAGCCGATCCATTGGCAAGAGCAATCGTGTCATAGGTATAGTGAATGGTGTAAGGACTGCATTGTTCATTAGTAAGCGCCGAAGTACCAGCGCCGTTGTTGATATAGATACGCTTTTTCTCAGAGGCTACCTTTGCGGTTGCCAAGGCGGTACCAGAGTTCGTGCCCCCAAAAATAACGGTAACGCCATCTTGATCAACCCACTCACGAGTCTTGGATGCAGCAATATCTGCTTTGTTTTGATGATCGGCGGAAACAATATCAATCTTCTTCCCCAGCACATTGCCGCCAAAATCTGCTACAGCCATTTTGATGGCCTCGAGACCGCCTTGCCCGTCAATATCTGCATATAGACCGGACATATCGGTAATAAAACCAATTTTTACTGCGCTTTGATCAGCCGCTCCAGCACCAGTTGAAGCTGCAGCCAGGGCTGCTACTGCCATCGAAATTAAAGTACGCTTCATTGTCTTTCCTTTAAAAGTAAATATGCCATCAAACACCCAAATAACTATTTAAGACCTCGGCTTTTGCTTTTAGGTCCGCCCGCTCTACTACTTCTACTATTAGCCCGCTTTCTACTACATAATGCCTATCCGCCAACTCCGCAGCAAATCTAAAGTTTTGCTCTACCAAAATAATCGTAAACCCCTTGCTTCTCAATTTGGTTACCACCTCGCCCAGTTTTTGAACAATCACCGGTGCAAGACCTTCGGTAATTTCATCCAACAACAAAAGTTTGGCGCCTGTTCTTAAAATTCGCGCCATCGCTAGCATTTGTTGTTCGCCACCAGAAAGCCTTGTGCCTGGGCTATTCCGCCGCTCATACAGGTTTGGAAACATCTCATAAATTTCATCGATGCTCATTCCGCCCGAAGACACTTTGGGCGGAAGAAGTAAATTTTCTTCCGCATCTAGGCTGGCAAAGATGCCCCTTTCTTCAGGGCAATAGCCGACACCTAAACGAGCAATTTGATGGGTCGGCAGCGTTATGGTCTCTGTACCAAATACCCTAATAGATCCAGCGCGCCTGCTAGTAAGCCCTAATATTGATTTCAAAATAGTGCTTCTTCCCGCGCCGTTTCTGCCCAAAAGAGTAACCACTTCGCCATCCCGAACCGCAAAGTTCACACCGTGGAGAATGTGCGATTCACCATACCAAGACTCTAAATTCTTCACCTCTAGCGCGATGGTCATAGGGCATCGCCCCCGTGACTTCCCATGTAGGCCTCAACAACCAGGGGGTTGCTTGAAACCTCATGATAAGAACCCTCAGCTAGAACGGAGCCACGCTGCAAAACAGTAATGCGGTCGGCAATGGAAGAGACTACCTTCATGTTGTGCTCAACCATTAAAATGGTGCGCCCCTTGGCCACCCTATCAATCAGCTCGGTGACGCGCTCGACATCTTCATGGCCCATACCTTGTGTTGGCTCATCCAACAACATCAGCTCAGGCTCCATTGCTAAAGTTGTAGCGATTTCAAGCGCTCTTTTTCGACCATAGGCCAGATTTAAGGTTTTCTCATGAGCAAAATCCTCCAAACCAACCTCATGGAGGAGCTCTAAAGCACGCCCATTTAGTGCGCTCAACGAAGCGCCAGATTTCCAAAAATGGAATTCGGTACCCAATTCTCGCTGCAGTGCAACACGAACATTTTCAATTACTGTTAAATGGGGGAATACTGCGGAAATTTGAAAAGAGCGAATAACCCCCCGACGGGCAATTTGGGCGGGTGCCTCATTGGTAATATCTAAACCGTTAAATAGGATTTGGCCACTACTAGGCTCCAAAAACTTCGTTAATAAATTAAAGCAGGTGGTTTTCCCTGCCCCATTTGGCCCAATTAAAGCATGAATGGTTCCGCGAGTGATATCTAGATTCACGTCGGTGACCGCAGAAAACCCCTTGAAAGACTTTCCCAGCCCAATTGTTTTTAATATTGTTTCTTGCAATCTCATGACCTCTGCCACCCACTTGGAGGCAAGACTATGAGCATACCCGAAGATGGCTTGGCCATATATAGCATTAACCCTAAACCTTAAGAGTTCTGATGGGTTATGTTTAGGGGGTTTTTTGAAATGTTTGGATTGCTGCGCGCGCAAAATCATCCAAAACATCTACGGGCACTCGTTGGGCGCCCTGAACAATCATAAGGGCGTAAGGCTTAGCAAGGGCTGCCGCCTCTGAGCAAAGGCGCAGCTCATCACCCTCCGAAGGAGACTGGCTGCGCCAGTAATTGATGGCAGCCTCTAACTCTTGAATTGTTACAAACAACATAAAAAATTGCTTTTACTTCTCTTTGATTGCGAGCATAGTGCCGCGACATTTTTTTGCACCACAACGACACTCGTAATCTTTTTTCATTTGCTTAGTAATTTTGCCCTCAATATCTAAGGAGTAGTCATAAAACAACTCCTCACCAACCTTAAGGGCGCGCTTTGCATAAATAAATACTCTTGGTTCACCATCAATAATGTCTTCACGAGTCTCGCAAATGGGTTTGCATGAATGATTGATCCAGCGTGCAGCATTGCCACCGTATTTCGCATCGATCACACGACCATCATCCAATGAAAAATAAAAAGTGTGATTGGGGTCTTTGGGATCGTGTGGATGACGTTTCTTTGCCAACCTCCAACTAATGCGCTCACCCTTATATTCAATAATGGCTTGACCTTTTTTGATCGGCTTAGCGACAAAAACACCCTTTCCATGAATTGGGGAGGACTTAACAATAATGGCGGATCGGTCCATTTTGGGTGGTTTTAGTTTTTTGGATGTCATAAACTAAACGTCTAAGTTGCGTGCAATCAGGGCGTTCTTTTCAATAAACGCGCGGCGCGGCTCAACCTCATCCCCCATCAATGTTGTAAAGACCTGGTCGGCGGCAATTGCATCTTCTATTTTCACCTGCAAGAGCGTTCTTGAGCCTGCGTCCATGGTGGTCTCCCAAAGTTGGGAAGGGTTCATCTCACCAAGACCTTTGTAGCGTTGACGACTTAATACGCGCTCTGCCTCAGACAATAACCAAGCAAAGGCGGCCCTAAAGTCGCCAATGGTTTGTTCTTTTTGATGTTTATCTGGATCGCCGCGACGAACTTTGGAGCCAGAAACCACCCTACCAGACAAAACGGCAGCGGCATTTGCAAGGCTTTGATAATCATCGCCATGAACAAAGTCTGAGTTAATAGAGGACAGCTTCAGGTTTCCATGAATGCGTCGGGACAACAACAAGCGGAAGCGCTCTGTGCGGTCTTCCTTTTGCACAATGATTTCTGGTGGTAAGGCCAAGGGATTTAAAGAATCCGCAAGGGCCTGCCTTAATCGGTTGGCAGATTCGTTGGCCGATTTCTCAGTATCAAGATTAAGCGGGGTTCCAGAGGCAATTGCGCGCAAGGCATCTTCATCAATGGTGCGCGACAGGCGATCAACAATCGACTGAATCACCTGGTAATGTTTTGCCAACTCATTCAGTGCCTCACCCTCAATAATCTCACCAGATGGTGTTTGTAGGGAGGCTGTTTCCAGGGCGATCTTTAGTAACAACTGGTTTAGTTCGTTATCGTCTTTAATGTACTGCTCATTCTTACCAAACTTCACCTTATAAAGTGGAGGTTGGGCAATATAGATGTGGCCGCGCTCAATCAACTCCGGCATTTGTCTATAGAAGAATGTCAGCAGAAGAGTTCTGATATGACTACCGTCAACATCGGCGTCGGTCATGATGATGATGCGGTGATAACGAAGCTTGTCGGCTTTATATTCTTCAATACCAATACCCGTGCCAAGAACGGTAATTAAGGTCACCACCTCTTGACTGGCTAGCATTTTGTCAAAACGTGCCTTTTCTACGTTCAGAATTTTTCCCTTTAAAGGGAGAATGGCTTGGAAGCGGCGGTCACGACCTTGTTTTGCAGAGCCGCCTGCGGAGTCACCCTCGACAATAAACAGTTCAGATTTAGAGGGGTCTTTCTCTTGACAGTCCGCCAGCTTACCGGGCAAACCCAACCCATCTAGGGCGCCCTTACGACGCGTCATGTCGCGCGCCTTACGTGCCGCCTCTCGTGCACGTGCGGCATCAACAATCTTGCCGCATAAAATTTTGGCGTCGGCCGGACGCTCTTGCAAGTAGGCACTTAAGGCCTCTGCAACAATTTCTTCAACCGGCCCGCGAACTTCACTAGACACCAGCTTGTCTTTAGTTTGGCTAGAGAATTTTGGCTCCGGAACCTTGACAGATAAAACGCAGGCTAGGCCCTCGCGCATATCATCGCCAGAAATTTCTACCTTGGCTTTTTTGGCAACCTCATTCTCATCAATATATTTATTAATAACGCGCGTCATTGCGGCACGCAAACCGGTTAAATGGGTGCCGCCATCACGCTGTGGAATGTTGTTAGTAAAACAAAGCACTTGTTCGCTGAAACTGTCATTCCACTGCATTGATACTTCAGCGGTAATTTGACCGCCTAAGTCTGAGGGGCGAACGCCCTCCGCATAGAAAATATTTGGGTGCAATACATTCTTGGTTTGATTGATATATTCAACAAACCCCTTCACGCCACCCGAGAAAGCAAAATCTTCTTCTTGGCCTGTGCGTTGGTCAATCAACTTGATGTGTACACCATTATTTAAGAATGAAAGTTCACGAATTCGCTTGACTAGGATTTCGTAATGGAACTCCACATTCCCAAAGATGGTTTCGTCGGCTAAAAAGTGAACTTCCGTTCCTGAGAGCTCCGTATCACCCGTGACAGTAATTGGGGAAACCGCAACACCATTCTCTTCAACAATATTGCGGTTTTGAATTACGCCGCGCGCAAACTCCATATAGTGCGCTTTGCCATCACGGCGAATGGTTAACTTCAACCACTTGGATAGTGCGTTTACGCAACTTACACCCACACCATGAAGACCGCCAGAAACTTTGTAGCTGTTTTGATCAAATTTGCCGCCAGCGTGCAACTCAGTCATTACGATTTCAGCAGCGCTACGCTTGGGCTCGTGTTTGTCGTCGTATTTAATGCCTGTAGGAACGCCTCGTCCATTATCAACAATGGAAATAGAGTTATCTGTTTGAATCACAACCGTAATCTCAGAACAATAACCCGCCAATGCTTCGTCAATAGAGTTATCTAAAACCTCAAAGACAAGGTGGTGTAAGCCGGTTCCATCGGAAGTATCGCCGATGTACATACCAGGACGTTTACGAACAGCCTCAAGACCCTCTAGGATTTGAATCGATGCAGCGCCGTACTGCTCTACTACTTTTTTTTCTTCAGTCATTTTTTTCTAAGTTAAATACGCATTGGCATCACAACATACTTAAAGCTCTCTGAGCCAGGCAGAGTAATTACAGCACTACTATTTGCATCACCCAAACTAATCTGAATCTTCTCATTCTTTAGGTTTGATAAAACATCTAACAAGTAGCTAACATTAAATCCAATTTCTACTGCATCACCCGCATATTCAGTTTCAATTTCTTCTTGAGCTTCTTCTTGTTCGGCATTGGTTGATTGAATGGTGATGCGATTAGGTGATAAAGAAAAGCGAACGCCTTTAAATTTATCTGTTGTCAAAATAGCTGCGCGCTGGAGCGCTGATTGCAAAGCATCGCGCCCAACTACTAATGAGTTTTTTTGCCCCTTGGGAATCACTCGCTGGAAGTCCGGGAACTTACCCTCAACCAGCTTTGAAATTAATTCAATATCACCAAAAGAGAATTTCACTTGGTTTGCAGTTAAGCTAATTTCCAAAGGCTCATCAGAGTCCTCAAGCAAGTGCTGGCACTCTAAAATTGTTTTGCGGGGAATAATAATTTCTTGCTTTTGGCCTGAACCAGATGGTGCCTCAGCTAACTCAACGTGGGAGTAGGCAAGACGGTGACCATCGGTAGCTACCGCAACCACATCTTTACCTTCAATCACCAACAACATGCCGTTCAAGTAATAACGAATATCTTGTTGCGCCATTGAAAAATGGACTTGACTAATTAACTGGCGAAAGCTTTTTTGAGACATCTTCCATGCTGCAGTAACCTCGCCAACACTTTGCATCACTGGGAACTCGGTTGCTGATAATGTTTGCAACGAAAAACGGCTCTTACCACTTTGCACAACCATTTTGTTGTCTTTAAGATTTAAAGACACCGGGCCCTCAGGTAGTGCGCGCAAAATATCTAGTAGCTTTCTGGCAGCTACGGTGGTTGTAACATCCTCTGTGCCAACTCCAAAATTAGCATTGGTTGTTATTTGAATTTCAATATCGGTAGAGATAAATGAAACTTTCTCTCCAACCTTTTTAAATAATAGGTTTGCCAAAATTGGCAGTGTATGTCTGCGTTCAACAATTCCACTAACAACCTGAAGGGGTTTTAGTAGGCTATCGCGAGAAGTGTTAACGAGTTGCATTGCTTTTAAATCCTTGTATATATCTTAGTAGTAATAGTAATAGGGGTTTGTAATTCCGTGGATAAGTCAAAAAGCCCCTACAAAACAGCGCCTTAAAGACAAAAAAACCTGTGGAAAAGTCTTGTATAAGCGCTGCATAAAAAGGGGATAACTTTTTATCAATACCCTATTTTTGCATGAAGCTGAGTCTTTCCACAATTTATCCACATCTAATCCCCAAACTTATTCCGGGGCTTGTCCACAACCTTATCCACAGGCTCAAACTAAGCCTTTAGGGTTTGCTCTATAACGTGAATTTCATGATTTAACTGGCCATCATGCGCTCGCTCATCTGTAATCTTACGAACGGCATGTAGGACGGTTGTGTGGTCTCTGCCACCAAATAGCTCACCAATCTCAGGAAGGCTTTTTTGGGTCAATTCTTTGGCCATAAACATCGCAATTTGGCGCGGCCTAGCAATGTTGGCCGGACGCTTTTTAGAGTACATGTCAGCAACCTTAATGCTGTAAAAATCCGCAACCGCCTTTTGGATGTTATCAACCGAAATTTGGCGATTTTGGATAGAAAGCAGGTCTTTTAGCGCCGTTCTAGCAACCTCAATAGTGACTTCTCGGCCATGAAAGCGAACAAAAGCAAGAATCTTTCTTAAAGCCCCCTCCAGCTCACGAACATTTGAGCGCAGGTGCTTGGCCACAAAGAACGCCACATCCTCACTCATGGGTATGCCCTCGCTAATAGCCTTTTTCATCAAAATAGCAACACGCATCTCCAGCTCTGGCGGCTCAATCGCAACCGTTAAACCAGAGTCAAAGCGAGAAATTAGGCGATCATCTATACCAGCCATCTCTTTTGGATAGGTGTCGCTGGTAATAATGACTTGGGCCTTATTGCTTAGTAGGGCCTCAAAGGCATAAAAAAACTCTTCCTGTGTTCTGGATTTCCCGCTAAAAAACTGAATATCGTCAATTAACAACAAATCTAAAGAGTGGTAGTAGCGCTTAAAACGATCAAATGCTTTTTGTTGGTATGCGCGGACCACATCTGAAACGTATTGTTCAGCATGGATGTAGCGAATCCTGGCATTGGGCTTTTCCTTTAAAAGGTGGTTACCGATAGCGTGGATTAAGTGGGTTTTGCCTAAGCCAACCCCACCATATAAAAACATTGGGTTATATGAGGTGCCTGGGTTATGTGCCACTTGGATTGAAGCAGCCCTAGCGAGCTGATTGGCTTTACCAGTTACAAATGTTTCAAAAGTGAGGTTTGGGTTGAGTTTAGAGTGATCTTCAATTTCAAAAGCGCTTTCCTCAACTGAGGCGTTAGGCTCCAAAACTTCAATCGAAACCAGTTTTTCCGCTGGCTCTTCTACGATTGTTGAGGGTGCCGTACTTACGACGCCGCCCTCAAGCGCCAAGGTAAAACCTACATTAATGGGGCGCCCAAAATACTGGGACGCTAATTCTTGGAAGCGGTCAGCAAACGTCTTTTTGATCCAATCTAACTTAAAGCGATTGGGGGCGCCTATTGTTAGTGAGTCATCACTTTCAATAAAAGACAACAAGGTAAGGGGCGCAATCCATGTTTTAAACTGTTGGGGCGACAGTTCGCGGGATAAAATGCCGATAGCATCATCCCAAAATCCCAGTGGGCTAGTTGAATTCAAGGCGGGGGGATTGTGTAAGTTGCTCATATTTTTGGAGGATCCATTGTAGCGATGCTCCAAAGTTATCCACAAGCAAGAAAAAAGTGGAAAAACTGTGGATAACTTGTGAACAATAAGAAAATCTCTATTTAAATTAATGATTTAAGAGAAATTTGAGAAAAAAATAGAGAAAAACACCTATATATTCATCAAGATGGATTGACCTTTTGCTCTGCAACAAGGAAAATACTTGGTTTTCCAGGGATCGAACATGAAAAGAACTTACCAACCCTCAGTAACCCGTCGTAAGCGCACACACGGCTTTCGCATTCGCATGAAAACCAAAAGCGGGCGCGCAGTTTTAAATGCACGCCGTGCCAAAGGCCGCAAGCGCTTGGCTGTTTAATTTAGCCATTGGATAGCCCAAGGATTTCTGAATTATTAAAAACACGCCCCAAGACAAGTTTGTATTGGGGTATGTATATTGCATCCACTCAAGAGGGCCATCAGCCCGATTTGGGTGTTGCGGTTGCAAAGAAGTTAGCTAAAAGAGCGGTTGATCGAAATCGCCTAAAGCGGATGATCCGCGAATTAGTTTGGACGGCTCAAGCCGGCACATTAAATAAAGATGTTGTGGTTAAGCTTAATAAACCAATTGGCCGTGATACTCGAGGCAGGCTCAGAAAAAAAGAAAAAGAAATTCTGCGCTCTCAGATTTTAGGTTTGCTTTAGCGTGCGCGTTTTAAATGATGTGGCCATTAAACTGATAAGGGCTTATCAATTAGCCTTGAGCCCGTATTTAGGAATGCACTGCAAATATGTGCCCAGTTGTTCGCAATATGCTTGTGACTGCTTTAGTCATTATGGATTTATAAAAAGCTTTGGCCTTATGGTGTGGCGAATTTTGCGCTGTAACCCATGGTCACACGGCGGTTATGATCCTGCTTTAAAAGAAACAAAACATCAACTTAAGTGAATGTAAATGGACTTTAAAAAAACAATTCTTTGGGCTGTATTCTCGATGTCGGGTCTCATGCTCTACAACAATTGGCAGGTTCATGAAGGCAAGCCGTCTATGTTTGGCGGGCCTTCAACTGTAGTCGCTACAGCATCAGACAAGTCTGCCACTCCAAAGCAGGAGACGCCGGCAGCAATCTCAGGCGTGCCCAATACCCAGCTACCTACAACCAAGCTCACGTCAAATGAAAGCGCAGAGAAATTTGTTTTAGAAAACGAGCTGCTTTCTTTGGAGGTTAGCTCCGCTGGAGCAAACGTTGTTGGGGCAAGGCTATTAAAAGAATTAACTGCTGATCAAAAACCGGTAGAAATTTTTCAGCAAACCGCTGCACATACTTATATTGCCCGCTCAGGATTGGTGGCTGTTGGTAATGTGGAGCTACCAAACCACACCAGTACATTTAAGATGGAACGCTCTGGAAAAGACGGTTCTGGGCGGCCATTTTTAGTTCTCTCCAGCGAACGAAACGGCGTGAGGTTGGAAAAAACATTCCTTCTTAATCCCGGAAGCTACGATGTGTACGTTGGACATCGGGTTACTCAGCTGGCTGCAAATGGCGCTCCTTTAAGTTTGTATACCGAGATTGTGCGTGACGGGACACAAGAGCAAAAAATCGGCCCCTTTGGCGGAGCCTTTTCGGCAAGTACTTTTACCGGGCCAGCAATTTATACCGATGGGGATAAATTTAAAAAGGTCCCATTTACAGATATCGAGAAAAATAAATTCACCGCTCCTGCACAAATTACCGCTGGACAACCTGGGTGGGTTGCTATGGTTCAGCACTACTTTGCTAGTGCGTGGATTCCTGACGACAAATTAGCGCGCGACATTTATTCTGGAAAAATCGATAGCGATTTATATCGAGTTGGCATGCAAACCCAGTTGGGATCTATTGCAGCAGGAACCACAATAACGGCAAATGCACAATTATTTGTTGGCCCCCAAGAAGAGCGCATGTTGGAAAAGATTGCCCCCGGCCTTGAGTTGCTAAAAGATTATGGCTATCTAACAATCTTAGCCAAACCTATTTTTTGGCTGTTAGAGCATATCCACACCATTGCTGGTAACTGGGGGTGGTCAATCATTCTACTGACCATCTTAATTAAGTTGGCGTTCTTCCCCCTTTCCGCTGCAAGCTACAAGTCAATGGCTCGCATGAAAGAGGTGCAGCCACGTTTAACCGCCATGAAAGAGCAGTACAAGGGTGAACCACAAAAACTCAATCAAGCGATGATGGAAATGTACCGCAAGGAAAAGATCAACCCATTGGGTGGTTGCTTGCCGGTTGTGATTCAGATCCCCGTATTTATTTCTTTGTATTGGGTGCTGTTGTCTTCAGTTGAAATGCGCGGAGCCCCATGGGTGTTATGGATTCATGACCTTTCGGTACCTGACCCTTATTACATCTTGCCGGTCATTATGGCTGTCTCGATGTTCGTACAAACCAAATTAAATCCAACACCACCAGATCCAGTCCAGGCAAAAGTCATGATGTATATGCCAATTGTTTTCTCTGTGATGTTCTTCTTCTTCCCGGCTGGTTTGGTCTTGTACTGGGTTGTGAATAACCTTCTCTCAATTGCACAGCAGTGGCAAATTAATCAAATGTTTGGAAAAAAGCCCGCCAAGTAATTCGCGTGCCGCAGAAAAGTTTGTAAAAGTTGACAGTAATGATGACGAGAAAATTGCCCATCATTGCTGTCGCAACCCCTCCAGGCAAGGCCGGAGTCGGTGTTGTTCGCATCAGCGGGAAAAACCTGATTGGGCTTATAAGCGCCCTCTTTCATAAGAAGCTTTTGCCAAGAAAAGCAAATCTACTAACGCTGTTCGATGAGGCTGGCCAAGCGATTGATCAGCTCATTGCGATTTATTTTGTTGGCCCAGCCTCCTTTACGGGCGAAGATGTCTTAGAGCTGCAGTGTCATGGCGGCCCACAACTTCTTGAATTGGTGATGAAGCGTTGCCTCGAGTTAGGCAAAGACGAAGGTTTGGTTATTGCCGAGCCAGGTGAGTTTACTTTACGTGCCTACTTAAATAATAAGGTTGATTTAGCCCAAGCAGAAGCGATTGCCGACTTAATTGATGCCCAAAGCGAGGCTGCAGTACTTGGTGCAGCCCGTTCTTTGCAAGGCGCTTTTTCTGATGACATCAATAGTCTGATTGAAGAAATTACTCAACTTAGAATATTGGTAGAGTCGACTTTAGACTTCCCCGAGGAAGAAATTGAATTCCTTGAAAACGCGCAGGCCCGTCAGCGCCTTGCCGCCGTTAAGGAAAAACTACAGGCGTTACGTGCTGGTGCAAAGCAGGGAAAAATCTTACGCGACGGAATTCAGTTGGTTTTGGCTGGAGCGCCAAATGTTGGGAAAAGTTCTTTGCTGAATCGATTGGCTGGAGAAGAGGTTGCAATTGTTACGCCCATAGCCGGAACAACTAGAGACCGGGTTAAAGAAAGCATCACCATCGAAGGCGTTCCGATGCACATCATTGATACAGCAGGCCTTCGTGATACAAGCGATATTGTCGAAGCAAAAGGCATAGAGAGATCGTGGGATGCCATCCGTCTGGCGGATTTGGTGATTTTTTTGACCGATGCTGAGTCACAAAATCATCAGGACGATTTAAAAAATCAGATTTTGAAAGAGCTACCCCCTAAGTGCGCTGTTCTTGAGCTTATAAACAAGGCGGACTTACTGCAGGGCGCCTCAAAAGTAGGGCATCCAGGCGCCCTATTGATTTCTGCAAAAACCGGCGCCGGTATTGAACAGCTAAAACAGAAAATTCTTGAGCTTGTTGGCTGGTCAGGGCCCCAAGAGGGCGCTATTCTGGCTCGTAGAAGGCACTTGGACTGTATCGAGCGTGCCGCTGAACATATAGAAAAATCAGAACAATTCGCAGCAAATGGCAATAGCTCGCTTGAATTGTTTGCAGAAGAGCTCTCTTTGGCCCAAAAACATCTTGGTGAAATTACCGGGAAACTTCTTCCCGATGATCTTTTAGGCAAAATCTTCAGCCAATTTTGCATTGGCAAGTAAGGGGTTTTAGTTATATCGAGCTGGAGAGAAAAACCAAGCCAAAATGATAAAATTGTCGGATCAAAAAATTCAATTTTCATAGGGAAACATATGACTTCAGCTATCAGCGGCGAAATTAATGTAAACGCGCCAGCTTACGTAAAAAACAAGCGTTTGATTGAGTGGGTGGGTGAGGTTGCCGCCCTCACAAAGCCAGATGCCATTCGTTGGTGTGACGGATCGCAGGCTGAATATGATGAATTATGCGAACTATTGGTTAGTGCCGGCGTATTTAAGCGCCTTAACCCGGCCAAGCGTAAAAACTCATTTTTAGCTTTGTCTGATCCTGAAGATGTGGCTCGTGTCGAAGATCGCACCTTTATCTGCTCTGCAAAGAAAGAAGACGCTGGCCCAACTAATAACTGGGTAGAGCCAAGCGAAATGCGGGCAACATTAAAGCCATTGTTTGATGGTTGTATGCGCGGTAGAACAATGTATGTCGTGCCATTTTCTATGGGGCCAATCGGCTCTCCAATCGCTCACATTGGTGTTGAGCTGTCAGACAGCCCATATGTAGCAATTAATATGCGCCTCATGACCCGCATGGGCAAAGCGGTTATTGACCAACTTGGTGCTGATGGAGAGTTTGTTCCTTGTATTCATACAGTTGGTAAGCCTTTGGCTGCAGGCGAAAAAGACGTTGCATGGCCCAATAACAAAACCAAATATATCGTCCACTATCCAGAGACCCGTGAAATTTGGTCTTTTGGATCTGGTTACGGCGGCAACGCTTTGTTAGGAAAAAAATGTTTTGCCTTGCGCATTGCTTCCAATATGGGTCGCGAGCAAGGCTGGTTGGCTGAGCATATGTTGATCTTGGGTGTAACTTCACCTGAGGGCAAGAAATACCACATCGCAGCTGCATTCCCATCCGCATGTGGCAAGACTAATTTCTCCATGATGATCCCCCCAAAAGGATTCGAGGGTTGGAAAGTAACTACTATTGGTGACGACATTGCTTGGATCAAGCCGCGCAAAGATGCCGTTACTGGCAAAACCCGTTTATTTGCAATTAATCCAGAATCTGGCTACTTTGGCGTAGCCCCTGGAACCAATCGTCAAACGAATCAAAACTGTATCGACTCTCTCAATCAAGACGTCATCTTCACAAACGTTGGCCTGACTGATGATGGTGACGTTTGGTGGGAGGGTTTGACAGAGACTCCTCCAGCTCATTTGATTGACTGGCAGGGTAAAGACTGGACTCCTGCTGATGGCGCTGCTGGCCGTAAAGCCGCACATCCAAATTCACGCTTTACAGTTGCTGCAACCAATAATCCCGCGGTTGATCCAAATTGGGATGATCCTGCAGGCGTACCTATTGATGCGTTCTTATTTGGTGGCCGTCGCTCAAACACTGTTCCTTTGGTTAGCGAAGCTCGCGACTGGGTTGAGGGCGTTTACATGGCCGCAACATTGGGCTCAGAGACAACGGCAGCAATTACAGGACAAATCGGCGTTGTACGTCGCGACCCGTTTGCAATGATTGCATTTGCCGGCTACAACATGAGTGATTATTTCCAGCATTGGCTCAATATTGGTAAGAAGCTGGAAGCCGAAGGCGCTGTATTGCCTAAGATTTATTGTGTGAACTGGTTCCGCAAGGACGAGAATGGCAAGTTTGTGTGGCCTGGCTTTGGTGAAAATATGCGCGTTCTCTCTTGGATCTTGGGTCGTGCAGAAGGCACAGCAAGCGGCAAAGAAACGCCATTTGGTATTTGCCCTGAGCACAATGATATGCAGTGGGACGGCCTTGATTATTCCGCTGATAAGTTTGCCAAAGCAATCCATGTTGCAGTTGACGACTGGAAAAACGAGCTTAAGCTTCATACAGAATTATTCGACCATCTTGGGGATCGCTTGCCAAATGAGTTGAAAGAGACTCACTCCAAAATTGAGCAACGCTTGAATGCTTAAGTTACTAAAAACTTTAGTACCAACCAACGTTTTATCTAGATTTATTCAATGACCGAGCCCCAACACCATGAAATAGTGGTGATTGGGGCAGGCATTTGCGGCGCAACCATCGCAAGTGAGTTGCTCGAGCGTGGAAAGGCTGTCTGTATTGTTGATGCAGCCCCCTCCCCCGCCACAGCATGTTCAAGTCACGCATATGCAATTGCCCACCCTCACATTGGCAAGGGCTCCCCACGCTTATTGCGCTTAACGCGTATTGCTTTTTTACTCGCCGAAGCTCGCTGGAAAAATATGTGGCGCCAGCATGGGATATTTCAGCCGATCAAAAAAGACAAAGCTTTCGATCATATTGAAACAACAGAGCACCTTCGCTCTTTAGGCTTTGATCCAGATATGGCGATTGCTTTGGACGCCGAGCAAGCAATAAAAGTTTGCGGGGTTGAGCAAAGCGGTGTTTGGTTACCTCGCGGTGCCGGTTTAAATTTGCACGAAGCAAGTCAACAGTTGTTGCAAGAACATCGGCAATTAACGTGTCTGTGGAATACGCGTATTGTCCGCTTAGAAGAGCAAGGTAATTTGTGGCATTTATTTGATACATCAAACAAATCCATCCTGACCGCAAATAAAGTGCTTGTTGCCTGCTCCATGGAGGCCAAAGCTCTCATGAGTAGCATCGGTATTCGTTTGCCTTTAAAGCCTGTGCGCGGCCAGCTCAGTATATTTAAGGTTAAAGAAGGTGATGCTTGGATTAAAAAGCTGCCTAGAGTAGGCATATCTGGCGACGGATATTGTCTGCCTGCCGAGCTGCTTGATGACGGCAGCTTTCAATGGATTGTAGGCTCTAGCTTTGATGAAGGTGAAGATGATCTGTCACCAAGAGAGGCAAGCGATCATTTCAATCGTGAGCAAGCTAGGAGCTTGGTGAATTATCCAGAAGGGGATCTCCACGCATTAATAAAAGCAGGAGAATTTGTTGGTGTTCGCTGTGTTGCTGGCGATCGTTTGCCTATCATTGGCGCGCTAACTCAGCGTCCAGGAATATTTTTAGCAACAGCCCTAGGGTCCCGAGGAATTTTGTGGTCCGCTCTAGCGGCTAAGCTTCTTACAGCTCAGCTACTAGAGGATGACTTTGCTTTGCTGGCGCGCTTTGGCTTTGCGGCAGATTTAGTTGCCGCACTAGCTCCGGCCCGTTTCTTTGCGGGGGCGGCACCATCAGCTTTAGGCGCCTTAGCTTCGAACTCAAAACCAATTTTGCCAGCCGAATCTAAGGCTAAATAGGCTTTAAAGCCTCGCCCAGTACGGTTTGACTTGAAGTTAGTCAACAGATCTGTTTTACCTTCTTTTAGTAATTTCTGAATCTGCTCCGCAGAAACTTCTTGCTGCAGTACGACTTTTCCGGTTTTGAAATCACAGATCTTGCTGGGCCCAGTGTTGTTTTCACAAACATAACGCATGCCGTCTTCATAAACTGCACCAGAGCATTTTGGACAAACACCCAGGGCTTGGCGACCTGTGAAATCAACCGCTTCGGTTTCTTCATCTTGCGCATTACCAAAATCAAACTCAAGCTTAAACCCAGCATTTGGATAATCTTTATCGTCTTCTGGAATTTCACTTAACTTAATAATTGCTGCAAACGGGCGACCTATTTTGCTGCGGAATCCCTGTAAGGGGCCGATCGTTTTTTCTCGTAACAATTCTTCAACTTCGGGGTATTCAAAAGCGCGCCCACCAGGCGTTTTACTAATAGTGAAACCACACTTTTCGCAAGCAAAACGGCGATAGTTTTCCTTGACCGGGCCCTTACAGTGCGGGCATGGCGTGGTCATAGTGGCGTAGTCGCCCGGGATAGTGTCGCTATCGTATTCTTTGGCGCGCTTGACAATGCGCTGCGTCATTTGTGCGATCTCTTGCATGAAGGTATCGCGATTCATCTTACCTTGCTCGATGAGCGATAACTTGTTTTCCCAGCTACCAGTTAAATCAGGACGAGTTAATTCTTCAACATCTAGGCCGCGCAATAAAGTCATTAACTGAAAAGCTTTTGCAGTCGGAATCAGTTCGCGCGCTTCCCGAACAATGTATTTTTCTGCAAGTAAACCTTCAATAATGGCGGCGCGAGTTGCAGGAGTGCCCAAACCTTTTTCGGCCATAGCTTCGCGCATCTCATCGTCATCAACCCACTTGCCGGCACTTTCCATTGCAGAAAGTAAAGTTGCCTCGGTATAGCGTGCAGGTGGCTTAGTCTTCAGGGGTACAGCAGCAATAGATTCCGTTTGTACCGCTTCGCCCTCTTGGACTGGAACCAGCTCATCATCGGCTTGATTAGATTTGCCGTAAACCGTTAGCCAGCCTGGGTTTACAAGCACGCGACCCTCTGTTTTGAAGTGGTGTCCGGAGACCTCGCTAATGCGGGTTGTGACACGGAATTCTGCCGCAGGATAAAACACCGCCAAGAAACGACGCACAACTAAATCATAAAGTTTTGCCTCAGGCTCACTTAAATTCTTGGGAGTCTCTAGTGTTGGAATGATCGCAAAGTGATCAGAAATTTTAGAGTTATCAAAAATTCGTTTGTTTGGTTTAACCCAGCCGTAACCCGCCTTAGCTTTTGGATCCTTCGGATCACCCTGTAAGATTTGTTTAGCAAAAGCGCGATAGTCTTGCGAATTGTTGGCAAGATTCTCCATGGTTTGTTTAACGGTATCGAGGTAGTCTTCGGGCAGCGCTTTTGCATCAGTACGTGGATACGTTAATACTTTGTGACGCTCATATAGAGCTTGAGCAAGACCTAGAGTATTTTTTGCAGAGAAGCCAAAACGCGCATTTGCTTCGCGTTGTAGGCTGGTTAAATCAAACAGCTGGGGAGCAAGTTGGGTAGCGGGCTTAGCCTCTTCGGTGACGTTTGCTTTTTTACTGCGACACGCAGCCACAATACTTTGCGCCGCTGCCTCACTCCATAGGCGGTTCTCGCGCGCATCGGGCTCCGCAGCATCTTTTTTAAATTTTGGATCAAACCAGCGTCCTTCATAGACACCAGCTGCAGCGATAAATTCTGCCTTTACTTCCCAATAATCTTTTGAGATGAATTTACGAATCAGCTCTTCACGCTCAACAACGATAGAGAGCGTTGGAGTCTGCACGCGACCAACGGTCGTTAAGAAAAATCCACCACTCTTGCTATTAAAAGCGGTCATCGCACGCGTGCCATTAATGCCGACTAGCCAGTCTGCTTCTGAGCGACAGCGGGCCGCATCAGCAAGGGGCTTCATATCGTCATCTGTACGCAAGTTGGTAAAGCCTTCGCGAATTGCCGCTGGCGTCATCGACTGCAGCCACAAACGTTTAATTGATTGCGATGCTTTTGCATGCTGTGCGATTAAGCGGAAAATTAATTCACCTTCACGTCCCGCGTCACAGGCGTTAATCAGTGCGGTGACATCTTTGCGCTTAATCAGTTTTTGCAAAACTTTGAGGCGCGATTCTGTTTTTGCAATTGGACGTAGATCAAAATACGGCGGCACTACCGGCAAATTCGCAAAAGACCACTTACCACGCTTTACATCAAATTCTTCTGGAGCCGCGATTTCTAATAAATGACCAACCGCTGAAGAAATTAAGAATTCATCGCTTTCAAAATAATCTTCATATTTAGTAAAGCCTCCTAAGGCTTTGGCAATGTCATTGGCAACAGAAGGCTTCTCTGCAATGATGAGTGCCTTAGGATGATCCCCGGCGGTAGTCTTTGGGCTGCTTTTTTTGGTAGTTGCTTTAGTTGCCACGCGTTTTGCCTAAATTTGAGCTTGAAATGATGTTTTTCGGGGTAAAACGGACGATCAATTTAAATCAAAATAGACCATGCCCATTTGCCTACCCCTTTTTTATTATTAACCGATAAATTAGGAAAAGTCCAAAATACCCTATTTTTGGACTATTTTGCCTGGATCAAAATCCCGATCCTTTCGTTAAAAACCTTCTTGGAATGCCTAAAAAGCAGGTTTTAACTAAAAACGAAGCTCCTCCAGAACGTCCCTCGGCCTAAAGGCTAGCTTTGCCCCTTGCTGAATCAGCAGGTGACAACCGCAAGAGTTATGGCCATCTATGGGTCCAGGAAGGGCAAAAACCTCTCGTCCTAGCTCTGCGGCAAGGCGTGCGGTGATGAGGGAGCCCGATTTTTCAGCTGCCTCTACCACCACCACGCCAAGGGCTAAGGCCGCAATAATGCGATTTCGCCTAGGAAAGTGAAATGCCTTTGGCCCTGCCCCTAGGGGGAGTTCTGAGATCAAGAGCCCTTGTTGGCCAATAGCTCGGGATAGGCCAATATTTTGGCGTGGATAAACAATGTCTATCCCCGTCCCCAATACCGCTGCAGTGCGATTTTGGGCCCCAAGCTCAAGAGTGGCCTGGTGGGCGGCACTATCTACACCTTTTGCTAAGCCAGAAAGTATTAGTAAGCCTGTTTTTGATAGGGCTTGAGCAAAAACGCAGGCGTTTTTTAGGCCCTCTGGGCTAGCGTTTCTTGAGCCCACAACAGCAATCATGGGCATCTTTAAAAGTCTAATATCGCCATATATATAGAGCGTTTCCGGAGGATCATATAAATCATATAACCGGGATGGATAATCTGGACTGCCTAGATGAATTTGAATGGCGTGGTTAGATGGACAAATTGTTTTCATAATCCAATTTTGTTCTTTAGGGGAATTGCAACAATCAGGACAGACTGATAGCTCTGTTGGATAATTCTTATATGGCTTTGTTAACCGTCCTTTGCTACCCCGATCCACGCCTACACAAGGTTGCTAAACCCGTGGCACAGGTTGATGCTCGCATCAAAAAAATTGTTGCCGATATGGCGGAGACGATGTACGAGGCGCCTGGCGTTGGCTTGGCAGCAACTCAGGTGGATATTCATGAGCGCATAGTGGTGATTGATGTATCTGATGATCAAAACGAGCTGAGGGTTTTTATTAACCCAGAAATCGTTTGGGCAAGCGATGAAACTAAATCTTGGCGCGAAGGTTGTTTATCTGTTCCAGAGTTTTATGACGAGGTTGAAAGGCCTGCGCAGATCCGCGTAAAAGCCTTGGATGTTGACGGCAAAGAATTTGAAATCGAAGCCGATGGTTTGTTGGCCGTTTGTTTACAGCACGAGTTAGATCATTTACGGGGAAAAGTATTTGTTGAGTATTTATCGTTACTGAAGCGAACCCGGATCTCCCAAAAAATGAAGAAGCGTGCCAAAGAATTAGTAGGTCAGCGCTAAGCGCACCAATGAAAATTGTTTTTGCTGGAACCCCTGATTTTGCTGCGCAAGCAATGCGCGCGATTTACGAATCTGGTCATGAAATTGTTTTGGCCTTAACGCAGCCCGATCGTCGTGCTGGCAGAGGCATGCACTTACAAGCAAGCCCGGTTAAAGAGTTTGCCTTGCAACACAATATTCCAGTGTTACAGCCCGAGACATTAAGGCGCACAAGCAATGAGCCACAAAAGCAGGCCCAGGCGCAAGCGGCTTATGAACATTTGTCTGCAATTGAGTTTGATGCCATGGTGGTGGTTGCCTATGGCCTGATCTTGCCCCAAGAAATTTTAGATATCAGTGAGAGGCCTGGTAGACACGGCAGCTTTAATATTCATGCCTCATTGCTACCGCGTTGGCGAGGCGCGGCACCAATTCAGCGAGCGATTGAATCGGGGGATCTCAAGACGGGCGTTTGTATTATGCAAATGGATGTTGGTCTAGATACTGGAGATACTGTTTTAATTGCCGACCTTGAAATTACTCGCAATGAGACCAGTGCAAGTTTGCATGATCGCTTGGCACTGCTTGGTTCAAAATTGATTGTTGATGTTTTAAATAGCTTGCAGAGGGGCGAAGATCTAAAGCGAGTACCACAAGAAAAAGAAGGCATTACTTACGCAGAAAAAATATTAAAGAGCGAGGCGGAAATTGATTGGACCTTAAGCGCTAAGGAAGTTGATCAACGTATTCGCGCCTTTAATCCTTTTCCAGGAGCAAGCAGTCATCTGAGTGGCTTGGCAATGAAGTTTTGGAACTCAAGAGCCGCAGATGGCCAGGCTATAAACCCTGCTGGAAGCCCGGGCGACGTTCTGGGATTTAGTAATGATGGTGTATACATTCAATGTGGTGCCGGGGTGGTTGAGGTTTTGGAAATGCAAAAACCGGGCGGTAAAAAAATAGATGCCAAAACATGTATTCAGTCGATTAGTGGAAAACAGTTGCGCTTTCAAGCAAAGGAGTAGAAATGTTTAATTTTGCAAAGACTGGACTTTTTATCGTAGTGGGTGGCACGCCTAATGAGTATGGCAAAAAACGGGAGATATCCCGGAGCAAATTCATTTGACTGATCAAAAAATACACCGCAGCCTCCCGCTTTCTGAAGCAATCACGATTGCAGCACAAGCGATAAGCGAAGTGATGAGTGGAAGATCGCTTACAGAAGTTCTAGATCAGCTGGAAGCACATGAGCGACCAATCGTTCAGAGCCTAAGCTTTGACGCTCTTCGTAAATGGGTACGCTCTCACGAGTTGATTAAGGAATTTATTCCCAAGACGCCTCCGCCAGAGGTGGATCATTTGTTAAGTGTTGCGATGGCTTTATTTTTGCAAGATGCAGCAGATAGTAAAGGTTATCCAGCCCACACTATTGTTGATCAGGCGGTTAAGGCATGTGGTGAGTATGACCAAACCATGTATGCCAAGGGGTTGGTGAATGCAGTTCTACGCAAGGTGAGCCTATTGGTTCAGCCGCCCGAGGGAGAAAAGCGTTATCCACCCGACCCCATTCCTATGTATGTGCCTGCATGGTGGCGCGCAAACCTCAAGCGTAATTACCCCAAGGCATGGCAATCTATTTTGTTTCAACAAGCGAAGCGTGCACCATTAATTTTGCGCATAAACCAAAAGCAATATTCACGAGAGCAATACCAATCGCTATTATCTGAGGCAGGAATTTCATCAAGGCCAATAAATGAATTGGCAGGCATTCAACTACCTTCAGCACTCTTATTGCCTGAGGCGGTGCCGGTTTCTGACCTGCCTGGTTTTTATGGTGGGGCTGTTTCAGTACAAGATACAGGAGCGCAGTTAGCTGCAATCTTATTAAACCCTCAAGATGGCGAGTTGGTATTAGACGCTTGCGCTGCTCCCGGTGGAAAAACAGCCCATTTATTGGAGCTCGCAGACTGTTCAATGCAGGCTCTGGAGCTTGACGGCGAGCGCATCGGAAAAATTGGGGGTAACTTAGATCGCCTTCGTTTACATTCTGAAAAAGTGAAAGTGCTACGTGGTGATGCATCAAAAGCAGCATGGTGGGACGGCGTTCATTTTGACAAGATACTGCTTGATGCCCCCTGCTCAGCTTCGGGAATAGTGTCCCGCCATCCAGATATTCCATTTCTGAGGCGTGAGGCAGATATCAAAGCCCTTCAAGAAAGACAACGCGCAATTTTGATTCAGGCATGGAAGATGCTCAAAGTAGGCGGCACAATCTTGTACGTCACTTGCTCCATATTTCCTGAGGAGGGCGATGGACAGGCTAATTGGTTTGCTGAGCAGCATCCCGATGCGGTACGATTAAGCGCTCCAGGCCAGCTTTTGCCTGGCGAGCTAAATGACGGTTTTTACTATGCTTTGTTTAAGAAAAATGGGCCATGAGCCGAAGAATTAAACAATTTCTTTTTTTCTTCATGATGGTGTTGAGTGTTTTTTCAACCACCGTCAGTGCAGAAGGTATCAAGCTTAAATCCTTCGAGTTAGAGAAGGTGGATAGCGATTGGCTTCTCAATGCCACTTTTCAGATTGAGCTATCACCAGGATTAGAAGACGCCGTACAAAAAGGCGTTGTTTTGCATTTCCAAACGGAGTTCGATTTGACGCGTTCACGCTGGTATTGGTTTGATGAAAAACCTGTATTAGTACAACGACAAACCCGCTTGTCTTATCAGCCGCTTACACAGCAGTATCGAATTGCTTCTGAAGGATTGACTTTCTCCACTAAAACTATTTCTGAAGCACTGCAAGTGGTCGGTAGTGTTGGTGGGTGGCGTGTCATGGATAACGCACAACTAGACCCCGGCAGGGCTTACACCGCAGCGCTGCATATGACGCTAGATTTAAGCAAGCTGCCAAAACCATTTCAGGTAAATGCACTTAATAACCGCGATTGGAATGTGTCGAGCGATTGGTATCGCCTTCCATTCTCTTCCAATGGACCCAATCTGATTAAGCGATGAGATCGATAGCGGCCATGCTAGACCCCGGTTTTTTTGCATCTAAAGCTTGGAGCAAAAAAATAATTCCGATCACGATTAGTGTCATCGGCGCATTTGCTCTGCTCCTTTTGGTTTTGCTGGCAGTCGCCTCATCAAATACAGAATTTTTTGATAACTACTTTATTTGGCTATATGCCGCTAATGTAGTGATCGGGATTTGTTTAACTTTAGTCATCTTAACTTTGGTGGCTGTTATTGCAGTGCGATGGTATCGAGGGCATTTTGGTACGCGTTTGATTGCAAAGCTGGCAATGATTTTTGCGCTAGTTGGCATTGTTCCGGGCTTAATTTTGTATGGCGTTTCTTTGCAATTCGTATCACGCAGTATTGAAACTTGGTTTGACGTAAAAGTAGAGACAGCGCTTAATTCGGGTTTGGAGTTGGGTCGAGTGACCTTGCGTATAGCTCAAGATGAGATTTTGGGCGAAGGCAACTTTATTGCTGAGCAGATTGTGCAGATACCCCCAGGTACAAGTACTGAACAGGTTGCTACTGCAGTAATGAAGATACGCAATCAATTTGGCATCCAAGAAGTTAGTCTGTTCAATATCCAGCGCAATTTAATTTTTAGCAGCGAGGTAAAGCCCAAAAAATATTTTCCTGCGCCTAGTGCCGATATAGTTGATGAGGCATTTAAAAAGAAGGGCATGACCTTTTTAGATCAAATTGAGTTTGAGGGCGGTCAGCGTGGGTATCGAATTAGAGCGATCATTCCCATTGTGCGCAAAAAATCGGCCTATAGCAGAGCCGATACGGGGAAGGAAGGCGATGCTAAGTATTTTTTACAGTTAGTGCGCTATATCCCAGCCCCACTGGCTAAAAATATTTTTGCGGTGGAGTCTGCGTATAGCGAGTATCAAGAAAAGGCCTTAGGGCGCACTGGACTGCGTAAGATGTTTGTGGGCACGCTGACCCTGACCCTTTTCTTTGCAGTATTTGTGGCAATTACTCTCGCCCTCATGCTGGGCAGGCAGCTTGCCAGACCACTTTTAATGCTATTAAGGGGTACTCAAGCGGTTGCTCAGGGTGACTTATCGCCTAAGCCAGAGCTTGATACTGGTGATGAGCTTGGCATGCTAACGCGGCAATTTAATGTCATGACCAGGCAGCTGGCTGATACCCGCACCTCTTTACAAGAATCCAAGGCCTTTTTGGAACGTGTATTGGGAAGTCTTACAGCCGGCGTATGTATTTTTGATAAAAACTTCAACGTTGTCTCTAGTAATGCGGGCGCAGACAGAATTTTTGGTCAAGATCTTACTCAGCTTGATGGGAAACCCCTTAGCAGCAACTCTACCCTCGCAGAGTTCGAGGATGCAATTAAAGAGGGCTTTGCAACGATGAAGCTCGCAGTCCTTGGTGAAGGCGGTATAGAGCAAAAAACAGTTTCATCTAGTACGCCAGTTTGGCAAAAACAAATCCAGCTGCACAGTGCAAATGAATATGAAAATGAATTGGGCGTGACTCTCTTTGTACGTGGCACTGAGTTGACAGGAGATTTGCGCATGGTGGTCTTTGATGACATTACAGACGTAGTGAGCGCTCAAAGATCAATTGCATGGAGTGAGGTTGCACGACGCCTTGCCCATGAAATTAAAAATCCTCTGACGCCAATCCAACTCTCAGCCGAAAGATTGCAACATAAGCTTGCCGGTAAGTTGAGTCCAGAGCAGGAAGAGATGATTAATCGCAGCACTGAAACCATCATTGGACAAGTGCAAGCCATGAAAGAAATGGTCAATGATTTTAGGGATTTTGCAAAGACACCAACACCACAACTTAAGCCGGTTTCAATCAACACACTAACCTCTGAAATTTTGGGCCTTTATGAAGGCAGTTCATTGCGCACTCAATTAGACCCAAATTGCCCAGAAATCATGGGCGACCCAACACAGTTAAGACAGGTTATCCATAACTTGCTACAAAATGCCCAAGATTCAACCTTAGAGGGCCCTAATCCCAGCAGCCAGGTAGAGGTTAAAACAGAGTTGGTGCCGTACGGTGAGCATAATGGCCAAGCTCAAAATGCAGTGCGATTAACAATAAGTGATAGTGGAGTTGGATTTCCAGCTAAGATATTGGCAAGAGCCTTTGAACCTTATGTAACAACAAAGAGTAAAGGTACGGGTCTTGGTTTAGCAGTGGTCAAGAAAATTATTGATGATCACTCTGCCAAAATTGAAATTCGGAACCGTATGCGGGGCGAAGAAGTGGTTGGTGCGCAAGTATCAATATTGTTTATGAATCTAGCAAAAGAGGCAGCCTAAGCATGGCTAGTATTTTGGTTGTTGATGACGAGATGGGAATTCGTGAGCTTCTCAATGAGATTCTTACAGATGAAGGCCATACCGTTTACTCTGCAGAGAGCGCAATCCAGGCGCGCACTATTCGCGAACAAATGCGCCCCGATTTAGTCTTGCTAGATATTTGGATGCCAGACACGGACGGTATTACTTTATTAAAAGAGTGGTCTAATACAGGCCAACTCACGATGCCTGTGGTCATGATGTCTGGCCATGCGACGATAGATACAGCTGTTGAAGCTACACGCATTGGTGCGCTCAATTTTTTAGAAAAACCAATCGCTTTACAAAAGCTTTTGAAGACAGTTAGCAAGGCCCTGGAGAGCTCTCCAAAATATATTGAGCCAGAGCAAGAGCGAGCAGTTCAATCCACTTCAAATAGTATTGCTACACCAAAGCAAGCAATCATTGATCCAGTGAGCGCACCTGCTGAGGGTGAATACATTAGTGGAATTGCAAAAACTTACTTTGACCTTCCTCTAAGAGAGGCAAGAGATTTGTTTGAGAAGGCATACTTTGAGCATCAAATGCAAATCATGGGCGGTAGCATGACCAAGATTTCAGAGTACACGGGCTTAGAAAGAACGCATTTGTATCGCAAGCTTAAAGCTTTAGGAATTGATACCTCTCGTAATAAAGGCGAAAGCTAGGCCTCTATTTAAGAAGGCCTGACACCCAAAGAATTCAGTAAAACAGATCAATCAAGGGTGCCCCGGGGGAATTTGTTAGATCCCCAACCAATTCGTTATAAGTCTAGCCCAGCCTAGTAGCTCAGTCGGTAGGGCAGAGGATTGAAAACGCAGGCAAGTGGATTAAAGGCCATCTCTATTCGGGTCTTAGCAAATCAAGGCTCACCACTTGCAAGGAATCAAAAAAAGTGTTTTCAAGCTGATGTTACGAAGATTTCTTAGGAAATGATTGATAATCAAACCACCAATGTTTAAAAGATTTGTCTGGAGATTTTGTGAATAAACGACTCTTAGTTTTAATTGCAACAATTTGTAGCGTATTGTCGCTTGCTTCCTGTGGATCGGGCGCCCACGGAGGGGGCTTTAACATTGCACAAATGTATGCCAACTTGGGATCTGCGCCTGTTACATTTAATACAACCGGGTTGTGCACTGGGTCTATGTCTGCTGTTATTAATCCAGTTTATACCAACAGCACCTCTATCGTTCCGTCATCGTTAATTATGTATGGTAATTTTGGCGGTACGCTCACAACGGATATTTGTGGGCCTGGTAATTATGGCGGACTTAAAACGCCACCCCTTACTACCGTTACATCTAATTATGGCTTGCCCTCCGCCGCCTTAGAGGGGGCATCTGGCGTTTTCTACAACTATACTCAACAGATCAATGGTACACAGGCCAATACTGGTAAGGTCACTTGGGCCTTATCCTCGGATGGAAAAACCGTTACGTTGACCGATACCAATTTAAGTTTGACCGGCGCTACCAACTATACCCTTACACTAACATTCGCCATTAGTACAACCGCTGCTTATACTTTCAATCCAACGAGCTTGGTAATTACATTGCCCCCTGGAACAGTTACCGCTGGAGGCACAACCATAAATGGCGGAGTAATTAATGGCGCCGTCAGCACAGTTTCCATGCCAGCTTTAAATCTTCAATCTGCATATCAAACTCTCATTACTTCGGGTTGGAATTGGCAAAACTCATACGCCACCTCGGGATCTTGCGTTGGGGGTGCTGGATCTTTAGCCATACAGCAAAGCATTCCAACTGGAACATCAGGAAATAGCGTTAACTTCAATGGTGGAACAAGCAATGCGGATTCTGCTGTGTACACCCAAAGAGGGGTTAATTTGGTTTCAGTAAGCGGTAGTGACGGCTTATGCAGCGGTAACTTTTTTAATGGCACTCAAGTGACCAATTATTACAACTCTACTCAAGTACAGCTTGGCTCAATATCGGGCGGTATCACTTCTGTTTATACAAACGCAAACACCCCGCCGACTTCTTTGAGTTCGGGTCCAACCCATGCGACTTTCTATACATACACTCAACCCGTTAATACGGGAACCATTGTTTTTGCAGTGGCTCCACCAGCAACAATTTCAGGTGCCGGGAGCTCGCCCGTACTTTTTTCTTATGAAGTAAATAGGAACGGAGATGGCTCATTTAATTATGCCGATGTCACAGTATTTAATGTGACTAATACCCCTAGTCTGGTCCCTATGGCCTATTCATTTACAGATAGCAACGGGGATAATTTAACTGCCAATTGAACCTGTGATTATTTCTCTCCTCTTGCCCCTCTCGAATTAATAGTCATAACGAGAGCTTGCTGATTGGCTATATGGGGCATTTTGAGCCATTCCAGCGCTTTCATTTATAATCTAAAGTCTTGGCCTGGTAGCTCAGTCGGTAGAGCAGAGGATTGAAAATCCTTGTGTCGGTGGTTCGATTCCGCCCCGGGCCACCAAGAAACACCGGTACGTACCGGACACATGCTTTACGTCCGGTACCGACCACATGGTTTACACCTTTACCAATCACATCCCCAATACTTTGGGACCAAATGGGTTTT
>Ga0214171_1000057_pt1 | contig 39870 bp, 45 predicted proteins | sample TroBogEpilimnion_40_FD_153009 | JGI IMG/M metagenome (GOLD analysis project Ga0214171, IMG submission 153009) | Freshwater microbial communities from Trout Bog Lake, WI - 02JUL2007 epilimnion | ecosystem: Environmental > Aquatic > Freshwater > Lake > Epilimnion/Euphotic zone | place: Trout Bog... | reverse complement strand
AATTACCTTTAGCGCTGGCAGCGCCAAGATACCACCGAAGATTGCTGTGACAACAATAGCAGCTGGAATATTGACCCAGATTGGCATACCAAAATGGAAGTACAAAACACCAGCCGTATAAGAGCCGATTCCAAACAAGGCTGCATGCCCTAAAGAAACCTGACCTACATAACCCACCACAATATCTAAACCGAATAACAAAATGGTGTAGATGAGAATCGTTTCAACTAGGTGAATGTAATAAGGATTATGAATAAATAACGGCAGAGCAATGAGCGCCGCAATCGCAATTAATATGGGCAATAGAGACTTCAATTTCATCATTAAACTTTCTTAATCGCAGATTTGCCGAAGAGACCAGATGGTTTGTATGCAAGTACAAGCAATAACAAAATTAAACCTGGAACATCTTTGTAACCAGTGGAAATATAGAAACCAGTTGCCGTCTCAACAATACCGAGAATCAAACCACCGACAATAATGCCAAGGCCGCTGGATAAGCCGCCAATAATGGCAACCGCAAAAGCCTTCAGACCTAAAGCCCCGCCCATGGTTGCACCAGTCAGGGTTAGCGGCGCAATCAATACACCCGCAAATGCTGCTGTTAAGGAAGAAAGTGCATAAGAGAATGTAATCACTACGCTGGTGTTAATACCCATCAAGCCAGCAGCATCACGATCGTTTGCTGTAGCAACCACTGCTTTACCGTAAATCGTTTTACGGTTAAAGAACTCTACCAACAACATCATGACCAATGCACCAACCACTACCAAGATTTCCATTGGAAGAATATTTGCACCCAAGAAATTCATTGGCTCCATTGGCAATGGTGATGGGAATGGTAATGCATCACGACCCCAAATATTTTCAGCTACGTTCTTGAAAATAATGCCAAGTGCGATGGTGGACATAATCCAACCAAACTCCGATTTAATCTTAATTGCAGGACGTACACCAATGAGCTCTACAAAGCTACCCTGGATCATTCCGAACAAACAAACCACTGGAATCATTACCCAGTAGTTCATGCCAAAGGTATCAACACAAGTTAAACCCACAAGAGCGCCCAACATCAGGGCTTCACCTTGACCGAAGTTCAAAGTACCAGATGTGGCAAATGTGAGCTGAAAGCCGAAAGCGATAACCGCGTAGATCATCCCCACCGCTATACCGCTCGAAAGGATTTGTGCAAACATGTCCATGTTATTGGCCTAAATATTCTTAAAACTGTTTTATTGACGAATCCGACATTGTAAGCAAAACGCCACCCGAAGGCGGCGCTTTGCTTAATCTAATGCTGCAGTGCAAAATAAATACTTAAATTGCCTGCTTTATTCCTTAAATTACTTCTTCTTAGCGTTTGCGTCCTCAGCATTCAAAAACTGAACACGGCCACTTTCAACCACACCCATCACCACATCTTTAGCTTTGATTGCTTCGTGATCAGTAGCAGAGAATGGCTTATTGTAAGAAATCACTACACCGTCGACTGGAGTCTTGAGATCTTGCAATGCCGCCAAAATCTTTGGTCCTTCAGTGCTGTTTGCTTGCTTAATTGCTGCAGCTAAGAGGTATACAGAGTCATATCCCTGAGCAGCAGACACTGGGGAAGCAATGATGCCATTCTTAGGTTTGAAATCCTTCAAATACGCATCAACGAAAGCTTTGCGCTTAGGCGTCGTTGGAGGATTTTGAATGAAAGTCTCTGGCATAGTTGCGCCATCACCATTTTTACCGGCTGTATCAATAAAGCTAGCCATGGACAATGTCCAGCTACCAATGATTGGCTTTTTCCAACCCAACTTCGCCATACCGTTGGCAATTTGTGCCAACTCAGGTCCAATTGCGTAAGTCAAAATTACATCAGCACCAGCATTTTTTGCTTTAAGCAATTGCGAAGTCATATCAACGTCACCAATATTGAATTTCTCTTCAGCAACTGGAGTAACGCCATATGTCTTCAAGGCTTTTTCCAAGTCCTCGCGGCCTAACTGACCATAGTTTGTTGAGTCAGCCAAGATTGCTACTTTTTTCAAGCCACGCTTCTCAACCGCTTCTTTTGCGATCATTGGTGCTTGAATATTGTCGGCAGCAGCATTACGGAAAACATAGTTTTCAGCTGCGTTCGGAAATTGATGAGTAATCAATGTACCAGTTGCAACGTTGTTGAACACTGGAATCTTGGCATCTTGATAAAAACGCTGAGATGCTAAAGCTACACCTGTATTGACATAACCTAAAGTGGCAACCACTTTTTCGTTATTGATTAACTCTTGTGCAATTTGTACGCCACGCTCATTTTTTGCCTCATCGTCGCGCTCAACCAAAACAATTTTGTTGCCGTTAATACCGCCAGCAGCATTAATTTCTTTAGTAGCAAGACGCACGCCATCGCGCATGCTCACGCCCATTGAAGACGAACCACCTGTAAATGGACTGGCTACACCAACTTTAATATCGGCAGCATAAGCACCCGATGAGAGCATTGCAGCAGCAGCTACCGCAAAAATATGACGACGAATATTCATAAAGTCTCCATGACTAAAAATTGCAAATTAAATAATTACTTTTTATAGGTAAAACGTAAACGAACATTCATCTTACTGTTAATGCAAAGGCAAAAAAAGGGTCTGGTATTAGGGTTTTACATTACCCCTAATTTAGAACTTAATTCTTAAGAAAATTGCCTTTTGAGCGCGGATGCAATCATTGGCCAGAATAAATTCACGATTAAGCCAGCGATCACTAACCCCGCAGCCATGATCTTCCATAGAGGGAGGGGCTCAGCTAAGAAATACGCTGCCGCCCCCATGCCGAAGATGGGGACTAATAAGGGCGCAGGCGCCACCACCGCCGCTGGGTGCTTAGAAAGCAACCAGGCCCAGGCTGAATACCCAAAGATGGTGTTGCCCCAAGACTGCCAAAGCACCCCTGCCCATGCTCCCACTGGCGCTGAGGCTAATGAAGTATTCATATTTCCCCATCCACCCTCGAATATTAAGGAAATAACAAATAAAGGTGGAATCGCAAAAGCACTAGCCCAAACTACATAGGCCAACATATTAATTGAGCCTGCCCTGCGGCTAACTGTGTTAGCTACACCCCAAGAGAGGCCAGAAAAGACAACCAACATTAGACCCAGAAAAGTTGTATTGGCATCAGTGTGCAGCGCAATAATTCCCAGACCGGTCATGGCCACTAGTACTGCCACCATTTGATAGGTACGCAAGCGCTCTTTAGCAAAAAACATGGCAAAGCCGATTGTGAAAAATACCTGCGTCTGAATCACTAAGGAAGCCAATCCCGGAGAGATGCGGCCATCAATCGCAAAATACAAGAGACCGAACTGCCCTACTCCTACTGCCAATCCGTAAACACAGAGGTTGACCCACGAGACTTTGGGTCTAGGAACAAAGAATACTAAGGGTAAGAATGCAAATGTGTATCGCAGCGCCGCAAATAGAAATGGTGGAAACGCACCCAGCGATAACTTGATGACTACAAAGTTCGTGCCCCATACCGCCACAATCGCAAGCGCCAGTAATAAGTGGCTAGCGGGCAATGTATAACTTTTTTGTGAACTCTTAGGCACGCGTCAGCAATTCCGCTACGCGCTGGGCAATCATCATCGTCGGGGCTGCAGTATTACCTGAAGTAATCGTAGGCATGGCTGAAGCATCTACTACACGCAAATGATGAATCCCTCTCACAGATAACTCTGAGTCAAGCACTGCCATTAGATCATCAGCGCGTCCCATCTTGCATGTGCCTACTGGATGAAAGATCGTCGTACCAATATCGCCAGCAGCCTTAACCAACTCATCATCAGTTTGATACTGCATTCCTGGCTTATATTCTTCTGGAGCATATGGTCCGAGTGCAGACTGTTCAACAATCTTGCGTGTTAAGCGCAAAGATTCTGCTGCCACCTTACGATCTTCATCGGTCGATAAATAGTTAGGGCTAATGACTGGCGGCGCCTCTGGATCTGTTGAATTAATATGCACACTACCGCGTGAAGTGGGGCGTAAATTACATACGCTAGCAGTAAATGCATTAAAGGAATGCAAGTCCTCACCAAACTTTTCTAATGACAATGGTTGTACGTGATACTCCACGTTTGCACTTTTTTGTTCTGGGGAGCTAAAGGCAAATGCACCCAGCTGTGATGGTGCCATCGACATCGGTCCAGAGCGCTTGAGCACATACTCTAAACCAATCATCATCTTGCCCCAGAGGGTGTTCGCTTTTGTGTTTAAGGTCTTGATGCCGTCGACTTTATAAATCATCCGAAGCTGTAAATGGTCTTGTAAATTCTCGCCCACCCCGGGGAGATCGGCGACAACCGGGATGCCAAGTGCATTTAAATGTGTCGCTGCACCAATACCTGAGCGCTCCAGAATTTGTACGCTACCAATTGCACCAGCACTAAGCAATACTTCACCACCTTGATCAATTGAGCAGAGCGCGGTACAAGCAATACCGTTTTTCAGATACTCAACCCCAAAGCAATTTTTTGTCACAGGATCAATTTTGAGTTTAGTCACCATGGCTTCAGTAATTACAGTGAGATTACTGCGCTTAGCTGCGTCCCTTAAAAAAGCTTTCGAAGTATTTAAACGCCAACCTGCGCGCTGGCTCACATCAAAGTAACCCACACCAAAATTATCGCCCTTATTGAAGTCATCTGTGGCTGGAATACCGGCTTCAACTGCGGCCTCTTTAAATCGATCCATGATGGGCCAGCGTAAGCGCTGTTTTGAGACTGTCCACTCGCCGCCTTTACCATGCCACTCATTTGCAGCACTGTGATAATCCTCAAACGACTTATAACGTTTGAGCGCGTTTTCCCAAGACCAAGAATCATCACCCGTTGCTTGTACCCATGACTCGTAATCACGCGCTTGACCCCGCATGTAAATCATGCCGTTGATAGAAGAGCATCCGCCCAAAACACGCCCGCGGGGATATAACAATGAGCGGCCATTCAAACCCTTTTCCGCAGCCGTTTTGAAACGCCAATCCGCTCTTGGGTTATCGATACAGTACAAATACCCCACTGGAATATGGATCCAGATGTAGTTATCGTTCTTGCCAGCCTCGATTAACAAAACTTTCTTCTTTGGGTTTTCTGTCAAACGCTTAGCCAACATACAGCCAGCACTGCCCGCTCCAATAATGATGTAGTCGTATGTGTTTACTTGAGTCATCTGCTTATTTAACTTTATTTATTAGAACTTCCATTATTTACCAATACAAAAGTTCAGGTATTTCTTGTCATTTATGGTGATTTGATATAGAGTCATAATTGATCTAATATTAGATCATGAGAACCACCTATAAAAAAGCGTTTGCCCAATTTGTAAAGAAGGCCTCAAAGCCTTTGCAGTTAACAATTGAAATCAAGGTTGTAGAGGTTTGTAGTAATCCTATGTTGGGCCAACAAAAGCAGGGGGACCTCCAGGGAGTTTTTGTTTATAAATTTCGATTTAATACACCAGAATATTTGATGGCTTATAAATTTGATCATTTGGCAGGTAAAGCAGAGATCACTTGGATTGAATTTTGCCAAATTGGATCTCATGAAAATTTTTATACGCAATTAAAAAAATCTATTCGATTCAAATGACTAATTCAAGACACTTTAATATAGAAAGTGAGTTTTATATATGACTCAATACATGACTGCAGAAGATCTATTTGCTCACGTACAAAAAATGTCCTCAAAAGAGCGTATTAAATTCTTCTCTTTAGTTGCGATAAATGCTTTTCAAGAGACAGACTATACGCATGAGCAAGTATTTGGTCATCTCAGAAATGCAAGCTTTTCCGCAGAAGAGGCGGCAGAATTTTTAGAGGTGTCACTTCCTACACTCCGTAGATATGTTCAAACAGGTAGATTGAAGCCCGCATCGATTATTGGTAGAAGCCAGTTATTTTCTAGCGCAGATCTGAAGCTACTAAAACAGAAAATCAGCAAAGAATAGCTAAAGTCCGATACGCGTCTAAAATAGCCACATGCATATTAATGAGAAGAATCGCACTCCCAAGCTAGTTGACGCCGATGAGGGGCCTAGTAAGTCGGAGCTAAAGCGCCAAATGACCGAACGCCAGAAATTGGCAGAGGTTTTAGCTGCACTGAGTAGCGATGCCTTAAAGACCATTCCCCTTGATGAGGCGATTAAGACAGCCATTGCTGAAACTAACAAGATTAAGAGTTTTGAAGCGATTCGTCGTCACAAGCAATATCTTGGCAAACTCATGCGCTTCCTCGATGAAGAAGAATTAGATGCTATTCAGAAACGCTTAGATGCGATTCAGGGGGTTAGCAAAGCTGAGACTGCCAAGCTACATTTTCTGGAGAGCTATCGCGATCGACTGATTGCGAATGATGAAGCCTTTACAAAGATGATTGAGCAATATCCCGATATGGATATTCAGAATATGCGCACCTTAATACGCAATGCGCGTCGCGAGAAAGAACAAAACAAGCCGCCCAAAGCTTATCGTGAAATCTTTCGCGTTCTCAAAGATATGGGTCTTTAAAGCTTCAACTTGCGTGCTGGCACTTCCACCCAACGATAAAGATAATTTGCTACTAAGCAGCTAGCTACTACGGCAACTATCATGAGAGCCAGCGCCATAACACCATCATGTAAAGCACTCATTCCCCAGCCGATATACAGCGTATTTGCCAGTAGGATGAAAGAGAAGTGAATGAGAAAGGCGCAGTACGATCTTCTGCTGCCCCAAAGAATGCCATTTACTAACTTATGCCTTCTGGTCTGATGCTGAGGCTGTTTTTGATATTGCCTCTGGTCTTTGTAAGCTGTGTCACCCCAAAAGATGAGAGCGACGGCTACTACATACGCCAAAATATTTCTGAGCCAAACTTGCTGGAAGCTTGAAATAACAATGACTAATCCAATACCTACAAAAATAATTTTGGCAAATCGATTTACTGTGGCTTCAGGATAGTTCTTGCAAAGCTGTGCTAAGACACCCAGCCCATAAGCGCCTATAAAATAAATGAAGTAGTTTTCATAGATTCCAGAGCGATTAAAAAAAAGTAAGGATGCTACGCACAGCACTAACAAGATCCAAATTAGAGAACGAAACCCGGGGAATATCCCCAACATGATTGCCAGAATAGCGTAAAGCTGCCAATCAATCGCAACATACCAAACACCAGCAGAAATAGAATCCAAACCCAGGATGCCCTGAAGAAAGAATAAATGGGCTAAAAACTGTCCTAGGGTTTCTGATTCACCAACAAATTCATCATTGACCCAAAAGCGTGCAACCCAAGCACAAATAATCGTGAGAAGAAGTGCCACAACATAGGGTGCAAACAAACGTAGATAGCGATTAAAAATGACTTTCAATATATTACGAGGGTGTTTTAGATCATTAGCACGAGTCAGCGATTGGGCTGCCAAATATCCACCCATGACCAAAAAAATTTGCACTGCGTAACGACCATATTCAAATAGCCAAGTCATCACTCCAGGGAGTAGAAGCCTGGCATCTTGCGCAATTTGCCCGTAACTCGAAAAATGGTGAAGAATGATTGTTAAAGCAGCAAAAGTCTTTAAGAAGTCGACGAGAAGAAAATGGTTTTTAGACTTCAATGAAAATGGTGAACAAAGAGTTAAATGGGGAAAGAATTCGGAACTGCAAGCTATTTGAGCGATGCAGCATAAGTAGCTAAAGCATCAATATCATCATCGCTGAGGCCGCGTGCAGCACTGCCCATTGTGCCATCCATATCAATTCGAGTACCAGAACGAATATTCTTTAGTTGAGTGACAAGATATTCTTTAGACTGACCTGCTAATCGTGCGATGTGTTTCTGGCCTTGAAGCTGTGGACCATGGCAGGAATTGCAGTACTGAGTACTAGAGATTTGCTGACCCTTGGCAATCTGATCGGCATTTCCAGATTTTGCAGGCGGAGGCGGCAAACTTGTAAAGTAAGCGGCAATATCTCGCATATCTTGATCGCTTAAAGGTGCTGCAAGAGCCTCCATTGCACCGCCCTTACGCTGCTGCCCTCTAAATTGGATCAACTGATAAGTAATGGAAAGTGCTGGCTGTGCAGCAAGATTCGGGATTTCTGATGACACTGAAATACCATCCTCACCATGGCAAGCAAAACAAGTTTGTGCTTTTACTTTGCCAGCAAGGGCATCAGGCGGCGCAGCATGTGACGCTGCCGATAGGGAAAGAGTAGTAAAAAAGGCCACCCCGAGGATGGCCTTAGTGTTCATTACCAATTTCATTTTCCGTAAGACACGCGGAAGATAGCACCAGTCTCATCATCAGAGACTAACATTGAGCCATCTTTGAGCATCTGCACATCTACTGGACGACCCCAAAACTTATCATCCTCTAGCCAGCCAGTAAGAAATGGCTCGAGCTTCACAGGCTTATTTTTGCTGTCTAACACTACGCGTACCACTTGATATCCTGATTTCTTTGATTTATTCCAAGATCCATGCTCAGCGATAAAAATATTGCCTTTGTATTCTGCTGGGAACATGTTGCCGTTATAAAAACGCATACCTAAGGCAGCAACGTGGGCTCCCAACTTCATTTCTGGCTTATCAAACTCATCACATGAGCGACCCTTACCAAACTCAGGATCCAAGAAATCGCCTTGGTGACAGAATGGATAGCCAAAGTTCATCCCTTTAGGCCGTGCTAGACGATTCAGCGTGTCATTAGGTAAATTTTCATCAGCCCAATCGCGGCCATTATTAGTAAACCAAAGTTCTTTTGTTCCCTTTTGGAAATCCATACCAACGCTATTGCGTACACCCGTTGCTACAGTTTCTAAAATATTGGTTTTTAGATTCAAACGCACAATCGTCGCGTGGGTGTATGGCGGCACCACAATATTAGCTGGTGTACCAATTTGAAAATACAGATACTGCCCATCTGGGCTCAGTGTCATAAATTTCCAACCATGAGGCTCATCTTTAGGTAATGCATCAAAAACGACTACTGGTGCAGGTGGGTTATCAAGGTTTTTCTCAATATTGTCATAACGAATGATGCGTGAGAGCTCAGCGACATATAGCGAACCATTTGTAAATACAACACCATTTGGACGGTGTAGACCTTTAGCAATTGTTTTCACTTCTCGCTTGCCATCTTTTGTCACTACCGCATAAACATTGCCGGTAAAGCGCGTGCCAACATAAACTGTTCCACTAGGTGATTCAGTCATGGAACGGCCATTAGGCATACCTGATGCCCACAACTCCACCTTAAAGCCCGCAGGAACCTTTAACTTGCTTACCGGTATTTCATCAGCAGGCATCGCGGAGATACCAGGGGGATTAGGTGCCAATGAAGGATTCATACCATCTGCCGTTCTACCTTGCGCCCAAGTTGGCGGGATAGCGCTAGCCGGTGCAGGAGCTGGCGCTTGTGCGCAGGCTAAACCCACCACTGCCATGCCAGCAGCGAGCATTAGCGCATCAAGCGCGCTGTTCTTTTTATTGAACTTCATTCTGAATCTCCCATCGTTTTGTTTGTTTTATTAATAAAGCAATGCTATAGCATTTTTGTGAGTCTAATTTAAACCATTCTATCTACTGCAGTGCAACAAATATAATCCCTAAAACTGAAGTCTCGCTCCCACAGTAATTGCTTGGGGCATACCGGCTTGATAGGACGATGCTTGAGAAGCAATATTGAAAGTCACGTACTGCCGATTGAACAAGTTGACAACAGATGCAAAAACAGAGGCCCGCGGAGTCAGCTCATAGTTTGCCTTAAGCCCAACGATTGCATAAGCTGGCACTGGCAAGGATCCCGTCGACATCCAGGAATTGCCAACATACCGAACTGTGGTGCTCAGGCTAGCGCGTGGCGCTGGGTAATACGTTATCCCAGCGTTGGCCATATTTTGAGGAACGCCACCTACTTGAGTATTAATCGGATCACTAGTGGCACTCCACGTTAATACTGTTCTCGTATAGGTATAGCCGCCATCAATTGCCCATTGAGGATTCACATCATGATGATATTGAAGTTCAATTCCACGACTGAGAAGATTCTGTTGATTTGTGTAATAACTTACATTGGTATAGCCGCTACCACTGACGTTACTCACGCAACCCGAAATACCCGAGGCACTACATAAGCTATTTGCAAATGCGGCATTAGCACTCGTGATTTTGTAACTCGTAATCGCATTACTAATGTAGTTATTAAATGCAGTGAGCTGAGCAAACCCGCCCTTCCAACGATAGTCAGTTCCAATCTCATAACCCGTCATCGTTTCAGGAGTTAAATTTGGATTGGCCAGAGAATATCCACTCACTGAGTTGCCATAACTACGCAGCGTGTTATTCATACTTGGCGCATGAAAGGCCTGATAAGCGGCACCTCGAATATCCCATTGCTCTGTGGCCTTATAGAGCAAACCTAAAGATGGACTTAACTGAGTCTTACTTTTATTGGGAATTGCTTGATAGGTAGGGGATGAACCCGCATTAGCATTGTAGTAATTTGGTGTTTGGCTATTCCAGTAATCTACTCGAGCACCTAAAGTAGTTTCCAGGGGAATGGTATTTGCGCTTGACTTTAATTGCCCTAACAGGCCATAAAAATTTTGCTGACCTTGCGCGTAGTTAATAGAACTTACTGCTTCAGTGGATGCCAAATTATTTGTCTGATTTGATGCAGAGATATTTCTAGCATCCACACCAAGAATATATTGGTCAATACCAGCCACCTTTACATCGTGAGTGTACTGAGCTGAAGCACCTAATGTTGTATAGGGATCAGTGTAATTTGCATTGATATAGGGTTTATATGGCGCAGTACTGAGATTGTTTGCAGTTTGCTTATAGAAATTTGTTGCCTGGTAGTACACATTTACCTGGGCTTTTTTATCACTATCCAAATTGGTGGTCGAACCAGCAGCTACATCAGCCGTCTGCATTAAATTAGGCGCAATTGCGTAGTTATTACTGAGGTCTGCCATCGTGCTATAGCCCAATCTCAAGAAAGCATTTGTATCTTGGGTGGGCTTAAAGTAATTCTGGAGGCGGACATTGGAATTTTTAACAGCATCTGTCCCCATGCCATTCTTAATATTACTTGGCGATCCAGGAGAAATCGTTGCGTAGTTCTGAAAGCCCTCGCTAGAAAAGTAGTCTGCTGAAAACCGCATCTGCACCGCATCTGAGACCATTAAATCTTTTGAAGCTGCGACATTACCAGTGGCAAATGAACCAATGCTTGCAGAGACATCTTGCCCACTATTTTTAGGAGTCTTGGTGTTGATATTAATCACACCGCCCATGCCGTAGTTACCATATAAACTAGAAACGCCACCACGCACAAATTCCACAGACTCGATAGATGACAGCGGAACTAAATTCCATTGCACCGTTCCATAAAAAGCATCATTGGCAGGTAAACCATCAATTAAAACAAGGGTACGGCCATAACCTAAACCACGTACGTTGATGCTCTGACCAGTTGGATCTTTTTGGTAATAAGGAACGTCATTGAGAAATACGCCAGGTACATTCTTAAGAACTTGATCAATAGTTTGATCTGGTGAGGACTCTAAAACTTCTTTTGTTAGGATGGTCGTATTTAAAGACATTTGATCCAGCGGCGTGCCAGAGCGAGTCGCATTTACTATGACATCGCTGAGTTTTTGATCGTAATCTGAAGGTGGCGCAAGTTGTGCAATTGCTCTGCCTTGCACGGCCAGCAGAATAAGCATCGAGATACAAAGCTTGAAGTGTTTACTATGGCGCACTTTAGTGTCTATTTACGACTAAGCAGATAACTACTTAGATTTAGTCTTACCCATTAAAGAAGCTAGTAAGGGGTTAGCACTTGCTAGTTCTTTTTTGGATTTTGCTTTCTCTTCTGCGCCCAGCTTGGGAGTTTTAGCAGCGTTTTTCATGCCTTGCGCAGTTTTTAAAGCAAGATTCTTATAGAGATCGGTTTTTTTCATTGTCATGATGAAGTCTTTTTACTCTGCTGCTCTTGATCAAATCGCTTGCTTATTTAGTCAGGGAGCGTGCTGCCAAGCCCATAAACAATAATGACCAGCCTTGCAACAAGAGCTCAATCGCGATCAATATCCCAGGAAGCCAAAGGCTAGACTCTGGATAGCCATTCATGATCAGAACACCCATCAAGATCGAGATCGCTGAAGATAGCGCCATCCAGAACCATTCGCGGAAGTGACGATGCTGAAAGGCGGAGATTAACCGTAGCGCGCCAGTCACAAAAAAGATTACTGCAAGCCACAAGGTAATTGCTTCAAGCGCTGGGATTGGGAAAGCCCAAGTGAAGATTGCTGCTGCAATGTAGAGCGCAGCTAATACGAGTTGCACGCTAACACTTTTCCAACCTTGTGATTTGAGAGCATGCGCACCTTGTAAGATGCCGCCGGCGAATAAGAAAATACCCAAGACATTGACTGAAATAAAAGAAAACAGTGTTTGGCCTGCAATACCAATCATCCCCAGGACGATAAATAGAATTCCAAGTCCAATAAGAGTTCCAGGAACCTTGGCAGCTGCGCCCAATACTTTGCTTCGAATTTCATTCATTTGCGCGCTATTGAGTTCGGTCATATTGATGCTTTCTTTTCTTTTTCTATTTAAATACAGTTAATAAAATCCAAATAATGCAGTTGAATTACAAAGCATCATCAACAGAATCGATGAATTGACGCACTGCCTTGTTAAAAGCTTCTGGCTGCTCGATATTGGATAAGTGAGCTGCATCCTCTAGTATCACCATTTTGGAGTGATCAATTAAGCGATGCAAAACAATACCTTGATCAACGGTACAGGCTGGATCATAGCGCCCTGACAGCACTAGGGTAGGCGCTTTAATCTTCAATAACATTGTACTTTGAGCCATATCACGCACTGCACTACCGCATGCCATATAGCCATCGACATTAGTGCCCAAAATCATCTGACGGACTTTTTCAATTTCTTGAGGAGCCCTCTCGATAAATGGCGCAGTAAACCAACGCTTAATCGTGCCGTCAACCAATCCGGTAATACCTTGTGAACGAGCAATCTCAAAACGCTCCTCCCATAAACTGCGTGGCGGCATTTCTGAAGCAGTATTACAGAGTGACAATGAGAGAATACGATCCGGAAAGCGCGCGCCCAATTGCTGACCAATCATGCCGCCAATGGATAAGCCCATGAAGTGTGCTTTCTGAATACCAAGAGCATCTAATAATCCAATTGCATCATCTGCTAATTGGGCAATGGTATATGGACCAGCACTGAGACCAGAACCACCATGCCCTCTTTTGTCATAGCGCAAGACACGATAGCGGTCTGCCAAGGCGGGAATATTTCCGTCCCACATACTACCGTTGGCCATCAAACTATTTGCAACTAATAAAACAGGGCCTTCTTTGGGGCCGTCAAAACGATAGGCTATATCAACACCGTTTACATTAATAATGTTCTGATCCTGCATTTGAGTCATGTATCTCCACCCTATCTCAAGTTCTTGTTGGCTTCTATTTATCTATTTGCCAGAGCATGTTAGATTATCCAACGAAACTATAAAAATACTAAGGAGACAAGATGTTTACAACTTATAAAAGAAGGCAGAGCACCCAGCAACTAAGCGGACTTATCATCACCTTATGCCTTACCTTAGGGTTTAACCTTGCTTTTGCGCAAAGCTACCCTAATCGCACCGTGAAAATGATTGTTCCACTCACTACAGGCTCTGGCGCAGATATTGCTGGAAGGGTAGTAGCAAAAAGCCTCACAGAAACTTGGAAGCAACCAGTCATAGTTGAAAATCGACCTGGTGCAGGTGGTCTGATTGGCACGGGAGTGGTGGTGAACTCTGATCCAGATGGATATACCTTACTGGTGCAATCTGCATCATATGCAGCCAATCCTGCAATTTATAAAAAGCTACCTTATGACCCACTCAAGAGTTTGGTTGATGTGGCCATTCTGGGACAAACACCCTATGTCATGATTACTGCAGCAGATGGTCCCTATCAATCCATTCGCGATCTAGTGCTTGCCGCTAAAGCTAAACCCGATGAGATCACATTCGCTTCTGCTGGCGTTGGTAGCTCCACACACCTGGCAGCAGAGTATTTCAATCAAATGATGGGTATCAAACTGATTCACGTACCCTATAAAGGATCGCCTGAAGCTATTCAAGACACTATGTCTGGTCGAACCGCTTTTTATATGGCTCCTCTTGATACGGCCATAGGTCAACTCAAAGGTGGCAAACTGCGTGCCTTGGGGGTCACCAGTAAAACTCGCAATCCTGCTGTTCCGGACATTCCCAGCGTGGCCGAACAAGGCTTTACCAATTTTGAAATTGGTTTGTGGTTCGGAGTATGGGCGCCCGCAGCAACACCACCTGCCATTGTGAAGAAGATCAATCTTGATATTAATCAGGCAATGCAAGATCCTGAAGTAAAAGCTGCCTATGAGACTAAAGGTATTAAAGCAACCCCAATGAGTCCCACTGAATTTACTAAGTTTGTTCACGAAGAGATGAGCAAGTATCAAAAGATTGCCAAAGAAGCCGCCATTGAACCTCAGTAATTCTGCGCCTCTGTGTCAAGCCCCAAGCATTGAGGTACGCTCACCCCTCACTCATTTTCCAGAAGGATCTGTGGATTGTCATGCCCATGTGTGTGGGCCTGCCGATCAATACCCTTACGCATCAGAACGTATCTACACGCCACACGATGCCACGCTAGAGAGTTATCAAGCGCTATTAAAGATGCTCAGAGTAGATCGTGCAGTTCTAGTGCAGCCTAGTGTGTACGGCACTGACAACCGTGCGATGCTTGCAGCACTTAAATCGAATCCCGAGCAATTTAGGGGTGTTGCAGTGATCTCCAGCAACCCCAATGAAGTGAGTGATCAAGCGCTTGCAGACTTACATGCATCTGGAGTAAGAGGCCTGCGTTGCAATATTGTTGATATCGCGGATAAATCAGCTGGCCTTCCAATTGAGCAATTGCGAAACCTAGCTAAACGTATTCAACCATTTGGCTGGCACTTAGAGCTATTGATGCACGTCAACGAATATCCCAATCTTGCAAAAACATTTGAAGATTTTCCAGTGGATTTGGTATTTGGCCACTTTGGTTATTCACATGCAAAGCATGGAGTTGCTGAGCAGGGCTTTCAGGGACTGCTCGATTTAATGAAAAATCAGCGCGCCTGGGTCAAGATGACAGGACCCTATCGTATCTGCGATGGCAATCTCCCCTACTTAGATATGCGTCCATTCAATGATGCTGTCATTGAAGCAAACCCCCATCGTCTTATTTGGGGAAGCGATTGGCCCCATGTCATGGTGAAGAAACACATGCCGCACGACGCTGATCTATGCGACCTATTTGGTACGTGGGTACAAGATGCCAGTATTAGAAATTCAATCTTGGTAGATAACCCCTGTATCCTGTATGACTTTCCAGTATTGAATAAGCAAACGGCCTAAATCCCTCAAAATATAGGTCACCACTGTTGCAATAAGTAAAAAAATTAGAAGCAAAAAATAGAAACAGAAAGATTACAAACAGATATGGATAACACGCTCACCGTTATTTTAGGAATCGTTGCGATCCTCCTCCCGCTAGTTGTGGGGCGCCTCTTTTGGAAACGTTTTGATCATTACTTCGGCAGAGGTGATGAGGCCTATATGGATACTCTCGAGTACTTTCTCAAGAAAATTGGTTCAACCGTTTTAATCGCTTTCATTATCTTGTGGCTTGGTATGAGCCTGGTGTTTAAGGGTAACGCCTCTTAATAGAGTATGAGCGATCAATTTAAAACCATCTTTCTTAAAGCAAAGTTGAACTTTGCCATCTTGGCAGCCATACTAGTAATTACTGTATTGGGCAAGTTCACTAATCCAGAACTAACCAACGGAATCTTTGTAACAGCTGATCAGTTGGTATCGGAGCTCTATTTAGTATTTGTCGCCATTACCTTAGGTGCATTTGTTCCTAATTTCAAACTCGTAGTATTTGGATCTATTGCTGCTTTTGTTGGCGCAGTAATATTGATTCAGATGGGTATATTTACTTACCTCACTACTGAATACCTATTTGCTGTACTCATTGTCGTACTTGGCTTTGCATCGATCGCCAATCTTTACAGACACTATCGCGAGAACGGGCTTTAACCATTAACATTTAAGATTAGACAGACTGGCTCCTTAGCCATTGAGCGAAGTCAATTTCAGACTTTTTATCTGATGCAATGTCTATGATCCAGTCGCCCAGATTAAAATCAGGGAAGTCTATCTCAACCCCATTAGCATTTAAGATAAAAAATAATACTGCTGCCGCTGTTCTTTTATTGGCATCATTAAAGCAGTGAGCTTTAGCGAGGAACGTCGCATAGCATGCTGCTAAATCATAAGCATCTGAAATAAATCCATACTGTAAACGATTGAGGATTCTCTCAAGAGTCGCTTCTAGTGATTTATCTTTAGCTAAGCCCTGAAGCTCTTTTTCCTCAATCAGTGCGTCGTGAATCAATATGACACTCTCGACATCAATTACAACAAATCGTGTCACGTATTATTTGTCCTTTAGATAATCAATCACATGATCTATCTTGGTCAGCTTGGTCTTAATAAATGCTGTCACCTGATCCTTAGATGCAAGCGTCAACTCAATATCTACCAAAGCACCTTTGGGCACGAAGTATCCGATAGCTTCATTCCTATTCAAAATAGCCACCGGCTGGTTACCCGCACGAGCAATTACCTTATTAGGCTCCCTTAACTCAGTAAGAGATGCCGTAAGAGGTGTTAATAGGTTCTCCATATTTACTCCTTTAAAAATATAACTAAATATACATCTAAATATACATATTTACAATTAAAATCCCTAATAACACCTTTTTGAATAGTGGGTTCCCCTCAGCGCCCTTCGGCAGGGTAGTAACGAGAAATCACCACCAGGACCAATTGGCATCATGTCTATGGCGCACTTCAAAAAAGGGGTCTGCTAAGCCTGAAAGCCAAAGCCTCATTACCCTGTTGTTTTTTGTACGACGTCGATGATCATGCGCCCTCCGATACCAACGAGGCGCTGAACTCGCCATAGTAACCTGGGCATCCGAATGAAAAACTGCGATTGCTTTACGTCCAGCAGGTGATTTTGGGCTATGGTGAACGGTACCCATCCCCTTAAAAAAGATATCCCAATCTTTTAACACCCAACTATATTCATGCTGTTGATTTTTACGTCTGAATGTTCTCGACATAGTAAATTCCTCATACTGTTATTAATTAGTTACATCATGTCGATCTCCTTAGAAAAATTTAAATAATAAAAAACGCAGTCATTGTTAGTGACTGCGTTTATTTTAAAGAGCAAAAAAACCACACTCAAATAATGGTACCTAGGTAGATTATTTTTCTAGCGCTCCATAAATCACAGCATTTAATTGCTCACGATGCACCTTACGAATTTCTCCTGGTGCCACGGCCATCATGACCACCACCATTTGCTCTTTGGGGTCCGCCCAAAAAATAGTTCCATTGGCGCCATTCCAAGTGAAGTCGCCCACGTTGCCATTAATGGCAGATAAGCCTCGCTCAGTACGCACTGCTACGCCCAGACCAAAACCATAACCTACACGCCCAGGCTCAGTACCACCTACATTATTTTTAATATCCTTATTCAGATGGTTTGATGTCATGAATGCCACTGTCTGCGGACCAAGCACACGCTTACCCTCTAAACTTCCGCCATTAATCAACATCTGCCCAAAGCGAATGTAATCACCAGCAGTGGAATAAGCGCAGGATCCACCGCAATCAAACTTCACTTTTTGATTCAGAATATCCACCTTCTGGGGCTTGCCAGTTAATGGATCAATCGGTAGGGGTTGGGCTAGACGAGGGCGATCTTTTTCAGCGACATCAAAGGTAGTGTTTGGCATGCCCACCTTATTCCAGATGCGCTCTTGCATCACTGCACCCAAAGACTTATTAGCAATTTTTTCTTCAATAATGCCCAGTACATCTATACCAAAACCATAGTCCCAAGTAGTCCCTGGCTCGTATAACAAAGGATTGCTTGCTAACTTGTCGATAAATTCTGCAGCTGTGTATTGCACTGCTGCTGGTGCTGAACCAGCAGGGTACATTTTGTGCACTGGCGTGCTACCGCGACCGCCATACGTTAAGCCATTGGTATGGCGCATCAGGTCTTGCACAGTAATCGGATTTTTTGCAGGAACTAAATTGAGCTTGCCATCAGCATCGATTTGACCTACCTTCATATCTTTAAATTGCGGCAGCCAATTTGAGATTGGGGCATTTAATGGCAATTTACCTTCTTCATAGAATGTTAATGCGCCGACTGATGCCATCACCTTGGTCATCGATGCCAAGTTAAAAATTGCATCTGTTGTCATGGGCTTGCCACTTGCCTTATCTAAATATCCATAGGGCTTAAAGATGGTCAGTTTGCCGTTTTTAGAAACCGCCAGTACAGCACCAGCCATATTGTTTGCTGCAATCTGATCAGCAAAAAAGGCATCGATTCTTTTCAGGCCTTCCTGGCTAAATCCTTGCCCTGGGGTTGCGCTGAGCGGCAACGGTGCTTTTGAGGTATCCGCTGCAAACAGCGTTGCGCTGGTTAATAAACCCGCACTTAAGGCCACACTCAGGCTAATAGCCTGTAATTTCTTCATTTGGTGTCTCCACTGTAGTTATTGGGTGTAATGCCCGGGGCTTTATATCCCTCTAGGGCTATTGAAGCAGACTTTTGAGAAAAACAAGCAAATTGCACCCTTTTATATTGTTTTAGATATATAGAATCGATTTTTGAGTATTTGAAGGAATATTGAAAATCCATGACAATCCATGGCTATGTACAAATACGACTCAATTGACCAAACCCTTGTAGATCAGAGGGTTGCCCAATTCCGCGACCAAGTTGCCAGGCGTTTAGACGGCAGCCTAGCCGAAGAAGAATTTCGCCCCTTACGACTTCAAAATGGTCTGTACCACCAACGCCATGCTTACATGCTGCGCGTTGCCATTCCTTATGGTTTGTTTAGTGCAAAACAATTACGTACCCTAGCGCTTATTTCTGAAAAGTATGACCGCGGATATGGTCACTTCACTACGCGTCAAAACATTCAATACAACTGGGTTACTCTCGAAGACACCCCAGATATTTTGGCTGAGCTTGCTAAAGTAGAAATGCATGCGATACAAACTTCGGGCAATTGCATTCGTAACATTACGAGTGATGCATTTGCTGGTGTAGCTGCTGATGAATATGTCGATACTCGCCCAATTTGCGAACTATTACGTCAGTGGTCAACTCTGCATCCAGAATTTGCACACTTGCCACGTAAATTTAAGTTTGCAGTCAATGGCGCTAAGGAAGATCGTACTGTATTACTTTGTCATGACGTTGGTATAGAGCTTAAGAAAATGACAAATCATGATGGACTCACGAATGAGCTAACTGCCAATATCTATGCAGGTGGCGGCATGGGTCGCACCCCTATTTTGGGATCACTCATTAAGCAAGATCTGCCTTGGAATGTTCTGCCAAGTTATCTCACTGCCTTATTACGTGTATATAACCGCTTTGGCAGAAGAGATAATATCTATAAGGCTCGCATCAAGATTTTAGTGAAAGCTTTAGGCCCGGAAGAATTTTCTCGTCAAGTAGAAGGTGAATGGGCTCACATTCAAAATGGTGATGATAATTTCACTCAAGCAGAGTGGGATCGCGTTGCTAAGCACTTCACAAAGCCTGCATATAAAACATTACCTGCATTAACAAATGAGCAAGTATTAGCTAGTGCACCAGAAATAGAGCGCCCTGCATTTGCTCGCTGGATTGAGCGTAACGTTAAGCCTCACCAAGTTGCTGGTTATGCAAGCGTCATTCTTTCCTTAAAGCCACACGGCACAGTTGCCCCTGGTGATGCTACTACTGCTCAAATGCTCGCAATTGCTGATCTATCAGATCAATACAGTTTTGGTGAATTGCGTGCCACTCATGAACAGAACTTAGTGCTTGCGGATGTTGAGCAGGCCAAGTTATTTACACTCTGGCAAGAAGCAAAGAAACAAAAAGTTGCCCTGCCAAACGTTGGTCTATTGACTGATATCATTGCTTGTCCTGGCGGTGACTTCTGCTCCTTGGCAAATGCAAAGTCACTCCCTATTGCCAAAGCGATTCAAGAGCGCTTTGATGATCTAGATTATTTATTTGATTTGGGCGACATTAGCCTCAATATTTCAGGTTGTATTAATTCCTGCGGTCATCACCACGTTGGCAATATTGGCGTTTTAGGGGTCGATAAAGACGGTGAAGAGTGGTATCAAATTACTTTGGGTGGTGAGCAAGGTAACCATGCGGCTATTGGCAAGGTAATTGGACCTTCTTTCTATGCCGATGAAATCCCAGATGTGATTACCAATGTCATTAATACTTATGTAGGGCAACGTCATGAGGACGAACCCTTCATTGAAACTTATCGTCGCATTGGGGTAACACCATTTAAAGAGGCTGCCTACAAAGATAAAAAAGAGAAAGAAGCTCAAGCCTTCTCAGGGGAGATATCATGAGTCAAATCAATCTTGCCTCCCACCAAGAGATCTTGCACTTTCCAAAAGGTGGCAAGCCATCACTCGCTCCAAATGAGTGGCAAGTATGGAGTGGCGATCAAGATAAAAGCGAAGACAAAGGCGCTAGTTTTACACTCCCCGATTTAGAGCATGGTAAGAAAGGTATCTTAGTGCCCTTTACTTGGTGGCTTAGTCAGATGAATTCAGATCATCATGAAGCAGACGTCATTACTAAAGCCAAGAATGGACAAATCGGCGTTTGGTTTGCTACAGACGATGACATTCTGAAACATGCTGATGTGATTGAAGCAGGTCAAAAGGTTTGGCCCTTAGTAGCAGCACACTTCCCCTTGTTCAGAGATGGACGCAGCTTTAGTACAGCAGCCCTATTGCGCAATCGCTTTGCCTGGCAGGGAGAAATTCGGGCGATTGGTGACGTATTGATTGATCAACTCTTACAAGGTGCTCGCGTTGGCTTTGATAGCTTTGCTTTACGTCCTGATCAAAAGCTAGATGTAGCCTTAAAGCAATTTGATTTGTATACGGTTACTACTCAAAACAGCTGGCGTGGCAAAAGATCCACATGCGAACTACACGCTCAATAGTCAGGCCTAAGAAATAGATTCCAGAACCATGACGATACCATCTACCAATAACAACAATACACTGGGAAAAGTGTATCTGGTAGGCGCTGGTCCAGGCGCAGTAGATCTCATTACTGTACGCGGCGCCAAACTCTTAGCGCAGGCAGATATTGTTTTCTATGATGCATTAGTCGATCCTGAGATGTTGACGCTCTGCCCACAGGCTGAAAAGATCGAGGTAGGTAAGCGTTGTGGCAAGCTGTCTTCTGCACAGCAGTTCATTAATAAGCGTTTGGTAGATGCAGTCCAAAAGCATCAAATCATTGTGCGCCTGAAGGGCGGTGATCCCATGCTCTTTGGTCGTGCTGATGAAGAGATTCAGACTCTGAAAGCTGCAGGCATTTCTGTTGAAGTGGTTCCCGGTATTACGGCAGCACTTGCTGGTGCAGCGAGCATTCAGCAGTCTCTGACATTACGTGGGGTGTCGCGCAGTGTGGCGTTTATTACTCTGGCTCAGGGTGCTGAAAATCTTACGCCCGGACAGCCAATATCAAATCCTTCTGCGGATACCTTGGTGTATTACATGGGACGTAAAGATGCGGCACGCATTGCGCAACAGCTCATTGAAAGCAGCCCTAATCAAAATAGCAACACACCAGTGCAAATCTTAGAAGCTGTCAGCACCCCACGCGAGCGCTTGTGGGCTAGTACCCTAGAAGAGTTGGCTGCAGGTAAAGCAGATCAATGGTTTGATAGTAGTTCACCTGCGCTCATCATGATTGGCGAAGCCTTAAGGACGGCTCACTCAGAAGCTGAAGTAAATTTTTCTCAGGATAAGACAGTATACTTACTTCAAAAAGTAAGTTAAAAAAGAATTACCCTAAAGTTGCAATCATTTCAATTTTGGGCGCAACTGTTTGAACCATCTTTTCGATACCATGCCCTGGGTTGCTAATCTTTTGTGACACTAAAAGGCCAATCTTTTCTAACAACCCAATATCTTTATTGATAGCAGAGCGATCGCGGTGCAATTTATGACTTAATTGCGTGATAGTTTTGGGCTCATTCATCACCTCTAGCATTAGACGTCTACGCGCCTCAGATAGCACCATAAACATCTCTTGCGGGTCTTCAAATGAAAAGGTGGCTGACTTTTTAAATGATTCTCCACGATCACTTTTTTGGGCGGCCTTTTTAGCGCGATCAAAGAAACCTTCAACCGTATCAGTACGAATAATCATCTTTGTCATTTTTTACCCTTTCTCACTGCCTTAATAATCTCTTGCCACTCTTTTTCAAAACGTTCTAATGTTTTTTCATAACTTATAAAAGTTACTGGGGTCACCTTACCCATGTAATGTTTATGGTGATAGTCATGCGCATTGTCAAATCCAAGCACTCTGCCATTATCTTTTTGATAAATCAACCGATTGATATATGCAAGGTTATAGCGAGTCACTACTGTTTTACCCCCAGCTACATAACCCCAAACTTCAAAACTCAAAATACCGCCGCCGCTTCCCGCCTTTAACTGAAATGTTTCTCGCTCAATTAAGGATTCAAGCTTCGGTCCGGTTTTCTTTGTCATACCTCATTTTAATACAGGTATGCAATTATATTACATACCTGTATTACAAGCATGGCTAATGACTATAACCCTATATTTCGGTTCCCAAATTCAATAATCGCTTGCAAGACAGCCAAATCCTCGCCAACAGCAGGCGTCGCGCTTAACTGTAGCTGAGGAAATTTACCCCGACACTCTTCCAACAAAACCGGAAAGTCATTTCGCAAATGACCACCTTGGCCAAAGAAAACTGGCACAACGGTCAGCTCTGTGGCGCCCTTAGCACTTAGAGCAGCGACAGCCTGCTCTAAAGAGGGCTGCATCATTTCCAAAAAAGCCAGCTCCACAGGCGTAGCAGGATGCTGAGCTTGCCACAATGCAGCGAGACGATCAAAAGGCTCACGCCAGCGACTATCACGTGCACCGTGCCCAAATAAGATAATGGCTTTCATGGATGGCTATAAACTCTCAGTAATCAATTGTTTTAGGGTGATTTCACCCGCTAGCTTAACCTTATTTTCTAGATTGCATCTATGACTGCCCTATTAAGCCAAACTTGGTTTATCGTCCTCATGAGCATCACCTTAATTGGTGCTGTTCTTTTAGCTGTTCATCATGCTGAAGTGATTGCGCATAAAACAGGTGAGCCTTATGGCACATTAGTGCTGTCAATTAGCGTCACTATCATTGAAGTATCACTCATCATCTCGATGATGCTTACTGGCCACGAGGGCTCAGAGTTCATTGCCAGAGATGCAGTATTTGCTACCGTCATGATTGTGATTAATGGTGTCATTGGTCTTTGTATATTTATGGGTGGACTTACCCATCATGAGATGACTTTCCGCAATGAGGGCACTAATTCAGCTTTGGCAGTACTCACCGCGCTTGCTACCTTTATTTTGGTCATGCCAATTGTGACTATCAGCACTCCAGGCCCTGACTTCACAAAAAGTCAGCTTGCTTTCGCAGGCGTTGCTTCTTTTGCGCTTTATATTGCTTTCTTATTCTTTCAAACCGTGAGTCATCGTGACTACTACCTACCTAAAACGGAAGATAAAAAGACAGATATTAATTTTCATGCACTCAAACCTAGCAATACGAAGACCGTTGTTAGTGGCGTCTTATTATTACTATCCCTGATCACAGTAGTAGGTCTTGCAGAACTCCTTAGTCCAGCTATTGAGAGAGGTGTTGAGGCAGCAGGCGCGCCTAAAACGATTGTCGGTATTGCGATTGCCCTTCTGGTACTACTTCCAGAGGGCTTTGCAGCGGTGAGAGCAGCTAAAGCCAATCGCCTTCAGAGTAGTTTGAACTTGGCCTTGGGTTCTGCCCTAGCCAGTATTGGTTTGACCATCCCTACAGTAGCAGCGATTGCGATCTTCTTTAATCTTCCACTGAGTTTGGGTATCAGCGATCTCAATATGACACTGATGTATTTGTCATTCTTTATTGGGGCACTCACTCTAGCGATTGGCAGAACCACCCTCTTGCAAGGGATAGTTCATATCATCATCTTCCTAGAGTATCTGTTCTTAAGTCTGGTTCCTTAAATCTGATCCCCTTAAGGAAGTAATCAAGCGAACTACTAGTAATCGACTAGTTCTTACCTATTAGTTCTTTCCTAAGGTAACGCCGTCTCTGAGTACTTCATAGTGCAAATGGGGTCCAGTGGATCTTCCGGTTGAGCCCACCTTAGCAATCGCTTGGGATTGCTTTACAAAATCACCCTGCTTTACCAAGATCTCTTGAGCATGAGCGTATCTAGTAACCACTGCGTTCTTATGCTGTATGTCCACTACATAGCCATACTCTTGATCCCAAGCTGCACGAATCACAACGCCTTCTGCAGTGGCTAGGATTGGTGTGCCATAAGCAGCCGGAAAGTCGGTGCCCTCATGCCAAGCTTTTTCCTGAGTAATGGGATCAATGCGGTATCCCAAGCCACTCGAGGCTTGCGGCATTAGCGGTAAAGGTGATCCAGTAGGTAGGGAGTTTGATATATCCCAGCTTTGTGTCAGGGACTTTTGCACTTCTTGCACACGACTACTCAGCGCAATGGAGTCTTGAACAGTACGATCTAAACGAGCGCCATATTGCTCACCCTGATTGCCCAAGTTAATCACGGCATTGGCCGGGCTTAGCGGGCCACCCTGCGCATTACCGAGATCCACTACATTATTGCTGTAGTTATTGCTGTAGTTATTACCGTAGTTAATTGAATTGCTAGCCAAATTTACACCACTGGTTTTAGCTAACTGAATCCGTAAGTCATCTAACTGGGCTAGGTTGCGCTGAGCTTCATCTAATCTGGCCTGCAGCTCCATAAGCTTGGTTTCGTAATCATCTTCTGAGTTGGCAATGAAACGCTTTTCAAGAAGATCTTTTTTCTCCATGGCATGCAAGATGTCTTTAGTCTCATTCGTCATATCATGAATAGCGACGTTTGCACCTACAAGTAAGGCCAAGCTCAGCGCTCCGCCAAATACCAAATGGCGCGCGGTAAGAGAAATCTCTCTTACTTTGCTGTGTGGTCCTGTCATGATTAATATCTGCATTTTTATTACCTCACCCCTGAGTTCATTTCCAAGATTGGTTGCATTACTGCCATTACGATTCCTAAAACCATTAAGCCCATGACCAATATTAATAAAGGTTCAAGCAAGCTGGTAAATATTTTGGTTTTTTGCTCAGATTCGAGCTCGGCGTTCTCAGCGCCATACTTCAGCATCTCGGCTAACTTGCCCGATGCCTCACCTGAACGAATCAAGTGAATCAAGATTGGTGAAAATACGCCTTGGCTACCTAAAGCTCTCGCTAAGCTAACCCCCTCACGCAAACGGTCTTCAGTCGAGTCAATGGCTGCCTTCAACACTGAATTGCTCAAGGTACTGCGGGCACTATGCAAGGCCGTCAAAATCGGTACGTTGGCAGAAACCAACATGGCCATGGTGTTAGCAAAGCGTGCAGTCTCAAAACCAAGCAATAAAGGACCTAGTAGGGGCAAATTGAGTAGAGCTCGATCTACCTTCAGACGAATATCTTCTTTAGCAAGTGCGCGTCGCCCATAAAAAATACCTGCAGCAATGAGTATTGCTATGAGCCAACCCCAGTTCACGATGAATTCCGAAAGACCCAAGATAAAGCGGGTTGAAAATGGCAGTACTTGCTTAGAGCTCTGAAAAACTCTAGCAATTTGCGGGACTACATAAGTCATTAAAAACAGCACAATCATAAAAGCAACGCCCGTCAACATCGCTGGATACGCTAAAGCGCCCATTGCTTTTTGCTTTAATGCCTGACGCTTTTCTAGAAACTCAGCTAACTGCGTAAGCACCTGCCCCATCTTGCCTGATTGCTCTGCAGCACCAACAACGCCTTGATACAGCGGATCAAAAGAAAGTGGCTGACCAGCAATGGCGCGAGACAAAGGTAAGCCCGCTCTTAATTCTGAGACTACTGATTGGAGTACTGCTTTGATATGGGCTTGGCTGGCTTCCTCTGCAAGAACTGAAAGTGCTTCATCAATTTGCACTCCAGAACGTACCAGAATCGCAAGCTGCTTAGTAATGATGGCTAAATCAGCACGACTGAGTGGTTTATTTTTAGAGAGCCATTTAGTCCAAAAAGGCTGTTTGCCCCACTCTGCCTCTAAATCAATCGTCACCGGAACTAACTGCTTTGCCATTAAGGCCTGGCGCACTGCACGCACGCTTTCCCCTTCAACGCTACCGCGCTCACTCTTACCAGCGTAAGTTAGGGCTTCAAATCGATAGCGTGGCATGGCTCAATATTGTTTGACTTAGTTGATTGACTTAGTTGATTGACTTAGTTGGCTTATTTAGTTTAATTAATCAATTTCTACCGAACCAGTTACCCGCAGAATTTCTTCTGGGGTGGTCTTACCTTCGGCCACCCAACGCTTGCCATCATCGGCCAAGGTACGCATGCCACCCACTAAAGCTTGTTTGCGAATATCACTCTCGGCCGCATGCTGATGAATCAGTTCTCGAATCTTTTCATTAGTAGTCATGAGCTCATAAATACCTGCGCGCCCGCTGTAACCAGATTCACCGCAAGTTGGGCAACCTTTACCGCCACAAGCTGAGCAGGACATCCTAATCAGGCGCTGACCTAATACACCCAACAATGTAGATGAGAGTAAGAAAGGTTCAATACCCATATCAATTAAGCGTGTGACGGCTGACGGTGCATCGTTGGTATGCAGCGTTGCCAATACTAGGTGGCCGGTTAAAGAAGCTTGTACTGCAATCTGCGCAGTCTCCAAGTCACGAATCTCACCAATCATCACAATATCCGGATCTTGACGCAAGATTGCGCGCAAGGCTCTGGCAAAGTTCATATCAATACGGGAATTGACTTGCGTTTGCCCGATGCCATCGAGGTTGTACTCAATTGGATCTTCTACCGTCATGATGTTATTAATCTTATTACGCAGACGCAGCAAGGCGCCGTACAAGGTAGTCGTCTTTCCGCTACCGGTTGGGCCGGTGACTAAGACAATGCCATGTGGACGATGAATCAATTGATCAAACTGATTGAAGGTGTCTTCAGCCATTCCCAAAGCGCGCAGATCCAGACGATCGTAATTCTTTTCTAGCAAACGCAATACAACGCGCTCACCATGGGAAGTTGGCAGTGTAGATACACGCACATCAATGGCTCGACCACCTACGCGCAATGAGATACGGCCATCTTGCGGCATCCGCTTCTCAGCAATGTCAAGTGATGCCATGATTTTGATGCGAGAAACTAATGCAGCATGCAGGTCACGGCGCATATCAACAATATCGCGCAAATTACCATCTACCCGAAAGCGCACTACTGACTTCCGCTCAAACGCTTCCAAGTGAATATCTGATGCCCCATCACGACTAGCCTGTTTGAGCAAACTATTAATCATCCGAATGACAGGAGCATCATCATTCATCTCCAGCAAATCTTCAGAGACGGGCATTTCTTGTAGGAGACGAGAGAGATCTACAGTCTCTTCTACTTCGTCTACTACTTGCGATGCATCCAGATCACCTTGAGAGTACATAGCATTGAGTGCCTCTAGCACCTCTTCACTGGATTGCTCGATGCGCACAATCGGACCTGTCAAACGACAGATTTCTTGCAGGACAGCTAAGTCTGTCTGTGGGCTATGAATTAATACTGGTAGCTCTGATTGCTCAGCAACATCAACACCCTCAGCACTGCCGGCCCTACGCAAGAGAATCTGATTCGCACGAGCGTAGGCGAAGGGAATGCGCAACATATTACTGCTTGCTAGAAGAGGTCTGCGCCGCTCCAGCCGGTGGGATTGGAGCCGCTGGCGCAGGGCCCCCAGGTATAGTTGGATCCGCAGGGGGCACAGGGGTACCAGGCGCTACCAATGGAGCAGTCATCTCACTCATTTTAGGTAAATCAGGTTTAGGTAAAAGCATAGTTGAGGGTTTAAATTCATCACGCTTCTGATCCATAAACTGCATACGATTTGCTGTGATTTCTTGATCTTGTCCCTTGTCACGTAAAACATAAGGACGCAAGAAGACTAACAAATTGGTTTTAGTACGGGAGCTATTATCGTAACGAAAGAGCGCTCCCAATACTGGAATTTGACTGAGCCATGGAATCCCACTGGTGCTATCGGTGTAATTGTTTTCAATTAATCCACCCAGCACTAAGGTCTGGCCATCATCGACGATCACATTGGTTTCAATATCACGCTTATTCAAAATCGGGCCTTGATTGGGTACCTGACTCGCCACATTCGAGACTTCTTGATAGATTTGCATCTTTACCAGTCCGTTCTCAGAAATTTGTGGCCTCACTCGCAAAATTAAACCAATATCTTGTCGAGACACTGTAGTAAATGGCGTTGCTGTAGCAGTCGAACCCGTGGTGGCGTAAGAACCAGATAACACTGGAATATTTTGTCCCACCACAATTCGCGCTTCTTCATTATCCAAAGTAATGAGGTTTGGCGTTGAAAGAATATTGGTGCCGGTAGTGGTGCTCAAGGCCGTAATCAAAGCCGACATACCAGTGACACCATTAAATTTCGTTAACAAACCCAAGTTCAAGCCAGGGTTTGGAGGTATCGTTACTGGTGTAGCCGTTGAAGGACTCAACAGCGCATTGACATTCTGTGAAAGATTAACAATATTTGAACCAGCAGTACCGTTAGAACTGGTAAAGTTCGTACCGCCAAAGCCCGTATTTTGATTGCCAGCGCCCACAAGGCCTTGCCACTGAATACCCAATTCAGCAGCATTGGTAGAGCTTACCTCCACAATAATCGACTCGATGTAAACCTGTCCACGACGTTTATCCAGCTGATCAATCACGTGACGCAAATTACGATACAAGGGCTCATTAGCTGTAATGATCAAGGAGTTGGTAGCTGGCTCCGCTTGAATAATGCCGCCAGTAGATGGGGTGCTACTACTAGTTAGAGAGGATGTTGCCGCTGCCGTGCCAGTACCGCCCGTAGCGCCAGGAGAGTTATTTAATTGCGCTGGCGCGACTGTAGCACCCGTTGTACCGACTGCCTGGGTTGCGGTACCGCTCGCCACTTGAGCAGACAAAGCAGCATCAGCTGCCACAATAGCTCTTAAGGTAACCGCTAACTTAGTTGCCTCTGCATTGCGCAAAGGTACGACCCAAATATTGCCATTAGAATTACCTGGTGCATCTAACTTAGCAACTAAAGCACGAATTTGTCTAACCTTTTCTGAGCTAGAACTACGCAGTAATAATGAATTACTCCGTGCGTCTGCCATCACGATTGTTTTGTTGCCAGCCTCACTACCAGCCATGCCATTCTCAAGCACCTTATTGAGCATTGCTGCAATATCAATAGCAATCGCATAGCGCAACTTAATCGTCTGCACATCGGTAGATGCAGGTGCATCAATAGTTTCGATCAACTCAGCAATACGCTGAATATTACTGGCGTAATCCGTAATAACAATGGTGTTATTACCAGGATAAGCATTGATCGTATTGTTAGCCGACACCAGGGGGCGCAGAACTGGTAAAAGGTTATTAGCCGATTCAAAATTGAGCTTAAAGACTCGCGTAATTATTTGATCGCCCGCTTGGTTGCTCTTGCCCGTTACTACTGAATTGCTAATCAGCTTAGCGTCTGCCTCTGGTACTACGCGGTAGATACCATTGACACCAACTAAGGCAAATCCTGAGGTACGTAAAGCTGTAGAAAAAGCATCGAGGGCTTTTGCTTTAGTAAGTGGTTTATTACTAATGAGATTAATGCTGCCCTTCACCTTAGGGTCAACCAAAATCGTTTGGCCAGTGGCTTTCGCTAAAACACTGGCTACAGATTCAATATCAGCATTAGAAAATGACAGGGTAACGGATGCGCTATCTGGAATAGCCCCGGTTAACTGATTGGTTTGTGCACTCTGAGCATAGGCAACTGGCATTAAAGGCATCAGCATGCTTTGACCCGTGACGCAAAGAATCACCAGTCGTGCAAACTGCTTTTGCATACCTCTGAAGAACTGCTTTAATACTATTTGCATACGCATTGTTATCAATTATTCTGAATTAGTTCACTACTTAAAACTTCAAGCGATAAATTTCGCCTTCTCTTTTACCCAATAATGCCAACAAACCAATCAGTGAATCTTGTGCTTCTGGAGATGCAGATGCCTCCCCCACAAAATGCAGCCCTGATTTAGTATCACCCTGTCCTCTTAATAAGAGAGGCCCACTGGTAGTTGATAAATTCCAATTTAGACCCTCGTCTCCAATATTGGCTGAAATCTCATAGGACCCCAAAGGCTTCACAGGACTAATCGGGCTACTTAAGTTGCTTATGATAATTCTAATTACCCCGGAACGAGGGCTGTTATCTGCTGCGGCACCTAGAATACCTCCCAAGACAAGATCCGTCCATCTGGCCCCCAGTTGCCCCCTGGGTCTTAAGGTACTCCAAGGGTTACCTAGGCCCTCAAGCACATTGGCTGGTAATTTAATTTCATTGGCGACTATTTGGGTTTTTCTTAACCCCCATTGAATTATTTGGGGTTTATCAAGGGCCACAAACTGTAATTCAGTAGAGCAAGACAAATCAGAAAGTGCACAAGCGCTTTTCCAATGGAAGCGCTCTGTGACGGCGAGGGGTTCACGGCAACCTCCCTCAGTTGCATTTAACTCAGAAAATGCCAGTGCTGCACTGCCTTGCCATATCGTTCCGGTAGCCTGCTGCAACATCACTCTACAGCCAGTTTGAGATGCTAATACTCCACCCAACCAGCTTGCAGGCATTTGCCAAACAAGGGTTGATAAACCTGTCAGCACAAGCGCTGCCCAAAAAAGTTTGGGCAACTTTGGATGACTCAGATCTAAAGTGAGCTTCATTGAGACGCTCCAGTCTGGGCAGTATTTGCTCCATACTGAGTAAGCACACCACTAACATTAATCATCCCTGCACCGCCACCGCCAGCATCATTAGCCACTACGCTTAGTTGCGTTGGATAGAGTCGCCAATTTGTCCGCAATTCTTCAAGCACATCTAACCATACCGAGAACATCAAATCACTGGCCTGAAACTCTATACGTGGTGGATTATCGGCGGTCAAACGGAAAACACTGGGTTTGACACCGCGCGCAGTCAGTACATTCAAAATCTTTTGCATCTCTTGATCATCTAAGCTAGATACTGTAGTTGGCATACCGGTTATGCCAGCAGCACTAGTCTTAGACATCCGAATTAAGCTTTGCAATTGAGACCATTGCGCTGGCCGCATCTCTAGTTGCTCTTGTACTCGCACGCTAAACGGTGCTAATAGATAAAGATAGACAATCCAGATCGCAGCTATGAATAGTGCAATGACTAAAGCTTTACGCTGACGCTGTATAAAGCGCAACAATGTTGGCACTAGCTGTGCAAGATCAAAGCCGCCAGATGGCGAACGGAGTACAGTATTTTGTGTGCTCTGAGAATCCTGATCAGCATTCAAGCCATTATCTTGAGATTGGCTCAATCTACTTGAGCTACTCGATGCACCTGCGGCCCGATTCCACCAATCTTTTAATGTATTGCTTAATGCATTAGGGAAGTTACGCAAATCTTCTAATGAATAATCCTTAGTCAAGAGTGCTTTTATCTCTTGACCAAACGCGCTGATTTTTTCTAATAAATTGTTAGGCTGCTGGGGGCGCTTGATCATAGATCACCCCCCAGCCCTGAATAGGGCTCAAGACGATATTGATTTGGCCCCACAGACTTTAATGCCATACCCAGTGATCTCGCACGCTTGAGTAATTCCCCAGCTTCGATCTTTGCGATGTTGGGTTTAAATTCAAAAGTAATCGAGTAACCGTCATACTCAAGCTTTTGTAATACCTCTGGTCCATACACTGCCTTTAATTGCTGCAGCTTAGCGGCCATCGCAGCAAAGTCGGCGTCCACGACATTGCCACGGCGGCGTTGCTCAACCGTTACCTGTTTAGCAAACGCTGACAAGATAGCATTTGAACTATCGGTAGTTTTTGCTTGATTCAAGGTAGCTACTGATGCGGGGCTCAATGATTGCACTGCAAGCAATTCCATTTGCTTGCCCCAGCGCCAATTACTTACCAACATAAAAGATACATAAACGCCGTAACCCAATACCAAGCTCATCGCAAAATAGCGCAACCAATTTAAGGGCTGGCGCCACACCAAAGGATCTACCCAAGCCAATCCGGCAGTTTGCACAGATGCTTTAGATTTGCCAAGGAGCATCTCTTTAATAGAGGCAATGCCGCCCTTACTAGCAGAATAGGTGCTACGCTTAAAGTGCCTTGGTAATAAGTTCAAAGCAAAATTAGGCGCGCGACTGTGGCGATTGATTTGTAAATAGGCTTGCGCAGCTGGGGCTAACCAATCCCATGTGATTTCTTTTAAGTGTGCACCAGCTAGTGCTTGCGGCAATGCGATCTTGTCTGCATTAATGCCTTGGGCTTCATGCTCTACCCAGGAGAATCCTAATTGCACACCAGTGCGCTGCGTAAAAACAATACTGTCCTCAACGCGTTGATAGGCAAGCAGAGGCGATTCGCCATCGTTGGCCAAACCCAGTATCAAACACTCTGGTATTAAACGTACTCTTGGTGCGAGTAAATGCTCTAATTGTTTTGTGAGCCAGTGAAACCAAGCTCGGTTTATTAAGGTAAGGGTTCTTTGTAAAGCTGGATTACCGGGTACCGGCGGTAATGCTTGCGCAGCAATCGCATCAACACCGGTTAATACATAGTCTTCAATCAAATTGGGTAGGATTTGCTGTAACTTTTTCGCATTGGCTAGAGGAACTTTAGCCTCAATTAAGCGCACATCTAAAGTGGGTAAAAGTACTAAAGCCTCATCAGCGTAGGGAATAGATTCCGCAGTGCCCTTACCAAATTGCGCATGCGCAAGTGCGAGATCCTGAGTATCTGCAACAACGGCACCTGTATTAGCAGCATCGCCTATATTGTCTGTATTGTCTAATAGACACCACTCAAATTGTTCAGCACAAGAAAGGTCCTGCCAGTCACTCGGTGAATGCGCTTGGGTGCCAACAAATGGCTTAAGAGGGCAGCGAATAATTAATAAACTCATTCTGTTCTTCAATTAGTCAGCCGCTATTTTTCCGGTCCGACTCCAAATGACTTGAGTGTAATTTCCCCCCGGTAAAGCCGTGGGAGACCGCTGAATTAAGGCTGAGCTCACAAATATACCTCTTCCCAGGCGGATTTCAGTATTTGCTAGCCAAAACTGAGACTTCACATCAATCAGCCCAGCATCAATCGCCACCCCCTGAGCTCCGCCTATCTTATTTAATAGCCCAGTAATCTCATCAATCGATTTAAATGGGGTAACCGTCCTTTGTTGTACAAAGCTATTGGCAGCGCCTCTAGAGAGCCCAGAAATGCCGGCCATGAGCACTTCTGGGGAGGCGGTATTGGCATTGATCGTTGTCACATTAGGCAAAATCACGACAAATGGCCGTAATTGCTCAAGGATAGATGCACTGTAATTTGGAAACTTTATTAAGCTATCTAAATCAAAGAGGGGAATACCAGCCTGCAAAGCACTTTGTGCAGTTTGTTGGGCAAGGCCTTTATCCAAACCAAGAGCATCTAATAAACGCTCAAATTCTTTCACTCCGGTAGGGTTCACATTTTGAAACGAGCGATCCCATAAATTGCTTAAATTAAAAAGACTCTGCGCATCGGTCAGACGACCATTAAAAGTTACTGTAGCAATCTCATCTGGAATGTCGGTATTTTTTAAGAAGTCAGCCACCTTACCGTCAGCCAAAGGTAAAGCCCAAGCTTCTCCCAAATGATCGTATTGATTAGCCCGCTGATCTTCTACTAATACTAAGCGCGCAAAATCAATGGCGGCACGTTGCAACCATTGCGCCTGAATACGATCACGATTGTTTTCTAAAGAACGAATCTGAATTTGCTGGCGCCACATTAAACTAGCCAATAAAACGGCGGCCACTCCCACCACAATGAGTGCAGTAATGGTGGCAGAGCCCCGCTCTTCTCGTCGCTGAAAATATGCCGACCACATTACAAAGCACCCCCCATTAAACAAGAGCGGATAATCGGCAGGGAAATATCCTTAAGCCACCATTGCATGACCAATCCTTGTTGATCTGGAGTGATCACCCCAATAGTAGGGTTTGAGGCGGTGTTGCTGTTGTTGGCGTTGTTATTGACATTGTTAGCAATTGGAGTACCAGTCCCTGTCGCACTAATACCGCTCCCACCAGCACCGCTCAACAGAGAGTTTTGGATGATAAAAGATTGCCGCACAATATTCGGGGCCTGCCAACTCACTAATAAATCACTCGATAGCAAATCCGGATTACGCAATGCATTGTTCCAAAGAGCAAGTGCATCGGATCTTCGCAGTAAAGGTTGACTGGTCCAGCGCTGCAGTCCAGTTGAGCTCATGCCGTAACCCACCAATAGCCAAGCATCTTGCATATCGGCGTGGTAGTGACGTAACCACCAAATATTTTTAGATCCCGCAGCAATCGAGGGCAGCGCATTGCTCGTTAAATTATTCAGATTGCTTGTAGTTGCGGTTGTAGTTGAAGTTGAATTTGTTGCCCCAAGAGAAAAGTTCAGCTCATCACGTCGCAAAATTTCTTGGCAATCACGATCAAACTGACGCACCAATTGCACGTAAGTGAGGTCTTCATTGGAGCGGCGCTCAATCACTTCCCTACCCCGAATCATGGCATCCATCCCGCGCCATGCTAAAAGTCCAACAATGGCCATAATTGCCATGGCAACAATCAACTCGAGTAGTGCAAAGCCTAGTTGACCTCTATGGCGTCCATGCTCTCCAGGGCTTGAGTGAGATGACTGGCGTAGCATCAACTTGCGCTTTGTCACATCACACCGCTGCTAGGATTGGGGATCACGGTAGTGAGCCAGGCAAGTCGTGGGCCCGCTGCCGTTTGAGCACTCTCGGGATTAGCGGCATATACCGTAATCTCTACCCTCCGAAAGGCAGGATTGGGAGAGCTGAGCACTTTGCGCTGACAAACAAAAATGTAATTACCTTGTGGACAATTAAATACCGTTGTCCCAATATCCGGAAACGCACGACTCATTCGCAAATCAATCAGTACATTATCAGCGCTCCATAAAGCCAAGGTACGCTGAGATACCGCTAATTGCGTATCAGCGCCATTAGCGATCGCACGCAAGCCAGCAAGCAAAGCAATACTCAGCACTGCTAGACCCACCAATACTTCAATCAGGGCAAAGCCATCTTCAGTTTGACAAGAAAGTTTTCTACGAGAAATGAATCGCCATGCAGCTAATCTTTTTTTCATGGCACCACTCCATTGGCCCAACTAAAGCGGCCGTTACTTGAGCGTATTAATAATGCTTTGCGCTGCTCTTGAGCAAGAGGAATCTGTAATGCGGTAGTAATGGTTTCGCCACCCAAGGTCAATTGCACAGGCTCAATCACAACGGGTTTATGCCAAGCCTGAGGACGATAAACATCGGGCATCAACCCGCTCGTACCCACAACCGATTGCTGTGAGCCAGCGGGGTTAGAGCTCATGCTCCCAATAGTGATCATGGTATTGGCTGGTGTGTTTGATGCCGCTCCTGTAGCAGGTACAAAGCGCCAACCTAGCGCATCAATTTGCACCAGCATGGGTGTTCCTGAGAGCGCACTTTCTTCTTGGGCCATATTGAGTGAGCCCACTAACTGGTCTAAGTTATCTTTCCAGTAGCGCTCATCATGATTGGGAATGGCTAATGTAGCGACTACCAATAGAATCGCCAGGATCGTGATAGCAACCAGCATCTCCACTAAGGTGAAACCAGCTTCATGAGATCTACGCATTTGTTACCATTTATGTTGATGCATCATCTCATCATCTAACCATCTAACTATCTCATGTTTCGCCTGAAAATTTCTAATAGCGAGTATCTCGATCGATTGAATATTGAGCTTTACTCAACTTCAGTGAAACTCACCTAGTACGCACTAAGAATGCATTAATTTTTAGGTTGCCAATTACCAATATCAGTATCTAGTCCTGTGCCACCAAGCTTGCCATCCGCACCGAAACTATAAACATCGATTTCAGAATTAGTGCCGGGATTACTGTACTGATAAGCATTACCCCAAGGATCTTTTGGTAAAGATTCGAGATAGCCACCTACCTTCCAATTTTGTGGAACCGGTTCAGCACTTGGCTTTTCTACCAAAGCTTTGAGTCCCTGGTCCGTCGTTGGATAACGTCCAATATCAAGGCGGTAAAGCTTTAAGGCTTGCACAATCGTGCCGACATCTTGCTTGGCAGCGGTAGCGCGAGCTTCATCAGGTCGACCCATAATCTTCGGAACAATCAGCGTGGCCAAAATACCAATAATGGCAATCACCACCATAATCTCAATCAAGGTAAAACCAGCATCCCTTGAACGAACTTGAGTAGCAGCACCAGTACTAGCACGATTACTGTGCCGAATCGGCACCAGGGCTCTGGAGAGGCCTTGAGGCCCTAAATGAAAGTAGTGCCAGATTTTTGCAGATAGTGTCTTGGGTAGCATACGGATTTGGCCTAGCCAGTGGGATGTAAACATGGTACTTTCGATGTTTTAAACTGATTCAAATTTTATAGGTATTTTGTCATTTTGAGCGAATTTCTCAAGCAATTGCAAGAGCGTCTAAAAGCCAAAAAACAAGGGCTTGGGGAGCCTATCGCTCAAAATCATGCCGGACTTAAGAGCGGTCTCGAAAGACTCCTCGGTGGGGTCAAGAATTGGCATCTACCCGCATCTGATCGACTGAGCCAAATACCCGCCTTTTTACCCAAGTCTGTAAAACCTGTTGGAGTAGCAACGGGCCTTACCTATGTATTGATGATCGCTACTGCTGTTTGCTTTACCTATTGGATCATGCGTATTGCCCAGATTCCAGGGAGTCCTGGTGCATCAGCATCAGGCATCAGCAAAGGCATGACTCTGTATAGCAATCAAGATGGTACGAGTGCTTATGGCCTTTTTGGTAGCAAGCCTTTAGTGACAGAAAATATTTTTCTACGGGGTGTTGTAATTACTTCAAGAAGCCCGAATGGCGCCTTAGATGGCTTTGCTATTTTTGAAATTGATGGCAAGCCAACGAATGCCATTAGTGTTGGTGAGAATTTAGGCAAAGGCCTTACCTTGCAAAGTATTGATGATGAATCAGCAACCTTGCTTTATGAAGGCCAAAAACTCGACTTCAAACTCAGTAAAAATAGTAGCAACTCAAGCAACAAAAATACTAAAAAATAGTGGGTCCATTGATGTCAGCTGCCCACTTACCCAAAGCCCTCCGAATCAGTGCGCTCTTAGCGATCGTATTTGCTGCGCAAGCCCTGCCGGCGATGGCAACAGAGCTCGGCAACCCATTTACGATCATTGAGCCAGAGCACAAAAGTGAGCTTTGGATCAACCCCGGAATGGCAAGCTATCATTTCCAGCAAGACAAGAACTTGAATGGTGCCAATTGGGGTGCTGGTCTGGAATACCGCTTTAATACAGTTGCTTCAGTGACTGCAGGACGGTTTTATAACAGTGATCGCCATTACTCCAACTATGCCGGCGCTTACTATCAGCCGATTGCTTTAGGTCCTATCAAAATAGGCGCTGTGATTGGGGGCTTTAATGGTTATCCACAAACCAATCATGGCGGCTGGTTTGTAGCAGCACTCCCTGCACTGACTTGGGAAGGTGATTGGGTCGGAGCAAACGTCTTTGTGATTCCGACTATTGGAGATCGAGTGCATGGGGCGATATCTCTTCAGCTCAAGCTAAAAATATTTGAGCAAGATGAGAAAAAATAAAGCCTTAAATTGAGAGTTTTTTCAATAAATACTTAGCAGCTCAGCTTGAGAGCTTATAGTGTCTGGCGTCGGGATGTTTAAGCCACAGAAAAACAGCTCAATTCAATTCTTATCTGCCGATAAATTATTTGGGTGAAATCATTAGAAAAGCAAAGAATTTAATTTGGCGGAGATACCCCAAAATTCAATAGGCTCATATTCTGGCAAGGAATAATAACCAGTATTTAAATGTATATCAGATCCTCGCTCCTGGCATCTTTTGCGGACCAAGTCGAGCACAGAAATTGGCAACCCACTTGAGCAATTAATAACACCATTAATAGAGGGATTTTCAACCGCAACACAAATGTTCTCAGCAACCGCTTCAACTGGCAGGTAATCTCTGAGCTGAGTCCCAATTGACATATTAAAAGACTTCCTTTTTTCATCAATAGCAATATCTAATTGAGATAAGAGACTTTTGGGGCTTTGTCCCTCTCCATACATATAGAATAAACGCATCCATTGCAATGTGAAGCTATGCTCTTTCTGGAAAAACTGCAAAGATTTACGTAACGAGTCTTTAGCAAACCCATAAGAAGTAATGGGATGAGTATTCATATCCTCGGTTAGTGCCCCAGATTGCAGGCCATACTCTAGACAAGTACCAGCAACGACTAGATGGGTTAACCCCGAACCAATAGAATCTTTAAGAAAAGCTAGATCGGATGTAAGATTCTGAAAAATATGAAAACTACCCTGGTAATTTGGAAGTCCAGGCCACGCAAGATGAATTAAGGCATCCACCATGTTGATTTTTTCAATTACAGGCCCGTAGTCAAGATGTAAATCAGACTGAATAAAGCTGACATTATCAAACCATTCAAATTCCCTAGCGCGCCCAAGGTCCCGAGCAACAGCGATAACTTGATGACCATTCCCCAGCAACTTTCTTACTAAATGCCTGCCGACGAATCCAGTGGCACCTGTAACCAAAACCCTCAATTAAAAATCCTTAGCTCAGGTACTGCCACCACAAACTTTCCACCCCACTTCGCTACAGTCTCTTGCTCTTGCACCTCTTTTGCAATATTCCATGGGAAGATCACTACCCAATCTGGCTTACGATTGGCAAGCTCTGAAGGGTGAAGAATTGGCAAATGACTGCCTGGCATATATTTATTTTGCTTAGATGGGGCGGCATCGCAAACAAAATCAATTAAGTCATTTTTAAGGCCGGCGTAATTCATTAAAGTATTGCCTTTTGCCGCCGCACCATAACCAGCTATTGATTTTCCCAATCTCTTTTGCTCAATCAAGAAAGAAAGGAAATCATTTTTTACTTTATTCGCCTTAGCTTGAAATGATTTATACACGTTTAAAGCCTTTAAACCAAAATCTACTTCAATTGCTAGTAAGTCAATAACCGCTTTTGTAGTTGACCTTGAATCATTAGCATGACAACCATAAATACGTAAGCTCCCACCATGGGTAGATATTTCCTCAACATCAAAAATTCTCAAACCAACTGAAGAAAAAATTTCGGCCACGGTGCCTAAAGAAAGATATGAGAAATGCTCATGGTAAACAGTGTCAAATTGATTGTTCTCAATCAAGCGCATCAGATGTGGAAATTCCAGATTCACAACGCCATCTTCTTTTAAGGCAATTTTCAAACCTTCAGTGAAGTCGTTAATGTCGGGAACGTGAGCATAAACATTGTTGCCGCAAATTAAATCAGCTTTTTTATCAGAGGC